>Ga0334722_10000042_pt1 | contig 183844 bp, 137 predicted proteins | sample C3_bottom_MG_FD_207210 | JGI IMG/M metagenome (GOLD analysis project Ga0334722, IMG submission 207210) | Sediment microbial communities from Yellowstone Lake, YNP, Wyoming, USA - C3_bottom | ecosystem: Environmental > Aquatic > Freshwater > Lake > Sediment | place: USA: Wyoming | collected... | reverse complement strand
TGTATTGCGATCAGGTTTGTGATGCAAGGTACAGCAAGGAGGATCACTGCTGATAAACTTCGGGGTAGGGTTACAGCAAGAAGTATTGAAATACGAATTTCACTGCCGCGTAGCGGCTTAGTTCAACATGGATATTAATTACATATGCTCCAACGGCAACAGTTAACGGCAAAAGGAGAATTTGCAGAATGAACAACTCCTGTGCTAATATATAAAATCCTAAAATCATGTCCCCTCACTTTAACTGCGATAACGTGATTCAGATCCTGCTGTGACGATTTATTGTTTCTGTTATTCTCCAATATCCTTCCGATAGATTGTACAGAGATTGACAACTTATCCGTTCGTAGTCAGATGCTAAAAATGCCTCACTCGACAATTTCTCCCGTCTATGGAACCGCCTCGAAGTATCTTAAACTGCGAATCATAATCCCCATGCAAAATCAATCGCTCCTTATAAAAGAATAATAAGTAAAGCGGTCGCTTCGTCTTCTGTACGCCTTCATCGCCATTTGGTCATATTTAACCGTTCTTGTTAATGACGTGGGTTTATGCATCATTCTTCCTCAATCATCGCAAATCTTCCCTTTACTTCCAATGACATTGTAGGAGTATCGCCTTATAATCCTTATCAGAAAGGAGGTTTGAGTTTAGGAGCACGTTGAGATGTTGTATTACATTATGGAGAAATGAAAATGAAAAGTGTTTTACAAGAATCAGCGGAAAAAGAACTGGTAAAACTGGAAGGGGAGGAAGCCAAGAAGTCTGAGGAGCTTTCCAAGATACAGGTCGAGATTAAAGGTATAAAAAAATATCTTGAATCTGTAAACGGAGTAGCGAAGAAGAAAGGGAGGAAATCGAATGAAGACAAGTCACTCCCTAAGACATGATCTTTACAAAGCGGTGACACGCGATTTAATCGGCGGTCTCGTAAGAGAGGCGAGTCGACAGATATTTGGTAACGGGCCGACAACGAAAAAGAAGCAAACAAATTCTGTGCACAATCATTACCACATTCACCCTGATAAAAAATATTACAGGGCAAAATAATTTTGCACAGTTTCAGTTCGCATGGTTGGGAGTAGGGCAGTAACCCTACTCCCAGTTTTTTAGCCTAAACCATGACGGCCAGCAGACCCTGATGATTTAGACTTTGGCTTACCAGGTGTAGCTAATTCTTTCAGTGAGGATAAAAGGATGTCTTTATCAAAGAACCAGGAACCCCCGAGCTTGAAAGAGCCAGGAATGTCCTTTGCCCTTTGATATGTCCACTTGGTGGACTTGCGGAGAAGTAAAGATACTTCATCCGCCGTAAGGAAAGGTGACTGCATACAGCCTCCATTTCCTCCAACCTCCTTAACTCCTGAATTTTAGAATTACCTCCTCCCGATAACCCGATTAATAAATCGATTATAGCAAAATAGCTCTTTAAAAGAAAACAGAAAAGGTGGTGAATCAATTGGGTCAGTATCAACGGAAGATCAAAAAAGGTGAAAGGTGGTTTTTCTCCGGGCAGTATTTCGGAGTGAAATATCATTCAAAGGCGATCTACTTTACTAAGGCTGAATGTAAACAAGCCGAAAGAAAGAGAATCACCGAGCTTGACGAGCAAGCGAGGAATCCGGATCAAAAGGAAATGTTACTTTTGGAGCTCATCAATATACGGCTCGACAATCTCCAATTGAAGCGAAGTAAAACCTATTACCGAATGAGCAAGGCATATTTTCAAAAGCTCTTAGATCATTCCGGAAATATACCGGTCCAGCTTATCAGCAAACAGGAGATAAACAAGCTCTTTGAAAACGAAGCCAAGAGATTAACGGCTAAAGGCAAAACTCATCACAAACTTAATGAGTTTATCAGGGTCGTCAAGGCTTTGTTCAACTACGGTATAAAAGTCTATGACCTTAACATGAAAAATCCTTGCTACGGCCTGGAGCTTTACCCGATTGACATTAAGACAAAGTATATCCCGAGTGATGAGGAAATAGCGGAAGTCTATGGCAGGCTTAATGAGAAACAGAAAGTACTTTTCAATTTTGTGAAAGAGAGTGGAGCGAGAATTAATGAAGCGGTAAGGTTCTTTAATAATCCGGAGATAAACGGCAACCTGATAATCCTTTACACGAGGAAGTCGAAGAACTCCAATCTAACGCCGAGGCATATCCCAAAGCCGGAATGTTTAAGTCAAGACTACTCCGGGCTTAAGGAAGAGTGGCGACATCCTAACCCTCGTTTCATCGAGGAGGCTGTCAAGGAATTGGAACAATCCACGCCATGGAATTTCCATAATCTTCGTCACCGTATTGCCTCAATATGGGCTAATAGTGGTATGTCAACGATTGAGATCATGCAACGGTTAGGTCATTCCAACATCGGCACTACAATGAAGTATTTGCAGCTGCTTGGTTTTACAAGCAGGTATTAGCCCGATGAATCTCGGGCTTTTTTATTGTGGCGGAGAAAAAAAGAATTCTTATGATTTTGCGATCGTCAGATTTATTACTGGCTATCTGACAATAGCCCAAATTAAATTTAGTTTTGCTCGGAGCTGCTCCTGTTGGGCTTCCCTAAGCAACCGGCTGACACATGCCCTGGGCTTAGCTCTTACCGCGTTCTGCAAGTTCCATATGGTAATCCTGGAAATATCAGCTACGAGATTTAACGTGACATAAGGGGTGGTGAACCCTTGTAACGTTAATGTGCAAGAGTGGTCGTCAGAAAAAAGATAGACACCAGTTCAACGTCTGAATTTCGGTTTCCAAGATTCAATTAGGTTTTCTTCTTCCTCGATTTCTTCTTTATCTGGCAAATTTGAAGCAGTCAGCAGCGTCAGTGTTTTGCCGTACTGTCCCAAGCCAATAACTTCCTCGGTAATCTCGGTTCTGTGGCAGCCGCCGAACCAATCCTGAAGATTGGATGTCCCATCAGTTCGATCTGCGCGGCGTACGCGATTGTTGTCTTGGTTGAAAAAGAATGTCGTCGTTTTTGTTGGGAGGAAATCGCGTTTACGAATCCAGTCTAGGCCTTCGACCTCTGTCAGAGCATCGGACATAAAACAATAATTGATCTGTTTACCAGTGCTGAGAACAACAGCCATTGGTTCATCAGTCCATTGCGTGTAGCGGATTGCTGTTGCAGTGAGAGATGTTTTGCAGAGATCCGCGAGAGCTTCGATCGCTACAAGACCATGTCCGTTGCGGTTCATGGCGGACATGAACAGATTCTGCGGCATGAGGAGGCCTGCTGCAAAGTGGTCGGCCTCAAGTTCATACCGATCCCCAGAGGCAAATCCGGCGCGGGATTCGTGAACTTCACGATCAGATAATACAGCATCGATATGACCAGGTAAAAAGTAATGACCGAGTTCGTGTGCGACACTAAAATTTTGGAAGCCAATATTGTCGATATGAGTGGCGTAAACAATGATATATGTCTCGCCCTTGCGCAAAAACATGCCAGATACGCCTTCAATGTGGGCTGGCTTTGCGATAACCTCGATCCCAAGGTCGCGTCCAATAGAGATAGGGTCAATGGGAAGAGTGGTGATTTCGCGTTCGTCGACTATTTCGCCAGCTTCAAGAGCAGCAAAGTCATAAGGGTTGTCACGACGCATTCATTCGTCCTTTTTCTTACGAGTACTCTCTCGGGTCTCAAGGAATGTTTTGATGAAATCGCGATCCTCAGAGGTCAGGCGATCAAAGCCACGGAATAGTTTGTCGGCATCTGCTAGGGACTCAGCATCGGTCACGCGGCCGAGTAGATAATCGGTGGTAACTTCTAATGCGTCGGCCAAGCGGCGAAGATTGTCGAAAGACGGCTTACGAGACCCAGTTTCAAAGTGAGAAATAGCGGACGCCTGAAAACCGGCACGTTTAGCGAGATCACCCTGGCTCAAACCGCGCTTCACACGCGCGGCTTGAAGGCGCTTTGGAAAAACATCAGATGGTAGACTTGACTTTATCATTACGAAGTAGTATACTACCTAAAGACGAAATAGTCAACAACGGCAGCGGCATTTTTTTTGCTTTTAATGTTGACGATGTCGTCATTATTATAATGACGATAAATATATTGAGCGGATTAATTAAAGGAAAGGAGGTGAGCTAAAATGAGCGAGAGAAGTGGTTTGAAGCCTGGCCAGACTGTTCCAGGTCAGGACAATACCAACAAATCGGACCTAAAGGGGGGCGCGGTCCAGAAGTGACTTCTGTAAAGGGAGAGCCCCTTCCTCCGGCCCCAAATCCGGGTACAACCTACAGAATTAGTACATGCAACAAGGCACAAATACGGTAAATAGGAAGTGTACAAAAGTCACATTTTGAAATAAATCGGACCGAAAGGAGATATTTATGTCAGAAAATAAACCAGCAGTTGAACAGAAACACCTTGTGCGGATTCATGTCGATCAGAAACCGTATGAGAGTCCTAATCCAACAACAGGTGAAGCGCTTCACAAGCTTGGCAATGTGGCACCAGGCCTCGAACTTTATCGGGAAGTTAGCGGAGATAAAGAAGATCCTCCGATAGAGCTTGGTCCGGAGACGGTCCATCTGAAGGAGGATGAACACTTCCACAGTGGTCCGGTCAAGGAGTTCATTATTATTGTCAACGGCCGGAAGAAAGAGGTCTCGACGAAAATACTGTCGTTCGACCAAATCGTTGCCTTGGCGTTTAACCCTGTGCCGACGGGTTCTGAAGTAAAGTTCACGATCACCTACAGAAAAGGCCCGCACAAAAACCCTGAAGGGACGCTGACGGAGGGTGGAACCATTAAAATCAAGGAGGGAATGATTTTCGATGTCACACAAACTAATAAGTCGTAGTCGAGACCTGAAACGGCTGCGCGATGAAGGGTATGACATAGAAATCCGATCCGGGTACTTGCTGGTTAAGGATGTCCCATATGTGAACATCAACAAGCAAGTCAAACGCGGAATGCTCGTTTCAACCTTGACTTTGGCGAGCGACGTGACCGTGCGACCTGACGATCACGTCGCACATTTTATGGGAGAGTATCCCTGCCGCGATGATGGAAAAGAAATTGATCAGATCAAGAATGCAAGCGCCAAGCGGGAACTCGCTAGTGACGTAGTTGTTGACCACACGTTTTCAGCGAAACCCCAGCCGAGCGGCTTCTACGAGGATTACTATGCCAAAGTCACACAGTATGTCGCGATCCTGTCCGGCTATGCCCAGGTGATTGAGCCCGGAGTCACTGCAAAAACGTTCCGGCCCGTTGCTCCAGGCGAGGACGATGAGAACACAGTGTTTAAGTATATCGATACCGCCTCTAGCAGGGCCGAAATCACATCGGTCACTGAAAAGCTGGCGTCTTTGAAAAAAATTGCTATCGTGGGGTTGGGAGGAACAGGCTCATACGTGCTCGATCTCGTTGCTAAGACGCCCGTATTAGAGATTCATCTGTTTGATGGAGACGCGTTTTTACAGCATAACGCTTTCAGATCACCCGGCGCGCCGTCAATCGAAGAATTGGAGAGACAACCGTCGAAAGCAGCCTACTTTAAGAATATTTACGCGAAGATGCGCAATGGTATCGTTGTGCATGAGGCTTATGTCGGGGCGGAAAATATTAACCAGTTGCAAGATATGAACTTCATTTTTCTCTGTCTCGAAGGCTCTGCGAAAAAACTGGTTGTAGAGAGGCTTGAGGGTTTTGGCATTCCCTTCGTTGATGTTGGAATGGGCGTCTACTTAAACGAAGGCACGCTCGGCGGCATACTGAGGGTTACGTTAAGCACATCGAGGCAGCATGACCATGTGAAAAGTCGGGTTCCTTTTTCAGACGATGCCGACCGCAATGAGTATGACGTCAATATCCAGATCGCGGATTTAAACGCTCTTAATGCTGCGTTGGCGGTTATCAAGTGGAAGAAACTGTTTGGTTTTTATCAGGATCTAGACCGTGAACATCATAGTACATACACTATTGGTGGCAATATGCTTCTCAACGAGGATCGCCAGCCATGACACTGAGAAAAACCCTAAAGCATGAATTCGTGGAATTTATCCCTGATGTTGTGAATGAGGATACGCTTTACGTATCGATAGAGTATGCGACCGTTGTGCATAAGTGTTGTTGCGGATGCGGAAGTGAGGTTGTTACTCCGCTCAGTCCAACGGATTGGGAGCTAATTTTTAATGGGCGGACGATTTCGCTCGCCCCTTCGATCGGGAACTGGGGCTTACCATGTAAATCGCACTATTGGATAAAGAATAATCGAGTTAAATGGGCACGGCGATGGTCTCAAGAAGAAGTTAATGTCGGGAAGGCCCATGATTCCTCAGCAAAGAAGAAATACTTTAACAGTGACAAAACATTGGTGGCTCAAGAAGCAATTACAAACGTTAGAGAAGTAGAAGGCAAAGTAAGAAAAACTCTTTGGAGAAAATTGAAAAAATATTTGCAGTCGCTTGGTTTTACTGGAAGGTCTTAGCCCGGTGAGTTTCGGGCTTTTTTAAATGGTGGCGGAGGAGAGAATCGAACTCTCATGATCTTGCGATCGTCAGATTTTGAGTCTGATGCGTCTACCAATTTCACCACTCCGCCGCATTGACTTTAGCCATTCTTTAGCCGGATTTTCTAATAACGTCCTTAACTATTGATTTTTTAAATCAACATGAATTTTGACGCGGAGGATTTTGAGTCCTCTGCGTCTACCAATTTCACCACACCGGCACGGTGAGAAACTTACACCAACCTCCATTTCCTGTCAAGTAAAAAGGCTTGCATCTTCCACCCTGGATTTGTATAATACCGGACTATGCTTACCGGGTACAACACCGACTTCAAGTTCCAGGGGAAGGTCTACCACGTCCAGACCGAGGACGGCGGCGTCAACAGCCCCTACATCATTTCACTGCTCTATTTTCAGGGCGCAATCCTCGCCTCACGCAAGACCAGCTACTCCGATATCCTGAAAGCCGAAATCCTTGATGAAGTCGTTCGCGAGATCATGATGGAGCAGCACAAGCAGATGATCCGCGATCTGATGCAGGGCAAGATCGATCTCACGCTTGGTAACGCTCCCCATGAGGCGACATACAAACCCGGTCCGTCGCCGAAGGCAGCAGTGGCGCCGGCGGCTGTTCCAAAAAAAGAAGCGGCTCCGGTTGCGGCCCCAGTCGCGGCCCCGGCTCCGGTTGTCAAGCCGGCTCCTCCTCCACCGCCTCCCCCCCCGCCGCCGCCCATGCCGAAAGAAGAAGATGTTGCAGAGAAGAGTTTGGACGATATTATTCTGGATTTCCTTTCTCAGGAACAGACGGACAAAAACCAGAAGAAAAAATAACTGCATGTGCCTCCGGTGGATGAGGATCGGCAGGATTGACAAAAAAAGTTTCAGCCATGTTACTCGTGATCGATTGTATGGCTGATTTTCTAATGAACGACGCAGGAGGATGGATGAATGGCGGTTACTGAAGAACAGTTGAAAAAGCTTGTAGACAAAGCGCGCAGGATCCGGATCGATATTCTGAAGATGCTGACGGAGTGTGGTTCCGGACACACCGGCGGCAGCCTGTCCGCAACGGACATCGCGACGGCGCTTTACTTTTATAAGATGAAGTATGACGCGAAAAAGCCAGATTGGAAGGAGCGGGACAACTTTATTCTTTCCAAGGGGCATGCGGCGCCGCTTCTGTACACGGTGCTCGCGCACGCGGGGTATTTTGAACAAACAGAACTCTGCACGCTTCGCAAACTCGGTTCGCGGCTGCAGGGGCATCCGGATAGCAAGTATCTGCCGGGTGTCGAGATCTCCACGGGTTCGCTCGGTCAGGGGCTGTCGGTCGCCAACGGCCTCGCGCTCGCGCACAAGCTCGACAAGGCCCCGAATCGGGTGTATGCGTTGCTCGGCGACGGCGAACTTCAGGAGGGTCAGGTATGGGAAGCGGCCATGACCGCGGCCCACTACAAGCTTGACAACCTCTGCGCGCTCGTGGACAACAACGGACTCCAGATCGACGGGCCGGTCGCCAAGGTGATGGGTGTGGAGCCGATCACGGACAAGTGGCGCGCATTCGGCTGGGAAGTGCTCGATGTCGATGGACACAGCATGGCCGCACTCACGGCAGCGCTTGACAAAGCGGAGATGGTAAAAGGAAAACCGACGATGATCGTTTGCCGCACGGTCAAGGGCAAGGGGTCCAAGGTGTTCGAGGGCAAAGTGGAGTTTCATGGCACGACGCCCACCAAGGATGAGCTTGCGATCGCGATGAAGGAACTGTCGGAAGAGGCTGTGTGTAAATAATATTGCGGATTGCGGATCTCGGATTTCGGATGGTAAGTTTTTTAAATCCGCATTCCGCAACTAAAAATCCGCAATGAGCACGGGGGGATAGAGTGACAAAGATTGCGACGAGAGATGCATACGGGGACGCGCTGGTGGCCCTCGGTAAAAAAAGAGATGATATAGTGGTGCTGGACGCAGATCTGTCAGGTTCAACCAAGACCGGGAAGTTCGCCAAAGTTTTCCCTGAAAGGTTCTTTAATATCGGCATTGCCGAGCAGGACATGGTGGGCACGGCTGCCGGGCTCGCCATCGGCGGGAAACTGCCGTTTGCGAGCACGTTCGCGGTGTTTGCCACGGGCAGGGCGTGGGAACAGGTGAGGCAGTCTGTCTGCTATCCCAACCTGAACGTCAAAATCGTTGCGAGCCACGCGGGCATTACCGTGGGAGAGGACGGCGGATCGCACCAGTCGGTGGAGGACATCGCCGTGATGCGGGTGCTCCCCAATATGACCGTGATCGTGCCCGCGGACGGGCCGGAGACGACACAGGCCATCGAGGCGGTGGCGGAATACAAAGGTCCGTGCTATGTGCGTGTGGGACGGAACAAGGTGCCGACGCTCTTTGGCGCTGACTATAAATTCAAGATCGGCAAGGCACACGTATTCAACGAAGGCAAGGACGCGGCGATCATAGCCACCGGCCTCATGGTGGCCGAAGCGATCAAGGCGCGGGACCTGCTGAAGGCCGAGGGAATCGATGCGGGAGTGATCAACATGTCCACGATAAAACCGCTTGATGTCGAAGCGGTGTCTGCTGCCGCAAAGAAAAGCGGCGCGATCGTGACCGCTGAGGAGCATTCGATCATCGGCGGTCTGGGCGGCGCCGTGGCTGAGGCGCTTGCGGAATCAACACCCGTGCCGATGAAACGCATCGGTGTCCGCGACGCATTCGGCACCTCCGGAGATCAGGACGGGCTGCTGAAACACTATGGCATGTCGGCTGAGGATATTGTTGCCGCGGTTAAGGAAGTAATAACGAAAAAGAGGGGCAAGTAGCGAAGCAGCATGTAGCAGGGTTTGTGCCTTGCTGCTTTACCCTTACCCTGCCCCTGGTTAAAGAATGATCCAGCTCTATCGTGTGACTAAAAAATATGAAGGCATCCCCGCGCTGCGCGATGTCAGCTTTTCGGTGGACAAGGGGGAATTTGTCTTCCTCACGGGTCCCAGCGGCGCCGGCAAGACCACACTCCTCAAGATCCTTTTCTGCGCAGAGCGCGCTGACGAAGGGCAGATCATTATCAAGGGCATGAACACCTTCAAGCTCACCATGTCGAGCATCCCTTACCTCAGGCGCAACATGGGGTTTGTATTCCAGGATTACAAACTCCTCCCGCACAAGACCGTGTTCGAAAATATCGCTCTTGCGCTCAAAGTCGTCGGCACTCCCTACGGAGACATCGAGCGGCGAGCCTACGCGGTTCTTAAAAAGGTCTCCCTGGAGGATAAACGCCATCTTACTCCGCCCAAACTTTCCGGCGGAGAACAGCAGAGGGTGGCGGTCGCCCGGGCGCTGGTGAACGAGCCCGAAATCCTTCTCGCGGACGAGCCAACAGGAAATCTGGACCCCCTGAGCGGTCAGGGAGTATTTAATCTGTTTCACGACATCAATATAAAGGGTACGACCGTGATCGTGGCTACGCACGACTGGGAAACCGTCAGAAAAAAGCAGCACAGGATCATAACCATGGAGCAGGGCAGGGTAATACATGATGGGAGGACCCTGGTTCAACCGGCGCTTGATGTCGCTTTGCAGCCCGCACCGGGAACAGCCGGGGCACAACCGCTTGCGGGGGAGCCGTGAAAGGGTACGGATTTCTTTATTTTACGGCGGAAGCGTTTCGCGGCCTGCGGGCAAATAGACTGGTGAATCTCCTTGCTATCAGCACTATTTGCATGGCCATGGTGATTGCAGGGTTTTTCCTGCTGACCTACTTCAACCTTCAGGACATCGTTCATGCGATGGGCGACCGCCTTGAGATGTCCGTGTATCTGAACGACGGGGTTGTCGAACGGGATCGGGACCTTCTCCTGAACAGGGTCAAGGCAGAACCGGGCGTGAAGAAGGCCACGTATCTGCCCAAGGCCAGGGCGCTAGAATTGTTCAGAAAAGAGCTGAAAGGTCAGGAAACGCTGATCGACGGTCTGGGGGACAACCCCTTACCCGACTCCTTCGAAGTTACTATCGACAGCGCATATGCGGATCGGATGGAAATCCTGTCCCGAAAATTTTCCGGGTATCACGGGGTGGAAGAAGTGTCCTACGGAAGGCAGGGCGCTGAAACGATCACCGGCCTGCTCAAGCTCATTACCTACGGCGGCACAGTGCTGGCGGCGCTGATCGGTCTGTCGGTGATTTTTATTATTTCCAATTCGGTGCGGCTCGCTCTTTATTCCCGGGGGCAGGAGATCGAACTCATGCAATGGATCGGGGCCACGAGGGGTTTTATTCTCGGTCCGTTCCTGATTGAAGGAATGCTGCTGGCCATGATCGGCGCTGCGCTGGCCATGGGTGTGCTCGCGGGTATGTACTATGCACTGCCGCAGGATGTGGTGCGCTTTCTGTCAAGGCCGAATGGATTGGACTTTTTACCGATGTCAGTGGTAGCATATATGATTGTCGGAGGTGGTCTGCTTGGTTTGACCGGCGGGCTGATCTCGGCAAACAGGTTCCTGGAGTAGGAAGGCGGGGATGATGAAATTCTTCCGAACCTTCGCCTTCCTGCTTATCATTACGCTGCTTCCTGTCTTCTCCGGGGGGCATGGCCTCGTGCGTGCCGCCCAGGATACGGCTGCCAGTAGAAAAGAACTGCAGCGCATCAAGCGCGAGATGCAGGAAAATAAGAAAAAGATCAAACAGGCGGACCAGCGGGAACGGTCTGTTCTGACCGACCTGGAAACGATAGATCGAGAAATCCAAACCGGGGATGCGGAACTCGCGGAACAGCAGAAATGGCTTCGTGATGCCGAGTCGGCGCTCAGGGACATCGAAAAGAGCAACGCAGATATCACGCATGACCTCGCGGGGTTGAAACAGGCATATCGTCAGCGGCTGCGGGCGCTTTACAAAATGGGGCGGAACGGATATGCAGCGGCAATCTTTGCATCTGAAAATCTGCAGGGAGCGCTCAAGCGGGTAAAATATCTCGGCATGGTCGCCGAGCAGGACCGCAAGATCATGCATACGTACCAGGCATCGCTCGCGAAGCTGACCAGGCAACAGACCGAGATCACCGGGAAAAAAGACGTCGTTTCCCAACGCGGGAAATTGGTTGAAGCCAACAGAATCGCCCTCGAAACACAGAAACGGAAGAAGGCCGGGATCCTCACCAGCGTGCGTGCGAAAAAGAGCCTGCATGAGCAGATGCTGACGGAACTTCAGGAAGCATCTGTCGGACTGGGGACCATGATCCGGAAGATGGAGCAGGAGAACAAGGCCGCACGGCCCGATCCTCCCCGCAACCGGAGCGCGGGTACGGACCGGAAACGGTTCCCGTGGCCGATGAACGGACAGGTGCTTACCCGGTTCGGCGTGCAGCGCCATCCGCAGTTCGGGACCCCGGTGTTCCGCAGAGGCATCGAGATTGAGGCCCGGGTAGGCGATGCGGTCCATGCCATGGAGGTCGGTCAGGTCGCCTACGCGGATTGGTACAAAGGGTACGGCATGCTGGTGATCCTTGAGCACGTAAACGGCCTGTACTCGCTCTATGGCCACTTGTCGCGCATCGAGGTGAAGAACGGCGACCACGTTGCAACGGGCCAGGTAGTCGGTTTGGCGGGAGATACGGGGAGCCTCAAGGGACCGAAGTTGTATTTCGAGATACGCCGCCATGGCGAAGCTGAAGACCCGCTGCTGTGGCTGGCGCTAAAGTAAAGCTCGTATTTATGGCACACACACATCTACCTGTTTAAATTCAGGAGTGGTATATCATGCAGAACACGGCGGAGGACGATACTATGATACGGATCAATAAAAAGAAATTCCTGGTCGCAGCGCTGATCCTGCTGCTGACCGGAGTGCTGATCGGGCAGGGGATGGTCCAGGCCAAGTCCGATTCGTACGATGATCTCAAGGCTTTCACCCAGGCGCTGGAATTGATCAAGCGCAACTACGTTGAAGAACCTGATTCCAAAGAGCTTATTCAGGGAGCCATCCGCGGGATGGTCTCGAGCCTTGATCCTCACTCGTCTTACATGGCAGAGCGTGCGTTCAAGGAAATGAATATGGACATCAAGGGTGAGTTCCAGGGAGTGGGTATTCAGATCGGGGTCAAGAACGCTCAATTGACGATCATCTCCCCGATCGAAGGAACTCCCGGCGACCGTGCGGGTCTTGCGGCAGGCGATAAGATTATTAAGATCAACGATGAGTGGACGAAGGACATGACCATCGAGCAGGCCGTTGACCGGATGCGGGGTCCGAAAAACACGCAGGTGCGGCTCCTGATCCACCGCGAAGCATGGGACAAACCCCGGGAGTTCAAGATCACGCGCGATGTGATCAAAGTGCAGAGCGTCAAATCAAAGATGCTTGATGGCGATATCGGTTATGTTAAGATCACGCAGTTCCAGGGACAGACCGCGGAAGAACTGGAGAAGGCGCTGAAAACCCTGGAAAGCAAGGGGTTGAAGAAACTGGTGCTGGACATGCGGAATGATCCGGGCGGTCTTCTCGATGCTTCGGTCGATGTAAGCGGCAAGTTTTTGCCGAAGGGCAAGCTCGTTGTCTATTTGCAGGGCAGGAAGACCTCAGACCGGAAGGATTATCTTACAGAAGATGGCGGAAAAGTCCGCGACTATCCCATGGTTGTGCTGGTGAACACCGGCAGTGCGAGTGCGTCGGAGATCGTGGCGGGGGCGCTTCAGGACTCCAAACGGTCGCTGATCATGGGCACGCAGACCTTCGGCAAAGGATCGGTTCAGACCGTGTTCCCCCTCGATGCAGGCACCGGGCTGCGGCTCACCACGGCCAAGTACTATACGCCGAGCGGACGTTCGATCCAGAACGTTGGCATAACTCCTGACATTGAAATAAAACTGCCGACGGTTACCATAAAAGAGGCGAAAGAGGCAAAAGAGGGCGAGTCGGTCCATGTCGTCGTCCGAGAGAAGGACCTTGAACGACATTTAAAAAATGACATGATGAAGGAAGACAAAAAGGACGGCAAGAATGATAAGCCGTTGCATGATGAAGACTTCGCTATGGAGATGGTTCCAAAGGAAGACAAGGATGATATCCAACTGCAGAAGGCGATTGAAGTATTGAAGCTGGCTGTAAATGCTGAAGATGTTTTCAAGAATGTACCAATTGCAGCAAAGAAAGAAAAATAAGTTAGGATATACAAACTGCTAAATTGGCAACTATTTGAAAAAGCAGGGCATTGTGCCCTGCTTTTTATTTTTTTCAATTATAAATGTAAACATCAGATATGTCTTTTAAAACTGCTATAAACAGCTTTAAATAAACTTAAAACAGTATAAATAGCTATATACTAGGTTTGCAATTTATTCTATCGAGCACTATATTAGCACTCGCATTAAACGAGTGCTAATATATTTGGCATTCGCATATCATGATTTATTACTAAATGAAAGGAGCATAGAGTATGAGTATTAAATTCAAGCCATTGAAGGACAGAGTGTTTGTGAGCTATACAGCGGAGTTGGAGAAGACCGCCGGAGGGCTTTATATACCCGACAGCGCAAAAGAGAAGCCGCAGAGCGGCAAGGTAGAGGCTGTAGGTGACGATGTAAAATCCCTGAAGATCGGCGACAAGATTCTCTTCGACCGGTATTCCGGATCCAAGATCAATCTTGATAATGTTGAGTATCTTATCGTCAAGGAAGAAGATGTCCTCGGTGTGCTGAGCTAAACCTCGGCCGACCGCGAACACTCATCCCTATTCACGTGTACAAGCGTATACAAGCATTAAAAAATTCCTAGGAGGAAATAGATATGGCAAAGCAACTTATGTTTGACCAGGACGCACGCGCAGCGATCCTGAAGGGCGTGAATGTTCTGACCGACGCCGTGAAAGCGACGCTGGGACCCAAAGGCCGCAACGTTATGATCGACAAAAAATTCGGAGCACCGACCATCACCAAGGACGGAGTTTCCGTGGCAAAAGAGATCGAACTGAAGGACCCCTATGAAAATATGGGCGCACAGCTCGTCCGTGAAGTGGCATCCAAGACCTCTGATGTGGCCGGCGACGGTACCACGACAGCAACGGTTCTGGCCCAGGCCATTTACCGCGAAGGCATGAAGAACGTGACCGCGGGCGCGAACCCCATGGACCTGAAGCGCGGCATAGAAAAGGCAGTAGCCGCAGTCATCGAGAACCTGAAGAAGAGCTCCAAACTTGTTGTTGACAAGAAAGAGATCGCCCAGGTTGGCAGCATCTCCGCGAACAGCGATGCAACCATCGGCGCTCTGATCGCCGAGGCGGTGGACAAGGTCGGCAAAGACGGCGTAATTACCGTTGAAGAAGCAAAGAGCATGACCACCAGCCTCGATGTGGTCGAAGGTATGCAGTTCGACCGCGGATATATTTCCCCCTATTTCGTGACCAACGCGGAGAAGATGGAAGCCGTTCTCGAGAATGCCTTCATCCTCCTTTCCGAGAAGAAGATCTCCAGCATGAAGGACCTGCTCCCGATCCTGGAACAGACCGCCAAGATGGGCGCGCCCATGGTGATCATTGCCGAGGACGTCGAGGGCGAGGCCCTTGCGACCCTGGTGGTGAACAAGTTGCGCGGCACGCTCCAGATCTGCGCAATCAAAGCCCCGGGCTTCGGCGACCGCCGCAAGGCAATGCTCGAAGACCTGGCCATTCTGACCGGCGGCTCGGTCATTTCCGAAGACCTCGGCATCAAGCTTGAGAACGTGAAGATCACGGATCTCGGCCGTGCCAAGAAGATCACCGTGGACAAGGACAACACCACGATCGTTGAAGGCGCAGGCAAGACCGACGCCATTCAGGGCCGGGTGAAGATGATCAAGGCGCAGATCGCCGAGACCACGTCCGACTACGACAAAGAGAAACTCCAGGAGCGTCTCGCCAAGATCGTTGGCGGCGTTGCGGTCATCAACGTGGGTGCTTCCACCGAGACCGAGATGAAAGAGAAGAAGGCCCGTGTCGAAGACGCGCTTCATGCGACCCGCGCAGCCATGGAAGAAGGCATTGTTGCAGGCGGCGGCGTAGCGCTCATGCGCTGCATCCCGGTACTCGACAAAATGAAGCTTGGCGGCGACGAGCAGATCGGCGTCAACATCGTGAAGAAGGCGCTTGAAGAGCCGATGCGCCAGATCGTGAACAACGCCGGCCTCGAAGCCTCGGTCATCGTTGACAAGGTGAAAGCAAGCGACAAGCCGAATTATGGTTTTGACGCACAGAAGGAAGAGTATGTCGACATGCTTCAGGCCGGCATCATCGACCCGACCAAGGTTACCCGTTCAGCGCTCCAGAACGCAGCTTCCGTCGCGAGCCTCATGCTCACGACCGAGGTCATGATCACCGATATGCCGGAAGAGAAGGGTGCAGGCGGCATGGGTGGTGGTATGCCCGGCGGTATGGGCGGCATGGGCGGCATGGGCGGCGGGATGTACTAAAAGTAGAAAGTTCCTTTCACGAGGAAACAACAAAGCCGGAGGGAGTAAATTCCTTCCGGCTTTTCTATTTGCAATGCATGTCAACAACCGTACATTAAGCATAGACAAACTCCAGGTAATGATGTAAAGTGTCACCAGATAAACATGAAAAACGAGTAAGCAACAGGACAAGAATAATTCAAACACGGAGCAGCAGTTTACCTCCGAGTGTAGTCAGTTCCGATCCGGTCAAAGCTGCCAAACCATATTCCCCATCGATTACGATGGGTCCGCGGGCTATCAGGAGAATCCCTGACAGCCTTTTTGTTTATACGGCTATGCCCCCGGCGACAGGGGCACGGGCTGTTCACTATTACGTCGCACAGAAAGAAGGTAACATGAGTTTCAGTTCATTCAAGCTTCATCCACAGATAGCAGCCGGCGTCAAGGCGCTTGGTTATACTGTCCCGACACCCATACAGGTCCAGGCGATCCCGCCGGTGCTCGAAGGCAAGGACGTTATGGGTCTCGCCCAGACAGGGACCGGGAAGACCGCAGCGTTCGTGTTGCCGATCCTGCAGCGGTTGCTCCCGGGTCCCCGAGGAAAAGTCCGCGCCTTGATTATCGCACCTACGCGGGAGCTGGCCGAACAGACGCATGTTTCCATCGTCGCGCTCGGCCGTGATACCAAACTGCGGAGCTGCACCATCTACGGAGGCGTGAGCCTGAATCCGCAAATCCAGAGACTGCGCGACGGCGTCGACATCGTCGTGGCATGCCCCGGTCGCCTGCTCGACCACATTAACCAGAAGACGATCATTCTGTCGAACCTTGAGGTCCTGGTGCTTGACGAAGCCGACCGTATGTTTGACATGGGATTTCTGCCTGACATCCGCAGGATCATCAAGCAGCTGCCAATAAAGCGTCAGACGCTCATGTTCTCGGCCACTATGGCTGATGACATTCGCAAGCTGGCGCATGAAGTGCTGCACAACCCGGTCACGGTCCAGGTGGGGCATACGGCCCCTGCCAACACCGTGTCGCACGCGCTTTATCCTGTTGAGCAGCATTTGAAGACCGCGCTCCTTATGGAGATCCTGAAGCACACGGACACGGAGTCCATCCTGATCTTCACCCGCACCAAGCACCGCGCCAAGCGCATCGGGCAGCAGCTGGAAAAGGCCGGGTATAAGGCCGCGTCACTCCAGGGGAACCTGTCGCAGAACAGGCGTCAGGCGGCGCTTGATGGTTTCCGCGACGGTTCGTACCAGATCCTGGTAGCAACGGACATCGCAGCCCGCGGCATCGATGTTTCGAGCATATCGCATGTCATTAATTATGATATTCCCGACACTACCGACGCCTATACGCATCGCATCGGCCGCACAGGGCGCGCTGCGAAGACAGGAGATGCATTTACCTTCGTATCCCGTGAGGATGAGCCCCTGGTCAAGAGCATTGAACGGGTATTAGGCGAGAAGATCGAACGCCGCACGCTGAAGGATTTTGACTACCACAAGTCGGCGCCAACGCGCGATGCAGAGTTTGCACGCCCCCCTCGTGAACCGCAGCGCAGACGCGTGCCGCCAAAGCCGGAACAGCGGAGTGCCCGTCCAGCTTCTGGATCGCATCCGAAAGCGCACCCGGCCAATCACGTTCGCGGGGCCGCTCCCCGGAGCAGTGCACCTGCGCATCACCAGCAGGTGCCGAGAACATCGCCTAATCCGGGAACCAGGCAGCATAAACCTGATACAAATCGATAAAGTTGTAACTCAAATAAAAATCCCCGGCAAAGAACATCATGCCGGGGTTTTTTATTTTAAGGGAAAAAATTCTGGTTTAGAAGTAGAAGTTTATGCGCAAACCGAGATCCTGCGTGCCGATCATGGATGATTTGAATGTGCTAGACGAGCTTGTAGTAACAGGGAATCCACCAATTGTCTGGGTGTCAGTTGATGTTGTTTTTGTTTCCGAAGAGCCATAGCCGAAACCGACGCTACCCTCTATGCTGACCTGCTTATGAAAAAAGTATTCTGCGCCAAAGTTGGCATTGAGGGTGAGATCTTTTGTGTTTGAATCGTTTGTTGATTTATAAGAGAACCCGCCTCCAACGAACGGAGCAAAGTCGTCAACCTTCAAATATTTTCTGACACCGACTCCAAGTCCGATATCAGTTCCCTTTGCATCACCACCGGCAATGCCGAGTCCGAATGAGGCAAGAATTGCAAGGTCACTTTGTGCAAAGAATTTTCCCGTGACCATAAAATCACCGCCACCGGGACCAAAGGATAAACCCATGGTGCCCTCTTTCATGCTGTTTGCTGCGAATGCGCTGCTGATGCCGATAACCAATACCAGTGCCAATGTGAGGATAACAAGTTTCTTCATCTTTTGAATCTCCTTTTTAGTTATAGGGTTTGGAAAATCCATGAAACGGTGACACTGAACAAGCAGGTATGAAACACACGTTGTATAAAGTAAATCTATCGTGAGCTGCTGCGCGTCATGCACAGAAGCCTGTGTTTATAAGGTCATTCCCCCCTTTCTCTTTAAAATAGATTTATTTTGATGCAAGTGCAGGTCATGTACCACAGGCTACATCATAGAAATTTATATAGTGAATGCGTGTTTTTGTCAAGCTGTTTATTGTTGTTAAGAGTTTTGACAGACCCTCGTGTTTTTCGTATAATACAAACACAACTAACCGAAGAGGAGGATACCGATGAAACTGAGACCACTGAATGACTGGGTTGTGATCCTGCCATCAACAGCAGAGGAAGTAACCGCTGGAGGGCTTTATATCCCGGACTCGGCAAAAGAAAAACCCGCGCAGGGCGTAGTTGAAGCTGTTGGACCGGGCGCCTATGAAGAAGAGAAATTCGGCAAAAAGAAAATAGACAAAAAGGACCGGAAGTTTATTCCCTCGTCCGTGATACCCGGCAACCACGTCCTGTATGAGCGCTATGCAGGACAGACCTACGCCGTCGACGGTGAGGACAGGATTCTTGTGCGGGAGCGGGATGTTCTCGGGATCCTTCCTGATAAACCGGCACAAATAAGCGCCCCACCGAGGCCCCTGCAAATTCCGCCGCGTACCACGGCTGCGTTGTCAACCGCACTCGTCGTGGCACCTTCTCCATCACTGTTGAGCACATCGTTGAAAAAGGGTTCCGCAAAAACTGTAAAGAAAACCGGTAAAAAAGCAAACAAGAATGCTGTTAAGAAAGCCGCGAAAAAAGCAGTAAAAAAAGCTGCAAAAAAAGCAGTAAAAAAGGCTGTGAAAAAGACTTCTCCGGCAAAAAAAACAACAATAAGAAAAGCTTCCACTGTTGCAAAGAAAAAAAGCGCCGCGAAAAAGATTAAAAAGAAAAAATAGCTCAGAGGATTTGCATGACTGAATTAGATCCAGTCCGGCAGCAAAAGATCCAGGCCATTCTTGACCAGGAGATTGCGGATGGCGAGGGCCTCGCTGCAGAGGCAAGAAAAATGATCGGGTATCTTCTTCTGGAAAAGAAGGGGTATCTGCCTGAAGATGTTCGAAAGCATGTTGCGTTCGAGGTACGGCTCGGGACGGAGACTGCGTATTCTCATGTGGACTTTCTCGTGTCAGTCAACGGACAGCAGGCCATGGCCATCAAGTGCGCAGCAGGATCCATTTCATCGCGTGAGCGGCAGATTGTGGCCGCCGCCCGGCTGCTTGGTCCGTTTCCCGTGCCGATTGCCGTGGTTGCTGACCCGGTTCACGCCGAGGTTCTCGATGTGAGGACGGGCAAGGTGATTGGTGAAGGGTTCGGGGCAATTCCTGTCAGGGATCAGCTGCTAAGGATCCTTGCAGAGAGTGAACAAAAAGCGCTGGCAACGGAAAAGATCGAGAAAGAGAAACGTATTTTGCTGGCATTTGATGCTATTCAATGCTGCGTTCCTCAGGGAGTGGATGGCGGAGTGCAACTGGGTGAAGGCGGAAAAAAGTAGGCCCTCCCCCTGATCAATAATTACTGCAGCTGCAGCCTCGATATCAGTCTGCTCATAATGTCTTTCCCACGTTGATAAACCAAAACAAACCTTGACTGTAATCGTTGTGAGATGCTACAATGTGCCGTAATTTCAACGAGAATGCGGTTTTATGGGCACATTTAAAAAGTCTGTTATCATATTTATCGCCGAGGGCGCTTACGCAGGTAAATCTCCTGTTGCGCCCGGCACTGCGGGAACCGTTGTCGGGATCCTTCTGTATCTCCTGATGAAAAATCTTTCACCTTCGGTGTATCTTTCCCTGTGTTTTCTGATATCGCTGATCGGTACGTGGGCAGCCGGGCATGCAGAGATAATTCTCGGACAAAAAGATGCCTCACCGATCGTCATAGATGAGATCGCCGGCTATCTGGTGGCCATGTTCCTGGTCCCGACAGGATGGATATTCATTCTGGCAGGTTTTTTCGTTTTTCGTCTGTTCGATATTATAAAGCCCTGGCCTCTGATGCAGGTTCAGGACCTGCATGGCGGTCCAGGCATCATGCTGGATGATATCGGAGCGGGAATCTATACGAATGTTGTGCTTCAGGCCGCGGTCCTCGTGGGGGACCGGTTCTTATCTCACTAGAGGACCGGCCACATTGCTGTTTCTCGGCGCCGGACAGGAAACCGAAGGTAATTACCTATGCGTGCAGAAATCATAGCCACCGGCACCGAGCTTCTCTCCGGAGGAGTGCTTGACACGAATTCCCTTTTCCTTTCGGAAGAGCTGCTGACCATCGGCATGGAGACCTTGTTCAAGACCATCGTGGGCGACGATGAGAAAAACATTGAAGAGGCTCTCCAGAGGGCCATGCAGCGGGTGGACGTGGTCATCATCACCGGCGGGATCGGTCCCACCGAGGATGATATAACGCGCAAGGTGATCGCGAAGGTCTTAAAGAGGCGCCTGCTGCTGCACGAAGACGCGCTTAAGACCATTCAGGCAAAGCTCGCTGGCAGGGATTTCTCGGTGGTCAACGACCGTCAGGCGCTGCTCCCCGCAGGAGCGCGGATTCTTGCAAACCCCGTGGGCATAGCCCCCGGATTTATCCTTGATGAGGATGGAACGTTCATTGCGGTCCTTCCCGGCGTGCCCCGGGAAATGGAGGCTATGTTCGTTTCCGGGCTTCGGCCCGCGCTCGAAGAACGTTTTGGAGGAAGGTTGTTCATCAGGCGGCGCATTCTGCGCACCTGTGGCATGTCGGAGTCCGCAATTAATCAGTCCATTCAGGATATTTTGAAAAGCGAAGCGCCGGTCGTTGGATTAACGGCAAAAGAGACCGGTGTTGACATCCGGATCGTTGTTACCGAGAGCAGCGCAGAGCGTGCCCAGTCGCTTATGGACAGGACCGAAACTTCTGTACGGCAGAAACTCGGAGATTTTATATTCGGCCTGGACGGACAGGAAATGGAGGAAGTCGTCGGAGCGATGCTCTCGCAGCGAAGGCTCAAAATCGCCATTGCCGAATCCTGCACCGGAGGCCTGATCAGCGCGCGGTTTACGAACATTGCGGGAAGTTCGGAATATTTTGAGCACGGTGTGGTCGCCTACAGCAACCAGGCCAAGATCGAAATGCTGGGAGTGCCCGGGGAAACGCTGGAGCGCTTTGGCGCGGTGAGCCGCGAGACCGCACTTGCCATGGCCCAGGGCCTCCGACGTACAGCCAGGACGGACCTGGGGCTTTCGGTAACGGGTATCGCGGGTCCCGGAGGCGGCAGTGCTGACAAGCCCGTCGGCCTTGTTTATATCGGACTCGATTCAGCTCAGGGCGCAAAGGCCGTGGAATATAAATTTCTCGGCAACCGGCAGCAGGTCCGGCTTAAAGCATCACAAATGGCGCTGGATACGGTGCGGCGGTATTTGATCGTCTAATGTGATCTTGTTCCGGCATACAAAAAGCCTGCTGATCCACATGCAGTGATCTGAAACAGATATGCGCCTTTTCATTGCCATAGAGATTCCCCCTCTTGTTAAGCAGGAGATGGCAGCGCTTCAGGACCAACTCAGACACACAGACGTTGATGCGGCATGGGTCCGGCCCGAAGGCATGCATCTGACGCTCAAGTTTCTCGGCGATGTCCCGGAAACACGCAGCAATGCGATCATGGACGCACTGGTATATGCTGCTCAGGGACGAGGCGGATTTCGCATGGAAATATCCGGTGTCGGGACCTTTCCTCATACAGGAAATCCGCGGGTCGTCTGGGTTGGTGTTCAGGGAGATGCTGACATGCTTAGGGACGCGCAGACTTCGGTGGAAGGTCAGATGCTGAACCTGGGATTTGCGCGCGAGGACAGGGATTTTTTCCCCCATCTCACGCTGGGGAGGATCCGGCAGGTCCGTTCCCGCAGTGCATGGAAAAACGCATTTGACAAGCTTAAAGACATACGGCTGAGCGGGTTTCATGTGGATTCGATCAGTCTGATGCAAAGCGAGCTGCATTCTTCCGGTGCGGTGTATACGGAAATCGGAAGGGTGCTTCTGAAGGGAACTCAATGAACAACAGTATAAACGTGAGCCGCATTGCGGCAAAAGGAGATTGAGCATGGCGGACAAAGACAGATTGAAAGCATTGGAACTGGCGGTGGGTCAGATCGAAAAGCAGTTCGGCAAAGGCTCCATCATGCGTCTGGGCAGGGAAGAGGTTCCCGCGGGGATCCCCGCGATCTCAACGGGATCCCTTGGCCTCGACATCGCTCTCGGAGTCGGCGGTGTACCGCGCGGAAGGATCATCGAGGTCTACGGCCCCGAGTCTTCGGGTAAAACCACCCTGGCCCTGCACGTTATCGCCGAGGCGCAGAAAGCGGGCGGACAGGCCGCCTTTATCGACGCGGAGCACGCTCTCGATGTGGTCTATGCGCGCAAACTCGGCGTACGGACGGACGATCTCCTTATCTCCCAGCCCGATACCGGAGAACAGGCGCTCGAGATCACCGAAACACTGGTACGGAGCGGCGCCATCGACGTCATTGTCGTTGATTCCGTGGCCGCACTCACCCCGCGGGCGGAGATCGAAGGCGAAATGGGGGATTCCCACATGGGGCTCCAGGCGCGGCTCATGAGCCAGGCGCTCAGAAAATTGACCGGCGCGATCAGTAAGTCCAATACGACGCTTATTTTCATCAACCAGATCCGCATGAAGATCGGCGTGATGTTCGGCAATCCCGAAACAACGACCGGCGGGAACGCGCTCAAGTTCTACGCATCGGTGCGCCTCGATATCCGCAGGATCTCGGCCATCAAGGATGGCGAGGAAGTAACCGGCGGGAGAGTAAAGGTCAAAGTGGTGAAGAATAAAATAGCGCCGCCTTTCCGCTCCGCTGAGTTTGACATCATGTTCAACGAGGGTGTTTCCAAGATCGGCGAGATCATCGACATGGGTGCGGAACAGAATATCATAGAAAAGAGCGGCGCATGGTTCTCGTACAGCGGCACGCGGATCGGCCAGGGCCGGGAGAACGTCAAACAGTTCCTTCGCGACCATCCTGAGATGTCTGCTGAAATCGAACTCAAAGTGCGTCAGGCTGCCGGTCTTCCGGTGTCGGGAACAGCTTCTTCCGAAGCCACTGCACGGGACAAGGAGCCGGTTGCTCCCATGGAAAAGCCGGGGAAATCCTCAAAAGGCCACAAATCGGACAAACAATCGGAGGCTTAAATGGTCCTGAACGATCTGCTCAAAATAACGTTTGAACGCCGGGCGTCGGACCTGCATCTGAAGGTTGGTGTGCCTCCCATCCTCAGGATCGACGGACGGTTGATGCCCATGGAGACGGAGAAGCGGTTGACCCAGGACGATGCGATCGCCATTTCTTCCGGCATCATGAATGCCACGCAGAAGGCGAAATTCAAGGAGAGAAACGAACTTGATATGGCCTATGCCGTGCCGGGTCTGGGACGCTTCCGCGTGAACGTGTTTCAGCAGCGCGGTAGTGTGGGCATGGTTTTCCGCATGGTCCCCGCGAAGATCCTGAACTTCGAGGACCTCATGCTGCCGACGGTGCTTACCAAAGTCGCCATGGAGCAGCGCGGACTGATCCTGGTCACGGGCACCACCGGAAGCGGCAAGTCCACGACCCTCGCGTCGATGATCGATTACATCAATACTGCGCGCACCGCGAACATCATCACGATCGAAGACCCCATCGAGTTCCTGCACCGCGATAAAAAAAGCATTGTGAACCAGCGCGAGATCGGGTCGGACACGTTCAGTTTCAGCGATGCTCTCCGGAGCGCTCTGCGCCAGGACCCGGATGTGATCCTCGTGGGAGAAATGCGGGACTTCGAAACCATATCGATCGCCCTCACCGCCGCGGAGACCGGCCATCTGGTCCTTTCCACGCTTCATACCGTTGACGCTGCGGAGACCATTAACCGCGTCATCAGCGTGTTTCCGCCGTACCAGCAGAAGCAGGTGCGGATGCAGTTCGCGGCCGTAATCAAAGGCATCATCTCGCAGCGCCTGGTGTCGCGGGCCGACGGAAAGGGCCGCGTGCCCGCGGCGGAGGTGATGCTCGGTACCTTGTCGATCCGCGAGGCCGTCATTGACGAGAACAAAACGCGCCAGATTCCGACGATCATCGCCAATGGTATGCTCCACTACGGTATGCAGACCTTCGACCAGTCGCTCCTCGGGCTCTATAAAAAAGGCGTCATCACGTACGAAGAAGCGCTTCTGACTGCAAGCAATGCAGATGATTTCGCCCTCAAGGTCAAAGGGATCCAGTCGACAAGCGATGTGACGATGGACGAAGAAGAAAAACGAAAACCAGCGCCCAAGACCAGTTTCGGCACCGGTCAAAAAATAACCGATCCCAAGCTGCCTGCCACGTCAAGCGATTTTAAGATCGACCGGTTCGGGGACAAGTAGTCCAAAACAGAGTGCAGGATTCCGAGGTGGAAGAAAAAGAGCTGACGCGCGCACGGGACACCGCCTACCGCTATCTGTCGTATCGACCGAGAAGTCGTGCGGAGGTCGAGAGGAAACTCCTTGAAAAAGGTTTTGCCGCGGGCATCATCGACGAGATTCTTTCCGACCTGGTCCGCCTGGGATACCTCAATGATGAAACGTTCGCTGTGCAATGGGCGGAAAGCAGGGCAAGGCTTTCTTCTCATGGCAGACGCAGGATCGAACGTGAGTTGATCCACAAGGGTGTAAACCCTGAACTCCTGCGGGAGAAGCTTCCCGTGGTTCTTTCCCCTGATCGTGAGCTTGCAACGGCGAGCGAGGCTGCGGAGAGAAGGCTTCGGACCATGCAGCACCTCGACCAATCAACGCGGCGCAGACGGATCGCCGGGTTCCTCGAGCGCAAAGGTTTTTCCTACGAGATCATCATCGGCATTGTGAAGAACACGAAGTGAATTTCTCAACCATGGGGTAACACGACTGTGCTCCTCTGTGGTTATGTTAATTTTATCCGGCAAGGAGTAATGCTTTGAAGTCAAATGAACTGAGAAAACTGTACCTGGATTATTTTGCAGCACGGGGCCACAAGGTGGTGCCGAGTTCGTCCCTGGTTCCTAAGAACGACCCCACGCTTCTGTTCACGAATGCGGGCATGGTGCAGTTTAAAGGCGTATTTCTCGGTGAGGACATACGGGACTATAAGCGCGCGGTGACCTCCCAGAAATGCGTTCGCGCGGGCGGGAAGCACAACGATCTTGAAAACGTGGGCCATACGGCCCGGCACCATACGTTTTTCGAGATGCTCGGAAACTTCTCCTTTGGCGATTACTTCAAGAAAGAGGCCATCGAGTTCGCCTGGGAATTCCTGACCAAGGAGGTCAAACTCCCGGCGGACAAACTGTGGGCAACGGTGTACAAAGATGATGATGAGGCATTTGAACTGTGGCGGACCGTTGTCGGCATACCTGTGGAGCGCATCGTGCGTCTGGGCGAGAAAGACAATTTCTGGTCCATGGGAGACACCGGCCCCTGCGGTCCCTGCTCCGAGATCCTCATCGACCAGGGACCGGAGCGGTCCTGCGGAAAGCCGGGCTGCGCAGTAGGCTGCGACTGCGATCGATATCTTGAGATCTGGAACCTCGTTTTCATGCAGTATAACCGCGATGCAACCGGCAAACTTACACCGCTGCCGAAGCCTTCCATCGACACGGGCATGGGTCTTGAGCGTTTGTCATCGGTCTGTCAACAGGTCAAGAGCAATTTTGAGACCGACCTGTTCCAGTCTATTATCAAAGAGGTCGCGAACCTGGCGGGCGTAGCGTACCATAAGGACGAACAGGCGGACATTTCGTACCAGGTGATCGCGGACCATCTTCGTGCCATGACCTTTCTCATCACCGATGGAGTGCTTCCGTCGAACGAGGGCAGGGGATACGTGCTCCGGCGCATCATCCGGAGGGCGAGCCGGTACGCGAAGCTGATCGGCATCAACAAGCCCATCCTCTTCAAACTCACCGGAGCTGTGGTGGACAGGATGAAGGACGCATACCCGGAACTCGTGGACAGCCGCGAGCATGTTGCCAAGGTGGTGCTTCTTGAGGAGGAGCGGTTCGCGATAACCCTGGACTCCGGCCTTGCGCTCCTGAACGAGACCGTGAGTAAACTGAAAACCTCGAACAAGGTCATGATCCCCGGCGATGTATTGTTCAAACTCTACGATACCTTCGGGTTCCCGATGGACCTTGTGGCGGACATGGCCAGGGACATGCACTTCGAAATCGATGAAGAGGGATACCGGCGTGCCATGCAGGAGCAGCGCGACAAAGCGCGGGCTGCCTGGGCGGGTTCGGGTGAAGAAAAGGTCAAGCCGATCTACCGGGAAATGCTCGCCAACATCACGAAACCGGTGTTCACCGGTTATGACACGCTCGAAGGGACCGCATCGATCCTAGCGATTATCAAAGGAGACAGGAAAGCCGCCGAGGCGCATGAAGGAGAGGAGATTGAGATCCTTCTTGACCAGACTCCCTTCTACGCGGAATCCGGCGGACAGGCGGGCGACAAAGGAGAGTTCCTCGGCGAAGCATCGAAATTCGAGGTCCAGGACACGATCAAGCCAATTGAAGGCATCATTGTTCACAAAGGGAAGGTAAAGAAAGGAACATTTAAGATCAACGATGCCGTGCTCGCAAAGGTTGACGAAGAGGGCAGGGCGGATATTGTGCGGCATCATACGGTTACGCATATCCTTCACGCCACCCTGCGCTCTGTGCTCGGAGAGCATGTGAAGCAGGCCGGGTCGCTCGTAACGCCGGACCGTCTGCGGTTCGATTTTACGCATTACACCTCGCTCACGGAGCGCGAAAAGAACAGGATTGAGGAGCTCGTGAACGAGCGCATCCTTGAGAACCATCCTGTTGAAACAACGGTGATGGATATCGATCAGGCCGTGGCCTCGGGCGCAATGGCGCTCTTTGATGAAAAATACGGGGACAAGGTGCGGGTGGTCACGGTCAAAGAAGTAAGCAAAGAGCTTTGCGGAGGCACCCACGCAAAGGCGAGCGGCGATATCGGCTCGTTCAGGATCGTTTCCGAGTCCGGCATTGCTGCAGGAGTGCGCAGGATCGAGGCACTTGCCGGCAAACGGGCATATCAAGAAGCAAAGAAGGAAGAGCAAAACATTCAGGAGATCGCCCGACTGCTCAAATCATCTGACGCGGATATTGTCGGGCGCGTGGAAAAAGTGCTGTTGCAGCTGAGGGAAGCGGAAAAAGAACTCGACCGCATGAAGCACAAGGCACAGACGTCTCAGGCTGGTGATGTTGTCCAGGAAGCAAAAGAGATCAACGGCGTCAAAGTGCTCGCGAAGCGCGTTGACGGCATCGATCCCAAGGACCTGCGGGACTTCGGCGACAAACTCCGTGACAAGCTTGGTTCCGGCATTCTGGCGCTTGGCTCTGCAAAGGACGACAAGGTGAGCCTCATCGTGATGGTTTCCAAAGACTTGGTGAAAACGTATCATGCCGGGAATATTATCAAAGTTCTCGCCCCGATCCTTGGCGGAACGGGTGGCGGTAAGCCCGACATGGCGCAGTCCGGAGGCAAGGACCCTGGAAAACTGGACGCGGCGCTTGAAGAGCTCTATGTGGTGGTTAAAAAAACAACTGCATAGCTCTATCGACCAAGTCATGATCTGAATTTATTCGTGCGGCGTCACATTTGCCTGAACCGCAACGGACTGCCAGTTGTGATATAATTTAGCCAAACTTAAACTAATCCAAGGAGGTCATCATGACGGTCGCGGATGTTATCAAAAGAGCAATGCTGGCAGGGTTGGGCGCACAGGAGAAGGCCAAGGAATTCGTCGATGAACTGGTCAAGGCGGGCGAACTGTCCAAGAGCGAGGGGGCAACAGTGGTCAAGGAGTGGGTCTCCAAGGCCGAGGAAAACACAAAGGACCTCGATGTGAAGCTCAAGGATGCTCTCACCGGCGCCATGGAAAAGCTGAACATACCGACCCGCGACGATATGGAACGAATCGATAAAAAGCTCCAGGCGGTTTCCGCGCGACTCGCGAAGCTTGAGGGCGGGGAAGGGAAAGGCGAGGCGTAAGCGCGGCCTCGCGACTTTCATGTCTCTTTTTGGATTTTGGAGAAGGCATTACCGGGATCTGCCCAGGATCAGGCAGATCATCATGGTGGCGTCCCGCTACGGTTTCGGTCATCTCGTGGAACAGCTTGGCCTGTTGCGGTTTGTCTCCATGGGCAAGCGCCTGGTCTTCTCCAAGAACCGGCGTCCGCTTGAACAACGGCTCAGCACACCCGAACGCCTGCGTCTCATGTTCGAGGAACTGGGCCCCTCATTTATCAAGCTCGGTCAGGTGCTGTCGTGCAGGCCTGACCTGCTTCCCATTGAATACGCTCAGGAGCTTTGCAAACTGACGGATTCGGTCTCTCCCTTCCCCTTTGAGGATGCCCGGAGCATTGTTGAACACGATCTTGGCGCGCCTCTTTCACGCATTTTTCTGGAATTCGATCCCGTGCCTATTGCCGCCGCGTCCATTGCGCAGGTGCATCGGGCGAAGCTTCTTGACAACAGCGACGTGATGGTCAAGATCCAGCGGCCTCATATCGACCGTATCATTGCAAAGGACATCAGCATTCTCGAAGGGATCGCCGAACTGATCGAGGCGTATGCTCCGGAAATGGCGGTGTATAATCCCCGCGGCATCGTTGAAGAGTTCGCGCGCACCATCAGCCGGGAGCTGGATTTCTATATTGAAGCCTCAAACGCTATCCAGCTCAGGAATAATTTTGAGCATAGTGAGATTTTGTACGTTCCGCGGATATTCGACGAGGTGTCAAGCAAACGGGTGCTTGTTCTTGAACGGATAGAGGGGATCAGGATCGACGATTTCCGCCAGATTGACCTGAGGGGTTTCGATCGCAAGGAGCTAGCGAAAAAGGGCGCTTCAGCGTTCTTTCAAATGGTGCTGCGGGACGGGCTTTTTCATGCTGATCCGCACCCGGGTAATATTTTCGTGCTTTCGGACGGCAGGATCGGCCTCGTTGATTTCGGCATCATGGGCCGGGTGAACGGGGACAACATGGAGCACTTTGCAAACCTGTTCATCGCGCTGTCCGAGCACGACTACGACACGCTGGTACGTCAATATGTGAACCTGGGCTTCCTCTCCGAGGAGTATACCGACCTGGATAAATTTCAGCGCGAGATGAAGGAAGACCTTGCCGAGCTTCTGGAACCCTACTACGGCATGAAGGTGAAACAGATCGATTTCGGCGCGTATGTAGCCCGCGTCATGCGTATTCTTACCCGGTACAACCTCAAACTACCGCAGAACCTCTACCTGATGGACAAAGCGCTTCTGACGCTGGAAGGCATTCTGAAACAGCTTGATCCGGAGTTCGACTACTTCGCATCAGCAAAGCCGTATGTGGTCCAACTCATTAAGGACAAGCGCAGTCCTCTCAGGATGGCCCGGGTCTTCCGAAAGAACATGAACGATATCTCCGATACTGCCGCCGTCCTGCCGCGCCAGATGGGCGCAGCGTACAGGAAATTCATGCGCGGAGATGTGCGGGTGAAGATCCATCATGAAGGGATGCAGCACTTTATTCGGGATCTGGACCGTTCAAGCAACCGGCTTGCTTTCAGCATCATCACCGCCGCCATCATTGTGGCCTCATCGATCATCATTCATGCGGGCCAGGGGCAGAAACTCTTCGGTATGCCGATTTTCGGTGTGATCGGATATACCATCGCCGGTTTGTTCGGCATCTGGATCCTGATCGGCATCCTGCGTTCGGGACAACTATGAAAGTAATGAGCAAAGGATTAAAATTAATGGTCATCATCGGGGAAAAAGCAAAACGATTGATAAAGAAACGCCCGTGGTTGTCGTTCCTCGTTGTAACTCTGCTGCTGACGTCCATGATTCATTTCTACATCGCGCTGTTTGTCCCTCCATCACAGGAAAAAAATTGGAAGGAAGTGCAGGTGACCGAGGGGATGAGCTTTAAGTCTATCTCGGCCACGCTCCAGAAAGAAGGCATTCTTCGCTATCGCGGGTATTTCGAGATCATCGGCCGGCTCCAGGGCATCAGCCGCAAGGTGCGGACGGGCTATTACGGCTTGAACACGAACATGAACATGTGGGAAGTGCTCGATGCGCTCAGAAAAGGCAAGATCATTGAGTATGAGGTGGTGATCCCCGAGGGGTATAACCTGTATCAGATCGGCTGGACGCTGACCGGCACGCCGCTTATCAAAGAACCGCATGAGTTCATCGACCTGGTCAGGAACAAGGCATATGTCAATTCGCTCGGCATCGAGGCTGACAGCCTTGAAGGCTATCTATTTCCGGACACGTACTACCTGCCCAAAGGCATCAAGCTTGAGGACATCCCGAAGAAGATGGTCCAGCGCTACAAAGCCGTGTTCAGCGACAGCTATCGAAGCCGCGCAAAAGAGCTCGGCTTCACGGAAAACCAGCTGCTCACTCTTGCGTCCATTGTCGAGAAAGAGGCCAAGGTGGCGACGGAGCGCAAACTGATCGCAGCGGTCTATTACAATCGCCTCAAGAAAGGCATGAAGCTTCAGGCGGACCCGACAGCGGTTTACGGAACCAAGGCGTGGATCACCAAGGTCACGGCCCAGGACCTCAAGCGGAACTCGCCCTACAATACCTATCTTCACAAAGGCCTCCCTCCGGGGCCGATCGCGAACCCCGGCCAGGGGGCGATCCTCGCCACGCTCTATCCCGATCAGGTTGATTACCTCTTTTTCGTGGCCCAGGGAGACGGCAGTCATTTCTTTTCCAATGACTTCAGCGACCATGAAAAGGCCATCGGCCGGTACCGCGCGAATAAGCGAATTGCAAAAAAACAGGCGCGGGCCAAGGCGAAAGGGAGATGACCGCCCGACCCTCAAACGATCCTTTGCACGGCATCACCCTGGAGATGATGCTTACGCAGCTCGTCGCCCGCTATGGCTGGGTGGAAATGGGAGCACGCGTCAAGATCAGATGTTTTAATCATGATCCGAGCATCAAATCCAGTTTGCAGTTTCTGAGACGCACCCCCTGGGCGAGAAGTAAAGTCGAAGAGATGTACCTGCGATACGTGCGGGAGAACTCGGGACAATCGGAATAATGAAGAAGAGACCGCCGCAGGTGAGCGCAGTCAGGAAAAAACCATTGCGCCGCAGCGTCGTGCAAGTTGACCTTGCATCGATCCTTTCGATTAACCACACATGCGAAGGCTGCAGGAAGGGTCAGCCCTGCTGTTGTTCATCATTCGAGGTGTGTGTAACTACGCGGGAACTTGACCGTATCATCAGCGTGCTGCCCGCTGTTGCAAAGCTTTGCCCGGATCTCGCGCTAGACGGTGGATACGACAATATCTTCGAGGAAGTGGAACCCGGGCTCTTTGCCATTGATACTACCGAGGAAGGCCGCTGCTTATTCGCCTACTGGTCCGGTAAAAAGACCCGATGCGCATTGCACACCGCTTCGGTGGCCCTTGGCTATGCCCTCGAAGACGTGAAACCCAAGGCCTGTCTTCTTTGGCCGATGAGTTTTTCCGAAGGAGAGGAGTTGTTGTCGCTTGCGGACGATGCGCTTTCCTTTCATTGTAATACTCCCAAATCCCGTGGGTCACGCCTGGTGAGTACTGCTCTTGCGGACGCGATCGCTTGTGTATACGGTGAGGAGTTCAAAGAACGTGTCAAAAAAGCAATTGGGAAAGGTACGCGAAGCACGATACGGTTGAGTCGTTGTTGACTCGTGTCGTGCCGATTAAAGAATGAGGATTTGCTCCCATCCGTGTCGGTCCGTGTACATCCGTGGCTCAATAGTGTTCTTCTTGCTCATGCTACTATAAACTATGCGCGATACCATTCATATAAAAGACCTCAAGATCGGGATGTATGTTGTCCTTCCTTCATCCTGGCATAAGCCTCCGTTCATGCGCCATGACTTCAAGATCACGTCTCAAGGCCAGATCAAGCAGATCAGCGACTACGGCCTGTCCACGGTCGTAATCGATGTCGAAAAGAGCGCTGAAAAGAAGATCGTGACCCCTGTGTTGAGCCCTCCTGCTCCCATAGCCGAAGAGAAACCGTTGTCAGCGGAGCCGGTCGTAGTTGAGGAAAAAGAAAAGATCGTAGCAGCGGAAAAACCTGCATGCGTTGTTCTGGTGACGCCGGTCAAGGAAGACACGGCATCAACACCGCCCGCAGTATGGGAGCCGGGGAAACTGGTGCCAGCCGAACTGCACGAGGCGATCCACGACAAGAAAATGGAACCGGAAAAAAAGTCAAAGATCGTGTATCAGTGCTCGCTTGACATTATGGGGAAACTGTTCGACGATCCGAAGACCGAGAATATCAAGGAAGCAAAGGCAGGCATTGCCGAGATCGTGGACCTTGTCATATCCGATGATGCAACATCATCCGCCTTGCTGAAGATCACATCCTATGACTACTATACCTACACGCATTCGGTGAACGTGGGCGTTTTTTCCGTGCTGCTTGCTAAGGCGCTTTTTAAAAAATCGGATGCGCATAATATGCACGAGTTGGGCGCGGGATTTTTTCTTCACGACATCGGCAAGGTCCGGATCGATCCCGCCATCATCAACAAGCCGGGAAAACTGACAGATGAAGAAATGAACACCATGCGGACCCATCCGGACCAGGGTTACCAGATTCTTTCGGAGACGAACGCCCTGACTGAAGAGTGCAAGATCATTGTATTGCAGCATCACGAACGGCAGGACGGCACCGGGTATCCGAAGAAACTCAATGGCGACGAGATCCATCCCTATGGCCGTATTTGCAGCATTGCCGATGTCTACGATGCCCTCACCGCTGAACGGTCCTACCAGCAGAAACGCGATACGTTCACCGCGCTCAAACTCATGAAAGAGAAGCTGATCCACCATTTCAACCAGGATATGTTCGAGAAGTTTGTGCTGCTGTTTACCAAGACAGGGCGGTAATCCTTCACAGATATATGATTTAACCAGCCACCAAATAAGCGACCCTTAACCCGTTCTCTGGGTTGAATTCTGCAACTCGTTGATAAATAAATGCCTGCCTTTAGGGAATACCCTGAAAATACCCCATAAAAAAACTTTACAGTTCGTAAAAAGTACAATATAGTTCATCTTATAATTTATTCGTATAATTCAATGGCTCACAAAGTATGCACATGGAATAATGAGGAACCTCTGCTTGGGACACCAACAAACTTGCGATGGGCACAACCTCCCGGGCTCAGCTCTCTGTCTGGATTGCGGAGCGAGCGTAAAATATGATGCTGTTCTCGGTGGGTACATAGTAGAAGTATTCGCGGACTCAATGAGTTTCGCATTTGTTGCTGACAATACATTGCTGAGAGGTGAGATATGAAGACAGGAAGAGTGCTGCTTATTTCGTTTATACTACTGTTTATGCTTTTAGTAGAGGCAATGCTTTCCTGCGCTGCGGAAGCCGGAACTCCGACGCTTACCTGGGTAAAAACAGTCTCCATAACCACCGACGCCGAGTACGGATCAGCCAGGCCAGAGATTGTGAGAACGGCAGGAACTGCCACCGTGCCTGGCAGAGTTTTCGTCCTTTACCTTGGTCATATCCTGACTGGAGGCGGTGGCAGAACGTTCGATGTGAAAATATACAACTCTGACCTGTCAAGCCAAATATCCCATAATGTGCTCGTTGCGCACGATGCTACCTATGGGGACCCCACTGATATCAGAATTGCCTCAGATGGTGATTATCTCTATGCATTTTACGAAACGGCGACTGTCAGCAATACCTATCTCTGGGCAAAAAAATATGCATTGCATGACGATTTTATATTGACTGCTTCAACCGCCACCTTTGTATCGACCAGTTCTCAGATTTCATCTATGCCGGATGGACATGATCTTCTTAATGACCCCGCACCGCTGATTGGACCGAATAGCGTTTTTGTATTAACTCGATATGACAATTCTCTTGCCACGAGTGGAAACACTCTGTATCACGTCCGGGAATTCAATAAGGATACGCTCGCCAAAATATCCGATTTCAATCTTGACCTGTCTGCTGCGGCCGATGGCAGGGGTCGCGTGGCCAGTCTCTTTTTCTGGAATAACAAAATTTATATGGCCCTTGCTTCGACCGTCAGTAATGCGGGAATCGTCGAACAAGCCGAAGACAGCGCGGCCTCGGACATTGTTCTTGTTAAAATGAATTCTGACTGGACCTTTAGCGTCGCCACAGATGTCCAGACAATTTCGTCGGACCAGGCCAATGATCGCGAGAATTACATTACCGGATTCAAAACTGATGGTACGTTCATCTATATGACCTATAAACAGGTTGTGCCTGGCGCGCCCGGAGAACAACGCGCAGTGATCAAAATGTTTGATATGGATCTTAATCTTCTCCATAAAGAGCTCGTGAAAACCGCTACGTGGCCGGGGGGAGGAGAAATCCGGCCTTCCCAGGAAATATACGGAACCACAATATACTCGGGTCAGGACAACAGCCTGTCAATCGGCACGGGCAACGGAGAAGTTCATGTTTATACGGTCACGGGAATTTCCGTCAATTCGGCTTCACCGGTCACTATGGACTTTGGCACTGTTGCATCCGGCAGTACCTCTTCACCGCAATCATTGACCTTAACTAATAACGGAACAGTCGATCTTGCCATCGGAAATGTTTCCATATTTGGCGCTGACGCGAGTGAATTTAGCAACCAATATGATTCCTGCTCCAACCAGACAATAGTATCTTCAGGGACCTGTACTGTGCAGGCGGTCTTTTCACCGACATCGGCGGGTCTCAAGAATGCCTGCATAACAATTCCTTCAAACGATCCTTACTCGCCGGTTCTCTCCATTCCCCTGCAGGGGAATGGCGGCTTGACCCTTGCACCGGACAAGCCCAGCCCGCAGGTCCTGTCAGACGCTGGAACTATCACCTTCACCGCGCATGCAAGCGGAGGGACCGGGAACTATGAATACAAGTTCTGGCTCAAGACCGCCGGAGTCTGGAATGTCGTTCAAGACTACTCATCTACTGATACCTGGGCATGGAACACGACAGGAACAATGGCTGGGACGTATTCCGTCCAGGTTTATATCAGGAATGCAGGATCGAGCGCAGCGTATGAAACAACAAAAACGCTCAGTTATGTACTCACTGCCAGTTCGCCCGCAACCGGTGCCGTGCTCAGTCCTGACCCGGCCAGTCCCCAGATGATCGGGAGCAACATAACCTTTACCGCAGGAGCTGCAGGCGGAAGCGGAACGTATGATTACAAATTCTGGATCAAGACCGCAGGAACCTGGACCACGGTGCAGGACTACTCGCCAACCAACACCTGGACCTGGCACACCGCCGGAGCTGCAGCAGGGACTTATGCAGTACAGGTCTACGTCCGAAACTCAAGCTCGAGCGTAAAGTATGAGGCAGCAAAAACCGTAAGCTATGTACTGGTCAGCCCGCCCGCATCCGGCGCCACCCTCAGCCCGGACATGACAAGTCCGCAAACAGCAGGAGCAAGTATAGCCTTCACCGCTGGCGGCATCGGCGGGTCCGGTAACTACGAATACCGCTTCTGGCTTAAGGCTACCGGCGTCTGGACAACGGTGCAACCCTATTCCACAGACAACACCTGGACCTGGGACACCACCGGTCTTACCCCTGGCACGTATCGGGTGCAGGTATATGTCCGGAATGTCGGGTCGAACGCAAAATATGATGCAGTCCTCGGGATGGGGTATGTGATCAAGTAGACATAAAACAATCGTTGTGCAATAACTAACGCGGGTCCTCAGGAAAGGGGATCCGCGTTTTTATTTGTATTGGTGCATCGTGTAATGCGACATGTTAAGAATGCATCGTATTCGATACGGTGATAACTCAGCGGTTGTGGCGCTGTATTTGAGAATTCGCATTCCCAAGTATAACCCACGTTGCAAGGGGCAGGTCTCTTTCTTTAACTGTCAACCATTATGTCTACCGGTTAAGCAAAGCGGGGTTCTCATATTGATGAGAAATCCGCTTAGTATTTAGAGGATTGTATTTGAACTTGCGGGCCTTTTTCCCTATAATGCTTCAGGTATGACCGTTAAAATTAACAAAATACACCTGTTCCTGGCCCTCCTGTTGCTGAGTTCACTCAGCTGCGGCTGCAGCGGCAGTAATAATGCGGCCCCTCTTGCCCGGCATGGTGTCCTTGACCTTTCCACAACAAATATGCCGCGCACCGAGCCTGTTCGTCTTGACGGTGAATGGGAATTCTACTGGAAGCAGCTGCTGTCTCCCGAGGATTTCCAGGGGCAGCAAGCTCCGCCTGTTTCCGCGTATCTCACCCTCCCGGGTTCCTGGACGGGTTTCAATCTAAATAAAGAAAAACTCAGCGGGGAAGGGTTCGCAACGTTCCGGCTGCGGATTTTGCCGGGACCAGGAAAACGGGACCTCGCCTTGCAGGTCGAATTGGTAAATTCGGCTTATAAGCTATGGGCAAACAACAGGCTGCTCGTTGAGGGCGGAGTGGTCGGCAAGAACCTTTTCGAGGAAATTTCCAATCAATCCTTTCAGCAGGTCGGCCTGAACATTGAGGACCAGCCCATCGACCTGGTGCTGCAGATTTCCAATCATCACGATCGGGAAGGCGGCGCTGTTTCCTCCATCAAGTTCGGGAATGCAGGCACCTTGGAAGCGGACCAGCTGCGGAAGCGGGGGCTGACCCTGATCTGTATCGGCAGCCTCATGGTCATGGGCATGTATCATATCGTGCTGTTTATCTTTCGCACAAGGAATGCCGCACCGCTGTATTTTGGGATCTATTGCCTGCTGTGGATGGGATTTTCCCTGACCTCTAATTCAAATGGCTGGCTTCTTCGTCTGTTCATGGGCGATATCCCCCCCTGGTTATTGAATCGGATCGATCTGATCTGCATCGTTGTCTCGGTCCCCATTATCTACAGTTTTTTAAGGACACTGTATCCTGAGGAGTTCGCTCTTCGCCCCCAGCACGCTTCTTGGGTTGTTGCTTCCGTGTTCACGGTCCTGGGAATACTTTCATCAACCATGGATTTCACTTCCTACATTCCAATCTATTACGTTTTATCCATGCTGCTCATGTGCTACAGTGTGGTCATGCTGCTCAAGGCCATACGGAGCAGGCGGGAAGGCGCTCCCTATATTCTCCTCGGATTTGTTGTTCTGGCAATTGCCGGCTTCAATGACATGCTGTACGACATGCAGGTGATACATTCGGTCTACCTGATGGAAACAGGCATGCTTCTGTTCATTCTGTTTCAGGCGGGCGCTTTATCGCTGCGCTTTTCCAAAGCGTTTTCATCAGTCGAGCAATTGTCAGGCGAGCTAACGGACAAAAACCTGGTCCTCGAACAGGAGATCAACGAACGGAACAAGCTGGAACGCGAGATCGTGAACATCAGCGAGGAAGAACGGCGCCGGATCAGCCATGAGCTGCATGACGGACTTTGCCAGAAATTGACCGGAGCCCGGCTGCATTTCTCGGTTTTGGAGCGGAAGCTTGCGCATGACGGCCGGCAGGTGCCGGAATTGACGCCGGTCTCGTCGCTGCTTGAGGAGTCGGTCAACCAGGCGTATGATCTGTCGCGCGGACTATGGCCTGTTGAATTCGATCCCCACGGACTCAGTCCGTCGCTGGAAGAGCTGACCCGTCGCCTGGCCGAGTCCAGCGGCATAACCATCGAGTTCAGCCAGGAGCGCAGCTGTGAAAACTGCGCGAATGCGGGCATGATCCAATTGTATCGTATCGCACAGGAAGCGATCACCAACGCGGTGAAGCACGCGCGGCCGGGAAGGATCGTCGTCGGCCTTCACTGTGTTGACCGCAGAATGATCACCCTGATCGTCCAGGACAACGGCATGGGCAGGAGCGCCGCGGCCAGAACAAAGGGAGGGCTCGGCATGGGCATCATGGCGCATCGGGCGAAGATCAGCAACGGAGAGCTGACCATTGCCGATGCGATCGGCGGAGGGACCCTGGTTTCCTGCAGCATCCCGTGTACATCAGTTGCAGCGGAGGTTTGACCAATGAAGCACGACACGTCCGACAAAGCGAAGCGCATCTTTCTGATCGACGATCATCCTGCGGTCCGGCAGGGATTGAAGCAGTTGCTTATGCAGGAGTCCCACATTGTCTGCGGCGAGGCAGGCAGCAGCGCGGAGACCCGGGAGCGGATAGGACCCTCGGGAGCCGACCTGGCCCTTCTGGATATTTCTCTTGGTGAAGAGAGCGGTCTGACATTCATTCCGGAATTGCGCAAGCGCGATATCGCTGTGCTGGTATATTCGATGCACGAGGATGCCGACACCATCGACCGGGCGTTTGCCGCCGAAGCCAACGGATATGTATCCAAACGGGAACTGCCGGAGGTGCTGCTTGCGGCGGTGTCCGAAGTTCTCGCGGGGGTGCGTCACCTCAGTCCGCGGGTCGCCCAGAGTCTGGCGAACAGGGCATTGTCTTCGCCCGAGGCGGTCAAGGAATCCCTGCTGAGCGAGCGCGAAAAACAGATCCTGATAAGACTGGGGCAGGGCGAGTCCAATGCCGACATCGCCGCCGCTCTGGTAATCGGCGTCCGCACGGTGGAAACCTACTATTCCCGGATCATTGCCAAACTGGATCTGGACGGCATGAAAGCGCTCCGGCGCTATGCCATACGGAAACATACGTAGAGGTTTGAATAGCTTTTCTTGAACGGTTCAAGTAATACCGTCCTGTGCAAAATCACCGCCCCAACCCCTCCTTAGCAAGGAGGGGCTACAACCCTGTCCGTAAATTCCCCTACAAAAATACCGTAATCCCCCGTGCATACAACAATCCATTTTTCGTGTATCAATGTTCTGTAATGCTTTTATTACGTTCAGATGCAAGGGAATTGTAAGCCATCATGTTGTTACCCATGAATAATAAAAAAGAAAAAGCAACGCGCATATTCCTTATCGATGATCATCCCGCGGTGCTGCAGGGATTGAAAGAGCTGCTTGCGGAGGAATCCTACATTGTCTGCGGCGAGGCGACCAGCAGTGGAGAGACCTTTGAGCGGATCAAATCCAGAAATGCGGACATGGCGCTGCTTGATATTTCGCTGGGGCAGGAAAACGGCCTTGCGCTCATTGCGGGACTGCACGGTCTGGGAATTGCCGTTCTTATTTACTCTATGCACGAAGATACCGATACCATCGTCAAGGCCTTTGCGCATGGAGCCAACGGTTATGTTACCAAGCAGGAAATGTCGGCCAATCTGCTTGCGGCCGTGTCGGATATCGCCGCGGGAAGGCGCCATATCAGTCCGCGCGTTGCTTTGAGTCTGGCGAACAGGGCCGTACCCTTGCCGGTATAAGATACAATGCTCGGTAAATCTATTGTCTGACAGTAGGGTTCTTTTTCTCGTCACCCCGGCAATGTTCTGGCCGGGGCCCAGAAAGATTTAAAGGTCCCTGGATCCCTGCTTAAAACGTGCAGGAATGACGGTGTGGTACCAATAGCAACTTAGTTTACGGTGTACTTGCCACCTGCACGGACATGAGTATGTCAGTAAGTTATGAATCAAAATCAACACAAAAACGGCAAAAATATTTCTCGTAAAGCGCGCACCCTGCACTCGCGCTTTCGCACTCGTAAACGCTGGGCACAGGCAAAGATCGCAAAGAAAGTCCAAGTCTTTGGTCTATACAAGAGTTTGTCCTGCCTGTCTTGGTGATCTTTGGAGCTTTGCGAGAGACGATTTTAAATATTGCCTTTACTTCCGGTTTATCCGGAACAGGAGAACTCAGAGATGACATCGCATGGCAAAATGCTGTCGATGCTTACTATCGCCGCCAGTCTGATCATGGCAGCCTATGGTTGGGCCGAACCGGCGATCGATGCATCAGGTCCGGGAGGCTTCGATTCCACCACGCTTGCTGTTGTTGACGGGAAACCCATCACCGTGGACATTTTCAAGAAAGAAATGGCGCGCAGGCAAGGGGTGTTCGACGCAACGACCAAACAGGAACTTCTCGACACCATGGTGCGCAGCGAACTGCTCTTCGCGACCGCACGGACCGCGGGCTATGAAAACGACCTTGAGGTCATCGCAACCGTCAAACAGGTGATGGTCAATAAGTATCTTCGCGACAATCTTGAGCCGAAGCTTGCTTCCGTGAAGGCGACGGACCAGGAAGCGGAGGCATATTACCAGGCGCATCAGGCGGAGTTCGGCACGCAAGCCATGGTCCATGCGGCGCTCATCCGGATCGCAATTCCTCAAAAGGCATCCGAGGATAAAAAGGCTGAACTGCTCAAACGGGCCAAAAAAGCCAGGGCTGATGCGCTTGCTCTGGGACCGGGGGTGCCGGCGTTCGGTAGCGTCGCGGTCAGTTATTCCGAAGACCAGGACAGCCGCTACCGCGGCGGCGACATCGGCTGGCTGCAGGTCGGGAAGATAGACACCAAGTGGGACAGAAAAGTCTCGGACGCGCTCTTCCTGCTCACGACACCCGGCCAGATCACTCCCCTCATCATCGCTTCGGACGGTTATTACATCGTCAAGTTGATGGAGTTAAAAGGGGCCGATATAAAACCATTTGCCGTGGTAAAGGACGGAGTCGTCTATCATGTCATACAGGAAAAACGAAAACAGGTCGAACGCGATCTCCTTGAACAGTTAAAGAAAAAAATATCCGTAACCGTAAACACCGGGCTTCTGCAGACGATAGCCCTGCCGGAAGAAGGAAGAACAACAGGCCCGCCGTCGCTGCCCGCGCATTGATCCTGATTATTCCAACATAACGACGCCGCCGTCTACGTCATTTGCACAACGAGGGAGTTATCCATGAATACAAAAATAAGAATTGCATCCACCCTGTTCTTCGCACTGTTTCTATTCACGGAAGCGATTGCCTGGGCTGACGCTGTTCCCACGGTGACGCAGACCGTCAATCTGAAAACAGGATGGAACGCGGTGTATCTCGAAGTGCAACCCCTGTCAAATTCCCCGGCAGTCGTGTTCCAGGGCCTTCCCAAGGGGGCAAGCGTCTGGGAATGGACCGGAAAAAATAAATCTGTGCAGTTTATCCAGGACCCGGGCGAGGCCATCGTGAACAGCCCGAGATGGCTGGCGATCTTTGCCGATACCGCAGTATCCAAATTAAACACGCTTCACGCCATAAACGCCAACAGCGCTTTTCTTATCAAGATTCCCACGGGAAACCCCACCCTGACCATTATTGGCCGTCCGACGCTCAAACATAAAACCTGGGTCGCTGATTCATTCAATCTTACGGGCTTCGGTTTTTCATCCACTCCGCCCAAATTCGCAGCCTTCTTTGCCCCGTCCAATTCTCATAAAAACCAGGCGATCTATCGACTGAACAATACCTCCGGAACGTGGGAGATCGTAAACGATCCGACTACCGTTGCCATGCGCTCCGGCGAAGCCTTCTGGATATATTGTCAGAGCGGATCGGATTACCAGGGTCCGCTGAGTATAGATGCCGACAGTGCAGACAGCCTGGATTTCGGCGCCGGCATTACGATCTTGAAATTGAACATCTTCAATTGGTCGGCTTCCGACGACCGGACCGTCCTCGTGACGCAGCTGAGCAGCACCATTCCGGTCTCCCTGGTTGTTCGGGACTTTGATGCGACCAGCGGCCGGATCCTGACGTCACCGCTGTCGAGCATGTCGCCGGTCCTCGTAAAAGCAGGCAGTTCCACCATGATCACCCTGGCGGTGCAGCGCGAGCATTTCACGGGTTCGGCCGCATCGGTACTGGAATTTACCGACAGCAAAGGAAACAGGGTTCGGGTGCCGGTCACCGCAGTTTCTAGCCCAATCAACAGCTACAGGGGGCTCTGGACCGGGGTCGCTTCATTGAGCCTGGTGAGCCAGGTGTCCGATACGAATCCGGATCCCGAGGCGAAGCCTACCACGAGCGAATTGAACCTTAACCTGATTTTTCATCAGGACAGGAATAATCAGGTCCGTTTACTGAAACAGGTGCTCATGATGTCTCAGGAGGGAACGCGCAACCCGGACGGGACCGTGCGCCAAAAGGGTCGTTATGTGGCGCTTACCAACGACAAACTCATTCCCAATTATCAGGGGTTCGCGCAGAGGGATGGGGCCGGAATCGGCCGGCGCCTGAGCGCGATCGGTTTTGATTATGCGCCCAGCACGGACGCTTCGTTTGGCACGGATTTCGACGATACGGCGCTCAAATGCAGCGGAAGTATTTCCGGGACCATCGTCTGCAAGCTCATTCTGGAATCGTCCCCTGAGTACACGTCCCCGACCAACCCCTTCCTGCACGCATTCCATCCCGACCACGACAACAAGGGGAGCGACTACAAGACCTTTAAACAGGAAGTGAACAGGATCGTGCGCGACGTGACGCTTGAGTTCGACACCACGCCCAGGGTCAACCCGGACAATCCGCCTCCGGGCTGGGGCGTGAGCGTGCTCGGCGGGACCTATACGGAGAGGATCAGCGGGCTTGCCAGGGACCCCATCAGGGTACAGGGCAACTTTACCCTGCGACTGGCGTCGGATGTGGACGCGTTGAACGAATAGGTACGGACGGACCATTCACCAGAGGAGATCGTGATCATGAAAAAGATTAAACACCTGGCGCTCATACTCTTCATCATCCTGTGCCTGAGCAGTTCGGCATTCGCGAATTTTTTCGTGGTGACCAGCGACCAGTTCGGCGCAACCCTGTCGGATGTATGGAGCCATGGCTATTATTCGTATAACGGCCAATATTGCGACATGGGCTTTGTCTGGGAACAACCCGGGGTCAACACCTTTTCTCAATTCCAATACTGGTCCAGCTGGCCGATCTGGCCGCCGACCGGGGTTGCCGGGTGCCTGAATGTCCCGACCAATCCGTGCGGCGGCAGATATTCATTCGACAGGATCACGGCCGGCTCCTGGATGTTCGACGTGGGCTACACGGACTTCATGCATAAGCCCTTTACCCCGAACAGTTCCTCGGTCGGCAATCCGTATCTGATCGGATATTCCCGCGCGTGTTCCAGTGTTGTAATTCAGGACGGCGAATCCGACGTCTATGCGCTATATCAAAAGAACGGACGGGTGCAATACAATTACTATGTTTTAAACCCGGGAAACGGTCAGTATGAATACCAGTCAGGCTGGTCCACGAATACCTGGTATCCCATTGGTCAGGCGAAAACGTTTACCGCGCCCAACCTCGAAGCATCAAATCATTTATTCTATTACACCGCGTCCCAGCACGGGACCTGGGGCCAGCAATGGCTTTATACGCCGACCGGAACCGTGCCCGATGAGGACAACGGCAATCCGAACTGGATCATCGACTGGCATTATAAGCCGGGACGCAGCACCACGCTGAGCGTCACCTTGCCGCCGTGGGGAACTACGCCGTTTGAAAACGCATATGATATTCAGGTAAACTCAACTTCCATCAAGAACACCGGGACCAGGACGTACTGGCAGGGGTATGGAACCGCAAGCACGATCACGCTGCCGGAAAAGATCGCCCAGGTCGTCGGCGGCATCGAGGAAATATGGGTGTTGAATGTGTCCGGCATTACCCTGCCTGCCGGGGCCACGCTCACGTACGACAGCGCGACGCGAAAGTACAGGATCCAGCAGCCTTCCCTCACGAACAACGCAGCCTATTCCATCGTCTATAACAAGCTTACGGTGAATATCAGCGGAGTGGATGTCCCCGCACATATCACGATGCTGAAGACTCTTCCGGGGCTGACATTGACCGATTACAGCATCAATCAAATGCACTTGATCGTCCCGAACGAGATCTATGCTGACGACGACGGCTCGGGAAATTATAATGCGATCAGATACGTGCTCACCGGGTGGACCGGGAACGGGAACATCCCTACAAGCGGCACGCCTGATGCGGGGGCATTCACCACCATTACCTCTAACCTGATCAGTGAATCGACCGTGACGTGGAATTATAAAAAACAGATCCGGGTCACGGTCACCACCAAAGGAGAGAGCAATCCGCTCAAAGTGTACGATCTCCGGGGGAGCACCAATGGCGGCTCCGCGATCGTTTCCCTTACGACGACCACCAGCCTGAATCCAACTTCCAACCTTGTCGCGGGCATGGCGGTCTACGGCTATGGCATCGTTTCCGGAACGACCATATCCACGGTCAATGTGGACAACACGGTTACCCTCACCAGTGCAGCGACATATACCTATACGGCAAGCGCGGGCCAGCGCCTGACCTTTGCGACGATTCCCGGGACCGGCCTGCTCGCCACGTTCCCCACCAGAACAGGCGATATCTCGTCAGTGTCCAATATCGTTACCAATATTTCATCCACGAACCTTGTCTCCGGCATGACGGTCACCGGCGCCGGGATCCAGATCGGGACAACCGTCACCTCGGTAAATGTCGCGGGCAATACGGTTACCCTGAGTACTACGGCGCTGGCAACGAGCAGCAATGTGGACCTGACGTTCATGGTGGACAGGTCCGCCGATCCCCGTGAATGCGAGTCAGCAGTGGACGTGTGCGCTGCTGATGCAGGCGCCTCGCAGTCCGGCGTCCGCTTCTACGACCTGGTCAGGGAGACGGTCACGTATGATGTCAACCTGATATCATTAACCGCAAAAAATCAGTTCGTCGAACTGGACGCATCCGGCGTTCCGGTTACGAGGTCCTTCACGGCCGTGCAATATTCCGCGGGCGGGATGGCGAATCTTAAGGCAAAAGTAAACGAACGGATGACGCTTGCCACCTTCAACCGGACCGCTCCCATGACCGTCACCTGGTCGTACGATAAAACAAAATATTTCCCCGTGGGCAAACCGATCGAGCCGATCAGTCTGCAGACCGGTACCGTGAATCCGAATGTGAGGCCCACGATCGTCATTCTCACCCCGACCCTGGCGACGGATACTCCGGACAGCGCTTTTGTCTGGGCATGGGACAGCTCCAATGCCGGCAGCCGGGGATTCAAGTATTTTCCGATTCATCCGGTCGACTCGTTCAAGATCAGGTGGCCGCTTACCGATGGAACATTCGTAGAGGAGACCGGCTCCGCAAATTGGGACCAGGAACAGGCGCACATCGCCAAGGCGCCGGCAATGCTGCAGCCGCCGGGCGCGGAAACTACCTTTGACGCGATCAGCTATAGCACCAACGGAGCCACCGCGAATATGGGGACGTTTAACGCAATGATTGCCGGATGGACCGTGCTCCGTTTCAAAACGCCGGCGATAGCGAATGTCAACGGCAATCTGCCCGGCACCGCCTTCATTGTCGTGAAAACCGAGGCGCTGGATCCTGCATATCTGGTGGAGAACCCCTGGAAGATCGGCGCCAAGATCACGGATGCAAGCCACCGGGACCCGGAGAACGAAGTGGTCCCGTCGAAGAACAAGACCGGCTACTTATATTTCCCGATGGGCGGGGTATACGACGGTGTCGGGTCTGACAAGGCATATGATCCTGATACGAGAATCGGCGCGATCATACCGGTTAATAAAAGCTTGCCGGGCGATGTGAATCCCCTGGTGGTGGTCTGGTACGAGAAAGGGCAGGGACGCATAGGCTGGCCCACAAACCCGATGCGGTATGCGGCTGACTGGCCGCTTGACACGGACCCGGGCCTGAACCTGATCACCATCGGCACCGGGACCTCGATATCGCCGACCACCAAGCCAAGGGCCATGGTCTATAATCAGCCGGACAGCGGCAAGCCTGGATACAACCCGAACGAAGAGCATGCCCTGATCACCGGCGATGCCCTGTATGCTCTGCGCGACGACCTGAATGCGATACAAGACATATCGCGTCCGTATGTGCTGGTCAAATACTATAACGACAATGCCCAGGAATGGAGCATGGATGTCTATAAAGTTGTGCGCCCTGCGTCATTCACGTTCGCGGTCAAGGCCGGCTTTCCGATCCTGCCGCCGCTGCCGGCCTCATTCCAGGTACCGGTACAAAGCGTTTTAAAACAGAGTGCGCCGGGCAGAGAATGGTATTTGCGCGATGAGAAACAGGGCCACTGGGCAAAGGCCGCAAACTGGGTCTGGGAAAACTGGACGCAGAATGCCGTCCTGCCGGCGTCTCCGGCGGACAAATCCCAGTTCGTCATGCAGTGGTACTATTACATGCGCTCGGACTTTTACTGGCCCGGCGCAGGGGCGCTTGCCAAAAAAGAAGGGGATGTCGTGCCGTTCCTGAATGACGGGAGCATCAATGTATCCAATCCCAAGCCGATCGATGTCACGTATGTGACGTATTGGCCGGAAAATACGAACACGCTTGCCGTGGGCGACACGCTTACGTTCGCAAAGAACGACCTTCCCGAGATCTATAATTTCAAGAGCGCGGAGATCATCTTTGACGAGAATGTGTACCATGGCAATGGTCCGCTGGTAAAACTGTATGCGCCCGAGCGCTATCTCTATACCTCGCCGACCGACACCGCGGGCATTGTCAGACTGCCCTCCCTGCCGGATGGGATCAAGACGGAGATCGGTCCGGGCGGGGTCATTACCTTTACGGAACTTCCCTATGCGATCCAGGCCCGGCTCTTTTATGATGACATCAACAAACGGCTCGGATTCAAAGGGACCTGGATCGCGAATGAAGGCGAGGACCCCTGGCTGCTTCCCAATTTGATGACGGATGATGAGCGCGTATCTCTGCATGATGTCTTTTCGAAGATCACCGGCACGGAGTGGAGTGGAAAATGGAACGCCGCGGTGGATGAACTGTACGCTCTGGCAAGGAACCCCAACCTGGTCACGTTCCCGACCGGAACGATCATTCCCGCGAACCCGTACTCTGCTGCCACGGACTCGTGGCATACGAAATGGGGCATCAAACTGGGATTGGCAATGCGGGACAAACAGGTGGTTTCCGCGCGGTCCATCATCGGGGAAAAGAACGCTCTCAGCGCGGGGCTGGCGCAGGGAGAAGGGTATGTTGTCATTGCCGAGAACAACGATGTGGACCTGAAAGCGGCGCCGGTTGCTCTGCATGTGATCCGGGTGTCGAAAGACCCGGTCTTCCAGGGCGAGATCAAGGCGATCAAATCAAAGAACGTGTTCGATGAAAAACTGACCCTGCACTACACCGGCGATTTCGGCGGCGAACCGGAAAAGTTCAACTTCGAGTGGTACTACCAGCCGGTCTCCGGCGGCATGCCCAACCTCCCGCTGCCGGGCCCGGCTACGGGCGCGTGGGGGAAATACATGGTCGCAAGCAATGTCACCGGCACCGGCATGACGGACATCACCATTCAGGGCGCTTCGCCCATGACCATGTCGGACAACTGGGTCGCGGCGCGCTACTACTACAAGAACGCATGGCCTGCGCCCATCTCCGTTGTTTCGCAGCCGACCCCGACCTCCGTGCTGCATGATGATATGAACAACTGGAGCGAATGGAGCGGGTCGAGCAAATGGGAACCCATGCTGGCCATGGGCTGGATCAAACGGGTGATCGACGATCTGAACCCGCTTGAGGCCAGGGTCACGGATTTCCGCAATAACGCTACTAATACGACGGTCAGCATGATCTCCCAGTTCGGCACGCGGTATGAAGGCTCCATCGCCCTGAACAGCGATGCCGGCAACCTGAACAGTCTCGGCATGATCCCGGCGTATGAAACGGTATTGAACCGCGGCAGGCAGTTCAGCATCGACGCCAATCCGCCCCAGGATTACGGCCCGACGAATGACGCGCTGCTGAATGTTACCAGCCGTCTTGCGACCTTCTACCTGGCGCTGGGGAACGAGGCATACGCGGATGCGGTCGACCCGACCATCGGTTTCAGCACCAAGAGCGCCGAGTACGGAAATATGGCGCCCTCGGTCTTCGCGTTCCAGAACCAGCTGGATTCCCTGCTCGAAGAAGAACTGGCCCTGATGCGCGGCCGCGACGATACCTCGACCACCACGAAGAACGCCCCGTATTACAACCGGCTCGTATGGAATTTCACCCAGGGCGAGGGAGAGGTGGCGTACGCCCAGAACTACAACATCACCGACCAGGACAAGAGCGGCGTGATCAACGCCGGCGACGCCAGGATCATGTATCCCCAGGGCCATGGCGATGCCTGGGGCCATTATCTGCAGGCGATCGACTACTATTACAAACTGCTCGGCCATCCCTCCTTCAGCTGGGAGCCGCGGGTCGAGTTCGTGCTCGTGGCAGGCAAGCCGATCATGGTGGACTATCTCGATGAACGCAAATTCGCGTCCATTGCAGCCGCCCGCGCCAAGACCGGGGCCGAGATCCTCGACCTGACCTATCGAAAATTATATACCGACGACCCGGCCGGACAGTGGCAGGGGTACAAGGATACGTATGCCGACCGGGCCTGGGGAGTGGATGAATGGGCGCGCAGGGCCGGACAGGCGGCGTTCTTCGACTGGGTCACGGCCAACGCGATCCTGCCGGAAAAAGCAGGCAATCATGACCGGATGATCTACGACTATGACTGGAACCCGGCGCATAAGAAATATGATCTGTTGAAAGAGACGATCATACCCGGCGCAGACATACAGCAGATAGACAGGAGCACAACACCCGAGCTTCGCTCCATTGCGTCGGAGTTCCACAAGATCCAGGCAAAGATAAGCGATGTGGACAGCGGAGTCAATCCTCTCGGACTCGTTAAAGGAGTTGTGCCGTTTGACATCGACCCGGCGTTTGTCGTTGATTCGGGCTACGGGGCGTCCATGCAGACCCACTTCGAGCAGATCTATGATCGTGCACAAAAAGCCCTGGAGAGCGCCATCGCAGTGTACGACTATGCCAACAGCTATTCGCAGCGCTTGCGCCAGAACCAGGACACGCTCGAGGAGTTCAAGAAGAACCTGACCGATCAGGAGCGGGATTATAAGAACCGATTGATCGAGATCTTCGGCTATCCCTACGGCGATGACATCGGTCCGGGAAAGACCTACCCGGATGGTTATAACGGTCCGGATATCTTCCATTACAATTATGTTGATTATACCGAGTTGACCGGTAAAAAGAATGAAGGCTTTAAGACGTTTAAGAGAGATTACACGATTCTCAACTCCTTCTTGCCATATCTCGGCGGGCTCAAATCCGATACGACCGCCGGAGGAGAAGCGGGGAAATACACCCAGGCCATTACGTATAACATCTCAACCGACTCGCACTGGCAGGTGAAGGACCCCACCTGGACCTTGAAACGCCGGGCGCCGGGCAAGATCCAGCAGGCCCTGTCCGATATGATCGTTGCCGAGGCCAATTTCAACAAGGCGCGGATCGAGCTTGATTGCATGATCGGCGGGATCGAAGACGCAAAGAACAACCTGGAGACGCGGTATCAGGTGCTTGCCGATCAGTTGACGCTCAGGAATGTGAACGAAGGGATCCAGTGCGGACTTGATGTTGCGATACTCGTTTTGCATTCGGCGAGCCTGGTCTTCAAGCGGGTGAGCGCCATAACCGACGACTCCACGGATGCCATTGTCGCGGCACTGCCGATATCGGCACATATCGACGGCGGTGACCTGGCGTTTGCGGCTCGTGGAGCGACAAAAGCCACGGGAATCGGTTTAAGCCAATCATGGGCAATAGCCGGTGATGTTGCCGACGGCATCGAGTTCGGCGCGACCCAGGTCAAGGAACGCATCCAGGCCCAGATGGAATTGCGGATCGAGGCATCAGAGGCCAATTATGAGGTGTGGAAGCTGGTGCAGGAACTGAACGCCATGATCGCGGATGTTGATCCGAAACTGCTGGAGACCTACCAGCTCCAGGAGACGCTCCAGCAGGCGGTCGGCAACTATCATGCCGCAGTCGCGGAAGGGGTGCGTGTCTGGGACGAACTCACGGAAAAACGGGCCCAGGCAGCCGCCGAAGTGCAGGAATACCGGTTCCAGGACCTGGGCTTCAGGGTCTTCCGCAATGACGCGATCCAGAAGTACCGGGCGCAGTTCGATCTGGCGGCGAAGTACGTGTATCTGGCGGCCACGGCATACGATTATGAGACGAACCTGCTCGGCACGGACGCCGGTACAGGCAGAAAGTTCCTGAGCGACATTGCCCGGCAGAGAACACTGGGCGTGGTCATGAACAACACGCCCATGGCCGGATTCCCCGGGCTCGCGGACATCATGGCGCGGCTTTCGCAGAATTTCAATGTGTACAAAACGCAGCTCGGCTTCAATAATCCGCAGACCGAGACCACGCCGTTCTCGCTCAGGACGGAACTCTTCAGGATCAGGGCCGATGCGGGGTCCGACAAAGACTGGAAGGATGTTCTGAAGGACCACAAAGTGGACGATCTCTGGAAGATACCGGAGTTCAAGCGCTATTGCCGGCCGTTCGCGCCGGAGAGTGCGGGACCGCAGCCGGGCATTGTGATCAAGTTCCCGACCACGGTCACCTATGGAAAGAATTTCTTCGGCTGGCCGTTGAGCGGCGGGGACAGCGCGTACAGTTCCAGCAACTTCTCCACCAAGGTCCGCTCCGTCGGGCTCTGGTTCGAGAATTACGACAATGCCGGTCTGTCGAGCACGCCGCGTGTCTACCTGGTCCCGACCGGCGCCGACATCCTTCGTTCGCCCACGGGAAATGGCTTCGCCACACGCGAGTGGCAGGTCCGCGACCAGAAACTGCCGGTACCGTTCCCGATCGGGGACAGCGACCTGAACAACCCGTTGTTCATACCGATCAACGATTCGCTCGGCGATGAATTGAACGGCATGCGGAAAGTTTCGGATTTCCGCGCCTATCCCTACAGCGGAGAGTTCGATTCGAGTCAGGCCACAACGGACAGCAGGCTGATCGGACGTTCTGTCTGGAACACCCAGTGGATGATGATCATTCCGGGCTCCACGCTCCTGTTCAATAAGGATGTCGGGTTGAATACCTTCATCAACTCGGTGGACGATATCAAGATGTTCTTCCAGACGTATTCGTATTCGGGGAATTGATGCTCTTGTGCACCGCCCCCACCACCCCCAACCCCCTCCTTATCTAAGGAGGGGAGATTTATAGTGCCCCTCCTGTTTCAGGAGGGGATAGGGGTGGTAAGGTCCATCAGAAAACGCAATGAATTCTGCGCAAGCGGAGCCTAAACAATCAACAGCAACCTGCAGGGGGAAACCACAATGCGAAAAAATATATTGATGACGCTTATCCTATCGGCTGCGATCTTCGTGGGATCGACTGGCGCGGCATGGGCGGTGCTGAGCGAGCCTGACGTGGTCTACTACGGAACGGCGAACAATGCCTCCCCCGGCAGCACCGTTACCATCATGCTGAACGGCTCAACATCCCACGTTGCCTCCTTCACTCTGGGGGCCGACCTGAGATACATTCTCCGGGTGGCGATGGACGCGTTCGAGCCGCGCACACCCGGCACCGCGCTGACCGGGGATGCCGCTGCCATCTTCATCAACGGGATCCTGGCGGCCAAGACCTCCATTCTCTCCCGGGGAACGCTCACGAACCTCGACCTCGGGATGCAGAATGCCGAGCAGTGGGCAAAGGACCATCCCGGGGATAAAGGCGCCGGTGACATGAACCGCAACGGTATCACCGACCTTGCCGAGTATATGGACGGAAAAGACCCGGCACGCTGTGTCTGGAACCAGGTGGACGCGAGTCACGCGGAGACCACGGTGTATCATCCACAGGTGCTCGGCAAATGTTTAGCGGATGCCGGATCAGACGGAAAGCATAACGTGATCCGGGTGGCACGAGGTTCCTATGCCGGAAACTTCAGCTATAGCTCCGCCTGGGGGGAAGCGTATGATCTTACCCTGATCGGCGGCTATGATCCAGCGGGCACGGCCGAGCGGTCAGCCGATCCGTCCCTCACCGTCCTGAGCGGTGACACGGACGACGACGGAACAGGCAACGGCATTGTGCTGAGCATCGACGATACCAGCAAGACGTTCGGCAAGATCCATATTGAAGGACTGACGATCAGGAACGGCCATGCTTCATCCGGACAGAATGGCGGCGGTATCCAGGCCAGTATCTATCAGGGGACACTGGAGCTGGTTGGAAACATTATTACCAACAATACCGCGGACATCGGCGGCGGACTCTCGATCGAAAGCAATAACAGCGGCGAAGTCTTTTTGACCAACAACGTCATCTCCAACAACAGCGCTGCCAATGCAGCCGCAATTCGTATCGTTACCGCTGCCACGGGTACGGTCATCCTGCTCAACAACACCATTGCCGACAACATTGCCTCGGCAGCAGGCGACGGCCGTTCTGTCCTGATCAAAAGTACGATCGCTCCGGTCGACATGACGAACAACATTGTTATGAGCGTAGCGGGCGTGACCGGGAAAGACATCTTTATCAACAGCGTCGGCGTCGCTATTCCTCTCAGCATTCTTAATAACGATGTCGATGCAGTGAGCGGACTCCTGGTCAATGCTCCCGGATTCATAGCAGATGCAAGCAATATCAGCGTTGCGCCGCTTTTTGCTGCGCCTCTTACCGGCAATTACCATATCAGTTCTGCATCGCCTTGCATTGACAAGGGAGCTGTTCATGCGAAGCAGTTGACAAAGGACGCTGACGGCGCCGGCCGGGTGTCCGGCAATGCCGTGGATCTCGGCGCATATGAGGTCAATGCCTTCACCACCAACCCGGCCACGGCAGTTGGCGCCACCAGCGCCACCTTGAACGGAATGGTGAATGCCAACAATACGGCCACAACAATCTCGTTTGAGTATGGAACGACCACAACGTATGGCAGCAGTGTCGCGGCAATTCCTGCACTGGTGAGCGATGCATCGTATACAAGTGTAACTGCTGAGATCACCGGGCTTACCCCGGGTACGGTTTACCATTATCGCGTCAAGGGGGTGAGCGTTGGTCAGACCCTGTATGGCATGGATCAGATCTTTACCACACATCTCGACCTTGCGTTCACCAGCAGCGCCGCTGTTTCGTTCACCTACAACACCGCGGGCAGCTTTACGGTCACGGCAAACGGCTTCCCGGTTCCGACGTTCTCAACCGGCAGTGCCCTGCCGATCGGTATTACGTTGAACAAGAACGGCGCGCTCGGCGGCACGCCCACTGCAACCGGCTCATTCCCGGTTGTTATCACGGCCGGTAACAGCGTAGGCACGCTGGACCAGAACGTGACAATAGTTGTGAACAAGGCGACCGCATCGATCATGCTCAGCAATCTCACACATACGTTTGACGGCTTACCAAAGGCGGCTGTTGCAACCACCAATCCGTTGGACAAAGCCGTTATCCTGACCTACAACGGCAGCACGGTCGTTCCAACCTACTACGGCAGTTATGTCGTGGTCGGGACCATCAACGACGCGAACTATCAAGGCACGGCAACCGGCACCCTGGTGATCAAGGGTTCTGATACGATCGCCCCGACCCTGAACGTATCCACGCTGGTTGACGGGGCAAGTACCAACAATCCGACCGTGAACGTAGCCGGCATGGCGAATGACAGCGGCAGCGGCATCAAGAGTGTGACGATCAATAATCAGATCGTGGCCGTGCACAACGACGGATCCTTCAGCGTTCCCATCACCCTTGCGGATGGTCCGAACATGGTGACGACCACGGCCAGTGACAGCGCCAATAACCAGACCACGGATACGCGGACCATCAGCCTTGACCGGACCGCGCCGGGAGTGATGATAACCCGGCCGGCGGACAACAGTGTGACCCATAATTCATTCATCGATATTATCGGCAGCGTTGTTGATCCCGCTGTGATCGTAACCGGCAGAATCAATGGCGATCCCGCCATACTCTCCACTATGAGCGGGACGAATTTCAATGTCACCCTGAACCTGGCGGCCGGTCTCAACACGATCACCATAACCGGCACGGCTCCGAGCGGCAAGTCCTCCAGTGTCAAACGCACGATATTCTCCAATTCCACGGCAATGACCCTGGCAGTGATCGATCCTGCTCAGGATTTCGTTACGACCAAAGACAGTATTACGTTGCATGGCGCTGTTTCCGATATCGTCACCAGCGCAACGATCAGCATGCTGGTGGACGGACTGGCAACTGCGCCGACCGTTTCCGCTGACGGCGGTTTCAGCCAGAACATCTCTTTGCCAATGGGAAAGACCTATGCTGTTGTCATCACTGCCACGGATCTGGCGGGAAATACCGCCACCGTGAAACGCAATGTCATCAAAACAGCGCCGGGGGATATTAACGGAGACGGCAAGGTGGATGTCGGCGATGTGCTGAGGGTCCTGCGGATCATCCTGGGTATGGAGGCCGCCACAGCGGATGACTATGCCAAAGCGGATGTCGCGCCGATGATCAATGGGAAACCCGCACCGGACGGTGTCATAGATATCGGCGATGCAGTGGTGATCCTGAACATGGCGGTGGGATTATGAACATAACCTTAAAAACTACGGAGGGTCTTACCATGAACATACGTCGAATTGTTACTATCGTTTCACTCGTACTTCTGTCCGCTTGCGGCGGTGGCGGGGGAGGAGGCGATGACACGGTTGCTCCGAATACAGTCAACTACCTGACCGTTGTTCTTGAAGGTAGTGAAGCCGCGTCCGTCAAGGGGATTCAGGCGACGATCACGCTCCCGACAGGTGTTGCGTTCAACACCGATGCAGCGAATAAGAGCAAGCTTCTGATCACACCTGCGGCCAACGTGCCCGCAGGCTATATTGACGGGATATATACGGCGGCAACTCCCAGTGCGCCAGCAACAGCGTCCCTTGTGTATCTGACAACGGGGAGCCTGACAGCAGGTGATCTTGTGAGCCTGAAACTAGATGTGTCGCCGGGTGTTGCTGTACCGGCCGCTTCCGCATTCTTGTTAAGTAATGTAAAACTGGTAACCGGCGTTACCGGAAGTACGGTGAGCGGGGCGTCTCTGACTCTGCGGTAATCGTGATTTAAGTTTCTGGTGTTAACGAAGGCGGGACAATTGTCCCGCCTTTTTGTTTTGTCATTCTGAGCGCAGCGAAGAATCTCTTCCTTACAAGTGCAGATCCTTCACGTTGTTCAGGATGACACCGCAAATGCTTTTTCGATGTCATTCCGGCTTGTCCGGAATCGTTTCTTCAGTACGTAGTAACGCACTACGATTCCCGACAATCGGGAATGACAGTTTTTACTGATTATCAAATATAATATACTCATTGCTTGCTTTCATTCTTGCTGATATAATTATGCAACTTCCGATTCAATCAAATGCCAAGGAGGATCGTCTAATGAAACAGGCATTTTCAGTGGTTATTCCCATCGCTTTATTCTCCATAGTTATTGTGCTCTTGCCGCTGGCGGCCTTCGCCGGCAGCCTTGACTCGCCCGGTGTGCCGGGCGCTGGCAGCGGGATGCCGACGCTCTCGGACATCTATGATCAGTTGAACTCCGGACTGACTTCAACACCAACCGGTTCCTTCCACGAACCAATCTCTGGTCCGACCACGAGCACGCATAGGTCGCTAACCGAGATCAAGGCAAAGCTTCCTGCGCCGGATATGACAAATGGCGCGGCGCCCGGAGATGTGGTTTCAGGCAAAACATTCTGGGGGCTCAGGACTGATGGATCCTGGGGGCTGCAGAGCGGATCAGCGCTGGTATCGGGTGTCAGCGTGACCGGCGTGAATGGTTCTCTCACTGTCTCCATACCAGCCGGCAACTATCCTGCAGGCAAGACAGCAACTGCAACTGATGCAAATCTCGACCCGTATAAGATCAAGCCTGGCGAAACCATCTTCGGTGTGACCGGCAAGAGGTGGAAGGATCTGGGCAATGGCACTGTCCAGGATATGAAGACCGATCTGGTTTGGCAGCAGGCAGATGATGATACCCCAAGGTCATACGACGATGCAGTATCATATTGTAATGGTCTGTCGCTGGCCGGGGGCGGATGGTGGCTGCCCGAGAGCAAGCAGCTTTGGGGTATTACGGTTGGTGTCGCTCCTGTTTTACTTTATGATCCGGGGCTATTCATTGGTGTTAATCCAAATAACTATTGGTCGTCTACGACCGACTCGGGCGATACGACCTACGCGATTGCTCAGGACTTCTATATGTTCATATCGATGAAGTACACCAAGACGCACGCTTTTTATGTTCGCTGTGTTCGTTTGGGATAGTAAAAGGCAACCAGATAATTTAGATCTTTGGGTATGTAAATCGTTCGGGACCTGGTGAAAAACCAGGCATGAGGTGCAGTCATGAAAAAAATACTATTGATCCTTCTGCTCCTTGCCATCGGCTTGCAGTACGCCAATCCTGTGTTCGCGGATGATGACGATCATGAATGCGAAGAGCACGGTAAATGGACACGGACCTGGACAGATGATTTCAACCAGACGACCTATTCCCTGACAGCGCCATGCGTGGTTTACCTCGGGGTACCCTACAATATTGTTGCGACCGTAACCGATTCCACTTGGCCTAATGATATCGTGGGATCTCTCTGGAATATTAAAGACAACGGTGTTGTTGTGGCTGGTGGAGGTTTCAACTGGATCACCACGTCAAAAGGAACGTGGCAGCGGGTCGTGCAACGCACCTATACCGGCTCAGCTGAAAACCATACCGTACAATTCAACTTTAAGGACATGGGAGACGGGGCAGGCGGGCACAGCTGGGCAACAGGATTGATCGGCACCGTAACGGAAGATCCCACACCTCCCCCGACCACGAACATCAGCATGGCGGACCGATATGCATGGTCTGAGAATGCCGGTTGGTTTGATTTCCGGGATTTCCATGGCGGCGTTTTAGTTCATCCCACCTATGTGTCAGGCTATGCCTGGGCTGAGAATATCGGCTGGGTCAAACTTGGCTCCGATGCGCCTGGCCCGTATGCCAATACCACGGCAACCAACTGGGGCGTGAATGATGACGGGTCCGGGAATCTTTCGGGCTTTGCATGGTCTGAAACCTCTGGCTGGATTAATATGCATCCAACCAACGGCGGTGTCACCATTAACAGGACAACAGGGATCTTTGACGGCTATGCCTGGTCAGAGAACCTCGGCTGGATCCATTTCAACAATGCCGCTCCTGCGTATAAGGTCGTGTATGTCAACATTCCTCCCTCCATCGTTGTATCGACTCCCACTGGTTCTGGAACAATCACCAGCACAAACAGCTTTACGATCAATTGGACTGCTACGGATCCGGACAGCACCGATCCGGTGATCAAGCTGTATTATGATCAGATCGGCAGCGGATTCAGCGGCACGCAGATATCAACGGGGACGCTGCACCTGTCTGACCCCGGCAGCTTTGACTGGGATATTGCCGGTCTTGCTGAGGGAACGTATTATATTTACGCAACGATCGATGACGGATTGGCCGTGGTAAACGCGTATGCATCCGGGCCTTTAACTATCGATCGGACAAAGCCCGGTACACCCGTGGTGCTTGGCGCTACGCCTACAAAAAGTCTGCGCCCCACCTGGACCTGGACATCAGGCGGCAGCGGGAACGGCACGTACCAGTATCAGCTCGACAGTCTTGGCTGGACCACGACCACAGCAGCTTCCTTCAGCCCGCCGGGTGACTTGTCCTCCGGCAGCCATACCCTTTACGTTAAGGAACGTGATGCCGCAGGCAACTGGTCCACATCCGGATATAAAGCAATCGAGATCGATTGCGCAGGCCCCGCGCTGACGGTTTCCACCCTTGCTGACGGAGCAGTAACCAATGTCCGTGTGCTGAATATCACGGGTTCGGCTGCTGATTCCTCCGGCATCAATCTGACGACCATCACCTTGAACAGTTCCTTGACCGGGACAGCGCTGCAAAACTTCAACACTGCAATGATCCTTCAGTCAGGAACAAATACACTTGCTGTTTCTGCGACAGATGCCCTCGGCAACCTGACCACGGACACCCGGACCATCACCTATGACACCGCAGTCCCCGGTATGGTCATAACCGGCCCAACTGACAACAGCATCATTGTTCGGAACACCATTGATGTGACCGGTGCTCTTGCCGATCCGTTAGCATTGGTTGATGTCATCGTGAATGGAGGCGCGCCACAGGCTGCTGTCATCAGCGACCAGACCTTCACCGCAGCCATCACCCTGGATGCAGGCATCAACACCATCGAGATCGTAGCAACAGATCTTTTCGCCAAGACCAACAGCATCAAGCGGACAGTTTTCTATGACAACCTGGGCGCAACCGTGAGCATCACAGAGCCCAAAGAGGACATCGTCGTCAACCAGAACAGCACCCTCATCAAAGGGACCGTGGCAGACGCGCCGGGAAGCGCAACTATCTCCATCGAAGCAAACGGATTGACCTATGCTCCGATACTTAGCAGTGGAGCATTCGAACAGATCGTCACCTTCGGAGCGGAAAACACGTATCCGGTTACAGTAACCGTGAAAGATATCGGTGGGAACACGATCAGCAGAGTGCAGCGGAACATCATCTACAAGAAACTGAGCGTGACCCTTGCTCCAGACAAATCCAGCCCGCAGGTCCTGTCAGGCGCCGGAACCATCACCTTCACCGCCCACGCAAGCGAAGGGGCCGGGAACTACGAATACAGGTTCTGGCTCAAGACAGCCGGTACCTGGACCACAGTGCAGAATTACTCAGCAACCAACACCTGGTCATGGAACACCACCGGAACTCCACCAGGGACCTATGGCGTACAGGTCTATGCCAGGAATATTGGATCGAGCGCAGCGAATGAAGGAACGAAAACCCTCAGCTACGATCTTATCGTTAGTTCCCCAGCCACCAGTGCCACGCTCAATCCTGACGTAGCCAGTCCCCAGATGATCGGGAGCAACATAACCTTTACCGCAGGAGCTGCAGGCGGAAGCGGAACGTATGATTACAAGTTCTGGCTCAGAACAGGAGGAACCTGGACCACGGTTCAGGATTACTCGCCAACTAACACTTGGACCTGGCATACCGCCGGAGCAGCAGCCGGAACCTACGCAGTACAGGTTTACGTCCGGAATACAACCTCAAGCGCAAAGTATGAAGCAACAAAAACCATGAGCTATGTACTGGTCAGCCCGCCCGCATCCGGCGCCACCCTCAGCCCGAATACGGCAAGTCCGCAAACAGTAGGAGCCAATATAACGTTCACCGCAGGTGGTATCGGCGGATCAGGTGACTACGAATACCGCTTCTGGCTTAAAGCAGCCGGCGTTTGGACCACGGTGCAGGCATACTCCACGGACAACACATGGACGTGGGACACCACCGGTCTTGCGCCCGGAACCTATCGGGTGCAGGTATATGTCCGGAATGTGGGATCGAGTGACAAGTATGAGGCAGTGCTCGGGATGGGGTATGTGATAAAGTAGGTATAAAACAATCGTAGTGCAATAACTAACGCGGGTCCTCGGAAAAGGGGATCCGCGTTTTGTTTGTGGTGCTACGTCGAGCGCCGAAGGATGTCAAAGCTCAGTTTGTAGTTGGCTGAAGAGAGCACATTCAGTAGACACGAAACCATCAGATTGCCATAGCCAATGCGGGTACTCGGGAAAGTGGGCCTGCATTTTTTATTATTACGCTTTGTAGTATAGTGAAATACGATACCTCACGATAAAATCTCATCGGGTAAAATTCTGCAACACCCGATATGAAATTGCATGATATGCGAGGCAAAGGGACGAAATCGTAAGCTTTTCGGCGTTTGAAAATCTGCAACAATATGAAAATTCCCTTGACTGTTTTGGTGTATAAAATTAATATGGTCCAAGCAAAAACAAATGGTAAAACTGTAATTTGAGATTGTTTGTGCTTGCGGCTATTTCGTTTCAAAACCGAACATCCCCTTAAAATACCCTTCTCGGGTGATATGCAGATATTCTTTAAAGTGATATTGTGCGGGCTATTAGTCGTCAGGATATTCTGCTGAAAAAGTCGCTGACGTTATTAATGATCGCCTGCTTTTGGTTTTGTGGATTATGTGACTTATACGACAAAACAGTTTTCCACTTTAGCCGGATAAGGGGAGTTGTTGCGTGCTAAAAATTGCATAGCATGTCGGCCTCACAAAAAAATGAGATTCCGTGTGTAATAAATGATCCACTGTAGTACTTAGGAGGCGTACCGTGAAAAAAACACATTATCTGATGCCAACCATTTTTGCGGCGATATTGTGGTCCGGGTTAGCCTTTGCCGCTGTTCCCACCACCATGACATACCAGGGCCGGCTGAATGACGCTGAGGGTAACCCGATCAATGCCACGATCCTGGTAACCTTCGGTCTGTACCCTTCGATCGCTGGTGGGTCGTCGCTATGGAGTGAGGGCCAGTGGGTCACTGTTCAGAACGGCGTGTTCAATGTCGTACTTGGAAACTGGAATACGATCCCCTCCTCGGTTGTTTTGCAGAACAACCTCTATCTTGGTGTTCAAATAAACGCAGATGCTGAGATGACACCGCGTCAAAAGGTGAACAGCAGTGCTTTTGCCATGAAGGCAGGGACAGCAGATGCGGTCGAGAATGCCGGGATTACATCAAACGCGATAGCAGACAACGCGGTCACGAATGCCGCAATCGCGCCTGGCGCAGTCACGACAGCCAAAATCACTGATAGCGCTGTGACCGATGCGAAGATTACATCGATCAGCGCAGGCAAGGTGACAGGTGCTCTCTCTGATACTAAATTATCATCCAATGTCGCGTTCCTGAACAACACGCAGACTATATCAGGGACAAAAACTTTCAGTGCGCCGATTATTTCAAGCGTAGCCACCGGCGTTGCACCGCTTCAAGTTGCATCGCAAACGATGGTGACGAATCTGAACGTTGGCCTGTTGGATGGTCAGCATGCCGGCGATATCATCGCGGCCGCAAAAGACGAAAAAAGGACGCCGATCTCTTCATTGCCTTTCACCATTACTTCATCAGGCTCGTATTATTTGATTCAAAATCTGGCGTCTTCCGGCAACGGTATCCTGGTGAACGCGGATAATGTAACTATAGACTTGAACGGGTTTACTCTCAGCGGGCAGATGGGATCTGCCGGCATATCTATGAACGGCCGTTCAAATGTGGAAATCAAGAATGGAACAGTGGCATATTTTAGCGATGGGATTCAGGAAAATGCAACTGATGGAAAAGGCCGAGGTCACAAAATAATTAATGTGCGATCGCTCAATAATACCAGACACGGCATGTTTCTTGTGAGCTCAAATAATAGAATCATGGATTGTTATGTGTCTAATAATGGCGGTTACGGAATTAGTGCTGATGGGGCAATCATCAATGTCATCAGCACTCGGAATTCCTTTTCTGGCATCCGTTCGTCTACGGGATCGACAATTGTTAATTGTATTGTGACTGATAATACCGAAAATGGTATAACCACAAGTTCAAACTCCGTAGTTACCGGTAATACTGCAGCTGGAAACGGGACCTTTGGCATTTATACCGAGGAAAGCAGCTTAGTTACCGGCAACATTGCCAATAATAATGGTTACGGCATCGTAGCCGGCAACGCCAGTACAATCAGAGACAATACCGTATACGACAATGGGTATGGCATTGGGTCGGGGGATTATTGCGTTCTTGTGAACAACATGGCATACAGTAATGCTCAAAATATTGTTGCCGGTACTAGCTGCGTGTGGGCGGACAATGTGGCGCCGTAAACAGGCGCACGTGTCGGAATATTCGCTGTCGGATGTAAAGCCTTGATCTGCATAAAGCAAGCCGGGAGGTCCAGTATGAATAGAGCGCAGTACCTGATGGTTGCCGTTCTCGCCACGTTACTATGGTTCGGGAACGCTTTTGCCGAAGTTCCCGGCACCATGACATACCAGGGCCGGTTGAATGACGCTTCAGGGAATCCGGTCAATACCGCGGTCTGGATTGTCTTCAGTCTGTACCCTGCGAGCAACGGAGGGTCGTCGTTATGGAACGAGGGCCGGTGGGTGACGGTCCAGAACGGCGTATTCAATGTGGCGCTCGGTTCTTCGAATCCGTTTTATTCTTCACTATTTTCCCTGAGTGATCTCTATCTTGGCATTCAAGTAAACTCGGATGCGGAAATGACGCCGCGCCAAAAAGTGAACAGCGGCGCCTTTGCCATGAAATCCGGGACTGCAGATGCGGTTGAAAATGCAGCCGGTACGATAACTGCGATACCGGACGGCGCTGTCACGACAACCAAGATCGGGGACGGCGCCGTCACGACAACCAAAATCGCCGAAAGTGCCGCGACCAATCCGAAGATCGCATCGGTCAGCTCGGCCAAGGTTACAGGCGCATTTGCCGATACGTCACTGTCATCCAACGTTGCCCTCCTGAACAATGACCAAACCATATCCGGGACAAAGACCTTCAACGCGCCGGTCATCTCCAATGTCCCAACCAGAACGCTTATCTTTGGTGGTTTTTACTCCGGCGCTGCACCGCTGCAAGTCGCTTCGCAAACGGTTGTGGAAAATCTAAATGCCGACCTGTTGAATGGCCAGCATGCCGGCGACATCATCGCAGCCGCTGCGGACGAAAAGAGGACTCCAATCTCATCGTTGCCCTACACTATCACAGCATCTGGATCGTATTATTTGACACAAAATCGGACTGCCTCCGGTAACGGCATTGTGGTGAACGCGGATAATGTCACCATAGACCTGAACGGGTTTACGATTACCGGCGATGGTACAGGAGACTGTATAAATATCATAAATTACGTATCGAATGTGGAAATAAAAAACGGGACTGTGACCGATTGTTACAACGGCATTAGCGGACATGCGGCGTCGGCGGGACCGTGGTTAGGCCATAAAGTAACCTCGGTACGATCAATCCATAATGCACATGATGGTATGCAATTTATTGCCGGTGAAAATATCATCACGAATTGTTTTGTGTCCAACAATGGAGGGAATGGGATCTACCTGCCTGCGGGAGGTAATGCGGTTATTGATACGTACAGCTGGTGGAATGCCTTGTATGGAATTGCCATGGGGGAAATGTCAAAAGCCGTCAATAATACGGCCTCGGGTAATGGATATAAAGGCATCGTCGTGGGTGATTACTCCATCGCAGCCGGCAACCGAGTCAGCCTTAACAGTGAGTCAGGCATTAAAGCCGGCCAGGGCTCCCTCATTACCGGCAATATCGCATCCCGTAACAGCATGTCAGGTATCCAAACTGGTGTTGCTTGTACGATACGGGACAACACTGCGAATCAAAATTCGTTGACAGGCATTGACCTGCAGAATTATTCCCTCTTGGTGCACAATACGGCATACGGGAATAAACAACTGGGCCAGGCCAACACCTATAACATTTCACCTGCCAACTGGTGCCTTGATCCTTTTGGCGCTTTTTGTTCTGATTATGGGGTCATAGGCTGTGTCTATGTCGGTAATGCGGCGCCGTTCCCGTAAAAAATACCCGCAGCCGAGATGTGAGTGCGTTCTAGGAGGAGTCTTGTGAAAAAAACATGTTTATTGATGTTCATAGTATGTATCGCATTCTTGTGGCCCCGGTTTTCATCTGCCGGAACGGATGAAACGCGGACGCCGATTTCCTCTTCGCCGTACATCGTCAATTCATCCGGATCCTATTACCTGACAGGAAATTTAACTTCCTCCGGAAACGGAATCACGGTGAACGCGGATAATGTCGTCATTGACCTGAACGGATTTACGATAACAGGGAACAATACGAACGACGGGATATACATGAATGGCAGATCGAACATCGAGGTGAAGAACGGAACCGTAAAGGGTTTTGATACAGGGATCAATGAACATAGTACGGCGACCTTGCAAATTGGTCATAGAATGACAAATGTTCGAGCAGTCTTTAATGTACATGACGGCATGAGCTTTGCCAACAATGAAAATATAATCAAAAATTGTACGGTGTCCCGAAACGGAAGATACGGCGTCTATTCCACAGGCGATGCAAACAGGGTTACGAATACGGTGGTTATCGAGAATGCTCTGGATGGAATTTCGATGAGCCGCGTATCCACAGTAATCGATACTACGGCCTCGTTGAATCGGAGGAGCGGCATCGTGGTAGCCGAGGGTTCCCTGGTTACCGGTAATAATGCATTGTCTAACTCGGGAAGCGGCATTTCAACCGGTTACGGTTCAACGGTACTATCTAATGTCGCAGATAAGAATAGTAATCATGGTATCCAAACATCGACGGCTTGTACGATCAAGGACAATGTCGCCATTTCAAATGGACTTTCAGGCATCGCTCTTCAAAATTATTCTCTCTTGGTTCATAACACGGCGTTTGGCAATGATACGTCGGGGATGCCTCCGCTCGCATACAATGCGTATAATATAACGCCCGCCCAGTGGTGCGATCCCTGGGGGTTTTATTGTGAAGATTGGGGACTCGTTGGCTGCACGTATATCGACAACGCGGCCCCGTAATCGAAAAAAGTCTGTGCCGTCAAAAAGGCGGTGGTTTTCGGTTTTGCGCGAGAATCTCCCCGCGGCCGTTTATTTACCAACATGATGTAGATCGGAGACTTACGATGAAAAAGGTAGACTGTCTGACACTCCTCATGCTTTCCATGCTTTTGTGGTCCGGCATCGCCGCGGCTGTGCCCAGCACGCTGGGTTACCGGGGGAGGATGAATGACGCTTCAGGGAATCCGATGAATGCAGCGGTATCCGTGACCTTCAGCTTGTATGGTGAGAATGCGTATGGTTCGCCGCTCTGGTCGGAGAGCCAGATGGTCACTGTTCAAAATGGCGTATTCAACGTTGTTCTCGGTGCTTCAAACGGCATACCCTCATCGGTCGTATCACAATCCAACCTCTATCTCGGCATACAGGTGGGGTCCGACGCCGAGATGACCCCGAGGCAAAAGCTGAACAGCAGCGTTTTTGCCATGAAGGCCGGCACAGCTGATACGGCTGGAAATTCCGCTCCTTCAACAGCTACGATAGTTGATGGAGCAATAACCGGAACGAAGATAGCTAATGGTGCGATTACGTCGTCCGCGATAGCCGACGCGTCAGTAACGGATGTGAAGATTGCTTCCGTAAGCTCAGGCAAGGTGACGGGTGTTTTGGCAGATTCGTCCCTTTCTTCTAACGTCATGCTCTCGAACAACTCGCAGGCCATTTCCGGGTCAAAGACCTTTAGCGCGCCTATCATTTCAAATGTTGCAACCGGTGTTGCGCCGCTGCAAATAGCTTCGCAAACAATGGTGCAGAACCTGAACGCCGATCTGTTGGAGGGCCAGCATGCCGGCGACATCATTGCTGCGGCAAAAGACGAAAAGAGGACGCCGATTTCATCATTACCCTACACGATCACTGCATCAGGCTCGTATTATCTGACCCAGAGTTACACCGTTAACGGCAGCGGCATCGTTGTGAATGCGGATAACGTAAGTATCGATCTAAACGGATTTACGATAACGGGGAACGGCTCGGGCGACGGGATATTTATGAGCGGCCGGTCGAATATAGAGGTAAAAAACGGTACCGTGTCGGGTTTTGGCTACGGGATCCATGAATATTCATCCCTGGGGCAGGGACATAGAATAATTAGTGTCCGATCTATTAAATCTGCTCAAGATGGGATAAATCTTGCGAACAGTAGAAATTTAATCAAGGATTGCACGGTATCGTTGAATTCCCAATCCGGCCTCGTTGCCTATACCGATGCCAACACGGTTATTGATACCGTTGCATCATTGAATCATCAGTATGGAATTTACCTGGGCGCCTTGTCCAAGGCTATTAATAATACGGTACGGTCCAATTATTGGACCGGCATTTACGTTGGTAATAGCTCGGTTGTTACCGGCAATATCGCATCGTGGAATTCACAGAACGGAATTAATGCCGGCAATGGTTGCCTCGTTACCGGTAATATCGCATTTAACAACAGTATCGGCATTCATACGTTGGTGGATTGTACAATCCAGGATAATACCGCATACAATAATTCATCGTCGGGTATGGACCTTGGGAATTATTGTCTCGTCGTTCATAATACGGCATATCATAATCATCTTCTCGGTTTACCTTCCACCTATGATATCTGGGCTGGAACCACAGGCGGTCTTTATAAAGAAAATGCTGCGCCGGATTAGAGGGGAGAAGAAACACGTTGGCGGTTGCGGTTGACAAGCCTGCATGGATGATAGCGGCCCGATAAAAAATACAAAACTCAGGAAATGTGATGACAAAATCGTATATCAATAAAATCGTTCCAGCAGTCTGCCTTATCCTGACGATTCTTGCAGCGCCTGCGTTCAGCATGTCGAGCGCGAACTTCCAGGTTCCTTCGGGCGCGCTGGTAAATGCAGGAGGCGCGGGCAGCTCGAGCAACTTCAGGCTGGACGGATCCCTGGGCCAGGACACCGCGGGCAACTTGTCGTCAACAAGTTTCAGTCTGGCCGGGGGCCTGGAAAACATCCTCGTGGACCGGTTCCCGTCAACGACAACAGCCTCTCCCGGAGGCGGCCAGTACTTCTCCAACCAGTATGTTCAGCTTGCCTGCGGCTCGGGGTGCGGCACGATTTACTACACCATGGACGGCTCTACTCCGAACGGGTCTTCCTTCGTCTATAACGGTCCGATCGTAATAACAACGACCACGACGCTCAGGTTCTTTTCCGTTAACAACATCGGTTTGACAGAGACGCCGAAGTCCGCGACCTATTCCATCGTTTTCCCGCCGTCAAACGACAGCTGGAGCAATGCAAAAATGATCAGCAATTCCGGGTATACGGACTCAGTCGACACGCAATTCGCGACCGCGAGCCCGGATGAGCCTGACGCCTGCCCGGGAAACCATAATTACTCGGTCTGGTACAAATATACCGCCCCTGCATCGGGAAAAGTTTTGATTGATACCCGGAACAGCACTTATGATACGGTCCTGTCCGCCTGGACCAGGAGCGGGAGCGTCTGGACGGCCGTTGCCTGCAATGACGACTATTACGGACCGCAGTCCTATCTTATGTTTAACGCGGCAGCAGGGACGACCTATTACGTCATGGTTTCTTCGGGCGGCGCGGGCTTCGGCACAGCGCAGATAAACTTCGTTGTTGCCGCTTCAGATATCACTGCGCCGGCAACGACAGCGACGCCCGCGGGCGGTGCATACTCCGCTGCCCAGAGCGTGACCCTCAGCGCGAATGAGCAAGCCACGATCTTTTATACGGTTTACGGCGATCAGCCGAAGGCATCCATGTCGGTGTATACCGGACCGATCCTCGTGAATCGCGACATGACGCTGAAATACTTCGCCGTGGATGCTGCGGGGAATGTCGAAGCAGTAAAGACGGCGGTGTATTTGGTCCAGGCTAAAGCCAAAATAGGAAATTCTCCTGCAAGCGTTACGAACAGCTCGTGGGCCTATATGGCCGTGACCGGTGCAAACCTTACATCTTATAAATACCAGCTGGACAGCGGTCCGTGGTCAGCCGAGAAGACCATGGCAGCCAGAATCATTTTGAGCGGACTCGGCAGCGGCAGCCATGCTGTATCCGTACTCGGGAGGGACAGCTCCGGAAACTGGCAGACTGATCCTTCCATCGCCTCCTGGACAATTGATTCTTCCGCGCCGACAACGGTCGTGGCTGCAAGCGGAGGGGATAATGATATCTATCTGAAATCCGACGGCACTCTCTGGTCGATGTCAGCTCATGCCGCGATCAACAGCGATCATGACTGGATATCCGTTCGCTCCGGTCTCAACTATACTATTGCGCTTAAATCAGACGGTTCGTTGTGGTCCTGGGGACAAAATTATTACGGGCAACTGGGTTTGGGTGACATAACTGCCAGGGCAATTCCTGTTCAAGTAGGTACGGACAAGGACTGGGCCTATATTACAGCAGGTAACAATGGACCCGCAGCACTCAAGTCCGACGGATCATTATGGTCCTGGGGATTTAATCTGTGGGGCCAACTGGGTCTTGGTGATACTGCAAACAGGAATGCGCCTGCGCTTGTAGGCAATGACCACCATTGGACATCAGTATCAGCGGGCGGCTCATTTACTGCTGCTTTGAAAGATGACGGCACGATATGGGCCTGGGGTTTGGGCGCCTATGGTGTTTTGGGTACGGACAGAACCAACAGGACAAGTCCGGCTCAGGTTGGAAGCGATGAAGACTGGGCCAATGTTTCAGCAGGCGGATACCATGTTGCTGCGCTCAAGGCTGATGGAACATTGTGGACCTGGGGAGATAGCACCTACGGCCAACTCGGCAACGGCATCACCAACCAATCATTGTCCAGTCCAATCAGAATCGGCGCTGATAATACGTGGGTCTTTGTGTCAGCAGGAGGCATGAACACGAAAGCGGTAAAAGCCGACGGCACGTTATGGGGATGGGGGTATAACATCGACGGTCAATGGCGGCAAGCAACATCGCCGGTTCAAGCAGTTTCCGGGAATACCTGGGCCTCTGTTGCTGCAGGCATCGAAACAGCGGCCGGAATGAAGTCCGATGGGACACTCTGGGTATGGGGGGATGGTTGGACATATAACAGCCTGCACCAGGTTGATTTTACACCGCCCACAACTATGGCGTCTCCGGCGGGCGGGTCATTCCCCGTTTCCGTGATAAGCGTTTCCTTGTCATGCAGCGACGACCAGTCCGGTTGCGGCACTATTTACTATACGCTTGACGACACAGTCCCGACAACTTCTTCAAGTGTGTACTCGGGACCGATCGATATTGCCGCGACCAGGACGCTCAAGTTCTTCAGCGTTGATGCGGCAGGAAACAGCGAGGCAGTGAAATCGGAAGTCTATGCTCCGGAGACGGCGCGTACGGTCACGCCCGTTGCAGGCACACACGGCGCTATCTCTCCGTCAACACCGCAGACGGTTGCCTATAATGGTCAGGCCACGTTCACCGTAACTCCCGACCCGTGGTACCAGCTCTTATCGGTGAGCGGCTGCGGGGCTGCGCCGATCGGCGATGGAACGCAGTATCAGACTTCCGGAGTGACTGCCGACTGCACCATAACGGCTGCATTCACCTCTACCGAGCCGGTGCTCGCCCTCACCGCGAACCCGCCCTCTGTGACGAACAGCGCTGACGCGAATTTCTCGTTCAGCTTCAGCCAAACGGGCAGCACCTTCCAGTGCAACATCGACAACAACGGGTATGCGCCCTGTTCCAGCCCGGTCAGCTACAGCTCCCTGGTCAATGGGAGCCACACCTTCACCGTGTTCGCAGTGGATGCGGGCGGCCATGCTTGTCCCGCGCCTACGACCTACACCTGGATGGTGGATGTGAATCCGCCGACTGGCTCGGTTTTGATCAACGCCGGAGTACTGTCCACAAACACGACTTCGGTGGTTCTGAACCTTTCAGCCCGGGATGGCGAGACAAGCGTGGCGCAGATGATACTGAGTAATGACAATATTGTCTGGTCGTCACCCTTATCGTATACGTCCACAACGACCTGGACGTTGGCGCTCGGCAATTCGTTAAGGGCGCCGGTCACCATCACGAATTATCTGCCCGGATATCAGACAAAGATAAACATCGCATACCGTCCCGGAATGAACCAGGATTTCAGCGATATCCGCTTTACCGATGCTGTCGCGAACCAGCAGCTCCCGTACTGGATCGAGAGCAAGGTCGACGGCGTTTCCGCCCTGGTCTGGTTTAAAACCGGATCGAATAACGCGATCTATCTGACCTACGGCGACCCATCGGCCGTGAGCGCATGCAGCGCGTCCGATACGTTTATCGCCGACTCAATCTATGCGGAGGAAGGCTCATGTGCCGATTACTGGGTGTGTCAGTACTATGCGATGGGAGACCACTACGGCGCCAATACCATCAGAAGTTATCCCGCGAATCTCATGACCGGCTATAAAAACAGTATTTACTGGGGTGCGGTCGGCGACGGCACGATGCCAAATACTGATGTGGAGAACGGCTTCTATTCCCGTTTCCGCTACCTGATCATCCCCGATGTCACGGGCACCTGGAATTTCGCGGTGAACAGCTCGCAGGGGTCTGAGCTTATTGTAAATCCCGGCGATGCTTCAAACCCCTCGGGAGAAACGGTTATTGCCGCGTGGTACGGCGATCATTACTGGTGCGGCGACAACTGCACTTCGTATGCCGGTCCTCTGGCGATGACGTCAGGGCAAGGGCTTTGGCTTGATTATATCCAGAGTGATTACTCGAGACCCGAAGCCGCCGTTGTCTACTTCCAAAAACCGGCCGGGGACTGGACCTTGATGGATACTGCGAACCTGCCTGGACAGGTTTTCGCCAGGACCTATGCGGACATCGAACCCACGACAGCGCTGGGAGCCGAGGAGCCTGTTCCGCAGATGTTAACCGTATACGCTAAGTTCTCGGACGTCGTAGGCAACTGGTCCGGGGCATATTCCGCCGGCATCGCCTATGATCCGTCGATAGTTGCCGGATCAGCGCCATCTATTCTTAATGCAACAACAACAAACCCGGGTGCTGCCTACAAAGCCGGAGCGCAGATCAACCTTTCGCTCGTTTTTGATCGACTCGCATCTTCTGCAGGCCTCCAGATCCACCTGAATTCCGGCGCTATCGTGAACACCGGCCCGCTCTCGAACGTTACGAGCTGGAGCGGTATATATGACGTCTCTGTTGGACAGAATGCTTCCGGATTGAATGTCGATTCCGTCAGCGGCATTCTATGCGACAACCAGTCCGACTGCGTGTCAAATTTAACCATCGCGGCAGGACAGAACATCTCCGACATGGTTACGATTGTCATCGATACGACACCGCCGGCATTAACCATGAATCCGGTTGCCACGCCGACGAATAGCAATGTTCAAACAGTAACCGGTACGCTTGAAGCGGGCGCCTCGCTCCAAATCACAACAAACACCGCTGCCGTAGCAGGCGTGGTGAGCATTAACGGAACGGCCTGGAGCTGCGACATTAGCAATCTGCAGCAAGGCTCGAACACGATCGCTGCCACAGCTGCCGACGCGGTCGGCAATGCCATCACGACCAACGGCAGTATTGCGCTTTTCCGGGAAACAGGTACGATCCTGGGTTCATCAGCCAATCCACTCATCAGCGGGGCTCCGGTGACCTTTACTGCCACGGTCATCGGCGGCGGCAACCCGACCGGTAGCGTGACCTTTATGGACGGCGTTGCCACCCTCGGGACCGGAACGTTGTCAAATGGACTGGCGACGTATGCAGCCTCAGTCCTGAGCGAAGGCAGCCACTCCATAACAGCGGTGTACAGCGGCGATTCGCTCAATACACCATCCACCTCGTTCGCGTTGCCGCAATCGGTGATAAGTACGGACGGATTTATTGCCGTAACAGCCGGTGCATGGCACAGCGCGGCAGTGAAGACAGACGGTTCCGTGGTCGCATGGGGAGCTGATAATTACGGGCAGATCAACGTTCCGTTGTCCGCTTCGTCCGGAGTCGCCTCTCTTGCCGCGGGTGACAGCAGTACTCTTGCGTTAAAGGAAGACGGTTCTGTTATCGGGTGGGGAGATAATTCGTACGGTCAGATCTCAATCCCAGTATCAGCCGATTCCGGAGTTATCGTCGTTACTGCAAGAGGTTTCCACGGAGCAGCGCTGAAAAACGACGATTCCGTGGTCGCTTGGGGCAGTTATCGGTGGGGGCAGGGAATGGAATCGCCTCCTGCTCTGATTGGCGTTATTGCATTGGCTGCCGGAGCGAACAATACCGCGGCCCTGCTGAAAAACGGGTCCGTGACGGCATGGGGTGATAACTATTACGGCGAGAGTACGGTACCGGAAGCTGCTTCTTCCAATGTCGTTGCTGTTGCGGCAGGGGACAATCATATGCTCGCGCTCAGGGGCGATGGTTCTGTGGTTGCCTGGGGAGATAATTCATTCGGACAGATTCAGGTGCCTGATGCCGCGGGTTCCGGAGTCATTGCCATTGCCGCGGGCGGCCGTCACAGCGTTGCGCTCAAAAATGACGGATCCGTGGTTGCCTGGGGAGACAATTGGTTTGGTCAGCTTTCCATCCCCGCACCCGCCTCGTCCGGTGTTATTGCAATATCAGCAGGCATGTACCACACGGTCGCACTCAAGTCCGATGGAACGCTGGTTGCCTGGGGCGACAACAGCTACGGTCAAAGCACGGCGCCGGTGTTGCCGACACGTCCCGGTGCACCGACCAACGTAACAGCATCGGCCGGGAATGCCGAGGTTACCGTCACCTTTACTGCGCCTGTGTCCAACGGCAGTTCCATCACCGGATATACGGTTACTTCGTTTCCTGACAATATCTCTGCGTCGGGAACCGCAAGCCCGATCAGTGTTACTGGGTTGACAAACGGCAAAGCCTATACCTTTACTGTGGAGGCCGTCAATGCAGTCGGAACAGGACCGGCCTCGACGCCGTCCAACAGCGCCACGCCGGGTACGACGCGTCCTCTTGCGCCGAGGATCGGCGCGGCAATCGCCGGTAATGCGCAGGCCGTGGTGTCCTTCTCAGCGCCGAGTGCTGACGGCGGCAGCCCCATAACCGGGTATACGGTCCTTTCCCATCCAACGGGTGGCACGGACAGCAATGCCGGGACCACAGCGGCAAGCCACACAGTCACCGGTTTGACCAACGGAACGGCTTACACCTTTACCGTGATTGCGACCAATGTCCTGGGGACGAGCGATCCGTCAGCGGCATCGAACACCATCACACCGGACGGCATTTCGCCCGTTGTGAGCAACATCCAGCCGAGCGGCCAGATGGCGAGTGCAATCTTCGCAATTACATCATCATTCAGCGACAGCAATACCGGAATCAATACGTCCACTGTTGTCGTGACGCTTGACGGAGCAGCAGTGACGGGATGCGCTGCAACAACGTTGGGAGTTGTCTGCCCGCCGCTGAGCGGTCTTTCGCAGGGAAGCCATGCCATCAATATCAGCGTGAACGACCAAGCGGGAAATCCCGGAACAGGCGCAGGATCATTCCAGTTTTTCTCTTCGGCCAATGCGCCCGTTGTCCTCGCCGCCTCGCTGACGAACAACCGCAGGCCCAGCTGGACCTGGACGCCTGGCGGCGGAGGAAACAATACATTCCGCTATCAGCTGGATAGTAGCGGATGGACCACGACCACGGCAACATCTTTCTCTCCGTCCTTTGATCTCGGGGACGGAAACCATGCCGTCTATGTTCAGGAACAGAACGCAGCCGGCTACTGGTCTGCCTGGGGCTATAAAACGGTCATCGTAGATACGGTTGGCCCGACACTCCCGAATGTCAGCGGAGTCACGCCAACAAACACTAATCGTCCCACCTGGACCTGGACCAGCGGAGGAGGCGGAGGGAACGGCACGTATCAGTATCAGCTTGATTCCGGCAGCTGGACCACCACATCAGCCCAGTCATACAAACCGGCATCAGGCCTGAGCGAAGGCAGCCACACACTCTATGTTCAGGAACGTGATGCAATCGGCAACTGGTCAGATTCCGGGTACAAGACCATCGTCATCGACACCATCGGTCCTGTGCTGAACCTCTCGACATTGTCAAACGACGCGGTAACCAACAACAATGTCCTGAACATCACGGGAACGGCTGCTGATGCCTCCGGAGTCAATACAGTCAGCATCACCTTAAATAATTCTCCAACAGAAACCATAACCGAGAACTTCAATACAGCAGCGCTCCTTCAGTTGGGCGCAAATACCCTCGTTATTGCTGCAACGGATGCCCTCGGCAACCAGACCGCAGAAACCCGGACCATCACCTTTGACACGTCTGTGCCAAAACTAACGGTGACAGAGCCATCCGATAACAGCACCTTCAAAGGAAACGTCATAGATGTTAGAGGCCCAATCGGCGCAGGAGAATCGGTTGCCGTAAAAGTAAATGATGGCGCTCCCCAGGCAGCACTTACGAGCGAACAGACCTATACCGCCACAATCACCCTCGCATCAGGCATGAACACTATCGAGATCATCGCCACCGATGCATCACACAGGACCAACAGCATCAAGCGGACAGTGGCCTACGACAACCAGGGCGCAACCCTCAGCATCACCCAGCCCAACGAAGACATAGTCGTCAACCAGAACAGCATGGTCATCAGGGGGACTGTGGCTGACGCACCGGAAGGAGTGATGATCACTGTTGAAGCCGATGGCCAGGTATACACCCCAACACTGACCAGCGGCGTCTTTGAACAGACCGTGATCTTCGGAACAGAGGGAGCCTATCCCGTCATAGTAACCATCAAAGATATCGGTGGGAACACTATCAGCAGAGTCCAGCGGAACATTATCTACAAATTACTGCCAGTGGTGACCCTTACTTCCGACAAAACCAGTCCCCAAATCTTGTCAGGCGCTGGGACCATAACCTTCACCGCACACGCAAGCGAAGGAACAGGGAACTACGAATACTTTTTCTGGCTCAAAACAGGCGGTGTTTGGAATAAGGTACAGACCTATTCCCCAACCAACACATGGATATGGAACACCACCGGAGCGACAGCAGGGACATACACCGTACAGGTTTATGTCAGGAATGTCGGATCGAGCGCTTCATATGAAGCAGTAAAAAATCTCAGCTATGTTCTTTCCAACACGCCAGCTACCGCAGCCACACTCACTGCCGACAGTCCGAGTCCCCAGATAATCGGGACCACCATAACCTTCACCGCGGGCGGAGTGGGCGGAACCGGAAATTACAATTACAAATTCTGGCTCAAGACCGCCGGGACCTGGACCACGGTGCAGGGCTACTCCGCGACCAACACCTGGACATGGAACACGACCGGAGCGACAGCCGGGACCTACACCGTGCAGGTCTATGTCAAGAACAATGGATCGAGTGCAGCGTATGAGGCTCTAAAAAGCTTCGGCTATGTTCTCGCGAGCCCGCCCGCCGGCAGTGCCACCCTCATTGCCGATGCCGCAAGTCCGCAAACAGCCGGAGCTACTGTAACGTTCACCGGCGGCGGCATCGGCGGCAGCGGAAGTTACGAATACCGATTCTGGCTTAAAGCGGCCGGTGTCTGGACAACGGTGCAGGCATACTCCACGGACAACACCTGGACGTGGGACACCACCGGTCTTGCGCCCGGCACCTACCGAGTACAGGCGTATGTCCGGAATGTCGGATCGAGCGCGAAGTATGATACGCTGATCGGGAAGGATTATGTTATTCAGTAAGGTGAGTAGTACGGAAAACATTAAGAACGCGGGTTCCTCTGCATTGGGGCCCGCGTTTTTTATTTCTACCTGAAAAGAAGCACGTTAAAAAAACGAATATTTGAAGAGGGCAGGGACCGAAGACAATAAAAAAGCAGGTCCTGAATGAACAGGACCTGCTTGATGAGTTTTAATGTTGAGAGCTTAGAGCTTTACAACATTGGCTGCCTTGGGGCCCTTGGGTGAGTCGACGACGTCGAACTGCACTTGCTGGCCTTCAGCCAACGACTTAAAGCCGCTGTCCTGAATGTCTCCGAAATGAACGAAAACATCTCCGCCCTTTTCGCGGGTAATGAAGCCAAAGCCTTTGGCATCATTAAACCACTTTACCGTTCCTGTTTCCATGGTGAGCTACCTCCTTCTTGTGAATTGAAGCTACGGAAAGGAAAAAAAATACCGCAAAGCCGATCTGTCTTTGCGGTCACCCTACAAATACATCCGGAACTCCTATTTGTTATAATGCCACATTCTCCTTAGGAAATCAAGTGAAAAAACACACAGGTAACTTTTTTTCTGAAGAGACGCTTTGGGGATGTGCTGGACATTCTGGCGCGCAATGAACTATAATCATGGGCCATAACTCCGACCTTGCGATGAAAAGAGGAAAAAGAAGTATGAAAAAGTTACTCATGTTCATTGCTGTTTTCATGATCGCGACCAACGCTCAAGCCGGCCAGGAGGGTGTCGGACTCGGCATCATTCTCGGCGAGCCCACCGGACTCAGTTTTAAGATGTGGCGCAATGATAAGGAAGCTGTGGATGCGGCTGCCGCGTGGTCATTTTTGGATCATGCCTCGTTCCAGGTTCATGCGGATTATCTGGTCCACCCGGTAAATATTAAACTGTCGGATGTCAAAGGGAGACTTCTTTGCTACTGGGGTGTCGGCGGAAGACTGAGACTTCAGGACGCAAATGGCGGGAATTCACTATTTGGCATCCGCGTACCTCTGGGCGTATCTCTTCTTTTTTCAAAAGCACCTGTGGAACTGTTCGCTGAAGTGGTCCCCATCCTCGATCTCATCCCCCGAACCGATGTGAGCCTCAACGCCGCCGTCGGCGCCCGCTATTACTTTAAATAAACCTAAATCGGTAGTTAGATGCACCATCTTTGAGAATCTCGTAACAGTCTGGAAACACCCATTTTGTCATTCTGAACGAAGTGAAGAATCACGCTTTTCAAACCGTTGCCAGACCCTTCGCTTTGCTCAGGGAGACATTTTTGACCGGGAGATTTCTGCGCGAAGTTTCGATCCGGACTGCGCTGCTGCCACATGTTATGTTTATTCCTGCTGTCTTGGATCGAGCGCATCGCGGATACCTTCGCCGAGAAGATTATAACCCAGCACCGTGATGAGGATGGCGAGGCCCGGGAAGGCGGAGAGCCACCAGGCGATCTCGATGTTGTCCTTGCCCGCTGACAGGAGGCTGCCCCAGCTCGGCGTGGGAGGCTGCACCCCGAGCCCGAGAAAGCTCAAGGCGGATTCAACGAGGATCGCTCCGCCGATGCCCATGGTTGCGGACACGAGGATGGGGGAGAGGCCGTTCGGCAGGATGTGCCGCATGATGATGCGCGTGTCCGTGGCGCCGATGGCGTGAGCCGCGATCACGAACTCCCGCTCTTTGAGCGACATGAACTCAGCGCGGATGAGACGCGCCGGTTCCATCCAGTTCGTAAGGCCGATAACGATCATGATATTGATGATGTTCGGTTCGAGGATCGCGATCACCGCCAGCACCAGAAAGATCGTGGGAATGCTCAACATGATATCCACGGCCCGCATGATCAAGCTGTCGATCCAGCCGCCGTAGTAGCCGGCGAGAGAGCCGAGAAATATGCCGATGATCGTGGCAATGCCGACCGCGACAAACCCAACCTTCAGCGATACCCTGCCGCCCCAGAGCATGCGCGAGAGCACATCCCTGCCCAGGTCGTCAGTACCCAGGGGGTGAGACATTCCTGGCCCGACAAGAATATTCTTAATGTCGATGGTCGTGGGATTATACGGTGCGATGATAGGCGCGAAGATCGAGAGCACGAAAACGAGCGCGACAAGAAACCCGCCGATAACGGCGAGGCGGTTCTTCATGAGATAGTGAAGGGTCTGGGAGGTGAGTGATTCAGTATTAGCCATTGATCATAGTATTGGTATCCTGCAGAAGTATCAACGCAGTCTCACCCTGGGATCGGTAAACGCATACGCGATATCCGCGAAAAAGTTGCCGAGCATGGTCAGCACAGCGGCCGGCGCAAGGATCCCCATCGCAAGATTATAGTCTCGTGAGAACACGGCCTGATACAGGAGTTGGCCCATGCCGGGGATGCCGAACACGGTCTCCATGATCACGCTTCCACCGATGATGCCGGGCAGCGACAGCCCGAGGATGGTGATAACCGGCATGATCGCGTTTCTGAGCGCATGTTTGTAGATCACGACGCCTTCCGGAAGCCCCTTGGCCCGTGCTGTTCTGATGTAATCTTGCCGCATGACCTCAAGCATGTTGTTACGGACATAGCGTGAGAACCCGGCCAGACCGCCGAAGGCGGACACGAGAACGGGCAGGATCAGATGCTTGGCCTTGTCCATGAGTCTGCCCCAGCCTGTGAGGCCGGTGACGTCAAGGCTCTGGATTCCGGAGATCGGGAGCAGGCCCCACTGCACGCCGAAGAGGTAGATGAGCAGCAGAGCAAGCCAGAACGAGGGTGTGGAAAATCCGATGAAAACGAACATGGTGGTAAAACGATCGAGGAGTGAGTACTGGCGCGTTGCCGACATGATCCCGATGGGAAGGGCTATCAGCAGAACAATCCCGAGGGAAAGAAGGTTGATGGTAAGCGTGATCGGGAGACGCTCGATGATCTTGTCCCTTACCTTGCGGCCGTCGGCAAAGGCCTCACCGAAATCAAGAGTCACGAACTTGCCGAGCCAGGTTGCGTATTGCTTGTAGAACGGCTGGTCCGCGCCGTAGAGTTTGCGGAGCCGCTCCCTGGCCTCGGCAGAGGCTTTGGCGGAAAATTCCATCTGCGCTTCGGCGGGACCGCCAGGCGCCAGGTGCATGATGCCGAAGCTCAGCAGGGTTATGCCGAGGAGGATCGGGATCATCAGGAGTGTTCGCTTTAGGCTGTAAATGAGCATGAATTGGAGGTTATTCTGTTATCTTGAACACGAGGTCGAACGGTTTGGCCGGCTGGATGAGTTTGATGCCGGTGAACTTGCCGCGCACCGCTTTCTGCACCGGCTGGTGGTCGAACTCCATGGCATCAACTTTCTGGGTAAAGTCCGTGGCAGGTCCCTTGATGCGGATCGCATCGCCGACAGCGAGTTCGCCGAATTCCAGCTTGATGGCAGCAAGTGAGTTTTATCGAAAAACCTGATGACTGAACCGATTCGCTCTTCCATAGTGTTCATCATAGTATAAAACTCGCGCCATTTCAAGAAAAACCTGCGTTCGCAGATCATGCAATTCACTGATGCAGCAGGGAGCGAAAGGCCTGTTTGTTCCAGACATTGAGCTTGACAACATGAAGCGGTCTGAGTATTATAGGCACTGCAAGTCAGGGGTAATACATGCGGTTGTACCTCGGGGCGTGGCGCAGCCCGGTAGCGCGTCTGCTTTGGGAGCAGAAAGCCGGAGGTTCAAATCCTCTCGCCCCGACCATAAACCATACATGCCTCGCACAACGTGCACAAGGTAATCTGCAATTGAATGGTCTTGTCATGATCTTTGCGATCTTTGCACGATGCATTTTGAAAAGAGCGCAGTGCATGCGCTTGTAGCTCAGGTGGATAGAGCAACAGCCTTCTAAGCTGTGGGTCAGGGGTTCGAATCCCTTCAGGCGCACCAATAAAAAAATAAAAATTTATGGAAAAAAATAAATTTTTAAGGTAGTATTGGCTCCGATATTTATTTTACGTCACGATGTTTCAGGTTTCAGCAGGTTTTCAGTTTCATGGTGGGCGTAGCTCAGTTGGTAGAGCTCCAGGTTGTGGCCCTGGTGGCCGCGGGTTCAAGCCCCGTCGCTCACCCCAATATTTAAAACGTAGAGACGGTCGTATCGACCGTCTCTACACTGTTTATGAGGCTTGCATGCGCCCGTAGCTCAGCTGGATAGAGCGTCGGACTTCGAATCCGCAGGTCGCAGGTTCGACTCCTGCCGGGCGCACCAGATATTGCTCAGTACGATTCTTCATCAAAGCCTGTCATTGCTGACCGGCTTTTTTTGTTCATGCTGTCGCAGGGCGCTGTGAAAAAAACAACAAAGGGGATACTCTGATGTCTATGTGGATAAGAACGGCGGCACTCATGGTCATGCTCACGAGTTTTTTCACTGCCTGCGCCCACAAACCGGGCATGCGAACGGACAGCGGCGCGGCTCTGACCGCGATCGAGATCACTCCCGCGGACCCGGGCGTTCCCAAAGGGGCGTCGAAACAACTGGTCGCCGGCGGAATTTACTCCGATCGAACCAGACACGATATAACCTCGTACGTGACCTGGACCTCAACCGATACTTCCCGGGCGTTGGTGAACGGCTCCGGCCTTGCAAAGGGCATGGACCGGGGTACCGCAATCATCAAGGCTTCCCTGGAGAACATTTCTGCGCATACCACGCTGACGGTCATTGAGCCGGCGCTGGTCTCTCTCATGGTGACCCCGGAAAATCCGAACAGCGCCTGGGAACCCGCGAAATCCTTTTCGGCTCTTGGCGCCTACTCCGACGGAACGAGCCGGAACATCACGTCAACCGTGCAATGGAGTTCCTCCGATGAAACGATAGCGGGCATTGTCAATCCGGGCGGCGCCCCGATCTGGGCCACGCGTAAAGGGATCGGCTCTACGCAGATCACCGCAGCTGACCCCGTAAGCGGGATCACGGGGTCGACGAAATTGACCAGCGCTATCGGCATTATCAACGGCACCCTGCGGGGTAAGCCGCTTGACTTGACCGGTCGTGTCACGACGATCGCGGGTATGGCGGGCGCCAGTGGAGCCGCTGACGGCATCGGCAACGCGGCCCGCTTTAACAACCCATTCGGCATCACCACGGACGGCACGTCTCTCTTCGTATCGGACATGTATAATCATACCGTGCGCAAGGTTGAAATCGCGACGGGAACGGTCACCACGCTGGCCGGTGTGCCGGGTAGTCGCGGTTTCTCTGATGGCACAGGCGCGGTGACCATGTTCAGCAGTCCGGCGGGGGTAGCGTCGGATGGGACCAATCTGTATGTCATTGAATTCGGAAATCATGCGGTGCGGAAGGTCATTATCACGTTTGGCTCCGTCTCTACGATCGCTGGCAATGCGACCATTGTCGGCTCCGCGGACGGCGTCGGGGCCGCTGCAACATTTGGATGGCCGTATGGCATTGTGCTGAGCGGTGATAATCTGTTTATCGCTGACACGTCAAACCATGCCATTCGTAAGCTTGTTGTGTCAACTGGTGCAGTGACCACACTGGCCGGTAAAGCCGGTGTTGCCGGCTCCAATGACGGGATCGGCGCATCTGCCAGATTCAATAATCCATACAGCATAACCACGGATGGGGCCAATCTGTTCGTGACGGACACCAATAACCATACCATCCGCAAGATCGTGATAACCACGGGTGCGGTCTCCACCATCGCGGGGTCCTCGGAATCTTCCGGCTACGCTGATGACCTTGGCAAGGCCGCACGATTCAAGGGGCCTGCCGGGATAACCACGGACGGAGTGAACCTGTATGTGACGGATTTCGGCAACAATTGTATCCGCCGGATCGTGGTAGCCACCGGAGCGGTCTCAACGATAGCGGGAACTGCGGGCGCGGCCGGCGCAATAGACGGCACAGGACCGGAAGCACGGTTTGGATGGCCGAACGGCATCACCACGGACGGGACCAGTTTGTTTGTGACCGATCTTGGCAGCAACATCATCCGAAGGATCCAATAACGGCCTGGTTCATTGATCGCACCCGGTTTTACCGACCGAACCGCAACCTTTTTTATAGACACCCCGGGATGTTTGTGTTAGTATGGCTCCGATTTTTAAGCATTTCGCAGGCAGGTTGTTGTTGTTGTTTTGCGCTCGTAGCTCAGCTGGATAGAGCGTTGGCCTCCGAAGCCAAAGGTCGTGGGTTCGACTCCCGCCGGGCGCACCATGATTTTGATCAAAAGAAAATTTCTTTGCCGGCATCCCCGCAGCGATGATTTTCTTGTTGCATCCTGATTTGAATGTGAGTATAATGTGCCCGCTTCAGTGGGGATTCACCCGGTTCGTTCCATACCGGTAATTGCAGCATGCAGTGTTTGGGCCGTTAGCTCAGTTGGTAGAGCAGCTGACTCTTAATCAGCGGGTCGAAGGTTCAACTCCTTCACGGCTCACCAAAAAAAGACAAGCCCCGTAAGTACTTACGGGGCTTTTTCTTTGCCTCGTGAGCGCAGGGAAAAAACCTCGATCAGCGCTATAAAACATTGACACAGGCGGTCTCTTTTGAGATAATGACCGCCGTGCAACTCGAGTCGATGCCTTGCGTCGATCGGAATCATACGCACGCATGATCAAGAAGCGATGCTTCCTCGTCAACAAAGGATCAGAAGCCCATTTCTTCACGACGCACAATACCTTACACCGGGGTTAACGAGCGGGACAGAGCATGAAGACGGATTGCTTTGCCCAGCGTAGCAGTAAGCGAGAGTGGCGGAACTGGCAGACGCGCCAGACTTAGGATCTGGTGGGCGACCATGGGGGTTCAAGTCCCCCCTCTCGCACCAATAACCGAACGGAAAAAATAAAAAGATAATCAGTTCAGCTCAATAAACTCTAATCATAAGGTGGTAATGGTAATGAAATCAGTTGTCGAAGATATCAGCCCGGTAAAGAAAAAAATCCGCATCGACGTCGATGCAGCGGACATGGCCAGGGAGATGAACAAGGCTTTTTCAGAAGTTTCGAAAAAGGCAAAGATTCCGGGTTTTCGTCCGGGCAAGGCGCCGCGCGCGGTGGTTGAACGGCATTATGGCGAGGACGTCAAGTCCGATGTGATCAACAAGCTCATCAGTTCGTCCTTTCTTGCGGCTGTCGGGGAGCACAAAATCATTCCCGTTGAGATGCCCGCGATCAGCGATGTCGTCATGGACAAGACCACGCCGCTTAGTTTCACGGCAACCGTGGAAATACGGCCGAACATTAACCTGGGGACCTATGACGGCATTGAGATACAGGAACAGGCCATCAGCGTGACCGAGGAAGAACTTACCCAGACCATAGATCGTCTCCGGGAGATGTATGCGGAGCTTACGGTTGTTGAAGGCAGGCCGCTCGAAAATCAAGATACCGCAGTAATGGATTTTGAGGGCTTCAAGGACGGCAAATCCATTTCAGGCGCCAAGGCTTCCGATTACATGCTGGCCCTCGGATCGAATTCGCTGATCCCCGGGTTCGAGGAACAGATGGTGGGCATGGCCAAGGGCGACACGCGGGAGCTCAAGGTTACGTTCCCTGCTGATTACGACAACAAGGATCTCGCAGGCCAGCCAGTCACCTTTACGGTTACTTTGAAGGAAATAAAAAAGAAGGTCCTTCCCGCCCTGAACGAGGAGTTTGCCAAAGACCTTGGCGGTAAATCGCTTGACGACCTGAAGGAAGGGATCAAGAAGGACCTGGAAGCGCGGAAAAAAGACGAGCAGAATGCGGCCCAGCGCGAGGCGATCTTGTCAAAACTGGTGGACAGCCATTCGTTCGATGTACCGACGGGCATGGTTCAGCACGAGCTTCAAGCCATGGCGCGTCAGAAGGCAACACGTATGGCGAAGCAGGGAAGGGACGTAAAAACCTTCGATATCAATCAGTTCAATGAGGAAAATCAAGCCCTTGCCGAGAAACGGGTCAAAGGAGTGTTGATCCTCGACGAGATCGCGGACAAGGAAAAGGTGGACGTGACTGAGCAGGAGATCTCGGGAGCGCTGGCGATGATGGCCAAGACCTCGGGCCAGCCAGTGGATGTGATCAAAAAATATTACGAAACGCAGGATGGCGGGCTCGACAACCTGCGGTCCTCACTTATACAGGAGAAGACCCTCGGTCTGTTGCTTTCCCGGTCCAAGAAGAGTTATAATTAACTCGCAGGAAAAAGTGCAGGTTGAAGGTTGTCAGGTTGAAGGCTGACGGTATTATAAAGCAGTGGCTTTTACCTTCAGTCTTCGGTCTTCAGTCTGTCCAAAGGAGAATTGAATGTCACTGATCCCCATGGTAATAGAGCAAACAAGCCGCGGAGAGCGCGCGTATGATATTTACTCTCGACTTTTGAAAGATCGCATCATTTTCCTCGGCACCCCGATTGACGATGTCGTCGCGAACACGGTGATTGCGCAGTTGCTGTTTCTCACTGCCGATGACCCGGACAAGGACATCTATCTCTACATCAATTCGCCGGGAGGCATCGTGACCGCCGGGTTGGCGATCTATGACACCATGAAATATGTCGAAGCCCCGGTATCGACCATCTGCATCGGTCAGGCCGCGAGCATGGGCGCATTGCTGCTTGCCGCAGGCACCAAAGGCAAGCGGTTTTCCCTGCCGCACGCCCGGATCATGATCCATCAGCCCGCGGGCGGGTTTCAGGGGCAGGCAACGGACATCGCGATCCAGGCCAAGGAAATTCTGAAACTCAAGGACACCTTGAACCAGATCCTGGCAAACCATACCGGTCAGACCGTGGATAAGATCGCGGCGGACACGGAGCGCGATTTTTTCATGTCCGGCGAGGACGCAAAACTGTATGGTATTGTCGACGAGGTGATCGCAAAGAAAACTCCTCGTGGAGCAACAAAGGAGAAGTAGCGTTATGGCAGACAAGGATAAAAAAGAACATACGACCCCGCTCAAGTGCTCCTTCTGCGGTAAAGGCCAGGAAGAAGTAAAAAAATTGATAGCCGGTCCGTCGGTATTTATCTGCAACGAGTGCGTGGACCTCTGCAACGAGATCATCACCGAAGAGTGGGAGGATGTGAAGGAAGCGAAGCTTCCCCGGTTGCCGAAGCCCGCGGAGATCAAGCGTACGCTTGATGAATATGTGATCGGCCAGGAGCGGGCCAAAAAGATCCTGTCCGTTGCCGTGCACAATCATTACAAGCGGATCGGCATCCAGCAGGAGATCGGAGATGAGGTTGAACTCCAGAAGAGCAATATTCTGCTGATCGGACCCACGGGTGTGGGAAAAACCCTTCTGGCCCAGACCCTGGCGCGCATCCTCGATGTGCCGTTCACGATTGCCGATGCAACCACGCTGACCGAAGCGGGATATGTGGGCGAGGATGTGGAAAATATCATCCTGAAGCTCCTCCAGAGCGCCAACTATGATGTGGAACGCGCGCAACGCGGGATCGTGTACATCGACGAGATCGATAAAATAAGCCGCAAGGCAGAGAACCCCTCCATTACGCGGGACGTTTCCGGAGAGGGTGTTCAGCAGGCGCTCCTCAAGCTTATTGAAGGGACGATCGCCAGCGTTCCGCCCCAGGGCGGCAGAAAACACCCTCACCAGGAATTTATCCAGGTTGATACGAAGAACATCCTGTTTGTCTGCGGCGGTGCGTTTGTGGGCATCGATGCCATCATCGAGCAGCGGGTCGGACAGAAGACCATGGGGTTCGGCGCCGATATCCAGAGCAGGAAGGAACGGAAACTCTCCGAAACGCTTGCAAAGCTGCAGCCCGGCGACCTGCTGAAGTACGGACTCATCCCCGAGTTCATCGGACGCATGCCGGTCGTTGCCACGCTCGAAGAACTCGATGAACATGCGCTGATCGATATCCTGACGCGCCCCAAGAACGCGTTGATCAAGCAATACCAGAAGCTGCTGTCCCTCGAAGGCTGCAAGCTGCGCTTCACGGACGATGCGCTGGTTGCCATTTCCAAAAAGGCCATCACCCGGAAAACCGGGGCCCGCGGACTTCGCGCCATACTCGAAGACGTGATGCTGAACGTGATGTATGACGTTCCGTCGCAGCCGGGCATCCGCGAGTGCATTATCAACGGCGACGTGATCAACGAAGGGGCCGAGCCTCTGCTGATCTACGAAAAGATCGCATAAATCAGAAGTAAGAGAACAGAAGTCAGAGGACAGACATAAGGATCGTTTGAGAATCTTGTCTGTCCTTTTTTTAGTCTGTCACTTGTCTTCTGTTATCTGGAGTCTCATGAAAGTACTTTCAGCCGAATTCGTTATCAGCGCAGTTGACCCCAAACAGTTCCCCCCCGACCACAGGCCGCAGGTCGCTTTTGCCGGAAGATCGAACGTCGGCAAGTCCTCCATAATCAATTCTCTTCTGCACCGCAAGAACCTGGTGAAGACAAGCGCCACACCGGGCAAGACGCAGCTCATCAACTTCTTCATCATTAACGATGCCATCTATTTCGTCGATTTGCCGGGGTATGGATTCGCCCGCGTACCGTATGCGGTCACCGACGCCTGGGCGCCTATGATCGAGGGCTATTTCACCGGCTCCCCGGGACTGCGCGCGGTCGTTGTTCTGCTGGACAGCCGCAGGGAGCCGGATGAACGTGATCTGCGCCTCATCGACTGGCTCCGTCAATACGATATTCCCGCAATCTATGCGCTGACCAAGACCGACAAGCTGAACCGTCAGGAGATCGATCGTGCGAAGCGGGACATCCAGAAGCTTCTGGGAGCGGCCAACACCCTCATTCTCACCTCGGCCAAGAGCGGACAGGGGATGAAGGAACTGTGGGCTGACATAAACGCGAAGCTGAACGCGAGGGAAGAGCGGCCGCGGTCCGCGTAATACAGACCGAAAAAGAATACCAGTGAAGCATTTATTTCTACCACGGAATGCACGGAAGAGGTCCTTGCAAAACATTGCTGTTTGCGTGCGGTCAGTGCGTTCCGTTGGCAAAGAATTCATGCAACGATTCTTTAAGCGTGTTTGACTTTGGGAGGTTTTCATGGACTTTATCACTGACCTTACCGGATCGCTATTCTGGGCCGCCATGCTCGGTGTCGTGCTTTTCATCGCAGGGAGCTTCGCCACCGGGTATCTTGCAAAAAAGTCGGTCCTGCTGAAGCCGATCGGGTCCGGCCTCCAGCTCATTGTTCTGTTCATCGCGCTCCAGGTGTTTCTGCACCTCGGTGCGGCCGAATACCATCCCCGCGTCTCAAATCAGCTGAACTTCTTCTCCTGGCTGGTCTTTACCCTTGCCATGCTTCGGCTCGCACTTTACATCTACGGCGATCTCTTTATCGTCCGGTGGAAAAAAGGAAGCTTTCCCGCGGCATTTAAGAACATTATCTCCGCTGCGGTGATCGTGGTCGTAGGGCTCATCCTTCTTAAAGAAATACTGAACATCAACGTCACCTCGCTGATCGCGACGACGACCGTGCTGACCGCGACCATAGGGTTGGCCTTCCAGAGCACCCTGGCCAATATGCTGGCGGGCCTTACCATCCATCTCGAAAAACCGCTGAAGCAGGGTGACTGGATCGCCGCCGGCGGCCACGAAGGGCATGTCCTCGACATAACGCTGCGCTCCACGCGCATCATGACCATCGAGAATAACGAAGTGTTCATTCCCAACAGTAAGGTGTTGAGTGAGGCCGTGGTGAACTACAGCCTTCCGGATGCGTCCCTGATCCGGAAACTTGCGGTAGGAGTGAACTATAATATACCGCCCAACAAAGTGAAAAGCGCTGTTCTGGAGGTCCTGGCAACTGTTAAAAAAGTGAGAAAAAATCCCGAGCCTGTTGTGCGGGTCATCAACTACGGCGATTTCGCCGTGCATTACGAGATCCGCTACACCATCACGGATTTTTCCTCGTATGTTGAAATCGAAACGGAAATCATGAGCCTTCTCTGGTACCGTTTCAAGCGGAGCGGAATAGACATTCCGATGCCGGTCAGAGACGTGCACCTGAAACAGGTGACGCCGGAGACCCAGCTTGCCGCACAGGCGCACCGCGACGCGGCGATCACGACCCTGATGGAAAAAGTGGAGATCCTCTCGCCGCTTTCGCCGGCGGAACTGGGCAAACTGGTCGAGCAGGTGCGCGTTGAGTTTTTTGCCATCGGTGAAGTGCCGGTCAAACAAGGGGCTCCGGGAGACTCATTTTATATCATCAAGCAGGGCAGGGTGGACGTGGTTGTAGAAAAATCCCCGGGCGAGACCGTGGTTGTCGCCAGCCTCGGACCGGGAAATTTCTTCGGGGAAATGAGCCTGCTTACGGGAGCTGTGCGCACTGCCAGCATCCGGGTGAAGGAGGACGCGGAATTCATCGTGGTGGACAGGGAAAATTTCGGGTCCACGCTGATCAACAACCCGTCCATTGCCGATTCTCTCAGCCAGATCCTGGCGGAGCGCCAGGCAGGCCTGGTGGCTGGGCGCGACCGTCTCGACGCGGCGTCGCTCGATCGTCATAAAAAAGACGAATCAGGGCGAATGCTTTCCAAAATCCGTGACTTCTTCGGGCTTTCCCAGTAGCGCTATCAGAACGTCCCGGGCTTTCGCTGCAGGGAAGCCGGAGCATGCCCGCATCCGGACCCCACGATGAAAAAAAAGATACTTGTTATCGTAATCGTATTCTCCCTCCTCGCCGTTGTCGGCGGCGCTTCTCTCATCGTGTCCATTGGAAGCAGCTCAGCGAATTTAAATGAATTGATCATGCTGCATCAGGTCGAAATCCTTCGTGAGCATCTTCTGCTCAATATTCACTGGGTCCAGGCGGACCTGTATTCGCAAGCCACCAAATATCCGGAAAGCAGCGATGTTACGATGAATCACGTGAGCATGATGGAGTCGGCGATAAACAACTGTCATGATTGCCATCACACCGCTCCGGTGCTGGAACGGCTTGTCGATCTGCAGCAGCAGATCGGCCAATACAGTCTTCAGCTGAAAAAAGTGCTGGCGCTGAACTCGCATGAAAAGCAATTGCGGGCGGAGAGGGAAAAGGCGCTGGTCATCGGTGATTCTCTTATCAGCAAAGTCAACACGATGATCGTTCTGACCAATATGAAGCTTAACGAGCGGACGGAGCGCTCCCTTGCGGAAGTTAACAGGTCAAAATTCATTGTGGTTGTGCTAGTTATCGCCGGTCCCTTGATGATCGCTGTGTTCGGTTTTATGACACTCAATAGTTTTGCCGGACCCATACAGGTGCTTTTGCTTGCCACAAAGCAAATACAAACCGGCAATCTGGACTCACGAATCACCGGACTGAAGAACGAGTTTGCGGAGCTGGCAGTCGCATTCAACGATATGGCATTCGCGCTTCGGGAACGCATGCGGGAAATAGAGGAAAATGAACGCCGCTATCGCCTGTTGTTTGAAAGCGCGGCCGACGCTATTTTTATTCTTGACGCCGAAAGCGACAACATGGGGAAGATTGTTTCCGCGAACCAGTCCGCTGCAACAATGCACGGTTATACGGTGGAAGAGCTTGTTGCGCTGAACATCAGGGACATCGACACGCCCGAGGCGGCGCAGGAGTCGAACGATCGGATCGTACGCATGATGAGGGGAGAATGGATCAAGGATGAAAGTTTTCACGTCAAGAAGGACGGAACCGTGTTTCCCATTGAGATCAGCGCCCGGATGTTCGAATTTGACAACCACCGGTATATTCTGGCGATCGACCGGGACATAACCGAACGAAAGCGCACGGAAGAAACCCTGCAGCGGGCCGAGCAGATCAGGACAACCGGTGAACTGGCAACGGGTCTGGCGCATGAGATCAAGAACCCTCTTGCAGGCATCCAGGTGACCATGGAGGCCCTTGCCGAGGAATCTTCGATCTCTGCGGAAGACCGGGGCGTGCTGTTTAAGGTCATCAACGAGATCAAGCGTATTGATGGATTAATAAAAGGTCTCTTGAACTTCGCCCGTCCTCCCAAACCGCAATTCATGCCCACGGATGTGAACGCGGTGCTGGTTGCCGCTGCGCAGCTGGTGCTGCAAAGCCGTCCTACTCCGGCCGGCGGTACCCGGAAGATCAGGCTGGAACAGGATCTGGCGGAAAATCTGCCGGCAATCATCGTTGATCCGATGCAGTTGAAGCAGGTGTTCATGAACCTGCTTATGAATGCTGAGGACGCCATGCCTGAAGGAGGAGAGGTCCGCCTGTCGACCGCGCTTGATACATCAACACGGACGATCACGATAACGGTTTCCGATACCGGAAAAGGAATGGAGTCCTCGGTCATGGACAAGATCTTTCAGCCGTTCTTCACAACCAAGGCCCGGGGGACCGGTCTGGGGCTTGCCATATCAAAACGCCTGATCGAGGAGCAGGGAGGACGGATTGCCATTGAGAGCATTGCAGGAAAGGGCTCGTCGTTTAAAATAAGCCTCCCGGTTGACGACGGAAAGGAAATTACGAGTAATGAAGAGTAAAGGCAGAATTCTCATTATCGATGATGATGAGCTCATCGGGTCGATGCTGACGCGTTTGCTGAAGAACTGCGGTTATGAGGTCCGCGTGGAGACCGGGTCGGACGGCATTACCGGCAAAATAAAAGCATGGTCTCCGGATATCGTGCTTCTCGACAACACGCTGCCCGGACGGCTTGGGCTCGATATTCTCGAGGAGATCATGCAGCGGGAGATTGAGACGCAGGTTGTCATGCTGACCGGGGACACCACGGCCGAGACAGCGGTAAAGGCGATGAAGCTTGGCGCGGTGGATTACTTCACCAAACCGTTCAACATCGATGAAGTGAAAATTGTGCTTAACAATATCATTGAAAAGATACATCTGACAAAGGAAGTCGATTACCTGAGAAAAGTCCATGCGGAAGCATTTGACCGGGACGTCATCGGCACCTCAAGCGTCATGGGGGAGTTGAAGAAGAAGATAGAAAAACTTGCTGCGGCCCGCGTGCCGAGCCTTCTCATCACCGGGGAGAGCGGGACCGGCAAGGAACTTCTGGCAAAGTATTTTCACGGATTGCTGCAGAACATATCCGGTTCGCGCAAGCCGCCGTATATCGCGGTCAACTGCGCCGCGCTGCCTGAGCATCTCCTGGAGAGCGAACTTTTCGGGTACGAGAAGGGTTCGTTCACGGACGCAAAAACGGACAAAAAAGGCGTGTTCGAACTGGCGAATGAAGGAGTGATCCTGCTCGACGAGGTCGGTGAAATGCAGCCGAATCTCCAGAGCAAGCTGCTGCGCATTCTCGAGGAACGTCAAGTCCGTCACATCGGCGGCGCTGAGAACATTCCTGTTGACGTCACGGTGATCGCAACAACTAATAAAGATCTTGCTGAGGCGGTGCAGAACGGCGAGTTCAGGAACGACCTGTTCTATCGATTAAACAGCTTTCATCTTGCCATGCCCCCTCTTCGCGAACGAGCGGAGGATATTCCGCTTTTAGCGCGGCATTTTATCTCGCTATTCTCCAAAAAGTACAATAAAAAGGCCATGATAACGCTTGCTCCGGATGCGGAAAAGATCATGCGTGCCTATCCATGGCCCGGCAATATCAGAGAGCTGAAGAATCTGATCGAGCGGCTCGTGGTGCTTGGGAGCGAAGGGGAAATATCGGCCGGGCACCTTCCTGATGGAATGACCGGCAGATCACCGTCGGCTGACAGGAATGCTCAGCGTTTTATCCTGCCTGACAGCGGCATTTCCCTTGAAAACCTGGAGCGGGATATTATTCAGCAGGCACTTGAAAAGGCGGGGGGTAACAAGGCGCAGGCCGCAAAACTGCTGAACATAAGCTATGATACGCTTCGGTATCAGGTGAAAAAATTCGGCTTGGATTAAGATGATGGCAGGAGAGTAGCAGTGCCTCTTTACCTGAAGATGTTCCTTCAGAATAGGCTATGCCTTGACTGCATCGGTGTTGATCGAGCCGCTGATATCCGATAAAAGCGTGTGGACTTGTTTGAGATCAAAGGGTTTGGGAAGGTAGTGGCACGAAAAATCATGCAGCGAACTTAGTTGTTCCTTGTTCAGGCTGACCGCTGTCATGATAATTAATTTGGTAAGTGGAGAAATTTCCCGGATGATCTTCATGAGATCAAGACCGCTCGCATCCGGAAGTTGCACGTCGAGGAAGCATATATCATAGCGAGACCGCTTTATTTCATTGAGACCATCCTTCCCATTGGTGACCGTAGTCACATCCGCCCCGGTTTGCAGGAGAGCCTTGGACAGGGAATGTAAGATAAGATCTTCATCATCGACCAGCAAAATTTTTGTCATGAATGTTCTGTGTCCCCGAGGTCGCCCAAAGATATGTTAATAATCAGAATCAATTCTTTTCTGCAATTCCCATACTTGCCAACGACGTTCTAATTCTCCCCAACAAAACGATACCATAAGCGTCATCTAATTAGATTTACCTATATTATGTATAAAAATATGGTCAAATGACCATGTTGCATATGGTTATTTGACCAGAAAAACTTTAATCCATAAGAACAGTAAGTTCAATCATATTGTATTACATCGAAATTTTCTTGTTAAGCAAATGGTACGACCATTGCAAACATTAAATGAAGAAAAATATATATGTACTCTATATATGATATGATAAAGAAATGAAATGTATATCTGTACATTGACAAAGGCTGTATTCGTTGCTACATTTTTATAATAGTGGCGTAATCATCTTGTTAATAACGAAGAAGAAAGTGATTAAGTGGATTATATAAATTTCTTTGAAAGGGGGAAGGCAGTCCGATCAATTTAATCAGGAAATATCGCAGAGAACCATAATCAATCAACCAAAAAGGAGAGAAAGATGATGAAACAGCGTGTATTAACAATCAGTTTAGTATGTCTCATAGTCCTTTCCCTGCTTACCCTGATCTCAGGATGCAGGGGCAGAGTAGGTGAACCGGGTGCTAATGGCAAGTCGGGGACCTCGGCTGCCACGACAGGCACTCTTAGCGGAACAGTAACAACGCAAGTTGGAAGCCTGCCTCTTGCAGGTGTCTCGGTAACTACATCTCCGGTTGTGTCAGGAGCTACGGGAACCACTGATGCGAGCGGGAACTTTACTCTGAGTGTTCCAGGGGGTGCCTACACGGTAACATTTGCCAAACAATATTACACAACGGCTACTGCATCGGTGAACGTGGCAAATGGCGTTGTCAGCCCCGTGAGTGCGACAATGGCCGAGTCAGCGAGCGGATACCCCACGTCGTTAACCCTGGTTGCCAGCGGAAATAACGTTGGATACAATCAAGCGTTTACTCTTACCGCAAATGCGACTGATCCGAACGGCGATACCTTGTCGTATGTTTGGACCGGCGCAACCGGCACCGGCAGCACGGCAACGGCGACGTCCCAGACCTTCGCCTCTGCAATGGGTGGAACACCGGCGCCTTCAACGGATCCGGGCGGTTTTGTGAGCCCCTACGTGCAGGACAACCGCTTTGGCATTCTTCCGATCAACGCCGATACCCGCGGCGCAAAGGCAGTAACTGTCAAGGTGAGCGACGGACAGGGTGGAAGCACCTCTGCTTCGGTTACGGTTAACTCTGCTGCTGTTCAGGCAGGTGTCAGGCAGGTGGCGGTGGGTATACCTGTGTATTTGAACAGCGGCATTACGAATTCCATGAATGCGGTGTGGACCGGCACGGATCCCAATGCTGCTGCAGTCACTTTGTCGACAGCAGGCACCGGTACGCGCAATCCCTGGTTCGTACCCGCTGTTGAAGGCGCATACGTGATCTCTTCCGGAACAAAAACAATGACCATTTATGCCGGCAAATTTGTTGGAGCGATAACCGGCGGCGGCTATACGACAAAAACCTTTACCACTGCCAATGGCATGTGGTATGGATGGGTGCCTTCGTCGACTTCGTCGTCAATCACCTATACGAATTGGCCGACCGTTGCAGCAGACGGTTGTGCGAACTGCCATTCGAGCGCTGGACCGGGGTCTGATGTTATTACTCCCTGGGCGCAGACCTCTCATGCCACCTTCTTCTCAAGAGGTATTGAGGGCATCACGTCCAACAGCAACAGCTGTACGACATGTCATACAGTGGGCTCTGATGGAGTAACTGCGAACAATGGCGGATATGACGACCTTGTTGCATCAACAGGCTTTAAATACCAAAAGAACGTCGGAGCATGGTCAGCCATGACGGCAAGTTATCCGACTGTCGCGGCGGTGTCGAACATCCAGTGCGAGAACTGCCACGGTGCGCAGGGTACGCTTTCCGGCGCCAATACAGGCCACAAGTCGTCGGGTACTCGCGTCAGTGGTGTTGCGAGTCTTGAGTCTTCAACGGTTGCTGCAAGAGTAAGCTTCGGCGCTGATATCTGCGGCGCATGTCACTCGTCCGGCACGGGCCACCACTTCTTTTCAGAGTGGAACAATGTCAATCCTGATAACGGAATGGGCCATTCTAAACTGGCACAGATCGATGCCACGGGTTATTCAGGACATGCAAGATCCACTGATGGTTCATGCGCTCGTTGCCATACAGCGCAGGGATTCGTGGCATACGTTCCTCAGCTTGTATCAGGTAATGCAGGAACACTGCCTGCGGCATCCATCATCTGGACCAAGGACAACGCAATGCCTCAGACCTGTACCGCTTGCCATGACCCGCACAGCGATGCCAATGAAAATCAGCTCCGTCTCATTGACACCTTGCCAACATCGATGGCAGGTTTTGGTGTAAGCGGCGTGGGCAAAGGCGCGCTTTGCATGGCCTGCCACAACAACAGAAACGGCATCCAGTGTGCCTCAGCGCCCACTGGTACGGGTGCATGTGTCAGCGGGTTGAGCCCGATCGGCAAAACCTTCCTGCATGAGGACAACGATGCATATGCTCCGACAGCGCTTGATTCAATGCACGATGCAAGCCAGACCGAAGTGCTGATGGGCCGTGACTTCTTCTTCATGGGCAATAGTCTTCCCATGCTCTCGAAGCATGCTGCTGTGGAAGATACCTGTGTGGGCTGCCATATGGCCCTCAACCCTCAGACACATCTGTCTCATGGAACGCCTGCGGTTAATACGCACAACTTCTACATCACAGATGCGGACAGACCTCAACTTTGCGCAAATTGCCACAGCTCCAGTGTGAACGGCGAGGCTTTGGTTTCCCTCGTCGAGGACCAGCTTGGTGTTTTGGCGAAAAAGATGTCTGCAGATCTTCTCTCCAGATTAACCACTACGGTTTACTTCGGCTCATCGCATACAGCGATTACGGTGACCAGCGTAGACTATTTTGACGGGAGCTTCTGCCTTAACGGCACCTATACTGCGGGCGTGTGCAGTTCCGGGAATACTGGCAGCATCACGAATATCACCACGGATGTTGTTGGCAATTTCCCGGTTGTTGGGCCGAACGACAAACTGAAGAAGGCCAGCTGGAACTGGACCATGATTGAGAGAGATGGAAGCAAAGGTATTCACAACCCGAGCTTCATCACGAGCGTGCTCAATAACACGATCGCCCAGTTCCCCTAAGTTAGTTACAGACAAATTGCTGAATGTATAGCTCATTGCCGGTGGGACCATTCTGGTCCCCCGGCAATTTTTTTGGTGCTTACAGGCTTAGGTTGTGATAAGTTATTGCTGTCAGGCATGGTTTTGTATAAATGAAGGCAAGAAAATATCTTGACTGGTCCGGTAATGTCCTAACAAATGATGAGACATTTATTGTTCATGGAGGAGTGTTGATGGTTATAATAAGATTATTGGTCTTCATATCGTCTTTCTTGGTTTCAACATCAGTTGCAATGGCGGCTCATGGAGAGCAGCATAACGTTAATTCCGGCAATATCACTGCATTGCAGGTCAAAGAACTCTTGGCCAGTGAAACCAAGCCTGTTTTAATTGATGTCCGGTCATTGCCGGAGTATAAATTTGGGCATATTCCCGGTGCCATCAGCGTTCCTTCGCCAGCAGTGAAAATGCTTGCTACCAGACTTCCCAAGGACAAGTCTACACTTATCATCGTTTATGCACGTGGGGACAGCTATCTGGATGTTGACCGTGCTTTTAATACCATGCTGAAAATGGGATATACAAACCTCAAACGTTTTTCCGGCGGGATACTCGAGTGGATGGACAATCATAATCCGGTAAAAAAGGGTATTCGTCCGTAAAACAGCGCGAAGAAGGATTGCAACACGAGTGCCTTCTAATTCAGCTAATACAGACTGTTTTGGATATATTGGGTGAAAAGACATGTCCTTTTCCCTTGATTTTTCGTCTGATTTTCTATAGAGTATTTTTGCCGTCATTATAGTACGGTTAAACAATGAGCTAAATGAAGAGAGGAGGAAATATTTTGAAAAGGAAAAGAGTTGAGCAGTACGTACACAGCGGCCTGCCATTGCCGCGGACTTTGCTTGTCGCATCATTCCTTGCTTTAATTTCATTGCTGTTTCCTGTTGTTTCCCCTGCATTGGATCTGACCGGGACCTCAAGATCCTACTTGTCCTATCGGGAGACCGCGGACAAGAGTAAGCTGCTTCCCGCCTACGAGTATCTCGATTTCTCCATGCAAAAGAGCGCTGATTGTTCTTTCTCGGCACACTTCGGCGGCTGGGGCAGGTACGACCTCATGGACGAGTCGTTCGGCAAAAAAACAGACACGGATCTTCAATATGGGTATTTAAGCTATAGAAAGTCAACAGACAATACCGTTGTGAACCTGGGCCGGGTCATGGTATTCGACGGCGTTGCAAACGAACGGATCGATGGTATCCATGCCAGGACAGATTTGAAAGGCGGATTCGGGATTGCGGCCTTCGGTGGCAGTCCGGTCGAGACCGGGATCGATCTGCCGAAAAACAGCACGATCTATGGAGCGCGGTTGTCCCATGAGTTTTCGGACATTTATAAAATCGGTGTTTCCTATCTGAAAGAAGAGAAAGACAACAAGGAATTTAGAACCGAGGAAGGTGTGGACATATCGCTGCAGCCCATGAATAAAGTGTCCATCATCGGCAGGTCGTCATATAACTCCATCACCTCGGACTGGATGGAACATTCCTATGCTCTTTCCCTCGGCCCCTTTGACAAACTGAGGCTGGGCGCGGATTTCACCAAGATCAGCTACCGGGACTATTTTGGATACAAAGACTCTTTGGGAACCTCGACCATAAGCGCATTCACGTTCATGCCGGGCATCTTGAATCTGGATGAAAAGCTGCGCACCATCGGTACATCGGCCACCTATATGGTCACGGACAAGGTGTTGGTCGCGTTAGATTATAAAAGATACGGTTACAGCGTCGAGGGCGCTGCGCCGTATTACGGCGGCAAAATCGGCTGTACATCGGAAGCCGGAGGTGGCGGGGTCTCTTATCACCGCATGAACGGCGCGGACTCGAAGCTGAGATACAGCGAGTATCGGATCTACGGCTACAAAAAAGCGGGACATGCCGATCTGGGTGTTGAGCTCTTCGATGTCGCTTACGATGAAAAGATCAACGGCGAAACGAACGCATACTCCGCATCCATCGGCGCGGGTTATGAAGTGACCGAACAGTTGAAGCTGGGCGCTGATTTCGAGTATGCAAAAAACCCCGATTACGACAAGGACGTGAGGGCGTTTATCAAGGTCATCTACAAGTTCGGTGCTGAGCACGGCACAAAGAAGGGGGCATAAGAATGAAAAAACACATAAATATATTGTTGTATGTATTATGCCCGTTGATCATGGTATTCGGACTCTACGCATGCGCGGGGAATAAAAGCATGGAACGGGTGCATCCCGCAGAGGTGAAGGGAATGCCCGTGTGCGGCGATTGTCACACCGATGGCAGGGCTGCATTGAATCATACGGAAGGGTTCGGCACGCGGCACAAATTTTTCGCGGCCCAGAATGCCAAGACGTGCGGCGTCTGTCACAAGGAATCCTTTTGCTCGGATTGCCATGCGCATAAGGAAGAGATCAAGCCCAGCGACAAATACAAGGACTCCCCTGAGCGGTCTCTGCCGCATCGCGGCGATTATCTGAACCAGCACAAGATCGACGGCCGCATCAATCCGGCTTCCTGCATGAAATGCCATGGTCGCCAGAACAATGAGAGGTGCAGAGTATGTCACCGATAAAAATTAAACACAGTTTTTTGTTGATGGCAATTGTCGCCCTGTTTTCGTTCATGGCAGCGGGATGCAGCACGGAGAACAAAAATGCCGTGTTTGACGGAGATTCCGGCAAACATCCGGAGAATTGGTATACCGCACATCCGGCAGCTTTCAAGGCTGATTCGAATGTGTGCAAAGAATGTCATGGATCCGATCTGCATGGCGGGACGTCAGGGTTGAGCTGTTTCTCGGCGAATTTTGACGGAAAGGCATGTCATGCGGGAGGGCCTGCGGGGCACCCGGATGGTTGGCTTCCGGCCGGACATAAGACTGCTGCTATCGCAGACATAAATTCTTGTACGGTTTGCCACGGTTCGGATTATTTGGGCGGTATCGTCAATGTATCCTGCACCACGTGCCACTTAGGTGGCCCGTTCGCGGTCCATCCCACGGCATGGAGCAATGTCAGCGTAAGCCACAGGAACTATGTTCTACTCCAGGGCAATGCGACGGCGTGTGCCAATCAATTTTGTCATGGAGTGGATTATAAAGGAGTCATCAATAGCGGGAATTCGTGCATCGAATGCCATACAGAGACATTTTATGACTGTAAATCCTGCCATGGGTATCCGCCGACAACAGGCAAACACGTTTTTCATGTAACGGGTCAAGGTAAAGTGTGTATTGACTGTCATGCACTCGCAGCGTCAACGCACGATAACGGGACGCTAAATATAGCGACCAGCATCACCTACACGTTCGCAACGAAATCGTGTCTGCCGAGCTGCCACGATCAGGAAACCTGGTAATGTCCGGATTGCTCACGATGTAATATCTACCACGAGCCGTTTCCTTGCATGGAAACGGCTCTTTTTTTATCCTTTGTTATCGTTGTTGACACCCGTGGATCGTTGATGGATAATTAGGTGGACGCATTGTGCCGGAGCGGATGAGGGCATATATTCAGGTGGTGTTTTCAGGCCTTACCAGCGGGAGCGTTATCCATGAGAGCGTCAATCATTCAGGGTACCATAGTCAAGTTATTTTGGCGGAACGTTAATTTACGTAAGATCTGCGGTATTATGTTCGCATGCCTATCGCTGTGGGTGATCCTGCCTCAGGTTGTTCAGTCAGCTGAGTCAAAAGATGCAGGGACACCGGTGAATGAAGCCGGTCCTGATTACTCAGCCAACAGACTGGTCGGGACGATCAATGGCGGCAAATACTCCGGGGCCGTGTTTGAGAATGCAACGGGTGAACAGAAATTCTATCGCAGTGGAGAGACGTTTTCAGATGGTTCCCGCATCATCTCGGTGCATCCGACCAATATCAAGGTGAGAACACCGGAAGGTTCCGTTGTCGAGTACATGGTATCCCGTGGCACGTCAGGAAAGCCGGGTACAGCGCAGGCCGGTCTTCCTGTGGCGGCGCCCCCAGTTCAGTACAACCCGCCGCCGGCTGTTGTTGAAGGTGATACGACCGGGACGCCGAAACGGAAACGCGGGAGACCAATTCATACGGATCAGGATGAGTGACTGCAGGCGGGTGCATGTAGGTGGACGAAAATCACAGGGTGATTTCCGTACCAATACCGTCCCGGGTGAAGATCTCTAGAAGCAGGGAGTGGGGTGTGCGTCCATCGATAATATGGACCTTGATGCAGCCCGCGTCGATGGCATCAAAGCATGACTTTGTTTTTGGCAGCATCCCCCCGGAGATGACGCCGGAGTGGACAAGGTTCTCCACTTTCTTTTTGTTCAGCGTGCTGATAAGGTTTTTGTCCTTGTCCAGGATGCCGGCCTGGTCTGTCAGCAGGATAAGCTTTTCCGCTTTCAAGGCCCCGGCAACAGCCCCCGCCACCAGATCAGCATTGATGTTGTATGTTTCACCATGTGCACCAACCCCGATCGGCGCGATCACGGGGATAAATCCGCCTTGTTCAAGGGAAACGAGCGCCCCGGGCCGGACCTCGGTCACTTCTCCAACCAGGCCGATGTCGATGATCTCGGTTTCTCCCGTTGTCTCGGATTTTTTGGACAGTTTCATTTTCTTTGCCTGGATGAGCCCGCCGTCCTTGCCGGTGAGCCCTACCGCTTTGCCGCCTGCCTGGTTGATCAGGTTCACGATCTCCTTGTTCACCTTTCCGCCCAGGACCATCTCAACGATATCCATGGTTTCTTCATCGGTCACTCGCTGCCCGGATACGAATGCGGGCTTTTTACCCATCCGTTCCATAATTTTACCGATCTGAGGTCCGCCGCCATGCACAATAACGGGATTGATGCCGATATATCGCAACAGCACCACGTCCTGCGCAAAACCCTGCTTCAGGCCTTCATCGATCATGGCGTTGCCGCCGTATTTGATCACAAAGGTCTTGCCCCGGAACGTCTGGATAAAGGGCATGGCTTCTATAAGTGTTTTGGCTTTTTCGATCAATTTTTCCATGAAAACCTCAAAGGTGAATATTCAGGTGCTTAGGCAGAAGACTGAAGGTAACGAACAGATCTCACCTCCTATCTTCATTTTCTCCACTGAGTTATAATATGTATCTGCTCAAATCCTCGCTTCTGGCGATGTCCGACAGCCGTTCGCGAACGTATGCGGAGTTGATCGTTATCTCAACGCCCTTTTTCTCCGGTGCATCAAAAGAGATCTCGTCGAGCAAGCGTTCGAGGATGGTATGGAGTCTGCGGGCGCCTATGTTCTCGGTCCGTTCGTTCACTTGGGTCGCGATATCGGCGATTTCTTCGATGCTGTCGGGTGAAAAATGCAGGGTTATTTCTTCCGTGCCGAGAAGAGCTATCTGCTGTTTGATGAGCGCGTTCTTCGGTTCGGTCAGGATGCGGATGAACTCGGCCTTGCCGAGTGAATCAAGCTCCACGCGGATCGGGAATCTGCCCTGGAGTTCCGGTATCAGGTCGGAGGGTTTTGCTACATGGAAAGCTCCGGCTGCGATGAAGAGCACATGATCGGTCCTGACGGGACCGTACTTGGTGGTGATCGTTGAACCCTCCACGATAGGCAACAGGTCCCGCTGAACCCCCTGGCGTGAGACGTCCGGACCGTGGGTTTCCCGACCGGCGATCTTGTCGATCTCATCCAGGAAGACGATGCCGGATTGCTCCACGCGCTGGAGCGCTTCCTTGACGACCTTGTCCATATCAATAAGCTTTGTCGCTTCCTCCTGGACCAAGAGCCGCAGGGCGTCAGGTACCTTCGCTTTTCGCCGTTTGGTTTTTTCCGGCAGCAGGCCGCCCAGCATGTCCTTCAGGTTCATTTCAATTTCTTCCATGCCCACGTTTGAAATGATGCCGAACGGCATGACCTTTTCCTTGCTCTCGATCTCCACGGAGCGGTCGTCCAGCTTGCCTTCCCGGAACTGCTGACGGAGCTTCTCTCGCGTGCCTTTGTGCTGCTCCTGCTGGTCCTCGGTCAATACATCGGAACCGGCCGCGGGCCGGAGGGGAGGCAGCAGGAGGTCGAGGAGGCGTTCTTCAGCGAGCGCGGCGGCTTTTCCCTGGACCTGCTCGGCCATCTCGTTCTTCACGATATTGATGCCGATCTCCGTGAGGTCGCGGATGATCGAGTCCACGTCCCTTCCCACGTAGCCGACCTCGGTGAACTTGGATGCTTCGATCTTGAGGAAGGGCGCCTGCACGAGTTTGGCGAGCCTTCGCGCGATCTCCGTCTTGCCCACGCCCGTGGGACCGATCATGATGATGTTCTTCGGCATGACCTCATCGCGCAGATCTTCCGGCAGGCGTTGCCGTCTCCAGCGGTTACGGAGCGCAATGGCAACGGCTCGTTTGGCCTTGTTCTGGCCGATGACATACTTGTCGAGTTCATGGACGATCTGTCGTGGTGTCAGGGTGTCTTTCATATATCTCCAGAAGTCAGAAGCCAGAAATCAGAAAACAGAAGCCAGAAAACAGAAGCCAGAAAACAGAAGCCAGAAAACAGAAGCCAGAAAACAGAATTCAGAAGTCAGACGCAAAATTAATTCCGATTGTCATCTGTTTTCTGCTTTAAAGTTCTTCGATGGTAATTTCCTTGTTGGTATAGATGCAGATATCACCGGCGATCTTCAGGGCTTCGTTCACGATGGTGCGGGCATCGAGTGTGGTGTGGTCCGCCAGCGCTTTGGCCGCAGCCAGCGCATAGGGGCCGCCGGAGCCGATCGCCGCTATCCCGTTCTCCGGCTCGATGACATCACCATTCCCCGAGAGAATGAAGGAGCGTTCAGCATCAGCAACGATCATAAGCGCCTCGAGCCGCCGGAGGACCTTGTCGGTTCTCCAGTCCTTGGCAAGTTCAACAGCGGCACGGGTCAGATTTCCGTGATACTGTTCGAGCTTTGCTTCAAACTTTTCAAACAGGGTGAACGCGTCGGCAGTGGCGCCGGCGAACCCTGCCAGGACCTTGTCATTGTACATCTTGCGAACCTTCTTTGCATTATGCTTCATCACGGTTGTGCCGACCGTTACCTGGCCGTCTCCGGCGATGGCGGTCTTATTGTTCCGTCGTACTGCTAGAATGGTGGTCCCGTGAAGAGGGGTTATTTCACTCATGCGGCCTCCCTGTGGTATCAGCGCTTCCTCGCTTTGGGATGCGCTTTATCGTATGTTTCCATCAACGAATCGAGGTTTACATGCGTATACCGCTGCGTTGTCGAGATGCTTGCGTGGCCGAGGAGCTCCTGGATGGCCCGTAAATCCGCCCCGGACTCAAGTAAATGTGTCGCAAAACTGTGCCTGAGCGTGTGCGGGCTCGCCTTTTGAATCAGCCCCAGTTTTTTTCTATAATTTTGTAAAATACGCTGAACCGTGCGTGCTGTCAAGCGATTTCCCGTGGGGCCGGTAAAGATCGCCTGTACTGCACCGGCAGCGTTTTTTCGTTCTACGTAGGCAGCTATGGCGCTGAGCGCTTTGGCCCCCACGGGGACGATGCGTTCCTTGCGACCTTTTCCCCGGATTCGGATCAGATGATCGTCGTGATTGATATCATCGCGGTTTATCCCGATAAGTTCGCTGGCCCGGATGCCGGTGGAATACAGGGTTTCAAGTACCGCGCGGTCCCTGAGTGCCGTCCCATCGTGGTCATCCGGCGACTCCATGAGACGCTGCGCATCATCAACTGTCAGCACCGAGGGGAGCCGTTTTTCCTGCCGGGGCGTGGCCACGAGCCGGGCCGGATTATTCGTCAGGATCCCTTCGCGGTTCAGATATTTGAAGAACGATCTGATGGCGGAGAGCTTGCGTGCGATCGAGGTTTTTTTCTCTTTCTTCCCGAGAAGGTGGCCGATGAATTGCCGGAGCGCGATATGGTCTATGGCGGCAGGATCAATGTTGCCGAGATAGTCGGATAATTGCTCCAGGTCCGAGAGGTAGCCGCGTTCGGTATGGGGAGATACGTTCTTTTCGATCTTGAGGTATCGAAGAAAATCGAAGATGTGTTTCCGCATGAAAATACTTTAGCGTACCAGTGCGGATTTTGCAAGGAAGATAAAGGGGGGCAATGCAGGTTGAAGGATTTAAGACTGAAGGTTGAAGGCGCAGAAAAAAAGCCGGTATTGTCTCGGCTTTCCTTGTGCGACTCTTACCGTCAGCCTTCAGCCTATCCACCTGACTGTCCTGTCCGGCATGAGGCCGAATGATTGCTCAGACCGTTGATCCTGGTGACTTTTCTTTGTTCTCCTGACCCTGGACCGATGGAGTCTGACCCTCGTCAGGTTTAGGTTCTTCCTTATACCCGCACTCTTTCTTCATGCAGGCGACATATGCGCCGGTCTTTTTCGAGTATTTTTCAACAAGGAACGGCGCATTGCACTGCGGACACGGCCGGAGCAGGGGTTTATTCCAAATAGCGAACTTGCAATCAGGATAGTTCGCACAGGAATAAAAGGCTTTGCCGAACCGGGAACGGCGCTCCACAATCTTGCCGCCGTCTTCGGGACACAGCACGCCGGTTGACATGCCCTGGGTGTATTTGCAGTCCGGATATTTTGAGCAGGCGAGGAACTTGCCGAACCGACCCCGTTTGATGATCATGGGGGAGCCGCATTTGGGGCAGACCTCGTCGGTCGTTTCTTCCGGGGCCTCCTCCACGCCGCCGTTTTCCGTGCGCACAAAAGGCTTTGCGTTTTTACACTCGGGATAGCCGCTGCAGGCGAGGAATTGACCGTTCCTGCCCCATTTGACGATCATGGGTTTGCCGCATTTTTCACAGTTAATGTCCGTTGGCGTCTGCTCAGCCTTGAAGTCTTTCATGTCCGCCTGGGCTTTTATCAGGCTTTCGCTGAAGGGTTGGTAAAAGTCCTTTACGACCGCTACCCAGGGCATCTGGCCTTCCTCGATTTTGTCGAGTTCTTCCTCCATCCGTGCCGTGAACGCCACATCCATCACAACGGGGAAGGAAGTTACTACCATTTCGTTCACCAGCACGCCGAGCTCCGTGGGGCGGAACTTGTTCTCCACCTTGTTGACGTAGTCGCGTTCCTGAATGGTCGAGATAATGGCGGCGTAGGTGCTCGGTCTGCCGATGCCTTTTTCTTCAAGGGTCTTGACGAGCAGAGCTTCGGAAAACCGCGGAGGCGGCTGGGTGAAATGCTGTTTGGGGTCGAGTTTGATGAGCTTGAGCACGTCGCCCTCGGTGAGCGGCGGCAGCACCGCCTCTCCGCTTTCATCCTCGACCTGTGCGTCTTCCGCTTTCTCTTCCATATAGACGGCCATGAAGCCGGGGAACTTGACCACCGATCCCGTGGCCCGAAAGGTGTAGCCGCCGGAAAGGATGTCCACCGAGGTCTGGTCGATGAGCGCGGGATTCATCTGGCTTGCGATGAACCGGTTCCAGATCAGCTTGTAGAGCTTGTACTGATCCGGTTCAAGAAATTGTTTTATGGCGTCGGGTTCGCGGAGTGCCGACGTGGGTCGGATCGCCTCATGCGCTTCCTGGGCGCTTTTTGAACTGGCATACACCGGAGATTTATCCGGCAGATAGTCCTTGCCGTACTTTGCGGAGATAAGCTCGCGGGCCTCATCCTGGGCTTCTTTTCCCACACGGACCGAGTCGGTCCTCATGTAGGTGATAAGTCCAACGGTGCCTTCCTTGCCGACATCAACACCTTCATACAGGGACTGGGCTATGCCCATGGTCCGTTTGGAGGTGAAGCCGAGCTTGCGCCCGCCCTCCTGCTGAAGCTTGCTGGTGGTAAAAGGCGGGACCGGATTGCGGCGGCGTTCCTTTTTATCGACTTTGGAAACGGAGTAGGGTTTGCCCTGGAGGTCGGCGAGGATTTTCTGTACTTCTTCATTGGTCTTGACCTTGAGCTTGTCCTCATCCTTTTTGATGAGCTTGGCTTCAAACTGCGGAGGCTTGTTCCCCTCGAGGAGCGCGGTGAGCGACCAGAATTCCTCGGGCACAAAGGCCTTGATCTCGTCCTCGCGCTCGCAGATGAGCCGCAGGGCCACAGACTGAACGCGTCCGGCAGAGAGCCCTCTCCGCACTTTTTTCCAGAGAAGAGGGCTGATCTGATATCCCACGAGGCGGTCGAGGATCCGGCGGGCCTGCTGGGCATCAACTTTGTTCGCGTCGATCTTGCCGGGGTTTTCAATGGACGCTATGATAGCCTTCTTGGTGATCTCGTTGAACAACACGCGGTATACTTCTTCGTGCTTGATGCTGCCGGAGATGACCTCGGCAACATGCGCGGCGATTGCCTCCCCTTCGCGGTCAGGGTCCGTTGCGATCAGGATGCGGTCAGCTTTTTTGGCAGCGGCCTTGAGTTCGTTAACGACCTTTGCCTTGCCTTTGATCTGGATGTAATGAGGCAGGAAGTTATTCTCGATATCCACGCCCAGCTTGCTTTTGGGAAGGTCCATGACGTGGCCGACGGAAGCCTTGACCGTGTAATTCTTGCCGAGGTACTTTGCAATGGTCTTTGCTTTTGCGGGCGATTCAACTATGACAAGCGATTTCATATGAGAAGACCTTTTCTCCCCCTGGGTGCGGGTGGGTGAACGTTATTGTTCCTCATGCAGAATCCGGTTAATTCCACGAAGTATCCTGGATGCGGCGAAGGGAGGCCTGGGCCGCATGGTCACGCTCCAGGGGACTGGTGAACAGCGTGAACGCGATAAGCGCCTTGACATGTTCGAACTCGATGCGGTCCATGTACACCGTCATGGCGCGATCGATGAGTTCCTCCCGTAGTTCTTCGGAAATAATGCCAAGGTGAGCAAGTTTGGACAGAAAGCCGAACGCCTCAACCGAAAATCTGGCTCGCTCCTCACGCGTCATGGAACGGATGGAACAAGGTGCAGCGCCCCGGTCCAGTCCGAAAAACTGCTCGTTCTCCTTGTGGACGAGAGTTTGCATCAGGGTGAGCGCAGCATCCGCTTCGTGAAGCCGATAGCCGCTGTTGAGCAGCGCCTCCATGATCTTGCCTTCGTCATCGAACAGATCCTCGCGGTGTCGCACCTGTCCCGCGATCAGCGAAAACAGGTTAATCATCAATTCTTCCAAAATATCCTCCGAGAATGCATGGTGCCGTGGAGCGTACAGCGCTGCGGTATCGCGTTCTTACGTCAGATCTGCCGCACAAAATATTTACCCGGGAGTTGACGGACGACACCTTTCAGTTCCAGGCTCATCAGGATGCCGCTCAGCTTTCCAGCGGCGCTTCCGCTCTCCGCCATGATCGCATCGATATGCTTCGGGTCCGCATTGACACAGGTGAAAATCGCGGTTTCTTCGTTCGTCAACGCCTGCCCCGTTGTTGAATCCGTGGGCACGCCGGTGGCAAGCTTCACGTTGAAGTGCTGCAGGATATCGGCCGCGCCCTCCACGAGGGCCGCGCCCTGCTTGATGAGACTATTCGCGCCCTTGCTGGCCGGAGATCCGATATTTCCCGGAACGGCGAAGAGTTTGCGATCCTGCTCCCGAGTGAATTGTGCGGTAATGAGGGACCCGCTGTCTTCCGAGGCTTCGATGATCACGGTGCCCCGGGCCAGTCCGCTGATGATTCTATTGCGAGCCGGGAAATATCCGGACTCAGGTTGCGTACCGAACGGGTTCTCCGACAGAACAGCACCCGATTTGCCGATCTCTTCCATCAGTCCGCGGTTCTCCGGTGGGTACGCCACATCAACACCGCACCCGAGCACTGCGATGGTCCTGCCTTTCGCCGAAAGCGCGCCGCGGTGAGCTTCGGTGTCAATGCCGCGCGCCATGCCGCTCACGATGGTGATTCCCGCAGCCGAGAGTTCTTCGGAGATGCGACGCGTCACGGAAATTCCGTAGTGTGTCGGTTTGCGGGTGCCCACGATCGCCACTGCGTTCCCATCACCCGGCAGGAGGTCGCCTTTTACATAGAGAAAGAGCGGGGGATCCGGAATATGCCTGAGGGCTTCGGGATACCTGCTGTTCTCCCGGGTAATGATTGCGACATCGGATGCTCTGGCTTGTGCGAGCTCTTTTTCCGCGTGTTCCTGCCAGGGGAAACTGCGTATCGCGCTGATGACTTTTGCGGGAACGCCCGGTATCTGTTCGAGCTCTTCCCGCGATGCGGACAGTACCCGGTCAGGTGAGCCGATAGTTCTGATTAATTTGCCGAACGTGGCCCGTCCAACACCGGGAATGCTGCTGAGTCCTATCCAGAACACGACGGGATCGCCGCTTTTTTGCGCGCAACTGTCCGTTGGGGTATGGTTTTCAGCGCTCAAGGGTAGAAATTATACAGACTCAGATGATATAGTCAAGACTTTTTTTGGAAGGCCTGATCTGGAAGATGCTGCAGGGGACCGTGCGCAACGCTGTTGAATCGGTCCACCGGGGGCTTTAGCGCTCGTTGAGATCTGCGACCTGATGCCGGAGCAGGGTCAACGGAATATCAGAAATCGTGGCATGTGATGCAAATGTCCATTTCTGATTCCGCGGGGTAGCGGAGCAGTTTTATGGAGTCTGACGCGTGCGGATTGTGGCAGCTTCCGCAGGTAAACTTTTTCTTGGGTCGTTTGGGATCCTGCTTCTCGGGATTTCCGAGGGAATGGTTGGCCGCGGTATGTGGTTTCTTTTCCACAGAAGAGTGGCAGTCCAGGCATAATTTGCCCGGTTCCTTCCGGAGCAATGAGCCGTTGTCTGACGTATGCGGATCATGGCACAGCATGCATTTGCCCTGGGCCACCGGAGGATGGATGTTCTTTTTGATGAATTCCTCTTTGTGGTGACATTTGAAGCATGGGTCGGGCATGGCTGCGACAAGAAGCTTCGGCTGCTTTGATGAATGGGGGTTGTGGCATTCCGAGCACCCCATGCCGATTGCCAGGTGGATCGTTTTTTTCATGAACTTGGCCTTCGCATGACAACCATAACACAATTCAGGTTGTTCCGAAGTCAGGCCTTTTGAGGATTTGTTGGTTTTCTTGTGCGGGACGTCCGAAGCATCGATAGCGGAGTGGCAAAACTGGCAGCCTTTTTTAATAGCTGCATGGACTGGTTTATTCTGAACCAGGTCCTCGTGGCACATAAGGCAGTCGATTTTATTGTCATCTTTGGATTCAGCATGAACCGGCTTTGAGATCCAGGCCGGCAAAGCAAAAAACACAAAAAATATTAATGACAAAACAGCGACCTTACTCTGTCGCACAGGATGCTGATGAAAAAACATGGTACAAAAATCTCCTTCTAAAACGGTAGCTGTGGTGCAAAACGCAACTAAAGTTCAGTTAAACAGTTATGCAATTAAGGGCGTATATTAAACTATTCTAGCTGCACACGCAACAATATTTTTAAATTTATCCGATGGTTGTCTGTCCTGAAGGAATACCGGGATTGATCGTGTCAGCCTTCACTCAAGGTGCGGGCGTGTCCGCACTGAAACCGAACACGCCCGTATCGTTACCAGAAGTATACCACGGTATCCTGTTTATTTACCCCCGAACTTGTGACAGTTGACGCAGAGTCCCATGGTCGCCTTTGCAGGATATCGGAACAACTTCATGGAATCGGAGCTGTGCGGGTTGTGGCAACCGCCGCAATAGAACTGTTTGTCCGGTCGTTTCGGGTCCTTCTTCTCTTTTTTACCAAGCGGGTGTCCGGCGTTATTGATGCCGGCGATGACATGCGGTTTCTTTTCCACGGCGCCATGGCATTCGAGACACAGATCCACGGGCGGCTTATTCAGGAGCGCCATGCTGTCGGAAGAGTGGGGGCCATGGCATTTCAAACATAGTCCGCTGAGCACCGGAGGATGAATATTCTTCTTGCTGAACTCTGCTTTGTCGTGGCAGGAGAAGCAGAGTTCAGGAGGCGCGGAAATAAGCAATTTGGCGTTTTCTCCAGAATGAGGAGTGTGGCAGCCGGTGCAGCCCATGTCAATGGCGGCGTGGACAACCTTCTTGGTGAACATCCCTTTGTCATGACACTCGTAGCACAGGACGGGTTGTTCGGATTTCAACAGCTTCGCGTTCTTTGAAGAATGAGGATTGTGACAGCTGGGGCATCCCATGTCCAATGCCGGATGCACGACTTTTTTGGCGAATGGAGTTTTGTCATGACACCCGTAGCAGAGATCAGGAGGATCGTTCAGCAGCAGTTTGGCCTTGTCACCGGAATGCGGTGTGTGGCACGTAAGACAGCCCATGCCCAGCGCAGCATGGATCGTTTTCTGGTTGAACAGTCCCTTTTCATGGCAGCCGTAGCAGAGCTCCGGCGGTTCCGACTTCAGCAGTTTGGCATTCTTTGATGAGTGAGGATTGTGGCAGCCTGTGCAGCCCATGCTGACAGCGGCGTGGACTGTCTTCTTGGAGAAGGTGGCCTTGTCGTGGCAGCCGTAGCAGAGGTCGGGCTGGTCCGCTGAAAGGCCTTTGGGAACCGTGCCGCTGTTTTTATGGGGCTTCTTTTTAGCGTCTTTCCCGGTGTTGGCTATGATGGAGGTGTGACAGGTCGGGCACCCCATATCGAGAGCCGCATGCTTTACCTTTTCATTGGCAAGCTTTGCGTGGCATTTGAGACAGTCGAGTTCCTGGGAAAAAGCCGGAGAAATGAGAACAAAAGAGAAAATAAAAAACGCAGCGTACCATGGACCGGTCGTTCGGAAGTCCTTCGTTTTCATGGCTCGATACTCCTCGCAAAAAAAGGTTGTTGTGGGATGAAGCGTCAAGGTTCCCGTAAAACGACAGGCACAACAATATCATTATTGCGGGTTAAAATCAAGAGATTCGAAAAAAAAGCAGCGGAATATAATGGTCAGTTTCGAACATATGCACCCCTGCACGTGCAAGGCAGTTGCCTTAGATATTTCTCGACGGACAGATCTCTGACAGCACGCAGAGCTTGTGGTTGGGTTTCCTAGCCTGGCAAATTGCCCTGCCGTGAAAAACCAGGAGATGAGAGAACGCTCCCCATTCCTTCTGCGGGGTAATCGCAATAAGATCTTGTTCTATCTTGACCGGGTCATCATGCCGGGTAAGGCCAAGCCGGAAGGCAAGTCTTTTCACATGGGTATCGACGGCAATGCCCTCGTTGATGCCGAATGCCGTTGACAGCACGATGTTCGCTGTTTTTCGGGCCACGCCATGGAGTGTCACGAGTTCTTTCATGGTCTGCGGCACGTCCCCGCCAAAGTTCTCGATCAGCGCACGTGCTGTCTTAATGATGTTTTTGGATTTATTGTTGAAAAAATTGATGGACCGGATGTCCTGAGCCAGTTCTTCGGGGCTCGCCTTCGCAAAATCCCGTACTGTCCGGTATTTTTTAAAAAGCTCCCTTGTCACCTTGTTGACAAGCACGTCTGTGGTTTGGGCCGAGAGTATCGTCGCTATGAGCAGTTCCAACGGAGATGAAAAATGAAGCAGTGTCTGCGGTGTTCCCGCGTATTCATTTTCAAGCAAGTGCCGGATGATCTTTGCTTTTTCTTTATTGTTCATGATACTTCAAGCGATTTGTTCTTATCTCGTCATGGTGTACGATGGCGCATCCTTGATCGTATGGATGAGCCTGTTCTGCGTCACTTGGGAAGTTTAACGACCATCCATTCGCTGTTGTTGCTGCTGAGGCTGGAGTCATACCCGGCAATATATATGCTCGTGGAATCCGCAACAACCGAGGTTGCCGCGTCATTTCCCTGACTTGGATTTGCGAGGTAAACCCCGTTGGTGGCAAAGCCGGTCATAAGCCCTCCCGAGGAAGAGAGGCGCCGTTCAACCCGCCATCCGGAATTTCCCGCACCTGCACTTGAATCGTAACCGACCACGGTGAGGCCCGAGAGATCCAGGTACATTGCATTGATCTCATCATCGGATGTGCTGGGGTTGCTGGTTACGACGCCAGTATTGCCGAACAGATTGTTCAAGGATCCGTCAACAAGGTTCCTTTTTTCTATTCTCCACTCTGTATTGCCGGCTCCTGATACGGAGTCAAATCCAGCTGCATAAACGCCCGTGGAATCGATCGACAGGGCAAAGGGCTTGTCAAAACCCACGCTGGGATTCGATGTCACGACGCCGCCCGCGCCGAAGGATGCAACAAGTGAACCGTCCGATGTGTTTCGTTTTTCTATCCGCCACTGCGTGTCCGCGTCGGAGATACTTTCAAATCCGAGGATATAGATCGCTGTCCCCGAAGGATCGGGAACCACAGCGCGGGCTTCGTCCAGACCCGCGCCGGGATTGGAGACCACGATGCCGTTCGTGCCGAAGGTCGCGACAAGATCTCCCGTTGTCAGGTCACGCTTTTCGATGCGCCACTCCGTATCCGAACCTAATCCGCTCAGGCCCGCATCCATGCCGACCACGTACAATGCGGATTCCGTCGGATTAACAGCAGCTGCATAAATGACATCATTGCATTTGCATGAGCTCGTCGATTCCACAACGCCACCGTGTCGCGCGCCGTTGATCATCGTCCCGAACGAAGTAACAAGAGAACCCGTGGCCATGTCGTATTTTTCTATGCGCCATTCCTGGTTGCTCCTCTTGTCGTACCCCGCGAGGTAGATTGACGAGGAGTCAGATACGACGACATAGGGGACGTTATCCTTGCCGACATTCTGCAGCGACGTCACATGCCCCTGGATCCCGAATGTGGGGACCGGTGTCCCGTTCGTCAGGCTTCTTTTTTCGGTGCGCCATTGTTCGGCGGCAAATCCGGTGATATAAATCGCGGTTGGGTCCGCGATCAGACTGAGTGCTCGTGCGTTCAGCGATGAACCCGGGCTGATCGTGAGCGTCCAGGACGAAAGGTTCCCGTCGGGTTTCGCGCTCACCGGAACTGATTCCACGGATTCGCCGAAGGAATTCACCGATGTGACCACGTAATAATACGTGTTCGCAGTGTTGAGTCCGCCCGTGTGCACATAGGGGCTGGATGCGTTGGCGATCTTTATTCCCGTGCTTTTGGTGACCCCGGGAGTTGTGGACCAGTAGATATTGTAGGACGTGGCCTCATTGCTGCTGTTCCAGCTGATGGTCAGCACCTGATACCCCGGAAGGATGCTCACGCCGGTCGGCGGATTTGGAGCCGGGGACGGGGTAACCGAAATCTCGGGTGTGGATAAAGAGCTTTCATTATCCGTGGTCAGCGCATAGCTGTTGACTGCCGATACCGCATAGTAATAGGTTGTCTTGTTCGTTACCGTACTATCGGTAAAAGGGCTCGAAACGTTTTGAAATACCGTGGACGATGCCTTGTTCACTCCCGACGTTGTTGACCGGTAGACATTATAGGACGTAGCGCCGTTTGCAGCGTCCCATCGAACAATCGCCTGTCCGTTGCCGGCTGTTGCAGACACTCCCTTCGGAGCTTTCGGCGCTGTTGTGAGGATGCCGGTGGTGAAACTCCAGATTTGATTGGCCGCAAGGGCATTGCCTGCAATATCCGTAACGCCTGTGGTGATCATTGCAGTATAGGTGGTGACGAACGACAATTCAACGGAAGGCGTAAACGTTGCCGTCATGTCGCTGCAGACGACGCTTCCGCTGATCGGCTGGTTATTCGGGTCCTTGAGCAGGAAGGTCGCGGAGGTAATGCTCGCGGCATACATCGGTTCGCTGAACGTCGCCGTGAGAGGCAAGGTATTGACGACACCGGCTGAATTGTCGGAGGGGGTGACCGAGATAATCGCCGGCGGAATGGTGTCAGGCGCCTGTGCGGTGGTGAAACTCAGAGAGGACCCCCCGGGGGATAGAGCATTGCCGGCAAGATCTTTTGCCGTGTCGGCAATGGTGACGGTATAGGTTGTATTGGGCGTCAGATTTCCCGACGGAATAAAGGTGGCAATGGTTCCGTTCACGGTCACCGACCCGTTCACCGGCGCGCCGGTGGCATCGGTGACTGTCACGGTCGATGTATTTATGGTGGATGCATCCATGGGTTCGCTGAACACAATGGTCACTCCCGCATTCGTCGCCACATTGACCAGGGCGGCGGGAGTGGTCGTCGTGAGGGTGGGCAGTACGGTGTCGGGCGCTAGGCCGGTCGTGAACGTCCAGGTTGTGTTATTTGCAAGCGCATTCCCGGCGATATCCCGCGCGCCCGTGGAGATCGAGGCTGTATAGGAAGTTTGATACGCCAGATTCGTTGTGGGCGTAAAGGCGGCGGTTGTTCCGTTATAGGTCACATTTCCGCTTAGCTGGGCGCCGCCGGTCAGGGAGAGCGTGAAATTCGACGTGGTCAGGGTAAGAGCATCCATGTTTTCCGTGAACGTAGCGGTGATCGCATCATTCGGCGCTACATTGACGGCCCCGTCGGGAGGTGAGGTGAAACTGATCGATGGACGTGTGGTATCGAGCTGATCCCCGGTAATAAACGACCAGGCATATTCATGCACAAGAGGATTACCTGCAAGATCTTTCGCTCCCGTGGTGACAATGACGGTATATCTTGTGTTTGCGGCAAGATCTCCTGACGGGACGAAGATGGCGGTTGCATTGCTGCTGGTCACGGTCCCGCGTATGGGATTATTGGCAATATCTTTGATCATGAAGGTCGCCGTTGTGATGGTAGACGAATCCATGGGTTCGCTGAAGTTCACGGAAACGCCTGAGTTCACCGGGACCCCGGTCATGGTGTTGGCGGGCTGGGTCAGGCTGGTGGAGCTTACTGTCGGCAAGGTCGTGTCGGGTACCGTTCCGGTCTTGAATGTCCAGGTGTAATCCAGTTGCAGAGACTGGCCGGTCAAATCCCTGACCCCGCTGTTTCCGCTGACGATCCGCGCAATAAAACTGGTGCTGTAGGGGAGTATGTCCGTTGGCGTGAACACGGCAGTTGTACCGTTACAGGTGACACTGCCGCCTACGAGAGCGCCGTTCTCCGCGGTGACAAAAAACGTGGCAGAGGTGATGGTTGCCGCGTTCATCGTTTTGGAGAAGGTTGCATTGATCGCAGAGTTGGTGGCGACATTCTGCGCTTTATGAGCCGGGTTCGTTGACGAAACCGTCGCCGGCGTGAAGCGGGTCATCTGGATATCGAATCTGACGCCGGTGCCGAGGGTGATCGGTGCGGTATTAATATAGGTTTCATAGCCGTCTTTGACGGCGGTAATAGTCTGGTTTCCTTCTACCGCAACGTTCAGAGTAAAACGACCGTCAGGCAGGGAATCCATCGTGGCACCGTTGATCTGTACCTTGGCCTGGGATATGGGAGCGCCAGAAGTTGCATCTGTAACATAACCGTCGATCAGACCGACGGAGCTCCCGCCAGAGCTGCTCTTGCTTTTGCAACCGCCCATGCTTATAATAAGGAAACTTGCCAGGGCGAGTGCTCCGATACGCGTTACCATAGGGTCTCCTTTGTAAAGAAGAAGGAACAAATGCAAGGTAGTTTAACCCGTCGCACCAGCCGTGTCAACGCAAATGTGGTTTGCTACCCGGTGGTTCGCCCATTGTGTTTGCCCTGTTCTCATGGTAAAATAATCGAACCTTACCTTGAAGGTCATCCTGCATAAGGAGTGCATAATCCATGAAAAACTGCCGTTACGGTCTGCTCATGCTGCTGCTGTCCGCGGGTGCTTTTTTTGCACTGACCGGAGCGACGAATGGCGTCATACTGTCGCCGTATGCCGAGGAAGTCGCCAGGATCATGAAGTTCGACCGCCAGGTCCTCGTCATCATGAAGGAGGAATCAGGAGGGAGCATCCATCGTCTGATCGGATTCGATGAAAATGATTTTCAGATCATTGCCAATGGACTTTTCGTTCCCGTGACTGAAGATCGCACGGACGCGGTCCTCGATGCGCTCCGCAAAAAAATCGCACCGCTCGGATATATGGCGTTTGTTGTCGAGATGAACGCAAATATTAAAACCGACAAAATAGGCGTGCTCAAGGGAACGGACCAGTACGACATCCTGCGGGTCATGCATACCGACGGCAGTGAGTATGATATTTCGAACCAGGATGTGATTGACCGGCTGCGGGAGTGGGAGAAAATATCTTCGTTTGCTGTTGTTGGCGCGGACAACGACTCGGTGGAGCTTGAATTTACAAAATTGCCGCGTGATCTGAAAGCCTTTGTCGATGAGGTCTACGATTTTTGTCCCGATGCAATCGAGCAGGGGCCAGGGAGCGTCGAAGAATTGATCAAGGAAATACAGAAGACGAAGCGGCTGTTCTTGTGGTGGGATTAAGCGGGTGAAATAAAAAAGCAGGCGGTTGATATAACCGCCTGCTGATGTTCTTGCAGTGAAGATAACTTGTTCCCGCTCAGTATAATGAAATAGCGGTATAGGTGTTACTGCAAAACTACTTTGCTGCCGGTGCTGCCGGGGCTGCTTCCGCTGCCGGGGCTGCTGCCTCTTTCTTTGCTTTCTTTGCTTTCTTTGCCTTCTTTGCTTTCTTTGCCGGAGCTGCCTTTGCCGGAGCTGCTTCTGCTGCCGGAGCTGCTGCCGCCGGTGCCTTCTCCTCTGCAAACGCTACGCCGAGGGTGAGGGCGAACACTACTGCCGTGAACAACGCAACAATCTTCTTCATGTATTTTCACCTCCCTTCCTGAATTTAAGATACATATTATTACCAAAAATGTCAGGTATTGTCAAGTATTAATAATGGCTTTTACCTGGTTTCTGTGCGTGCTTGAAGTAGTTTGCCGACACCGGCGAAGCCATGATAATGTAAACGGAGCCGCCCTTGCAGCTTCATCATCCTTTTGATTGTACATATTGTTTCCCTTGACAAAACCGGTATGGTTGGATAGATTGCTCGAAATGTTTTCGGGTGATGGTTGTTTTTTAATATCGCGAAAGAATATGGCAGCTTTAGTCTGGAAACGCATGAAAAGCCTCAGGGCATATGTACTCGCAGGCTTGCTTGGGATCATTTCCCTTATTCATTATCTCGTCGGCGGAGCGTCCGCAGGTATGCTCCACAGCATCCTTGGCCATTTGTACATCGTGCCGATCATCCTCGGCGCCTATTGGTACGGGTTCAAGGGCGGGGTCGGCATTGCCGGTGTTTCCATGGTCCTTTTCTCGCCGCATCTGTTCCTGCACTGGCATGATCCCTTTCTCGATGTCTACAATTATGTTGAACTGTTCCTGTTCCTCCTGATCGGCGGTGTGACCGGCGTGATGAGCCAGATGGAGCGCCGTCAGCGGCTGCGGTATGAAGAATCGCTGCTGCGGCTCGATGAGTCCCACCGTAAACTTCGTGAACAGACCGACATCCTGTTCCAGACCGAGGAGCAGCTCCGGAGGGCCGACCGCCTTTCCGCCTTGGGCGAACTTTCGGCAGGCATGGCGCATGAGATCCGGAATCCGCTGGGTTCGATCAAAGGCGCTGCGGAGATCTTGAAAGACGACTATGCGCCGGGTGAGGCCAAGTACGAATTTATCCAGATCCTGCTCAAGGAAACAGACCGCCTCAACAATATTGTCCAGGAGTTTTTGGGGTTCGCACGCCCCAAACAGCCGGAGTTTCAACAGACCGATTTAAACGATGCACTGGAGTCCGTGCTCACGCTGACCGCGCAGGAGGCGCGAAAGGCCGGTGTGCAGGTGCACAAAAGGTTTGACCCGGCCATCGGCAAGCGCAGTCTTGATGCCGGTTTGCTCAGACAGGCGTTCCTGAACCTGGTCCTGAACGCGATCCAGGCCATGATGGGCGGCGGTGTATTGACTATTACGAGTTCTCTTGAGGGAAATACGATTACCGTGAACATCGCTGATACCGGCGGCGGAATCTCCGAAGAGAACAGAAAGAAGCTTTTCAGCCCATTTTTTACCACCAAGAAGGATGGCACGGGACTCGGTCTCGCGATCACGTATCGCATTATCCAGAACCATAAGGGCGATATCGAAGTGGCGAGTGAGCCGGGCAAGGGCACGGTGTTTACCGTGAGAATACCCGTTGGATAGGCATATGCGGCATGCTTTTTCATAGTTATTCAGGTTGAAGGTTGTAAGGATGAAGGCTGATGCGGTGGATAGCTTGAACATACGTGTCATCTTTTGCTTCAGTCTTCGTCCTTCAGTCTATGCACCTGAATCATTCCACATAACCTTATTATGATTATGAAAAAACACTCCATTCTTCTCATTGATGACGACGACAGCCTCCGCAGGGTCATGGAATTCAGCCTGGTCGAAGCGGGATTCCGCGTGCAGGCGGTTTCAAGCGGCGAGGAAGGAGTGCGCTTCTTCGGACAGAACACATTCGATGCCGTGATCACGGACATTACCATGCCCGGCATGAACGGCATGGAGGTGCTGAAAAAAATCCATCAAGCGGACGCTGACCTGCCGGTCATCGTTATTACGGCCTATGGCACGATCGAGAACGCAGTTCTCGCCATGAAACAGGGCGCTTTTGACTACATCACCAAACCCTTTAACCGCGACGAACTTCGTCTCACGCTCGACAAAGCGCTCAGGATGAGGCGGCTTGAAAAAGAGAACCGGGAATTGCGCGCCGAGGTGACGGATCGATATCGATTCGAGAGCATCATCGGCAACAGTGAAAAACTTAAAGACGTACTGGACATGGCCGGCCGCGTGGCCGCGAGTGATGCCACCGTTCTCATCACCGGTGAGCGCGGGACCGGAAAGGATCTTCTCGCAAAGGGGATCCATTTCAACAGCTCCCGCTCCCAGGGCCCGTTTATCGCAGTGAACTGCGCAGCCATCCCCGAGGCACTCATCGAAAGCGAGCTCTTCGGCCATGTGAAGGGCGCCTTTACCGGCGCCACCAGGGACAAGGAAGGAAAGTTCGAACTTGCCGATAGAGGCACGATCCTCCTGGATGAGATCGGTGACCTTCGCATCGATCTTCAGGCGAAAATACTCAGGGTTCTGCAGGAGCGGGTCGTCGATCGGCTCGGCGACACGAAATCCCTGGCCGTGGACGTCCGCGTCATAGCATCCACAAATAAAGATCTGGAACTGTCCATCCGGGAGGGAAAATTCCGCGAGGACCTTTACGACCGAATCAATGTGATTGCCCTGCGCATGCCTCCGCTCAGGGACCGGCGGGATGATGTGCCGCTTCTCGCGCATGCGTTTCTGAAAAAGTTCAATAAGGGGTCCGAGATGAGCATGGATCAGGAGGCATTAACCCTGCTCCTGTCCTATGGCTGGCCCGGGAATGTCCGGGAACTGGAAAGTGTAATTGAACGCGCGTCCGTTCTGCGGCGGGGCGATGTGATAACGAAAGCCGAGCTCCCCGAAAAGCTGTTGCGAGAACAAAGTGGCGTGGAGAACATTATCCTGAACCTGCCGGAAGAGGGGATATCGCTTGAAGACCTGGAGAAACGTCTGCTCGCCAAAGCGCTTGAAAAGCACAAAGGCAACCAGACGCGCGCTGCGGAGTATCTCGGGATTACCCGGCCGACCCTGATCTACCGGATGGAAAAGTACGGGATGCGGTGATTAAGTTTATTCGACGAATGATTCGAGTCAGAGGAGGACCAACCCATGCCTGACGTTAAAACGTGTCCATTTTCAGAAGCAAAATGTAATGAAGACTGCGCTCTTTATCTGAAAGGCGCCTGTGCTTTCACCAGTATTGCTAATAGCCTTAGTCGTATTGCGACGAATAAGTAATTGACTTTATAATGTTGAAAGCGAAATAAACTACCCTTCGTTTATCTCGCCACAGCTACTTGCGCTCCCCATTCCTTTAATCGTCCGCTGATAAACGCGATGATCTGTTCATGCTCCTCTGTGCCGCGGTCTTTGATCTCGAGCGGTTTCCCGAAGGCGAAGTGAACCGCTAGCGACGGATCGATCTTCCCGTAATCCTTGAGCAGGGTGCCGTTACCCCAGGCATCTGTCTTGAGCGCAATGGGAACAACGGGGACTCCGGCTTTTTTGGCGAGTTTTATCCCGATGGTGTTGAACGATGCGGGATCAAAGACCCCGGTGCGCGTGGTCTGGGGAAAGATAACAATGGACCTGCCTGCCTTCAGCCGCTCTGCCCCGCCTTCAAGCACCGCCCGAAGATCTTCCCGGGGATTGGTCCGACCAACGGTGATCGGGTCCCGCGAACGCATGATGTACTTGAAGATCGGGTAATCGACAAGGCTCTGTTTGACGACAAACGTAGCATCTTTGAATGAGGAAATGATCGTCGGCAGGACGAAGGTCTCGAGCGTGCTCATATGGTTCGCGATGAACACGCAGGGGCCTTGAACTGCGGTAAAGCCTTCAATGCCGGTGATCTCGATTTTCAGGCCCACGTTTTCAAGCGCGCGCATGGTGTACAGGCTGTCCCGGCACCATTCGGGAGTGCCATAGGGACCGCGTTTCGCCTGACGGCTCCCTTTGACAACGATCGAGACGAGGCGAACATAAAAGGAAAGGGACGTCAGCGTTCTCGCTAAAAAAGATGGGGAGATTTGTTTTGTCCGATAAACACCATGCTCATATTTAATCACATCCACAATCGTGCGCTCCTTTGCGTTACATCTCTGAAAAAAGTATTTTAAGCGTCATCCTGAACGTAGTGAAGGATCTGAAGTATCTGGACAACGAGATTCTTCGCTGCGCTCAGAATGACGATCGGAGGACGTTCCGTTTTTCAATAACCTGGCAGCATTTTTCAATGTCCGGGGGGTCAGAACAGGTCAGGCGATGGTTTCTGTACATAGTATCCTTGCGCGTAATCGATGCCCGCTGACGCTACCTCGCCGAGAATATCTTCTGTTTCCACATACTCCGCGATGGTCTTGATCCCGAGATTGTCGGCCAGCGAGGCGATGCTCTTGACGATCGCACGTTCGATGGTGCTGTCGCCGCTCATGCTGCGGACGAATTCACCGTCGATCTTGAGGTAGTCGATGCTGAACGCCTTCAGGTAGTGGAAGGAAGAATAGCCTGCGCCGAAATCGTCGATGGCGAACCGGAAACCGTCCCGCTTTAATTCCGTGATAAAATCCTCGACCAGCGTCATGTTCTTGACCGTGTCCCGCTCCGTGATCTCGAACACCATTTTCGCAGGGTCCAGATTGTAATCCTTCAGCAGCCGTTTGACCGTGGGCATGAATTCGTTCAGGACCAGCGCCTTGGGCGAGAGGTTGAGGAACAGATTGCCGGTATACCCGCTGTCCCGGACCTTCGCGAGCGCCAGGTCGATGAGCTGGTAGTCTATTTTCCCGATCGCGCCCATGCTTTCGGCTGTTTCGATGAAATCCGCAGCCGTGATCACCTTGTCATGAAGGACGATCCGGGTGAGCACTTCGTATGCCTCGATCTTCGAGTCCCTGATGTTCATAATCGGCTGGAAATAAGGCACGATCTGTCTCAGTCGGATGGCATTGAAGATCAGGATACTTTTTTCACCCATACTCTTGATGACCTCGACATCATCCTGTCCGCTGGCAATGCTCATGCGGTCCTTACCGTACGACTTTGCGCGCGTCAGCATGGTATCGGCCAGGAGGTAGAGGTCCTTTGCGTCCTGGGCATGGTCAGGATATACGGCGATGCCGATCGAGACGGTGCCCCGCGCCTGCTCGTCATTCGGCAGCGTGAACGCGTATTCACGGAGACTTTCGATGATCCGGTTTGCAACAGAGAATGCCTGCACTTCGTCGCAGATCGGCAGGATGGCGGTGAACTGGTCCCCTCCGTACCGGGCGGCGATGTCGCCGCTCCGCAGGGCTTTTTTCAGGATCGTCGAGAACGCCTTGAGGAAATCGTCGCCGACCTCGTGCCCATACCGGTCGTTCATGGTCTTGAAGTTGTCGATGTCGATGGCCAGGAGGGTAAACTTGTATTCCTGACGCTTGGAGCGCCGGGTTTCGTATTCGAGCAGGTCCCAGAAGGATATCTGGTTGTACAGGCTGGTAAGGGCATCACGGGTCGCGAACCGTTCAACTTCCTTCGCATACACGGTCATCGCGTGGACGGAACTGACGATACTCTCCAGCGCGGTGAAAATGTTGTCGGCAATGAGGAAATCCGTATCATCCCAGGTCATGCTTCCCGAATGCCCCATGCCGATACCGCCGATTGCTTTTGGCGGCGAGAGAACAAATGACCTCGACTGCAGCTCTATGTCACTGTCTACGTGCCCGGTGGGCGGCGCAGCCAGAGACGCTAACGTGTGCGTGACAACACAATTACGCTGGATATCGGAGAAGTTGGGATCAGCGGAAAGCTTGTCGCGGACCATCCGCTCGATGTCGTCCTTAATTGCGGGAGCGGGAGCGTGCTGCCAGAAGAACTCGAGCGAACATGCTTCGTCCTCCGTTGCGAATGCAAGATAAATGAATGAGAAATCGATGAGCTTGCCGGCCATCGCAACGATGTTCCTGATATTGGTCCGCCACTCCTTGATCGATTCCGATGTGGTGGTGAGTTCCCTGAGCAGCTGCGACTGAAATCGCAGAAGATGTTTCGCGTCCCTCTTTCTGCTGCGTGCGGAATGGGTAGATTTTTTCGAACCGCTCATGCACAGCTCCCTGACATGCCCAAAAGAATGGTACAAGTATATCCGAGGGTCGCTTTTTGTCAATCGATAAATGGCACGGGAACCGCAGCCAAAAAATGCTTGCAAATCATTCAGGAAAAAGCGAAAATGCCGCGCATGAGAACGCTCTCGCTCTGGGAACAGGTCGCACAGATGGTCATACCGCGGATCGACGGACCCTCGCTCGATAATCCGATCGAGCGTGCGCGTCTCCAGGCGCTTGTCAGAAAGGGCATCGGCGGCTTCATCCTTTTCGGCGGGGACATCGAACATACGCCGCGTCATCTTCGGGAGCTCCAGGCTATCGCCGAAGTGCCGCTGCTCATTGCGTCGGATGTGGAGCGCGGCCTCGGCCAGCAGCTCGCGGGAGGGACGCGCTTCCCGAGCCAGCGCGCTGTTGCCTCGGCCATCAACCGCCGCTCGAAAAAGGACGCCGCGCTTCTCGACCGGATGCTTGATGCCATCCGCAGGGAGACGCGCGCAGCAGGGATCCATGCGGTCTTTTCGCCGGTCATGGATGTGAACAACAATCCAGCCAATCCGATCATCTGCACCCGGGCGTTTGGCGATGAACCGGGAATTGTGGAGTGGTTCGGTGCACGATATATCCGGGCGCTTCAAAAATCCTCGGGAAAGGACAGGGTCGATCTTCTTGCCTGCGCCAAGCATTTTCCGGGACACGGCGATACAGACCAGGACTCCCATACCGTGCTCCCGGTGATCCACGCCGAGCGGTCGAGGCTGAACCGTATCGAACTGCCGCCCTTCCGGGAAAGCGTTAAAAACAATGTGGGCATGGTCATGGTCGCCCATTTGCTCGTGCCTGCGCTGGACCCGGACAAGCCCACGACATTCTCAAAAAAGACGATCACCGCGCTTCTTCGCGAAGGTATGGAGTTCGAGGGATTGATCGTGTCGGATGCGCTGGACATGGGCGCGCTCGCCAATGAATATTCGCAGGAAGAGATCGCGATTCGGGCCGTGGAAGCGGGGATGGACATTCTTCTGCATCCGCGCGATGCCCGGCAGACGATCGACGCCGTGGTTGCCGCTGTGCAGGAGGGAAGGGTGACGACCGGGCGCATCCAGGAGTCGGTGGACCGGATCCTGGCCGCGAAGAAGCGCCTGGGGCTGTTCGACCGGGAACACCTGGCGCAGGATGCCGTTGATTACGAACAGCATCAGCTCATTGCGAGGGAGATCGGCCGGAAGGTGTTTTCCCTTGTTCGGGGCCAGAAAAGCTTCCTGCCCCTTGACGCTGACGCGGGTGTTGCGTGCTTTATTCTTGATGATGACAATAATCACGAGTCGGGCAATGTCTTCATTAGCGCCATGCGGGACCGGTTCTCAAATTTCTCCCTGATCGTGCTCACGCCGGATGCGGAAAAGCCCGAGTGTCTGGTCAACGAGAGCATTCAGGCAGCGGGGTACGTGGTCATGGCCGTGTATTCACGCATTTCCGCGTCGAAAGGGAGCTCGGGCATCAGCGACCGGCTCAAGTCCATGATCTCGGACATTCTGGGTACGGCGAAAGCGGCATCGACGAAAACCCTGGCGATTTCCTTTGACAGTCCGTATATCCTTGACCTCTTCAGCGAAGCGGACGTTTGCATTGCCGCCTATGACAGCATGAAGGAAATTCAGACCGCGGCGGCGGAGCTTTTGGCGGAGGGGGTAACAACGGAGCGCCAGACAAAATAAAAGAAACTATGCCATGAGCGGTTCGGCGCGTTTGGGAAACACGCCCTACGACTTCAATACAATATCGTAGGGACCGCTCCCCGAACGGTCCGCACTAATATCCGAACCAGCTTCCCCTGAGATTACCCTAGAGACCCTTCGCTTCACTCAGGGTGACAAGGACGACAGGTTCAGGATGACATCTCAACGTACCTGTGGATAGGTCGGCAAAATTACCCGCATGTTCCTGTTAAAAACCCTTACGATGTCCTTCGTCATCATCATATTCCTCGCCTTCGCCGTTATTCACAGCATTACGGTAACCGGATGGTTCAAGCGGCTGTGCGCGAATGCGTTCGGCGATACCTTTATGCGCGTTGGGTATCGGTTTCTGTATAATGCGGTCAGCGGCGGCACGGCTTTCCTTGCCATCTTTCTTCTCGCGCATATTCCCGATCAGGTGATCTGGCGGGCGTCGGCCGTGCCCCGGATCACCCTGCGCATCATGCAACTTGCCGGGTTTATGTTCGGCATCCTGTCGTTTAAAAACCTCGACGCTGGGGAATTTATGGGCATCAGACAGGTGTGGCGGTATCTCAGATCGCGCGAGGTCGCGGGGAACAGTGAAGGACTTACGCAAAAGGAGCTGGTAACCACGGGCGTGTATGGGATTGTACGACATCCTCTCTATGTCGCGGGGTTGGTGATCTTCACCTTCAGTCCGGACATAACGGTGAACGGCCTCCTCATCACGGTCATGGCGGACCTCTATTTTCTGTTCGGCATGTTCATCGAGGAGCGTCGGTTTCTCAGGATCTACGGAGACCGGTATCGGGAGTATATGCTGCATGTGCCGAGGATGCTGCCGAGGATTTGTTCACGATGAGCGGTTGCCGTACAAGGAGCAGGTGAGCCACAAAAAAAGCACCTACTGCACAAAAGAATCAAGCAGAAATAGTGTTGTGCTTCACCAACAGGTGCCCTTGTTTTTTGCGTTCAGAAACTATTCGACCTGTGTGAATTTTGAGCCGTATGTGGCAAACTGCCGTTTCCAGGGTGATTGCGATCCGGTTTCATAGCATGCTGCTTATTCTTCCCGGAGCGACGCTATATAGGGCAGATTGCGGTACCGTTCCCCATAGTCCATGCCGTAGCCCACGACGAACACGTCCGGGATCTCGAAACCCAGATAGGCAACCGGAACCTCGATGATTCGGCGATCTTTTTTATCGAGGAGCGCAACGGCCCGGATGCTGGCCGGATTCCGTGCCTGGAATGTTCTCATCAGGCAATCCATGGTCACGCCGGTATCGATGATCGTGTCCGCCAGAAGAAGGTGCTTCCCCTCGATGCCAGCCTCGATGTCTTTTTTGATGACGATCTCATGCGACGAGTCCCGGGAAGAACCATAGCTGGCCGCCTGGATGAATTCGACGGTAACGGGAATGGTCAGGCGCCTCATCAGGTCCGCCGAAAAAATAAAGGCGCCCTTCAGGATGCACAGCATCACCAGTTCTTTCCCTGCGTAGTCTTTTGAGATCTGCTCCGCAAGGGTCCTGATCCTGGCTGCAATGGTTTGCTCGTCAAAGAGTATTTCCTGCATATCTTCCCTATCCGCTCCGGCAAACATTAGTCTTATGGCGTAAGAAACCCGGCGCCTCGTTCCGGGTTCCCGGCTATGCATATAAATATGTTGACAAACTCCGGCGATAATCCTATTATCCCCTTAAGCGGGACGAACTTCCGTAGTTCAGGAACCAGGGGGGCACAACAATGTCCATGCAGAAGCCTGAAGAAAAAAGAAGCCACGAGCGGTATGACTATCCTTCCACCATCGAGTATGTTCTATCTCCGACCGGAGGCACAGATTCGGGTAAGGTCTTTAAAGGCGTTGTTTTTAATATCAGCAATGCAGGGATCGGCTTATATGTATTCAGTCAGCATGCGGAAGGGGAAGAGCTCTGCATCAAAAGCAGCCTCCCCGTGGACCGCAAACTGGCAACGGTCCGCTGGGTGCAGCAGGAACACACCGGGTTTTTTAAAGCAGGGCTGATGTTCGGTCGCGGCACCTGTTAACTGCACTTCTCCGATCCGATCTCTTTCTCCGACGAATTTCGGTTTTTCCCCCGTTCTTCCTCCCGCATCGCACAACAGTTCTTTTTTCCTGTTCAGTTAATTTTCGGATGTTGCTCCGGCGGCAGGCCGGGCGGCGGCACAGGTATTTGCGGTCTCGGCTGTGCTCCGGGAATACCCTGTTTCGGTACAAAGGAAAAAACCCAATCGCTGTATTTATCTTTTCCCTCGAAGTCCTTGTACTGCTCCGGGAAATTGCCTTTTCGAAGCGGTTCCTTATCGCTCGGACTATGAACGCCGATGATCCGTTTGGAAAGCTGGTCGCGGACCTCGACAAACTCCTCGCCGGAAATCGGGTCTTTGTATTTCTGGCGCAGGTATCGCTTGCCGGACGGCGACCGGCTGTCCTTGAGCAGTTCGTCGAGGCTCGCGGGGTATTGCATTCTCCCGGGCATGCCGAAGTAGTAGCGCTCGATCGCCTGCCGGTACTGCTCACCGCGGAACAACAGCTCCATTTCCTTTTCGCGGAGGGAGAAATTCTGCCAGAAGCGGGCGGCTGAGCCAAGAGAGATGCCGATGATGATGATGGCCACGAGCAGCGCCATGTAGGTGAAACCGCGCGCCGTTTCTGCATCATGGATCCTGCATCGTGGATCGCGGTGTTTTGGGATCTGCGGCTCCCGTTGGTCGTGTTTTGTGTGCTGCTTCATTCAAGCTTCCCCTGGCTCACGTATTTGCCGTCACACTCGTAGAAAATATCCGTCGAAGGCCGGCCCTTGTTTCCAGCTTGTGTCTGGTACAGGTAGAGGATCCGCTGAGGATCCCGGTCCGCGGTCAGCTCACCGGTGATCGATGCATTGCTGACCGTTCCCGTGTTCGTCCAGATGATCCGCGATCCAGCTGGCAGGGTTTCCACGATCTTTGCCTTGACCGGACCCGAGGATGACGCGACGGAAATCTCGCCGGTCGACGCATTTCCCGGTTCCTCTATCTCCGGAGCAGCGGACTGGATCGCCGAACGGAGCAGAAGACTGTAAAGCGAAGTGGTCCCGGTATCCCGCGCTGATTGCATGATCGAGAAGGGCAGCACCACAACGGTCCCTTTCCCTTTCCGGTCGATCAGCGCGGCGTAGCGGCCGCTGTCCGCAAGGAATGCCGCTGGTTTTGCATTTTTTCCCCGGGGGATGAGCATTCTTCCGCTCACCGGGATCGTGCCGGACAAGCCGAGACCGGAGTCAGCGGCCAGCGTGATCAGCTGGCCGGCTGCCGCAGGCTCTTCGTCGAAGCGGTAGCCCATGGCTTCAGCCACAGCCCGGGTTTTTTCGCCTGCGCCGATGACCACAAGACCCTGGCCGCGCTCGATCCTTCCCAGAAGCCAGTCTGTTTTTTCCAGAAGCTCATCTGTCTCGAACAGAACAAAGGTGGTAAAGAGGCCGGTGGCGGCCTGGTTGGTAAACTCCTCGGGTTTGTCCACGATCTTATAGTAGATGCCTTCCTGATCAAAAACCTGCTTCATAACTTTTTCTATCACGGCCTGGTCAACAGGGGTTGCGGCCTGCCCGGTCCAGACGAGAACGCGCGGGAAGGACGACGGTCCTTTTCTCACGTCCAGCGGACCGGAGATCGTCAACGGTTGTTCCGCAAGCGTGATGTCCCGGGTGAGGTTGTATTGCTGGCTCACGACCGATGCTTTGAGCGCGAGCGTGTACGTCCCCTTGGCGAGGCCCATTTTGTCGATCGTCAGGGTCCTGGCATCCTGGGTGAGATCGAGCTGGCGTGTAAAGAGCGGCTGGGAAGCGCCGGTTGCACGGACCTCGATCCGCAATGCGCCGGTGGACGGCTGAATGTTGCCGATGTTTTTCGCATTATAGCGCAGCGTGAACGGTCTGCAGAGCTGGGCAATCGCCGGCGTTCCCTCAAGGGAGCCTTGGAACTGGAGCGTCGGCTGGATGCTTATCGGCGTGGAAAATTCAGCAAGGGGCGCCTCCGCCTTCAGCATGCGGATCACTGCCTGATAAATGCCGATGGGAAACGAGGACGCCGGGATCTTGTGGTTTATTTTCAGCTCGTTTTTCGGGGCGAACTCATGGACCGGGATGCGGTCCGCGGAAACGATCTTGCCCGCAGCATCCAGAAGTTCAATCGTCAGATTTAGGTCCTTGTAGGCCGCGGTGGTCAGGTTCGCCGCTGACAGGGCGAGGGGGATGTTCTCATCGCTTGAGAACGCCTTCTTCGGCAGCCGGGCGAGGAGCAGCACGTCAGGGACCTTGACCTCTATGGTTGCCGAGTTGTTGCTCTTGTTCGATTCAACCAGGGCATTATCCGGATCGACGATCACAACGAGCGTCCTTGGCCCCGCCTTGGTGAACAGCGACCAGTTGATCAGCGATACGTGCATTTTGTCCATTTCAAGCGGCGGAACATCAATGGTGGCGATCGTGGCGCCGCCTTTGGACGGGTCCCCCTCATACAGGGTCGCCCGGGTTGGCAACGAAACGGTCTTTCCCTGATTGACGACGCCGATCCCCACGGGGATGGAGACATTGTTTATATCCGCCGGTTTGATGCTTGCCACGAGGTCCGGAAGCCGCGCGCCATAGATGAACTGGAGCTCGCGGCTGCTGACCAGCTTGTCGGCCACGGACGTTGCGCTGAGGGTGTGGGGACCGGGTTTTATTCCGGAAATCGGCACGAAGATCGCTTCTCCTCCCGAAAGCTTGCGTTTTTCCGTTTTGATCTTTTTCCCGTCCAGGGAAACATCGAGTTTCATCGGTCCTTTGCCGAAAGCAAAGGCAGTCAGCTCCACGGGGCCCGCGGCCTCGTAATAGATGGGCTGGTCCAGGGCAATGCCGAGAAGCGCGGCCTCTCCAACATCGAACAACAGGCGGCTGGACGCGATTGGCCAGGATTGCGCGGCAAAACCGGGGCTCGGGGGAAGCTGCTGTTTCAGCGTGGCGAGGAGCTCCCACATCCCCGCCTGTTCCGACGGGTAGGTGAAACTGATCGGCACGGTCTGTATCCCCGGGGAAAGCTTAATCTCCATCTCATTTGCCGCCGGGATCAACGTGTTGTCGGGTTTTCTCAGCATGAGCTGCAGGCGCATTGCGGACTGGTGTGAGGCCTGGATGCGAAGCAGGGCAGAGGCGAGATCCCCGCCGCGGCCCGGTTTCTTCTCAAGGGAGATATTCTGAATCCTCGCGCCAATGCCCAGGATGTTGATGGGCAGCTCCCCCTGCCGGATGTTGTTGTCCAGGCTGCGAAGCTTCCACTGGAGCTTGTAGGTGCCGGTGGGCAGGCCCGGCGGGACGGGGAACCCTATGTTGCCATTTTCGGTGATGATATCGTTAAACGAAATTCCCGGTCCGACGAGCGTGAGTTCTCCGGTGCCCAGTTCGTACACCCTGATCACGGCCTTTTGCCCCGAGAGGAAGTAGGGCGATTCGACGAAGATGCCTTTGGTCGTTGGCCCGACCACGGGGATAACGCCGCGTGCGATGGACCTGCCGCTTGCATGATACAACGCATAGGCGATACGGGGCCCCGGGTTGATCCCCTGCAGGTCGATGGTCACGGTTGTCCTGTCGTCTGTCAGCCGGAACGACTTTTCCTGGCCTGCTGTCCGCACATAAAAATCCTGACCCAAAAGCGCCGGGTTCTTCGTTTCCGGTCTGATAACGAAATTCACCTTGAGCTTGTCGTTGCTCCAGTCGAGCGCGGCCTGGACCCGGAACTGGTCCGGAAACGGGCTGAACGGCTGCTGCTGCGCCAGCGGGGCGGGAACCAGCGGCACGCCGACACTGAACCTGCCGAAGTCGGTTTCAGCCTTGCCGGACAGGGGTTGATCGGCGCTGCCCAGAAGAACGTATTCGAGATGGTGGATCCCGGGCTGCGCATCAGCCGGCACCCTAGAGGAATAGGTGAGCGACGAGGTTAGTCCGGATTTTAGAGAAAACGGCAGCGTCTGTTCGAAGATGGGCTTGTCCGTGTCTGGTCCAAAGGTGAGGATCTTGATCTGGGACGCGTCTTCCTGCGCCTGGTTCTTCACCACGAGGTTGAAAATAACGAACTCACCGGGTTCCGTATTGATGATGCGGCCGGGCGCTTTAGCCCAGAGCAGCATGTCGCGAAGCAATGATCTCTCCGCAGGATCGAGAATCCCCTGGTCGTAGGAAACATCGGAGAACAGGGACGTGACCACCACCCATCCGGATCCCGCTGGATATACGATCATCGTGGGATATCCGTCCGCACGGGCCAGGAGGACCTGGGACCCCGCGGGAAAAGATTTCAGATACCCGCTGGTCTCGAGGTTCGGCAGGGATTTCCTGATACTCGCGAGCATGGGGTGTTTGCTTTGCACAAAGGACGCGCGAAAGAACGGGCCGGGGTCCTGTGCCCAGCCAACAGCTTCGATCGGCGTATCGCCCTGGCCGGGCAGGGCTGATAAATCCCAGCTGTCCCGCTGGGCAAAACAGATGATCACGCCGCCGGAGTTTGCATATTCCGCAAGACCGGCTTTGAAAAAATCCGAAGTCGCTGCGCCGGAGAGAGCTCCGGTGGGAACGATCAGATAGCGCCTGGTCCGTTCGATGCCCGCGATGCTGCCCGGAGCGACTTCAACAAAGGGTTCCTGCAATTCCGTGAGCAGGCCGGACCAGGGTTCGAAAAATCCGCTTTTAAGCACTGCCGCATCCGGACCCGCGAACGCCTCCGCTTCGAGCGCATAGCCGCTGACGCCCTTCTTGGCCCCGGTGCGTTCGATCCAGGGAGTAAGCTGCCTCGGTTTCCGCGGCTGCGGCGCGCGCATGAGGACGGTCTCTCCTGTCGGGCTGTCGCTGCCGGGAATCAGCGCTGCGGTCTGATCTTGTGCAACCGGTTCAAGAGCAGGGGCCGGTGAGGAAAAAACAAGAAGCAGGAGTGTCAACGTGATGAGTATCAGATGTATTTTTGAATTGCGGTCGGTCATCGGAGGTCTCTTTCGTTGGTTGTGCATTGAATTTAAAGCCGGGAAAGGCATACATGGATTATCCAGTGATTATTACGGTCTCAACATATGCCGGTACCTGCCGTAGACCGTCATCCCCGAAGGGTCCTGTCGGGGATCCAGAATTATAAGTCAGAAGCTGGATTCCCGCCCAGAATCGCCGCGGGAATGACGATTGGGGGACGTGATTATGTCGCGTCTATGGTGAGTCCGTGAATGCATAAGCGCGGTTACTCAATAAACGTTACGCGGTTGATCTCTTTAAGCGTGGTTACGCCGGACAGGACCTTGGCCACCGCCGATTGGCGGAGCGTGGTCATACCTTCGGAGAGAGCGGCCTTTCTGAGCTCCGAGGAAGGCCGTTTTTCGAGGATCATTTCCCTGATGCGGTCGGAGAGATCAAGGAACTCATGAATGGCCTTTCTTCCGCGGAACCCGGTAAAGTTGCATTCCTTGCACCCCGGGGCATCGTAGAACACATGGTTATGATAGCGCTCGGCGTCGATGGCCGAATCAATGAGCTCCTGGCGCGAAAGCGAGACCGGCTTTTTACAGTGCACACAGAGGATGCGCACGAGCCGCTGGGCCAGGATGCAGTTGAGCGACGAAACGAAGTTGTAGGGTTCGATGCCCATGTTCAGGAAGCGTCCGAGAACGTCGAACGCATTATTCGCGTGCACGGTCGTGAAGACCAGGTGGCCCGTAAGCGCGGACTGCACCGCGATCTGGCCGGTCTCGGCATCGCGGATCTCGCCGACCATGATCTTGTCCGGATCGTGCCTGAGGATGGAGCGCAGGCCGCGCGCAAAGGTGAGGCCCTTTTTTTCGTTCACCGGTATCTGCGTCACGCCCCGGAGCTGGTATTCGACCGGGTCTTCGATGGTGATGAACTTGTCCTGGCCGGTGTTGATCTCGCTTAAGGCCGCGTAGAGCGTCGTGGTTTTGCCGCTTCCCGTGGGGCCGGTGACGAGCACCATGCCGTAAGGCTCGCGGATGCTTTTCCGGAACCGGCGCAAATCGTTCTCGTCGAATCCGACGCTGTCGAGGCTCAGGGTGTTGACGCCGGCAGTGATCGATTCCTTGTCCAGGATGCGGATGACCACGTCCTCGCCGAAGGCCGAGGGCAGGATGGAGACGCGGAAGTCGATGGTCTTGCCGCCGGTCCGAATCTTGAACCTGCCGTCCTGCGGCACACGGCGCTCGGCGATGTCCAGGTCGCTCATGACCTTGATGCGCGAGATCATGGCGCTGTGGAACCTGATGTCGATGGGTTCGGTGGCGGGGTACAGCACGCCGTCGATCCGGTACTTGATCAACACGTTCTTGTCGGTCGATTCGATGTGGATGTCCGAGGCCCGGCGCTGAATGGCGTCGAACACGGTCGTGTGGATGAGCTTGATGATGGGGCTCTCGTCCTTGTCGATGGTTTCGAGCGACAGGACCTCCTCGCCCTCGCCATTCTCCTGGTCTTTGACAATGTGGAACTTGAAGTCCTCGGAGACCGCGTGCATGGCCTGCTCCGAACTGCCGCTCCGCTTCAGGACCGCGTCAATGGCCGTTTGCGTGCTGACGCAGATGTTGATCTGCCGGTCCAGGATCATTTCCAGTTCGTCGATGGCCGGGATGTTGTTCGGGTCGGCGATGGCCACGACAAAGCCGTCCTCGGATTCTTCAATGGGCACGAATTGGTAGCGCTGCATGACGTCAACGGGGATTTGCTCGAAGAATTTCTGATTCACGCGGTAGTCCACGAGGTCAAGGTAGCGGAGGTCACGCTGCTCTGCCAGCGCCTGGGCAAGCTGTTCATCGGTCAGCAGTCCCTCTGCCCGCAGAAGCTCGCCGATCCGCTTTAAACGACTGTCGGGCCTCGCCAGGATCTCGCTGATCTGCAGCTGGGTCACGATCCCCTTGGCCGAGAGGATCTCTCCCAGCCGTCTTCTCCGGAACGATGTCATTTTAAGCGCGCCCCCATTTCGAATATCGGCAGATACAAGGCAACGACGATCACGGCGATCACGATCCCCATGGTAAGCATGAGCACCGGCTCGATCATCGTTGTCAGCATGGTGAGCTTGTTTTCCACTTCCTGGTCGTAGAATTCGGCAACGTCCTCCAGCATCTGCGGCAGATCGCCGGACGACTCGCCGACCTCGATCATCCGGACTGTCATGTCCGGGGCGAGGTGCGTGCGTTCGAACGCAATCGCCAGGCTCACTCCTTCGGTCACAAGCTGGCGGGCATCGGACAGCTTCCGCGCTACGACAGAGTTGCTGATAACGCCCGCGGTGGTATCGAGGGCCTGCACCAGCGGGATGCCGCCCCGGAGCACGGTGGCGAGGGTGCGGGTGATCTGCGCGATGATGTATTGCATGATCAGCGCCTTTGCGAGCGGGATCCGCAAGGTCATTCCGTCGAGGAAGGTCTTGCCGGTCGCCGTCTTCTTCCACATATATGCGCCGAATCCCGCCCCTGCCAGGGCGAGAACGATGAGCGGCGCATACGTGGTGAGCCCCGAGGTGAAGCCGATCAGGAGCATGGTGAGCCAGGGAAGCGAACCTGCGTTGTCGCTGTACATCTGGGTGAAGTTCGGGATGATATAGAAAAAGAAAAGCATCATCACGCAAAACAGGGCGAACACCAGAAAGGCGGGGTAGGCAAGGGCCGTGACCAGCTTGCGCTGGATGCCGATCATCTTCTTCTGGTAGACAATGAAGCGGCGGAGCACATCCACAAGCGCGCCGCTCTTTTCTCCGGCGCGGACTGTTGCCGTGTAGAGCGGGGTGAAATACGACGGGTGCCCCGCCATGGCGTCGGAGAGCGCTTTGCCGCCCTTGATCTCCGAAACGATCGAGGCAAGAGCGTTTCGGAACCCCGGTTTTTCCGTGCGCTTGTGCAGGATTTCGAGGGCCTGGAGAATGGGGAGTCCAGCCTTGACCAGCGTGGTGAACTCCTGGTTAAAGATAAGAAAGTCCTTGGCATTGCCGCCTCCGCCTCCGAACGAGACCTTCTTCAGCTGCACGTTCAGGACGAGGTATCCCCGTCCCTCAAGCTCTCTCCGGAGCTCCGCAGCATCTCCTGCCATGGCTTCGTCGGTTACCGAAGACCCGTCTTCACGCACTGCTTTATAGGTGAACTGCGGCATAGGCGAAATATACCAGATAGGCAGGGGGGAGTCAATAAGTGCTTGATTTATCGGGGACGGTGAAGTTCATGTTCCAATCGGGTCATTTTGCGATACCCTAAAAATACCCTGACCTGGAAGCACTATTTTATTGTAATGTCATTCGTTTATTGATAAGCTCTGAGCTTTAATGCATTTTGTACCAATTGCTGTTTGAGTTGTTTAGATAGACGGGGGTGTACCCATGAGAGTAACCAGTAATAATTTATTTAAATTTGCAATCGCATTCTGGATGTCACTATTTTTTCATCCGATGGCAACCGTATATGCTGATCCATCGCGGAGTACGGTGGTTGAAAATGTATTCTCGAGCCAAACCACGGTTAAAGCAAAGAATAACTTACAAGGGGAAAAGGGACAGTTTAGGGAAGATGAACTGATCGTTCGTTTCAAGAAGGGGATAGATAAAGAACAGCAGCACGCAGTTCACATTAAAAAAGGAGGTACCTCAGTACGAACCTATCGAAAGTTTAACGATTTGTCACATGTTAAAATCCCGAAGGGGAAGCGATTGCAGGATATGCTTTCAGATTATCGATCAGATCCCGATGTGATGTATGCAGAACCGAATTACAAATACCAAACGCAGACACTTCCGAACGATCCGTCGCTGGGTGGTCTTTGGGGGCTGAATAATACTGGACAGACAGGCGGCGTGATCGATGCTGACATCAACGCGGTTGAGGCATGGAGCATCACGACCGGCAGCCCTGACGTTGTCATTGCGATTATTGACACGGGAGTGGATTACACCCATCCCGATCTGGCTTCAAATGTCTGGTCGAATCCAGGGGAGATTGCGGCAAACGGTATTGACGACGATGGAGACGGCTATGTCGATGATGTCCATGGAATAAATACCATCACAGGCAGCGGTGACCCTTTCGATGACAACGGTCACGGCACGCATGTCGCAGGCACGATTGCCGCAGCAGGTAATAACGAGCTCGGTGTAGTAGGAGTCAACTGGAGTTCAAAAATAATTTCATGCAAATTCAAACGGTGCTGGTGAATACCTTGGTGACCCTGGATGGAACAGGGAGTTTCGATCCCGATGGGAGTATCCAGAGTTACTTTTGGACGCAGATCACTGGCGCAACAGTTGTACTCTCGGGTTCGACTACCGCAACACCGACGTGGACTGCATCATCGGGAGGAACAAGATCTTTCCGATTAACCATAATAGACAACAGTGGCCAGTCCTCCTCCGATACCGTGAGTATTGCTGTATTGCCTCCTGTTTCCGCAGTGACGTTAATATCTGATCCCGGCAGTCCCCAACTCGTTGGATCACAGGTGAAGTTCACTGCAGGGGCAAGTGGCGGCAGCGGCGCGTACGAGTACTACTTCCGCTATAGAGATCCAGCGCAAACATGGCATGATGGTCAGGTATATAGTACTAATGGCCAATGGACATGGGATACTGTCAGTTTGCCCACAGGTACCTACACTATACAAGTCCAAGCGCGCAATTATGGTTCGGTTGCTAGTTACGAAGCATATCAGGAAATATCTTATTTGCTGGTATTCTCTCAATACACTATTTTAACATCGTTTAATTCAGGTGGTTCGGTCAGCCCTGCATTTGCTTTAATAAGTTTCGGAAGCACTACATCTTTTACGGTTTTGTCAGACCCCGGATATTATATCCAGTCCGTATCAGGCTGTAGTGGTACCTTAACTGGAATTGTTTTTACCACAGGTCCTGTTTATTCAGACTGTACCATTGCTGTTGCATTCACACTACTGCCGAGTATGACTTCGAATCCATCCTTTGTGTCTGCACCAAATCGAACGGATATGGTCTACGATCAGAAGCGTGGCATGCTTTATATTGCAAGTGGCGACCGAGTGCTCAGATACGATATGGTTGAACAAACGTTTGCGACACCCTGGGTTCTCGGGGGGGATCTCAAGGGGATCGATATTTCGAAAGATAACAACACGCTTGCAGTTGGTGATCTCACAAATGCATCCTCACAGGTATGGATTCACATTATTAATATTGACACAGGTACTTCCAATAAAATATCCACATCACAGGAAATTGCCGAGGCAGGGACCTATGCAGTCGCATTTGGCAGCGATGACGCGATTTACGCAAGTTCAGAGGGGGGGCCGCTCCGCAAAATTGATCCTAATACAGGGGCTGTATCGACCCTACTTACAGCTCAGAACAAAACCATGGTGTCGGCAAGCGCGGACGGCAGGTTCATCGGTTTTGCCGAATCTTACAGTAGATTTGGGCGCTATGACGTATCAATAGAAAATCTCATTCACCAAACCGACTCACTTGGCACAGGCTGGTCTAATTATGAAATCGCAATAAACAATGATGGAACCCAATATGCAGTCCCAACATACGGTGGGACGATTATTTACGATCAAAATCTTGCAAAAGTTGTTACTCTGGATAGTACTGCCGCCGGATATGCAGACGGTGTATCATATAATCCGATCACGAGTGCACTCTATCTATCATTAGCTGACAAGAGCATCGTGCGCGCTTACGATACGACGTCATTTGTCCGGCTTGCTGATTATGACTTCGGAAAGATCTTTCAATGGAATGGCAACGGAAACTTCAGTGATGGACGACTGAGAATTGCGAAAGATGGTTCGATTCTCTATGCAAGCGTGCCGGGTGGTGTTGAATGTCTTGATCTTGTTCGTGCACCGCGAAGCACGAAGATAACTGTGTCGTCCACTTTAAGCGGACCATTAGTTGGCCAACCCGTAACACTTACCGCGAAAATAGCCAAAACACTTGTTGATAATGTAAACACACCAACAGGAATGATTACGTTCCTTGATGGCCAGATGACATTGGGATCAGCCACCCTAACAGGAACTCCTCCTTCGGCAAGTATTACTACCTCGTGGTTGAGTGCTGGAGCGCACTCCATTAAAGCTATGTATAGCGGCGATTCAAACTATGATGCCGCTAAGTCCGATGCTTTGATCCAGAATATCAAAATCCAACTGACGGTGAGCAAATCAGGGGCAGGCGCCGGGACCATCTCGACGAGCGCTGGTCAGATTGCTTGGACAGGAAATGCGGGAATAATACCTCTTGATCTTAACTCGTCCATAACACTCTCCGCAGTTGCCAATACTGGTTCGACATGGATCAACTGGAGTGGTTGCGATACCGTGAGCGCTAATCAATGTATGGTGACAATGGGCGCAGCAAGGAACGTAGTCGCCACATTCATCCATTTAGGCGCGCCAATTGTTCAGGGCGTTTCACCAACAACTATTGTGACGCCGATATGGCAATGGACCTCCGGCGGCGGAGGCAATGGAATCTATCGATACAAACTTGACAATAGCATCATGAGCTATGGTACTGTCACAACTCTCATAAATAGTTTTATGCCCTCACAACCATTGGTGGAAGGTGCTCATACTCTGTTCGTTCAGGAGCAGGATAATTCCGAGTACTGGTCAACCATCGGCAGTAATACAATCATCATCGATCTTACCCCGCCAGCCCTGTTTTCGGAAGCTACGTATGTTGATGCGTCTCATGTATCTGTCCAATTTAATGAGCCGGTTACCGGGGCGATTACACCGACGAATTACACCGCTAATAATGGACTTTCGATCACCGGGGTGACAAACCAGGGCAATAATAAATATTTATTGACAACGAGTCACCAGATGTTGGGAACTGACTATACCGTTCTGGCCAATACAACAAACATCGCCGATCTTGCAGGAAATCGCTTGGACAAAGGTGCCGCAACAGCTTATTTCAGGAGAAATAGCGAGGCAAATAGCGCTCCATCAACGCCGTTATTGTGGTGGCCTGCCATGTCGATACCGTTGACGTCATTGACACCTACGTTAATCATCGAGACGTCAAGCGATCCTGATGGGGATCAGGTATTTTATACCTACGAAGTATACGCAGATGCTGGACTCACCAGCCTGGTAGCTGCTGCAACGGTCACAACCACTAGTTGGGTTGCTGTTCCCACGTTGCAGGATAACTCGGCATACTATTGGCGTGTGATGGCATCAGATGGATCGAAAAATAGTGTCTGGATGTCGACGGCAAATTTCAGAACGGACATCTCCTTTAACACATCACCACAGACGCAGCTCACCATGCAGAGTGATGCGGGTGATTATATCGGTGCGGGTAAAAATGCATTCTATGCTCTAGCAGACGGTGTATTTAGCGCTCAGCTTGCTAATGACAATGCGATATCCATTACATTTCATACGCCTGGATACAGCCATTGGTGGTATTTGAATTTTGCCGCACCTAATGGCGTGCCTCTCACTGTTGGTGTTTATGAGGGCGCAACGCGTTATCCATTTGAGGCATCTAATGTTCCGGGATTGTCCGTTTATGGTGATGGCCGCGGGTGCAATACGCTGACAGGTAGCTTCGAAGTCAAGGAGATACACTACGGCGCAAACAATGTCATTGAGTCATTCTGGGCGTCGTTTGAGCAGCACTGCGAAGGTGGTGTGCCGGCTCTCAGGGGAGATATATCCTTCAATGCGAATCTTTCTTATACTGCAAGTGCAAGTGCCGGATTCGGCGGGTCTATCAGCCCGTCGTCTGCAATCGTGACGTATGGATCCATAACTCAATTTACGATCACTCCAGATGCGGGGTATCACATTGATCAGGTAAGTGGATGCAACGGCAATTTGCTTGGCAATACCTATATTACTGCATCAATCACGAGCAACTGCACGATAACTGCTATCTTTGCCCACGATGCCGTGAATGGGAGCTGCGGCCTTGCAAGTAGTGGAACATTCACAACCGCTCCTGTGGCGAATCTTTGTACCGCGGGGAATGCCTCTGCGGTCACCGGTAGCGGCCCATGGAATTGGACCTGCATCGGATTGTTCAGCGGCAGCACGGCAACCTGTCACGCTGACATGCAGACATACTCTGTTATCTTCAAGAGTGGCGGCAACGGTGGTCTGACTGGTGCACCGAATCAGATTGTGAACCATGGCTCATCAGCGACCCCTGTCACCGCTATGCCGGATCTCGGTTATCACTTCCTCAATTGGACAGGTACGAGTAGTTTTGTTACGACTACAGCAAATCCGTTGACTGTCACCAATGTCACAAGCGGCATGACGATTACCGCATCTTTTGCCCACAATACAGTAAACGGTAGCTGCGGTAATGCAAACAATGGAGCTTTCACGAGTGCCCCTTCAACGGACCTCTGTTCTGCCGGTATTGCCTCATTTGTTACCGGCAGCGGCCCATGGAACTGGACCTGTGACGGCTTGTACAACGGAATCAGTGTGAGCTGTTTGGCAAACATTCAAACGTTCACTCTAACTATCAAAAAAACCGGTAGCGGCACTGTCATCCCAGACAAGGGAGTAATCGTTTGGTCAGGCACAACAGGCACTGCGGTATTTAATTATAACACAGCTGTAATTCTAACCGCGGCAACTTCAACCAGAGGAGAATTCATTGACTGGGGTCACGACTGTGCCGACACCAGCGGTACCTGTTCTATCGTTATGGACGGAAACAAATCTGTGAACGCTCAGTTTACGCATTCATTTTACTCAGTTAGCAAGATTGACGTAGGATTGAGTAATACAACAGTCATCAGTTCAGATGGCACGCTCTGGGCATGGGGAAATAATACATATGGCAAACTCGGAAATGGCACAACAGAACAAAGCACGTTCCCGGTTCAGATTGCACCGGATAGTACTTTTCTCGATGTAACAAACGGTTGTGGGCATACATTAGCCATCAGGAGCGATGGTACGCTTTGGGCTTGGGGTTCAAATAGCCATGGGCAACTCGGAGACAATTCATTGGGGCGTGACATTCCTCTTCAGATAGTACCTAATAGCATTTTTAATGCTGTTTCGGCAGGATGTGACCACACTGTAGCAATTAAAAATGATGGTACGCTCTGGGCATGGGGCTGGAATGCGTATGGACAGCTTGGCGACGGCTCAACAGTAAACAGGCCAAGTCCTGTCCAGATTGCACCAGGCAGTACTTTCTCTAGTGTTGCAGCGGGAGTTGATCATACGATGGCTATTAGGTCAGATGGCACACTTTGGGTTTGGGGTAATAATACAACTGGACAGCTCGGTGATGGAACTACTGTAAGCAAAACTACTCCTGTACAGATAATGCCAGGCAGCACCTTTGCTTTCATAGCTGCGAGTAAATATTACTATGGTCATGCGATTAAAACAGACGGCACGCTTTGGGGTTGGGGTTTTAATTTAAATGGACAGCTCGGTGATGGTACAACTGTGAGTAAAACCAGTCCTGTACAAATCGCAGTAGGAAGTTTGTTCAAAGCGGTGAGTGCAGGTTACTATCACAGCGCAGCGATCAAGGTAGATGATACGCTGTGGACATGGGGCGCGAATGGATACGGGGGACTTGGCGATGGCACGGTAGATAATAAGTTAAGCCCCATCCTGATTGCAGCCGACAATACATTCAACGCTGTAGCAGCGGGCGAAGGATACACAGTAGCTATCAGAAGCGATGGTACTCTCTGGGCATGGGGGTGGAATTTATCCGGACAGATCGGCGACGGTTCGATGACGAGTAAAAACGTTCCGCAATCAATCGTGGGGGAGGACTATTACCGCGTTAATGCTAATATTGTGTCTGGAGGAATCCCGGGTATCAGCGAGTCTTTTATACCTAACCCTCTTCAATATGTGCGTCGACATGGAACGACGTCATTCACAATGAATCCCAGTGCAGGCTTCAGTACCGGCGCAGTGAGCGGCTGTAATGGAACTCTCGTCGGAAACATATACACTACTGGCATAATCACAGAACCCTGCACCGTATCAGCGACCTTTGCTGTTATCCCCCCTGCCTCAGCTGTTACGCTTATACCGAGCCTCGCGAGTCCACAGATAACAGGGACCTCTATCAGCTTCAACGCTCAGGCTAGTGGTGGTAGTGGGAATTATGAATACAAGTTCTGGCTTAAATCAGGTGGGGTCTGGAGCACGATGCAGGAATATTCCACAACACACACTTGGACCTGGACTACCATGAACCTGCCAACGGGAACTTATACGATACAGGTTCAAACACGAAACGTCGGTTCAAAAGCCTCGTACGAAGCTAATAAAAACATAACGTACGTTCTCCGCTTCCAACCGGTCACCAGCGTTTCGGTCACCACTGACCCTTTAGGAGCACAGGCCCAAGGCCGTATGGTAACCGTCACGGCTACCCAAACTGGCAGCCCCGGCCCGGTAGAGTACTTCTTCCAGTACCGCGACTCGGCCCTGGTTTGGCACACCGGCCAGGCATACAGTACTAGCAATATCTGGAACTGGGACACCACCGGTTTATTGCTTGACACCTATACTATCCAGGTATGGGCTCGGACCGTCGGTAATACTGCAAACTACGACGTATATAAGAACGCTACTTTGACGATTAGTGCTGCTCCCAGCGTACCGATCGTAACAGGGATTACTCCGACCACTAACGCCCAACCGGTCTGGGCATGGACAAGCGGAGGAGGCGGCAACGGCACCTACCGATACCAGCTCGACAACGGCAACTGGAACACAACCACTGCACTCTCGTACCAATCAACAACCACACTGACTGATGGTCAGCACACCCTTTTCGTCCAGGAACGCAACAGCGTTGGCATCTGGTCGACCTCCGGCTACAAGACCATGGAAATAGACGCTACCGGTCCTACCATCAACCTGTCCACGCTTACCACAAACGCCACAACGACGAACCCGGTATTGAACATTGTTGGCACTGCTGCTGATATCGGTGGCATGCAAGGCCTCACGATCATGTCAAGTGGTAGCACAACGGTCGTAAACGTAAGCCCTGACGGTTTCAACACTGCCATACTGCTCGTACCCGGAAGCAACCAGGTCACGTTTACTGCGAGCGATGCACTCGGCAACCAGACAGTTGATACTCTTAATATTACTTATGATAGCTTCGCTCCGCTGCTCACGATCACGACACCAGCCGATAATAGCACAACACGAGACAGTATTGTCACCGTCACCGGCGGCATCAGCCCGGGAGCAACCGTGACCTATGCCGTCAACGGAAACATAACCCAGACCGCGCTGACCAGCGGCCAGACTTGGACCGCAACAGCAACCCTTGTTCCCGGCATTAACACAATAGAGATCGAAAGCAAGGATACCGGTGGCCGGACTCACCGCAACAAACGCACGATTCATTATGACCCGACCGGTGTTACGCTCGGCATCTCTCAACCGAACGAAGATGCCATCGTCATCGTCAATAGTACGACTATTAAGGGGATCGTAGCAAACGCTCCGACCGGTACCACGATCACTATTGACTTCGAAGGCCAGATCTACCAACCGATACTGACCAATGGCGAATTCAGTCAGGTACTGACCGTAGCAACCGACAAGACTTCCATCGTCAACGCCACCGCATATGACAGCTCCGGAACTGCACTCAGTACCGTACAACGCACCATTGTCTGGAAAATACTCAGCATCACTGCAAACCCTTCCAGCCCGCAAACACTCGGAGTACAACCTACCTTTACCGCAAACGGTATCGGAGGGTCAGGTAACTACGAATACAAATTCTGGCTCAAGACTGCTGGCGTTTGGAATCCAGTTCAGGATTATTCCACAACCAACACCTGGACCTGGAACACCACTGGAGCAGCGGCAGGGACGTATGGCGTGCAGGTCTACGTTAGAAATGTTGGATCGAGCGCTAAGTATGAAGCAACAAAGACAATGAGCTACACATTGAACCCCAGCCCCGCCACCGGCGCCACACTTATCTCGAACAAACCCAGTCCTCAGATTGCAGGTAACAGCGTAACATTCACAGCAGGCGGTGTGGGCGGCAGTGGTAATTATGAATACAAATTTTGGATCAAGGCTGCCGGAATCTGGACTGCTGTGCAGGGGTATTCTACGACAACCACCTTTACTTGGGACACGACAGGATTGCCCCCCGGAACCTACCGGGTGCAGGTCTATGTCCGGAATGTGGGATCAACTGCGAAGTATGAAGCCGTGCTTGGGATGGGGTATGTAATTCAGTAAGAGTTTCCGCTGGTTCAGGCTTGCAGCCTGAACCACCAGGTAATCCTTTGGTTCAATCTACAAGATTGAACCAGCCACAAAACAGTAACCGGATCGAAAGGGAAGTCTTATAGGCTCGTTGAAATGTGGGTTCTGAAATAATCGTCCGCTAACAAAACTTGTTTTGCGGATGAAAAACAAAATGGAGGAAATGTCATGGTAAAGAAATTTGCATTGCTCATGGTATTAGGATTGCTGCTCGTTTTCGCAACAACGAGTGTAGTCGCCGCGCCGGCTGAGATCCCGAACTCCGGACAAACCACAGTGTATTCCGCAGGCGATGCCGGTAGTTATCAAACCGGCGTTGTTTTGCCTAATCCCCGATTCACAAATCCTGACAAAACAACACCAATCAGCGGCACGGTGGTTGTTGATCAGCTTACCGGGCTTATGTGGCCTCAGCATGGAGGAACTCCCACGGTTGGTCTCTGCACGGGCGGGACAATGACCTGGCAAGCGGCGCTCAATTATGTCGCATGTCTGAACGCAGGCGTGTATCTCGGGTACAGCGACTGGCGACTGCCTGATGTGAACGAGCTTGAGAGTCTTGAAAATGCGGGTCAGCCGAGTGTCCTGACGTGGCTGATTGCGCAAGGATTTACCAATGTACGGTCCGAACGCTATTGGTCGTCTTCCACGTTAGCCGATTATCCGGTATATGCATGGCACGTCCATTTTTTGGATGTCTTCGTAACCGCATTAAGTAAAACGTCCAATTTCTATGTGTGGCCTGTGCGCAGCGGATTGAATGGCGCCATTAGCCTGCCCAAAACAGGCCAGACAACTGTCTATTCCACAGGGGACAATGGTAGTCAGCAAGAAGGCGTTGCCTGGCCCAGCCCGCGGTTTACGAATACTGATGGTACCGTACCCGTCAGTAACAGCGTTGTTGTGGACCAGCTCACCGGGCTTGTATGGCCTCAGGAGGGCGGCACGCCCACGGTGGGCTCGTGTACGGGAGGGTCCACTACCTGGCAGGGTGCGCTCGATTATGTGGCATGTCTGAATACGGCCAATTATCTCGGATACAATGACTGGCGTTTGCCGGACCGGAAGGAACTGAGAAGCCCGGCAGACTATGGACAGTCAAATGTCGCCGTTTGGCTGAACACACAGGGATTTGCCCACATGCTAGCCGATAACTATTGGTCGTCTTCTACGTATGCCGGCAGCACTTCGGTCGCATGGTTCATTAATATGTACGACGGCCACGTGGATGCGTGGACTAAGGTAAACCATTACTATGTATGGCCCGTGCGCGGCGGACAGTCCGGGTCATTTGCTTATTTGACGATTTCGAAATACGGTGCAGGCAGCGGTAAGATAATCCTGGACCGTGGAGCGCTGATCTGGTCCGGAAGCACCGGCACAGCATCGTATGGCACGGCAAATGACGCCATGACGGTGAATATGACGGCAGTTCCTGACAGCGGGTCCGTGTTCGCTGGTTGGTCCGGTGACGCTGATTGCTCGGATGGAACGATCGTGATGTCGACGAGTAAAAATTGCATGGCAACGTTTACCAGTGATACCCCCGCTCCCGCATCGGGAGCTACGCTGGCACCTGACATGGCATCCCCCCAGTTTATCGGGAATCACGCCATTACCTTCACCGCAGGCGGAATCGGCGGCAGCGGGGATTATGAATACAAATTCTGGCTCAAGACTGCTGGCGTTTGGAATACAGTTCAGGATTATTCCACAACCAACACCTGGACATGGAATACGACCGGAGCAGCAGCAGCGACCTACGGTGTGCAGGTTTACGTACGAAACGTTGGCTCAAGCGCAAAATATGAAGCAACGAAGACCATGAGCTATACGTTGAATCCCAGCCCTGCCACCGGCGCCACGCTCATCTCGAACAAGCCCAGTCCTCAAACCGCAGGGAGCAATGTAACTTTCACCGCAGGCGGTGTGGGCGGCAGCGGGAATTACGAGTATAGATTCTGGATCAAGGCGGCCGGGGTCTGGACAACGGTGCAGGGGTATTCCGCAACCAACACCTTTAACTGGGACACGACCGGATTGCCCCCTGGAACGTACCGGGCGCAGGTCTATGTTCGGAATGCTGGATCGACTGCAAAGTATGAAGCAGTGCTCGGGATGGGGTATGTTATCAAATAGCGTTTGCAGGTAATGTCTTTTTTAGTCTTGCTTGTCTTGATTCAGAATTAACTAAAGAAGTAAAAACGCGGGTCTACAGATATGTGGCCCGCGTTTTGTTGTTTTAACGTTGTTATAAGATGCAAGACCGTGGAATAGTGATCCTGAGCGAAGCGACGGATCGCGGTATTCCAAATACGTTAGATCCTTCACGTTGTTCAGGATGACACCTTAAAGCGATGTTGCAAACCTGTTATTGTCTGTGATGACAGCCTGGATCTTTTTCCCTATTTTGCTGAATTATCCATGATACACTATCAGTAAGTTCAGGCCTGTAGCCATTGAAGGAGGAAGCATCATGTGCAGGAAGAAATTTATTATAGTCGTGTCTGTGGTTATTTCCCTAATATTTCCCTGTGCTGCTCTTTATGCTGCTGCCTGCGGTCCGCAACCAACAGGCCTGGTTTCGTGGTGGACAGCGGACAGGACTGCAAACGACTGGACAGGCATGAACAACGGTGTACTTGAAGGCGGCCTCGGGTACAGCCCGGGAAAGGTCGGCGAGGCGCTTAACTTTACTTCCTGGGGCCAGGGCCTCCATGCTGCGGCATCGCCAAGCCTGAATCTTACGAGCTTCACAATCATGGCCTGGGTCTATATAACGACCGACCAATCCATGCCGATTATCGAGTGGAATGACGGCACCGGAGACGCGGGAGCCGGTGTGCAGGCTTGGTACTCGCCGACGCCATCAAAGATCTATTTCAACATCAAGGACACCACGGGCGCGAGCCATGAAGTTTACACGCCGGACAACTCAATCACGGTGAATGCGTGGAACCATGTTGCAGCCTCATACGGCAGCGCGACCGGCGCGGTAAAAATCCATGTGAATGGTGTTGCGCTGGCGGATGTTGTGGTTGCCGGTATCACGCCGCAAACCAGCCATGATCTCTATGTCGGCTATCGTCCGGGCCGCGTGACCTTTGTGGGAAAGATAGACGAGGTTCAGATCTTCAAACAGGAGCTGGCCACGTCCCGGATCCAGGCGGTGTTTGCTGCGGATAACGCGGGAATGTGCAGGCGCAGCGAAACGCAGCAAACAGGCCAGACGAGTTCATATTCCGCGAACGATGACGGCACGCTGCGGACCGGCATACCCTGGCCGGACCCTCGGTTCACGCATGAGGATGGCAATGCGATCACCTCCGGCAGCACCGGCAGTGTTGTGAAGGACCAGTTCACCGGACTCATATGGACCAGGGACGGCAATGCGCCCGGTCCGGGGGGCTGTTCGCCGGGTGTCATGAAGACCTGGCAGGCAGCGCTAACGTATGTCGCATGTTTGAATACGAACGCGTATCTAGGCCATGCTGACTGGCGTCTACCGGATGTTGTTGAACTGGACAGCCTGATCCATGCGGGGCAGGCGAGCCAGGCGGTCTGGCTGAACAATCTGGGCTTCCATAATGTGCAGGAAGATTGGTACTGGTCGTCCACGTCGTATGCCGACGCCACGTCGTTCGGCTGGAGCATTAATCTGAACGACGGAGCCGTGAGCATCGGTCTAAAAACAGGCGGCAATTATGTCTGGCCTGTCCGGGCCGGGGAATGCGGATCAACCGGCATGTGTCTTCCCCGAACCGGTCAAATATCAGGTGTATCCGTGGGCGATGACGGCGATCTGCAAACCGGCGCTGCGTGGCCATCACCGCGTTTCACGAATACAGATCTTACTTCAACTCTTACCAGCAGTGTTGCAGTTGATCAGCTCACCGGGCTCATGTGGACCAGGGACGGCAATGCGCCTGGCCCTGCGGGATGCGCGGTGAGTACAGCGAAAACCTGGCAGGAGGCGCTTGACCATGTGGCCTGCCTGAACACGAACACGTATCTCGGGTACACCGACTGGCGGCTCCCGAGCGTGAGAGAGCTGCAAAGCCTTTCCGATTCCGGAGTCTCCCCTGCCGCACGATTGACTGAACAGGGTATCCTCAATGCGCAGAACGCCTGGTATTGGTCGTCAACAACCGTAGCAGACCTGACAAATTACGGTTGGATATTCTATCTGGCGGACAACAGTGTGAACGTGGGCAGCAAAACCGGATATAACGCAGTGTGGCCGGTGCGTGCGGGACAGTCCACTGCATTTGTCTATTTGACGATTACGAAAGATGGCACCGGGACCGGACAGGTGACGGCTGATCCTGGAGCGATCATCTGGTCCGGCAGCACAGGCACAGCATCATACGGCAGTGGCGCGCCCATGACCGCGAACCTCCTCGCTGTTCCGGATAGCGGTTCAGTATTCTCCGGCTGGTCAGGCGATGCTGATTGCACGGATGGAACAGCGGTGATGACGGAAAATAGAAATTGCACCGCAATATTCACGATTATTACACCTGCTTCCGGCGCCACCCTGACCCCGGATGTTCCAAGCCCTCAGTACGTTGGAAATCACACTATTATGTTTACCGCAGGCGGGATCGGGGTAAACGGAAACTACGAATACAAATTCTGGCTTAAGACAGGCGGCGTCTGGTCCGCGGTACAGAGTTATTCCCCGACCAAGACCTGGACCTGGAACACCGCGGGCGCGGCAGCAGGAACCTATGGCGTGCAGGTTTACGTCAGGAACGTTGGATCGAGCGCAAAGTATGAAACAATAAAAAATAACAGCTACGTGCTTAACCCAAGCCCGGCGACCGGCGCCACACTTATCTCGAACAAGCCCAGTCCTCAGACCGCGGGGAACAGCGTAACCTTTACCGCAGGCGGCGTTGGCGGCAGCGGGAATTACGAGTACAAATTCTGGCTCAAGAATGCCGGTGTCTGGACGCCGGTGCAGGGGTATTCTTCGACTACCACCTGGACCTGGAACACAACGGGCCTGCCCCACGGGACCTACCGGGCGCAGGTCTATGTAAGAAACGTTGGATCGAGCGCAAAATATGAAGCAGTGCTCGGGATGGGGTATGTTATTAAGTAACCGCACAACGACCCTTCGCTTCGCTCAGGGAGACGCTATTTAACCTTGCCGAATATCATGCTCCCACTCTGGATAAAAATAGCGTATACCTGTTTCACCCTTATCACGATCGTGGTCTATGCTGTCAAGTATCCGCTCGGGAACTTTTTGTGGTTCTCGGACATCGCACTGGTACTGACCCTGCCCGCGCTCTGGTTCGAAAGCAGCATGCTTGCGAGCATGATGACGGTCGGCGTGCTGTTGCCCGAAATGTTTTGGAACGTCGGCTTCCTTGGTCGCCTCGTGAGCGGGAAACGGCTGTCAGGGTTGACCGATTACATGTTCGATGTCCGGTTGCCGCTTTATCTCCGGGCGCTTTCGCTGTTTCATGTTTTTCTGCCGATCCTTCTCTTGTGGATGGTCGTACGGTTGGGATACGCACCCCGGGCGCTTATTGCGCAGACAGTCCTTGCCTGGATCGTGCTTCCCCTGACCTATTGCGTGACCGATCCGGCCATGAATGTGAATGGGGTGTTTGGCGGGGAGAACGGAAGAGGGAGGAGGATGCCGGCGCTCGTACGTCTGGGTCTGATGATGGCCGGAATTCCTGCGCTGGTATATCTCCCGACCCACATGCTGCTCTGTGCGCTGTTTTGCCCGTGAAGTCGAAGTACTGCAGGATGTTAGTCGGATATCTTATTGATAACGAAGAGCGTAAATTTTGAGGGAGACATTCTTGAGTATGACTGATAAAGTGCTGCCAGCTTGGTGTGAAATTCACGTTCTGAAAGCAATTCCGCCTCCTTAGCCTTGTTCAAAATTTCCAGCCTATTTTTTATTTCAGCTTGAGTCTCCTCTTCGAGTCGGGAGACCCATTCCTTATCCCTCGCAAGCCTCTTTTCGCGGTAAGCTTTCAAAGCTTTTTGAACGATGTAGGCCACCACAGCTGTCGCAATAACAGGAAAGAAAATGGCCAAAAAACTGTAGGTCGTTGAACTGACCACATGGGTCCCGCCTTTAAGAATGCCCCAGGAGGACAGCAAACCCTTGATGGGTGAAGTTGTAAAGGTGGACGCAACCCAGGAACCCGCAACAATGCCGGCAATGGCGCTGATGCCCGGGATTTGGCTGAAAAACTGCCTATTGATGTAATAAAGCAGCTCACGGAATTCTTGTTTGAGCCTGGCCTTGTCCATGTTCTTCAAATCCTGGAGCAAGGCAATAAGATGATCTATGAACGTATCCATGCATAATAAAATAAGCCCGGGCACGGCTCTTGTCAAGTTTTATAATATTCGGGGTGGTGAGTTGCTAAACGATATAAAATGGGGTACACTAAACGATAGAAAATATTTGAAAGGAGTTTGATATGAAGAATAGAAATGATCGTTTTTTGCTTACCGCACTTCTGTCCTTGTTCTTAGTGGTTTTTGCAGGGATGGTTTTTGCCCAGGAAAACTCGGGCAAAGAAGCGGTGCAGATTATACGAAAGCCGGGTGTAGGCAACTACCTTGCAGGATCCAATGGCATGACCATTTATTATTTTAAGAACGATTCACCGGGAAAGAGCGTGTGTGACGGACCTTGTATAAAGAAATGGCCCGCGTATTGTTATAAGGTTGATGAACTCGCCATCCCCAAGGGGCTGAAGAAATCTGATTTCGGCTGGTTCTTGCGGGCCGATGGGGTGGAACAGACTACGTATAAGGGTATGCCTCTCTACCGTTACTCAGGTGACCAGGTTTCCGGGGACACGAATGGGCAGGGACTGAATGACGTCTGGTTTGTGGTCAACCCCTGACTGCAGGGAAGGGATCAATAGACAAAAACCCCGCTCATGAAAACGAGTGGGGTTTTTTGTTTCATGGATTGATGAGAAAATCGTCTTTCTTCTCCCCAGGTTCCGTAGCAAGGACCCTTCTCCCCCGGACCCTGAGTTTCCCTTCAGCAAAGAGCTGGATCGCCCGCGCGTAGATCTTATGCTCCTGCCTGAGGATGCGCTCGGAAAGACTGTCCTCGGTATCGTTATCCAGGATCGGTACGACCGCCTGGATGATGATGGGGCCGGTATCCATGCCTTCATCAACAAAATGAACGGTGCAGCCCGAGAATTTCGCGCCATGGTCCAGAGCCGCTTGCTGCACATGCAGACCCGGGAAGGCGGGAAGCAGGGAAGGGTGAATGTTCAGAATTCGATGCGGGTATGCCTTGATCAGCACCGGCGTAATGATGCGCATGAAGCCGGCAAGGCAAACAAGGTCCACCTGCCTGTTCCGCAGTTCCTGCACCAGGACCTCGTCGTATTCCGTGCGTCTGCCTTTGTATGCTGTGGCGCTTATGTGGAGTGCGGGAATATTGTGCTTTCGCGCCCGTTCAAGTGCAAAGGACTCAGCATGATCGCTGATGACGACAGCAACTTCCGCCGAGAGAATGCCTTGTTCGATGTTGTCGATGATCGCCTGAAGGTTGGAGCCGCGGCCTGAGACCAGGACGGCGATTCGGATTTTGTTCATGGGAACTCCCGTTTACGGGTCAAGGGGCAAGGAGCAAGAAAACAGACGCCTCTCCTTGGTTCTTGCGGCCTGATCCTATCATTCCATGTACGATACGAGCTGCTTCCCCTGCACGATCTCGCCGATCAGGTATGCTTTCTCACCTAGCTTGACCGCTTTTTTCATGATCGCATCCGCCTGTTTACTGGGCACGGCAAGGACCATGCCGATGCCCATGTTGAAATCACGGTACATCTCGCTGTCATCCACGCCGGCTTTCTTCTGGACAAGTTTGAACACGGGCGGGATGTCCCAGGTCCCTTTCTGGATGAGGGCATTCGTTCCTTTGGGAAGCATGCGCGGCGTGTTCTCGGTAATTCCGCCGCCGGTGATATGGGCCATGCCGCGAATATCGAATTCCTTGATCAACTGCATGATCGTTTTGGCATAGATCCTGGTAGGGGTAAGCAGTACGTCGCCCAAGGGCCGGTTGCCGAGCTCCGACAGAATGTCCTCAACCCCGTATCCGGCTTTTTCGAACAAGGCTTTGCGCACCAGAGAATAGCCATTACTATGGAGGCCGGAGGAGGCAAGGCCGATGAGCTTGTCGCCGGTCTTGATTTTTGACCCGTTGATGATCTTCTTTTTTTCCACAACGCCGACAGCGAACCCCGCGAGGTCGTACTCGTCCGCGGCATAGAACGACGGCATCTCCGCGGTTTCCCCGCCGATGAGGGCGCAGCCAGCCTGTTTGCATCCTGCCGCGATCCCCTTGACAATGTCGGAGTGTTCTTTTGGCTTGAGCTTTCCCGTGGCAAAATAGTCGAGGAAAAAAAGCGGCTCTGCGCCCTGCACGATGATGTCGTTCACGCACATGGCCACCAGGTCGATGCCGACGGTGTCGTGTTTGTTGGTGAGGAAGGCGATCTTGAGTTTGGTGCCCACCCCGTCGGTGCCTGATACGAGCACCGGTTCTTTATATTTCTTGAGCGCGAAGAGCCCGCCGAACCCGCCGATGTCCGTGAGCACTTCCGGCCGGAAAGTGGATTTCACATACGGTTTTATCTTCTGAACGAACAAATCGCCCGCATCGATGTCAACACCCGCGTCTTTATAGGTTATCGCCATGGTTGGTCCCTTCTTAATTTTTGAAAGATAGTACCTGTAACCAGGATAAGTGTCAACATGTTTTCATGCCCGTACACGCCGGACAAACCTGATATACTGAATACCATATCCAGTCTGATCATTGGGGGTATGCATGAAGAAAATGAACTGCTGGGAATTTAAAAAGTGCGGTCGCGAGCCAGGGGGAGCAAGAAAGGAGCTTGGTATTTGTCCGTCGGCAACGGAGGCAAAGCTCCATGGCACCCATGAAGGAACGAATGCGGGAAGGGCATGCTGGGTTGTAGTAGGCACCTTGTGCGGCGGACAGATCCAGGGGACCTTTGCGAAGAAATTAGACAATTGCGAAACATGCGATTTTTATAAACTGGTGCGGCAGGAAGAAGGCGCTCGCTATCAACTCAGCATCATGATCCTGAAAAAACTGCGGAGCTGAACTTAAGTTTTACACCTGCGTTCGCATGACCAATCACCTTCTTTTCATCATTACTATCAAGACAAATGGGTCCGCATAACGGACCTCATGCACCTGTGATTTGTTTGATCGTGAGATCAGGCGGATAATATGTCTTGCCTTATCATTCGTTAAAACCTATCATTACGACATAACCATCAAGTATCGCCAAACATGCTGCAAAGGAAAAGCAGTCATTTGAGTGAGGTAGCGCATGCCAATAAAAGAAGCTGATTCCTCCAATCCCACCCCCACAACTGACGCAGCGGAAGGCATTTCCGAGGTCCGACGCCAGGAGACCCTGCTTAAAACCGGGGCCTTGCAGAACGCGATTTTGAAAAGCGCCAACTTTTCGAGCATTGCCACCGACGAGAAAGGGGTCATTCAGTTATTCAATGTCGGCGCCGAGCGCATGCTTGGCTATATTGCCGCGGAAGTGATGAATAAGATCTCGCCGGCCGACATCTCCGATCCTTCGGAATTGATAGCGCGCGCTAAAACGTTGAGCCTCGAGCTCGGGACCCCGATTACTCCGGGCTTCGAGGCGCTGGTGTTCAAGGCTTCGCGCGGCATCGAGGACATTTACGAACTGACCTATATCAGAAAAGACGGCAGCCGCTTCCCGGCGGTCGTATCGGTCACCGCGTTGCGCGACGCCCAGGACGCCATCATAGGCTATCTGCTGATCGGCACGGACAATACCGCCCGCAAACAGGCGGAAGAGGCGTTGCTTAAGGCGGGTGCGCTGCAGAGCGCGATTTTCAACAGCGCCTACTTCTCGAGCATCGCCACCGATGCGAAGGGCGTTATCCAGATCTTTAACGTCGGCGCCGAGCGCATGCTTGGCTATACTGCCGCAGAAGTGATGAACAAGATCACCCCGGCCGACTTCACCGATCCACAGGAAGTGATCGCACGCGCCACAGCACTCAGCATCGAGTTTTTAACTCCGGTGAAACCGGGTTTCGAATCATTGGTGTATAAAGCCTCGCGCGGCATTGAGGACATTTACGAGTTGACCAAAATCCGAAAAGACGGCAGCCGTTTTCCGGCGGTCGTATCGGTGACAGCGCTGCGCGACGCGCAGGACACCATTATCGGCTATCTGCTGATCGGCACGGACAACACAGCGCGCAAACAAATTGAAGCGGAGAAACAGCATTTGCTCGATATTCAGGAGGAGACGCATAAACAACTGCAGCGGACCAATTTCACGTTGCAGATCAGCGAGGAAAGGCTCGCGGTTACCCTTAACTCGATCGGCGATGCGGTAATCGCCACCGATGAGGAAGCGCGTGTGACGCTTATGAATCCCCTTGCCGAACGGCTCACGGGTTGGACGCGGACCGAAGCCATAGGCCGCTCGGCGGACGATATATTTAACATCATCAATAAAGAAACCCGTCAACCCGCCGTGATCCCGGTAAAGGAAACCCTGGCCCATGGCACGATACAAGGCTTGGCCAACCACACCGTACTTATTGCACGCGACAACAGCGAGTGCGATATCGCCGACAGCTGTGCGCCGATTCGTGACCGTGACGGTCAGGTGACCGGCGCCGTGCTGGTGTTTCGCGATGTCACCGGGGAATATGCGGCGCAGCGGGCTTTGCATGACAGCGCTCAGGTGCTGCAGGAAAAGAACCTGGAGCTGGAGAGCGCCAGGTTGATGGCGGAAAAGGCCAACCTCGCCAAATCCGAGTTCCTTTCGAGCATGAGCCATGAACTGCGCTCTCCGCTCAATGCGATCCTCGGTTTTGCCCAATTAATGGAAACGAGTTCACCGCTGCCGACGGCCGCACAGGAGGCGAGCATCGACCAGATCCTGAAGGCGGGATGGTATCTGCTGGAGTTGATCAATGAAATTCTCGATCTCGCGCTGATCGAGTCGGGCAGGCTGTCGCTGTCGCTGGAGCCCATGTCGCTGGTCGACGTTATGCTGGAATGCCAGGCCATGATCGAACCGCAGGCGCAAAAAAGCGGCATTCGGATGAGTTTTCCCCGTATCGAAACCCCCTCGTTTGTTATCGCCGATCGGACCCGGGTGAAGCAGGTCCTGATCAACCTGCTTTCCAACGCGATCAAATACAACCGAGCGCAGGGCTCGGTCGAAGTGACGTGCGGCACGAGCACCGAAAAACGCATGCGCATCAGCGTCAAGGATACCGGTCAGGGGTTGTCGCAGGATAAACTTGCGCACCTTTTTCAGCCGTTCAATCGTCTCGGACAGGAGGCCGGCGCCGAGGAAGGCACCGGCATCGGCCTGGTGGTGAGCAAACGGCTGGTAGAGTTGATGGGGGGCGAAATCGGCGTGGAAAGCACGGTCGGGGCGGGCAGCGTGTTCTGGATCGAACTGAACTTGACTGATGAGACACAACCTGTTGTCGATGCAACCGAACCGCTTGCAACGCTTCATGCGCATGATCAGCACGGCGCGGCGATGCGCACCCTGCTGTATGTTGAGGACAACCGGGCGAATATGCAGCTGGTTGAGCAACTCATCGCGCGTCGTCCTGATATGCGTCTCTTGAGCGCGGGGGACGGCACGCAAGGCATTGCGCTGGCGCGCATTCATCAGCCGGAGGTGATCCTGATGGACATTAACCTGCCCGGCATCAGCGGCATCCAGGCGCTGAAAATACTGCGGGAAGATCCGGCAACAACGCACATCCCGGTGCTTGCTATCAGCGCCAATGCCATGCCGCACGATATCAAGAAAGGCCTGGACGCGGGATTTTTCCGCTATCTCACCAAGCCGATCAAGGTCCAGGAGTTCATGGATGCGCTGGACATGGCGCTGAAACAAGCGGAGCAAAGTACAGAAGTTGCAAGGGGCCCGGAGTCCCCGTGATGATGAGTAGTGCCGATATTCTCAATGCCAGCATTCTGATCGTGGATGATCAGGAATCGAATGTGCAGCTGCTTGAGCAAATGCTGAAGAGCGCCGGTTATGCGCGCATTGCGTCGACGATGGATCCGCATGCTGTCTGCGCCCTGCACAGCGATAACCACTATGACCTTATCCTGCTCGATCTGCAGATGCCCGGCATGGATGGCTTCCAGGTGATGGAAGGCCTGAAGGCAATCGATACGGACAGCTATGTTCCGGTCCTCGTGATAACCGCCCAACCGGGCCATAAGCTGCGGGCGCTGGCAGCCGGCGCGAAAGATTTCATCAGTAAGCCCTTTGATCTGATCGAAGTAAAGACCCGCATTCACAATTTGCTGGAAGTGCGGCTGCTGTACAAAACAATCGCGAATGACAACAAGGCGCTGGAACAGACTGTGCAGGAACGGACCGGAGAGCTGCTGAGGGCGAACGAACAGCTTGTGGCGGAAATCGAGGAGCATAAGCGGACGGAAGAGTCGCTCCGGATCTCCTATGCGGAAAACAAACAATTACAGGACCGGTTTCAGGCTGAGAACATCTATCTTCACAGCGATATCGACAGGGAGTTCAACTTCGGCGAGATCATCGGGCGGAGCAATGCTCTTGAGAATGTATTCATTAAGGTCGAACAGGTGGCGCCTCAGGACGCCACCGTTCTTCTTCTTGGCGAGACCGGCACGGGGAAGGGAGTGGTTGCCCGCTCCATTCACAGCAGGAGCAGCCGCAAGAGCCGGCCCATGATAACGGTCAACTGCTCCGCGCTCCCGGGGAACCTCATCGAAAGCGAACTTTTCGGGAGGGAAAAGGGCGCGTTCACCGGCTCCCATGACCGGCAGCTGGGGCGCTTCGAACTTGCCGACAACGGCACGCTGTTTCTCGATGAGATAGGCGAAATGCCGATGGAGCTTCAAGCCAAACTGCTCAGGGTCATTCAGGATGGAGAATTCGAGCGGCTGGGCAGCCCCAAGACCATTAAGGTCAATGTCCGGATCATCGCGTCCACCAACCGAAATCTGGAGGAAGAGATCCGGAAGAACATGTTCCGGGAAGACCTGTTCTACCGGTTGAATGTTTTCCCCATTACGATCCCGCCGTTGCGACAGCGTAAAGAGGATATTCCGCATCTGGTAGATTATTTTGTTGCCAAATTCAACAAAAAAACGGGAAAGAAGATCGAGACCGTATCGAAAGACACCCTGAGCGTGCTCCAGGAATATGACTGGCCGGGCAACGTGCGCGAGTTGGAGAGCGTCATCGAGCGGGCGGTGATCACGAGCCAGGGGACGGGGCTGCGGATACTGGACCGTTTCGTGAATTCTCCAAAGGCAGGTGAACAGGTTGTGCAGGACTGCAAGGCCCTTGTCGATATCGAACGCGACCATATCCTCCAGACGCTCGAAAAAACCGGATGGAGAATTGAAGGGGAAAAAGGCGCGGCAGCGATGCTCGGGCTCAACCCCAGCACGCTTCGCGGCAGGATGAGGAAAGACGGCATCCGTCGTTCATAAAAGCGGTCAATGTTGGCATCTCTCGATTCTGATTGGTCCGATTGAATGGTTCCCACCGATAACTATAGACCCCTTGTAATCACCTCCTCTCCTTTAAATTGTTACGTTTATACCGGTTCTTTTCCCTGCAAGAGTCTCCGAGGTTATCTCCACGTCATCACAGGTGACGGTCCTGTTGCATGACAATATGCGAAGCGAGTTAGTGTGCGTTTTGGAATCACACAATCCGTCACCTGTAACAGTTCTGCTTAATACGACGGCTACCCTTGACGGTTTTCTCATGTCTTCCACATCCCGCTTTTCATCTTAATCCCAAACAATCAATACATTGCCGTTTGCAATTACCGTGGTTGTCACCAGGCATGATAGTTGTAATACTCCTTACGTGATACAACATAAAGATTGCGCCTAATTCAGCTTCACAGATTTAAACGTCCTCAAGGAGGGGACAACTATGAACACATGCAAAGTAATTTCAAAGAAGTGGTTTCTGACATTGCTGCTCGTCGTTTTAGTGGCAGGGTGCGGAAGTAATAGTAATAATGATACCGCAGTTCCGAGTTCCGACAAGTCCATTACCGCATATTCGCTTAACGGGGTTGCGGGGGCAATAAATGAAACAGCAAAGACCATAGCGGTGACCATGCCGAACGGGACCAACGTAACAGCGTTGGTTGCGACATTTGAGACCACAGGGACAGGCGTAACAGTAGGCACGGTCGCGCAGATAAGCGGTGCCACGGCGAACAACTTCACCAGTCCGGTGGAATATCCGATAACCGCCGCCGATAGCACAACGGCGACCTATACGGTAACGGTAACCGTGGCCTCGAGCTCCGCCAAGGCCGTTACTGCATATTCGCTTGCCGGTGTTGCAGGGATTGTAAATGAAACGGCAAAGACTGTAGCGGTGACCATGCCGAATGGGACCAATGTAACAGCACTGATCGCGACATTCTCTACCACAGGGACAGGCGTAACAGCAGGCACGATGGCGCAGATAAGCGGCACCACGGCGAATAACTTCACCAGTCCGGTGGCATACACGGTTACCGCTGCCGACAACACCACGGCGATATATACCGTAACCGTTACCGTAGCCCAGAGCTCCGCCAAAGCCGTTACCGCATATTCGCTTGCCGGTGTTGCGGGGACTATCAATGAAACGGCAAAGACCGTAGCGGTGACCATGCCGATCGGGACCAATGTAACAGCCCTGATAGCGACATTCTCGACCACAGGAACAGGCGTAAAGGTGGGAACGACGGTCCAGACGAGCGGCACCACGGCGAATAACTTCATCAGTCCGGTTGCATATAAGATAATTGCCGCCGACAGTACAACGGCGATATATACCGTAACCGTAACTGTTGCATCAGACATCATCGCGCCCATTGTTAGTTCCACAAATCCGGCCCATTTAGCCGTGAATGTGGCACTCAACAAGAAGATTGTCGCAACGTTCAACGAAGCAATGGATACCGCAACGATCATCGCGGCAAATGTTTCGGTGACAGGACCGAGCGGAAGTGTTTCAGGCGCGGTGACCTATGTTGTCGGCAGCTACACAGCGACCTTCGCACCCGCAAGCAATCTCGCATCCGGCGCCACCTATACCGCCCTGATTACAATGGGGGTCAAGGATCTGGCGGGCAATGCTTTGGCAGCGAATAAGATATGGTCCTTTACAACCGGCACGATGTTGGCGGCAGGTCCGGCTCCCGTGGATCTCGGCACAGCCGCTAATTACGTGATCCTGGCGAAATCCGGCATATCAACCACAGGAACAACCGCTGTGACGGGAAACCTCGGGTTGAGTCCGGCCGACGCGACGTACATCACCGGGTTTTCGTTAATTGCCGATGCAACAAATGTATTTTCGACATCGTCCATCGTGACCGGACAGGTATTCGCAGCCGACTATGCGGTGCCTACTCCCGCCAACCTGACCACGGCTGTAGGCGATATGATGACCGCGTACACTGACGCGGCCGGACGGGCGCCCGATTACACCGAACTGGGCGCTGGAAATATCGGCGGAATGACTCTTTCCCCCGGCACCTATAAATGGGGCACCGGCGTCATGATCCCGACTGATGTAACGCTTTCAGGTAGTTCAAACGATGTCTGGATCTTCGAGATAGCACAGGATATTGTTATGAGCTCCGGTACGCGCATCAACCTGATCGGCGGCGCACAAGCCAAGAACATTTTCTGGCAGGTCTTCGGCATTGTGGACATCGGCACGACCGCGCACTTTGAAGGAATAGCGCTGGTTCAAACAGCGGTCACGTTGAAGACCGGCGCAACGGTGAACGGCAGATTGTTAGCCCAGACCGCGGTAACTCTTGATGCAAGTGCGGTTACACAGCCGTAAGGAGTGAACTGGTAAATAGCAAAGCAGGATGAGGGGACAGGTTGCATGTAAACATACAGCCTGTCCCATTTTTTAATATTAAGGAGGAACACCATGAAATCCAGCATGCAGTATCAGGTGGAAGGAATGTTTCACGAAACAAAGGGTAAGGTTATGGAGATGATCGGAATAATAACTGGAAATACCCGATTGGAAGTGGAAGGTAAAGTAGAAAACATAACCGGTAAAGTGCAGGAAAAGATCGGGCGGTTCAAGAAGGTCCTGGGCACTTAGTAGTGCTATTCCAAAAGGCGGCCAAATGTTGTGGACAATATCTGTCGTGCTAATCGTGCTCTGGCTGTCAGTTTCATCTCAGTCTATTATCACAGCTCTTGCAGGAACTGCGGTATCCGCCTGAAAACAAATATCACGCAGGTTGAATTCTTTTTTTAACGTTTCTCGATTAACACTCTTATGCCCGATCGCGGCGGATAGATCGCCTGGGTTGACCCTGATCACCGCAACATCAGTTCTTTTTTTTCCGACCGTTAACACCGTCCGCATTTTATCCAACAGAATCGAGGCTTCCACCAATTGCCTGAATGCGGGGTGAAACGGCCCTGCCAGGATAGTGCCGGGTTTTTCCAGCTCTTCCGTGGGTTGCAGACCGATCCTGATCACGTCGATACCCGCCTGTTCAAATCTGCATAGAGATTCCCTGCAGAGTGCCACGGCTTCATCGAGCATGAGTGGGGTGTAGTTACCGGCTTTATAAAGTGTTTCGAGCGGAGTTCCTTTGATCACAAGGGCAGGATAGAGACGCACGAAATCAGGCCGCAAAGCGATAGTTTTAACAACGGTCTCAAGAAAGCCTGAATGCGAGTCTCCGGGAAGGCCGGGCATCAATTGTATCCCAACGGTGAAACAACGGGATTTCAGCAAGTTTACGGCATTGACGGCATCCATGGCCGTATGCCCCCGGCCCGAGCGGGTGAGCACCCCGTCATTCAGGGACTGCACGCCGAGTTCCACAATCGTTACGTGATAGGATTGGAGGAAGGCAAGTATTTCATCGTTGATTGCATCGGGCCTCGTGGAAACACGTATATTTCGTATCCGACCCGATGCGATGAAGGGGCGCGTGGTTTCCAGATAGGATTGCTGCATTTCCAGCGGAAGGGCGGTAAAGCTTCCACCGTAGAATGCTATCTGAACGGGTCCAGATGATGTGCGGGCTTTTAGATATTCGCTGATCCGAGGTGGAATTAATGATATATCAGGAGGATTGTTTTGCCCGGTAATATGCTTCTGGTTGCAAAATATGCACTGATGCGGACAGCCGGAGTGAGGAATGAAAAAAGGGATGATCATGGCGTTGCGATTGTCATGAAGAACTATGCTCCAGAAGCCGGGCCAGCGCTTCTTTTGCGGCTTTTTGTTCTGCTTCTTTTTTACTTCTGCCGATTCCTCTGCCCGACAGTTTGCCGTTGCTCCAGACCTCAACTTCGAATTGCTTCTGGTGGTCGGGACCGGTTTCCGATGCGACGCGATATTCCGGCAGCTGTTTAAGCCGTTCCTGACAAAGCTCCTGGAGCTCTGTTTTGTAGTCGAGGGTGCTTCGCGATGAGCAGGTCTTCCTGATCGTTTCTTCAAAGAAGCGGAGGATGAACGCTTCGGATGCATCCTTGCCCGTATCCAGATAAATGGACGCTATGAGCGCTTCGAGGCAGTTTGCCAGCAGCGAGTCTTTATCCCTTCCTCCGGTTTGTTCTTCGCCGCGGCCGAGCAGGATGCTGTTTCCCAGACCGATTGTGCGTGCGACGATGGCGAGGGCGGGTTCACTTACCACGGCGGCACGGAGCCTCGAGAGATCCCCTTCAGCCGAGTCCGGGCAGGACTTCATGAGATATTCACTGACCACGAGCGTGAGAACAGCATCCCCGAGGAATTCCATGCGTTCGTTGTGGTCGGGGACTTTGTTCTCGTTTGCGTAGGATTTGTGCGTCAGTGCCTGGGTGAGCAGTCCGGGGTTTTTGAACGTATAGGCGATCCGATGCTGGAATTCCGAGAGGGGCGGCATGGCTATGTCCTGAATTTTCTGAAAATCAGGCAGGCGTTCGTTCCGCCGAACCCGAAGGAGTTGGACATGGCAACATCGACCTGGACCTTCCTCGCCTTGTTCGGGATGTAGTCGAGGTCGCATTCCGGGTCGGGGTTCTCAAGGTTGATTGTGGGCGGAAGAATCCCGCGGTCCATGGCGAGCACCGTGATGACCGCTTCAACGCCGCCTGCGGCACCGAGCAGATGCCCGGTCATGGATTTCGTGGAACTTACCGGCAGGGTGTGGGCATAATCTCCGAACACGGATTTTATAGCGATGGTCTCAAGCTCGTCACCAAACTTGGTGGAGGTGCCATGCGCATTGATGTACCCCATCTCCGTCGGCTCTATTCCGGCGTCCTTGATAGCCATTTTCATGCACCGGGCCGCGCCGTCGCCGTTCGGCGCAGGCGAGGTGATATGGTAGGCATCGCCCGATGCGCCATAGCCGATCACTTCAGCATAGATGCGAGCTCCGCGCTTTTGGGCCAGCTCCATCTCCTCGAGGACCACGATGCCGGATCCCTCTCCCATGATGAATCCGTCGCGTTCGGCATCAAAGGGCCGGCTTGCGCGCTCAGGTTCGTCGTTCCTGGTTGAGAGCGCCTTCATAGCGTTGAATCCGCCCACGCCGGTCACGCAGATACACGATTCCGTGCCGCCGGCTATCATGGCATCGGCATCACCGCGCTGGATCCATTTGAAGGCATCGCCGATCGAATGGGTGCCCGTGGCGCAGGCGGTGACCAGACTGATGTTGGGGCCCTTGGCTCCGTACCGGATAGAAATATGCCCGGCTGCTTCGTTGATAATGAGCATGGGGATGTAGAAGGGGGTTATTTTACGAAATCCGCGTTCCAGATACACTTTGTGGTACTTCTCAATGGCCGGAAGCCCGCCGATACCGGCGCTTACGATGACGCCGACGCGCTCGGCGTTCTCCGGGGTGATCTTGAGCCCCGACATATCCATAGCCATCTGGCTGGCAGCGAGCGCAAGATGGATGAAACGGTCCATTTTCTTGATCTCTTTTGCCTCGATGTACGCTGCGGGGTCGAATCCCTTAACTTCGCCTGCGATTTTTGTCGGGATATCATGAGTATCGAACTGGGTTATGGGGCCGATGCCCGATTTACCATTGATCAGGCCTTCCCAGGTTGTTTCCGTATCAAGCCCGACCGGGGTGATCATGCCAACGCCGGTAATGACAACTCTTCTCTTCAACAGAGGGTTCCTCCATATGAAATCCGAAAAGCCAAAAAACCGCTCCCTGATGGTCAGGCGAGAGGTCTTCTGGCTTTTGGAATTTCTGATGCTATGACATGTCTCAATTTACAGATTGTGTAGCGTTACTTTGCCTTTGCCTTGATGTAGTCAATGGCATTTTGCACGGACGCTATCTTCTCGGCATCTTCATCCGGGATTTCCACGCCGAATTCCTCTTCGAGCGCCATGACGAGCTCGACCGTATCAAGCGAATCAGCACCCAGATCGTTGACAAATGATGCTGCAGGCTTCACGTCTGCTTCGGGCACACCAAGCTGCTCGGAAATTATTTTTTTTACCTTTGCTTCTACATCAGCCATTGTTTTCCTCCTCTGATTATGTTCTTTATGACAATATCTCGAAAATCTCGAGTTCTGAACGCTTTGTTTGTATTACATGTACATGCCGCCATTAACATGCAGAACCTGCCCGGTGATATATCCCGCCCACGGTGAAGCAAGGAACCGGACGGCATTGGCGACATCTTCGGGGGTGCCGAGCTTGCCAAGCGGTATTTGTTTGGAGAGCTCGGTTTTGACGTTATCGGACAGTGCCTGTGTCATGGCCGTATCGATGAAACCGGGCGCCACTGCGTTCGCCGTGATCCCGCGGTTCGCATATTCACGGGCAATGGTCTTGGTAAGGCCGATGAGCCCCGCTTTCGAGGCTACATAATTCGCCTGGCCTGCGTTACCCATCGCGCCGACAATCGAGGCGATGTTGATGATGGTGCCGCCCCGCTGTTTGGTCATAAATTTGAGCGCGGCTTTGGTGCAAAGGAAGGAACCTTTTAAATTAATGCTCATCACCAGGTCCCAGTCCTCGTCCTTCATGCGGAGGATGAGCCCGTCGCGGGTAATACCGGCATTGTTCACCAGGATGTCGATCCTGCCGAATTTCTCTACCACCTGGTCGACCATCGCAATGACTTCCGCGGATGCGGCAACGTTCGCTTTCAGTGCCAGGGATTTTCTCCCTTTAGCTTCAATGTCTCCAGCGGTCTTCTGTGCTGCTTCGAGGTTAACATCGCAGATTGCCACATCGGCGCCATCGGTCGCGAGCGCGAGAGCGATGTCCCTGCCGATTCCCTGTGCAGCACCGGTAACGAGAGCTATTTTCCCCTGGAGGCTCATTGCGTGCTCCTCAACACTTTTTTATAGTCCCAGAGCAATGAGCGTGTCGCTCATGCTTTTTTGATCTTCGACGTTCAGTATCTTCGCGTCTTTGGCGATGCGTTTCACCAACCCTGACAGCACCTTGCCGGGACCGATCTCTATGAAGGTATCGTATCCATCAGCAACCAGGGTTTTGATCGAGTCCTCCCAAAACAGAGGAGCGCTGATCTGCTTTATGAGTGAAGGCCTCAGCTCGTCTGCTTTCCAAAGAAACTTCGCGTCCGCGTTATTCACGATCGGGATGCGGAGATCGCTGATGGTTACGTTGTTGAGCTCTTGCGCCAAACGCTCGCCGGCCTTTTGCATCATGGCGCAGTGTGATGGCACGCTGACCGTAAGCGGGACGACCTTTTTAGCACCAGCGGTTTTGGCCAGTTCCATGGCCTTTTCCACTGCTTTTTTCTCACCGGCGATCACGATTTGGCCGGGAGAATTGTAATTTGCAGGGGCAACTATACCATTTTTAGCAGCTTCAAGGCAAGTTTTTTCTAGAACTTGACGGTCCATTCCCAGAATGGCGGCCATGAGACCCGTCCCTTCGGGGACAGCTTCCTGCATGAACCTGCCGCGCTTTTGCACCAGGGCGATTGCGTCCTTAAGTTCGAACCCGCCGGCTGCAGTAATGGCGGTGTATTCGCCGAGACTGTGGCCGGCAGCCGCGGTTGCCAAAAGGCCACGCTTTTCAAGGGGCAGCAGGATGGCGAGGCTTGCTGCGAGGATCGCCGGCTGGGTGTTCTCGGTAAGGTTCAGCTTTTCCACAGGACCGTTCAGGCAGAGCTGCACGAGATCAAAACCGAGCACCGCACTTGCCGTTTCCATGATGGCACGGGATTCTTCAAAATTTTCTATGAATTCTTTTGCCATGCCCACGTATTGCGAGCCCTGACCAGGGAAGATGAATGCTGTTTTCATGCTATCCCCGCATTTCCCTGATTTTCTTGATCATGAGAGGAAGGACCTCATGGACGTCGCCGACTATGCCGTAGGTTGCGACGTTGAAGATGGGCGCATCAGGGTCCTTGTTGATCGCGACAATGACATCAGACGACTGCATGCCTGCCACGTGCTGGATGGCGCCGGAGATGCCGCACGCGATATAGAGCTTGGGGCAAACGGTTTTGCCGGTCTGGCCTACCTGGTGCGAATAGGGAATCCAGCCTTCATCGACTGCGCCGCGTGTTGCTGCAACCGCGCCACCAAGGACCTTGGCAAGTTCCTCGATGAGGTGAAAGTTCTTGACGCCGCCCATGCCGCGGCCACCAGCCACAATAATGTTCGCCTCGCAGATATTGACGTTCTCCGTCAGTTCTTCCACAGTCTTTATGACCTTGGTGCGGACCTCTCCTGATTGCGAGAATTTCACATCGATGATCTCTCCGGTACGCGCATCATTGCGGGGAGCCGGTTTCATAACTTTATGCCTGACTGTTGCCATCTGCGGCCGGTGGTTGGGAGAAACGATGGTGGCCATGATGTTGCCGCCGAACGCCGGCCGGGTCTGGTGAAGGTTGCCGGTCTCGGGATCGATATCAAGCATGGTGCAATCCGCCGTAAGGCCGGTATAGAGCCTGGCAGCGACCTTGGGAATGAACGAACGGCCGATCGCAGTTGCGCCGGCGAGGATGATTTCGGGTTTGTGGAGTGTTGCGAGGGTGGTGAGCACGGCGCTGTAGGAGTCGTCGTTAAAATCCTTGAGAGCAGGATCATCGGCAAGGTAGACAATGTCAGCTCCGTGGGCGATGAGGTCCCTGGCCTTTTCTTTGATGCCGTAACCGATGAAGACAGCAGCAAGCTTTGCATGACGTTTATCAGCCAGCTTTCGTCCCTCACCGAGGAGCTCCAGCGTTACGCTGGATATGCCCCCCTTGTGCTGTTCTGCAAAGACCCAGACCCCCTTGAATGCCGAAAGGTCCTTTGCCGCTGCAACCGCTTCTTCGCCGGTCCGTTCGATGGCTTTGAATTCGCATGCCTCAATGCACGCGCCGCACAGAGTACAGCTTTCTGTGATGAAGGCCTTGCCGCCCCGCATCTCGATGGCGCCGAAGGGGCAGGTGGAAACACAGGTTTCGCAACCGGTGCAGGTATTTGAAATGACTTGAACGCTCACAGGAAACTCCTTGTAAGTCAGAGGACAGAGATCAGATCATAGATAACAGACAAAAAATACATTACGTCTGTCTTCTGAATGTCTGGCTTCTGTCGTCTGTTATATCAACGACTGTTCTTTCAACTTCTTCGCGATCTGTTCGACCTGATGCTCGATTGTTCCGGACAGAATCTCCCGCTGGCCGCGAGGGGCGGGAGGGAAGATCCTGACGACCTTCGTGGGCGAACCCTTGAGCCCGAGCATGTTTTCGTCAGCATTGATATCTTTGGCCGTCAAGGTCGTGACCTTGAAGCTTTTTGCTTTCATCTTGCCCTTCAGCGAGGGGAGTCGCGGCTGGTTGATCTCTTTGACCACGGTTATCAGTGCCGGAAGAGATGTTTCCACCACATCGTATCCATCGTCCATCATACGCTCCACGGTCATTTTCCCGTCGGCGATGACCGCTATTTTTTTGATGTAGGCGATAAAGGGAATGCCGAGCATGTCTGCGGTTTCCGGGCCGACCTGAGCCGTATCACCGTCGATCGCCTGCTTGCCCGCGATAACGAGGTCGTACGCACCAGTCTTTTTTATTCCCTGGGCAAGGGTATAGGATGTGGCCCACGTATCAGCACCGGCAAATGCCCGGTCGGAAAAAAGAACGACATCGTCTACGCCCATGGCCACCGCTTCTTTAAGCGCATCTGCGGCCTGCGGCGGCCCCATGGTTACGGCCGTTACCTTGCCGCCGTGCTGCTCGCGCAACCGAAGCGCCTCCTCAATGGCGAACATATCAAAGGGATTGATGATGCTTGGAACCCCGTCGCGGATGAGCGTGTTCGTTTCCCTGTTTATTTTTACTTCTGATGTGTCCGGAACCTGTTTTACCAGAACAATAATATTCATTCAGGCTTCTCCAACTTCTGGCTACCGACTTCTGTATTCAGCTTTTCTGATGTTACTTCTGTCTCGTGGCTTCCCTGATCATGTCGAGGGCGATAACGTTTCGCTGGATCTGGTTGGTGCCCTCATAGATCTGGAGGATTTTGGCATCGCGCATCATTTTCTCGACAGGGTACTCTTTCATGTAGCCAGAGCCGCCCATGATCTGGACAGCATCTGTAGTAACCTTCATGCCCGTATCGGTTGCGAAGACCTTTGCCATGGCGGATGCGCGGGAAAAGTCCTTTGCTCCGCTGTCCATCAAGCGGGCAACGGAGTAAACCAGCGAGCGTGCCGCTTCTGTCTGGGTCTGCATGTCGGCAAGCATGTGCTGGATAGCCTGGAAGGAAGTGATGGGCTGGCCGAACTGGACCCTGCCTTTGGCGAACTTGATGCACTCATCGATGGCGCCTTGTGCAACACCCACACCCTGCGCTCCCACGCCTGCCCGCGAGCAGTCAAGCGTCTTCATCGCTACGATGAAGCCCATGCCTTCTTTGGCGATCAGGTTTTCCTTGGGAATGCGGCAGTTGTTGAAAATCAACTCCGTGGTGGAAGATGCGCGAATGCCCATCTTGTTCTCTTTCTTGCCGAAGGTGAAGCCGGGCGTGCCTTTTTCAACGATAAAGCACGAAGCGCCGCGGGCCCCTTTGGCTTTGTCCGTGATGGCAATAACCGTGTAAACCTGGGCCTCGCCGCCGTTAGTGATCCATTGTTTCGTCCCATTCAGAACGTATTCATTTCCTTCGAGCTTGGCCGTGGTCTGTACGCCGCTGGCGTCGCTGCCGGCGTTCGCCTCGGTCAGGCCGAATGCAGCGAGGTTCTTTCCTGATGCGATGTCGGGAAGGTACTTCTTTTTCTGGGCATCGGAACCGTGCAAAAGAATCGGGTAGGTGCCGAGAGCATTCGCGGCATAGCTTGTGGATACGCCGAGACACGCCTTGGATATTTCCTCAATGGCGATATAGAAATCCAGACTCTTCTTGCCAAGCCCGCCGTATTCCTCGGGGATATAAATACCGAAGAGGTCCGCCTGGGCCATGGCTTTCATGATGTCCATCGGAAATTTGTTCTGCTCGTCAAGCTCAGCCCGCACCGGCACAATCTTCTCGACCGCGATCTGCCGTGCGAGATCGCGTATCATGATCTGATCTTCTGTTAACAGGTAGTCCATTACATCCTCCGGATTACAACAAATTTTATAAAATAAATGAACCCAGATAAATTCTTTTGTAAAGCCAGCGCAGGATTCGTTACCTACCAGCGAACGAGGGCCGATGCCCACGTCATGCCTCCGCCAAAAGCTTCGAACAGAAGAAGGTCATTTTCCTTGATCCTGCCGTCCCGGACCGCTTCGTCCAGCGCCATGGGGATGGAGGCCGCCGAGGTATTTCCGTATTTCTGCACCGTGACCACGACCTTTTCCATGGGCATGTTCAGCCGTTTGGCCATTGCCTGAATGATGCGGAGGTTCGCCTGGTGCGGCACCAGGTAGTCGATTTCTTCGGGTTTTACCTTGTTATGCGCAAGCGCTTCCTGAACAACTTCTTCAAGCGCTCTGACCGCCACCTTAAAGGTCTCGTTTCCCTTCATTTTGATATAGTGCATTTTCTTTTGCACCGTCTCCTCGGAAGGAGGGTGAAGCGATCCGCCTGCGGGAACATAGAGCAGGTTCGCTATCGATCCGTCAGAGTGCAAGTGGGTGGAAAGTATGCCGCGTTTGCCCGCGTGGCGCTGGATCACCACGGCTCCTGCGCCGTCTCCAAAGAGGACGCACGTTGTCCGGTCCTCCCAGTCTACGAAACGCGAAAGCACTTCGGCCCCTACAACGAGGATGTTTTTGTATGTCTCTGATTTTATGAAGGCGTTCGCTACGGACAATCCGTAGATGAAACCGGAGCATGCCGCCGCGATATCGAAAGCTGCCGCATGTTTTGCTCCAAGCTTATCCTGAAGCACACATCCCAGACTCGGCATGATCGTGTCCGGTGTCATGCTGGCAACCAGAATGAGGTCCAGTTCGTTTGCGCCGAGATTCGCCGCTTTCAGAGCTTTTTTGCTTGCTTCATAGGCGAGGTCCGATGTGGACTGTCCCTTTTCCACGACCCTTCGTTCCTTGATCCCGGTCCGTTCCATGATCCATTCATCGGACGTTTCCACCATCTTTTCCAGGTCATGGTTCGTAATGACCTTCTTGGGGACATAGGCTCCGGTCCCTGTAATCCGCGCATGAATCATAATTATTGTTTTAATAACCCCATGTTCTTTTCGATGTCCTCGTGGATATGCGTATTCACCTGGCTCTTGGCGAGCTCAGACGCAACGCGGACCGCATTCTTTATGGCCCGGTCCGAGGAGCGTCCGTGGCTGATTATGCTGATGCCGTTAATACCGATGAGCGGCGCACCGCCATACTCGGCGTAGTCTATCCTTCTTTTCAGGGCGCGGAATGCGGGCTTCATCATGAAATAACCCAGTTTGCGAATCAGGTTGTCCCCGATGTTCTCTCTGATCATGGTGCCGACCGCCTCAGTCACCGCTTCGGAAAGCTTAAGCACCACGTTCCCGATAAAACCGTCGCAGACGATTACGTCTGCTTTGCCCGCCATAACGTCTCGACCCTCGACGTTGCCGATGAAATTAAGCGAGGTCTCGGTCAGGAGTTTGAAAGCCTCTTTGGTGAGCTCATTTCCTTTCGTTTCCTCTTCACCGATGGAGAGCAATCCCACTCTGGGGTTGGGATTCTTCAAAAGATACTTTGCATACACCTCTCCCATGATGGCGAACTGGAGGAGGTGGTTCGGTTTGCAGTCGACATTGGCGCCGACGTCGAGAATAATGCAGGTGCCTTTCATGGTCGGCATGAATGTGGCGATTGCCGGCCGTTCAATACCTTCAAGCTTACCCAGGACAAAGAGAGATGTGGCCATGGCTGCGCCGGTGTGTCCCGCGCTGATCACGGCCACCGCATCGCCGCTCTTCACCAGGTCATTAGCCACGCGGATGGAGGAGTCCTTTTTCCTGCGAAAAACCGTTGCCGGTGAGTCGAGCATATCGACGACTTCCGTGGCGTTACGGATATCGATGGGCAGAGACTTGGCGTGCGGATGCTTTTTGAGCTCAGCCAGGATAGTCTGTTCAATGCCCACGAGGATGATGCCGACGCCGTACTCCTTGGCAGCCTGAACAGCGCCTGAAACTACGGCATGAGGCGCAAAATCTCCCCCCATGGCATCAACAGCAATTTTCATAACATGCTCTCCGCAAAATAAAAGGCAAAGGGGCATACCGGAAAAGCAGTATCATCCCTTTGCCTTCACGCACGCGTCCGTTATATCTGTTGAACGGTTACTACTTCGCGGCCGTTATATGTGCCGCACGAAAGACAGGCATGGTGAGGCTGCCTGATCTCACGGCACTGCGGACAGACCGAAAGGCTCGGCGCTTTAAGGTGTTTATGAGTGCGCCTTTTGTCTCTGCGGGATTTGGATGTTTTGTGTTTTGGATTAGCCATGTTTCTGTATTACTCCTTCTGTTTTTTGAATAGATCCTGCAGCGCGGAAAATGCGCTGAAATCATGCTGTTCTTTTTTCCGGCAATCACACTCTTTTATATTCAGGTCTTCGCCGCAGACGGTGCATAGACCTTTACAGTCCGTATTGTGGAGTGGAACCATGGGAAGAGACATGAGCAATTGCTCCTTCACCAACTCCATAGGCTCGATTTCTTCTCCTTGATAAAACTCAATGTCAAGCTCCGATTTGCCGAGCTCATGCTCTGATGATGTACCCTGAAAACTAGCAGGGGCGAGGTCAAAACTCATTTTCGCATCAATCGGGTACGAAAAACTTTTCAGGCAGCGGCTGCACGTGAGCAGTGGTTTGGCCTGGACCCTGCCGGAGATATGAAACATGCCTTTCCCCTCAGGGGTGATACTGAGAGACGCAGTATAAACTGTAGCCTCGGCATTCTGTTCGGTTAGAATATATTCCTGAACAAAGTCCAGGGTAAGCCCCTCTGGTGGTATCTCATTGATCTTAAGGGCCATTTAATTAGCTCCAGAGGCTGCAAGTTACGAATTATATAGAGAAGCTCGTGTTTTGTCAAGGGAAAACCACAAGGCATGGTGGGGACCAATGCTTCACCTTACGAGGTTTGGTGTAAGCCTAAAAAGCATTGCAGTTGTTCGTTGTGATAAACTACGATCCAAGTACGTTCGGTCCGCCTCCCTTAACGCGTTTGAGCAGAAGAAGTCCAAGAATGAAAAAAAGGGCAATGGAGAGGATCGCGGGGCGCTGACTCCCAAAGGCCGCGGATACCTGACCGAAAACAAGAGGACCGAGGATAGCTGAAGATTTTCCTACCAGTGAATAGACGCCGAAATACTCAGCTTCTTTCCCTTCGGGGATGAATTGGGTAAAGAACGCGCGAGTGCCTGCCTGTACCGATCCCAGACCCAGACCTGCGGTGCAGGCGATAAACCAAAATTGCGTTTTGGTTTGGACAAAAAAAGCTGTAACTGCGATCAGAGACCAGAGAAGGAGGGAGATGATGACCACTTTTTTGGGCCCCCACATGTCAGTTGGCCTGGACAGGAGAAATGCACCACCAAGTGCGGTAATTTGCACTGCCAGATACATTCCGATGAGCTCCCCCTGGGAAAATCCAAACGTTGTTGCTGCAAGACTGCTCGAGAACACGATGACCGTGTTCACGCCATCTTCATATATGAGGTAGGAAAGAAGGAACTTTCTTGGCTCCTTACGGGACCAGATTTCTCGTAGCGTCCTCCAGGCGGTACTGATGCCCATCATGCCAGCTTGTGCCGTGGTAATGCGATTGCGGCCATCGCGGGGCAGAAACAGGAACGCAGGCAGGGAAAACAGTGCGAAAAAAATTGCAACCATGATCCAGACGAGTTCCAATCTGCCGGTCTTTACCAAAGGTATCGCAATGAGGAGGGAAATAATCGATCCCGCGTAGCCGATCGTAAATCCCCATCCCGATACTCTGCCCTGATATTCAGCAGGCGCGATTTGCGGAAGAAACGCATTATAGAATACCAGTCCGCCCTCCATGCCGATATTGGCCAGGACGATCAGGATAAATCCCAGGAGAGCGGCCCCGGGTGTCAGGAGGGTGAATCCAGCAACTGACGCAATGCAGATGATCGTATATAGGGCGAGAAGCCGCTTCCGTAATCCGGCGTAATCAGCAATGCCGCCAAGAAAGGGGGAGGAAAGTGAAACTGCGAGCATGCTGAGAGAGATTGCCCGTCCCCACCAGAGATCTCCGCTGCCCGCGCTGTTCCCGACGACAACATTGATATAATACACCTGGAAAATGACTGCAGCGATGACCGCGGAATAACTCGAGTTAGCGAAGTCGAACAAACACCAGCTGAAGATTTGTTTCTTATTCATGGGAGATCACTGCGGGTGCTGTCCGGTTATTGTCATGATCGCTATCTTAACGATCTCGACCATGCGGCCCAGTTCTTTCAAGGATATGGTGAGTGGCGGCATGAGCACGATGACATTTCCGAGCGGCCTGATAATAAGGCCGTTCTTGCGGCATTCCTGGCTTACCCGCACGCCGATCTTTTCCTCAAGCGAGTAGGGTTCCCTGGTGATCTTGTTCCTGACCAGTTCAATGCCGACCATGAAGCCTTTTTGCCTGATATCCCCAACCTGAGCGAGTTCCCTGAACTGACGCAATTCTTTGGCAAGAAACGTTATCTTAGGCTGGAGTTTCAGAAGAGTATTTTCCTTCTTGAAAAGGTCGATATTGGCGATTGCCGCTGCGCACGCCAGGGGATTGCCGGTGTAGGTATGACCATGGAAAAAAGTCCTCAGTTCGTGGTAGGCGCCGAGAAAACCCGCATGGATTTCCCCGGTGGTGAGTGTTGCTGCGAGCGGCAGGTATCCACCCGTAATGCCCTTGGCCACCGCCATTATGTCCGGCACTACCTTCTCATGCTCGCAGGCGAACATTTTGCCGGTCCTGCCGAAACCGGTTGCAACCTCATCGGCGATCATCAGAATATCATATTTCGTACACAGGTCTCTGATCCGCCGCAGGTATCCAGGCGGTTGAAGGAGCATGCCTGCTGCGCCCTGGACCAGCGGTTCTATGATCAGAGCGGCAGTCCCGGAAGCGTATTTTTGGATCGTTTTTTCCGCATGCATGACGCAGGTCATCTGGCAGTCAGGATGAGATAATCCGTACCTGCAACGGTAACAGGAAGGGGTTTCGATCTTGTAACTCTTGAACAGGAGGGGGGTGTAGATCTTGTGAAAAAGGTCGATGCCTCCAACGCTCACGGAGCCGATCGTATCTCCGTGATACGCCTCGGTGAGGGAGATGAACCCGGTTTTCCGCTGATACTGAGGGCCTTTCTGTTGCCAGAACTGGAACGCGATCTTGAGCGAGATCTCGATCGCCGTGGAGCCGTTGTCGGAATAAAAAACTTTTGTTAAGCCTTTTGGCGCAACGCCGACTAGTTTTTCCGCAAGTTGCACAGCCGGTACATTCGAAAGACCCAGCAGGGTGGAATGAGCGATTTTTTTTAACTGTTTGGAGATTGCCTGGTCCAGTTCTTTTTTCCGGTGGCCATGGACGTTGACCCACAGTGAAGACACCCCGTCGAGATATTTTTTCCCTTGGATGTCCGTCAGGGTGCAGCCTGTGCCGCTTTCGATGATGATCTGCTGCTCTTTTTCCCAATCCTGCATCTGGGTGAAGGGGTGCCATAAATATTTTTTGTCAATGTGCTCCAGAGGTTGTGCGACTTTCTTTTTGGGGGTGCGTGCTTGGGACATTGATTGGTTTCCTCCCTCACCAGGAATGATATAAGTAGAATGACTGTATTATATTTTAACCGCTATTTTTGTCAATTATAAAAAGTGCTTGAAAATCCAGACTTCTTTCTGGTAGAATAATGTGCTTTGGCCGCATGTCAGGCAAAATCAGGAGGTTTCCGAATCATGATGCATAAAAAGAGATGGTTCATATCAGGTTCTTTCATTTTGTTCCTGGGCGTGGTCATCGGCCTCATCCTGTCTTCGCGTCTTGATATCACATCTTCTATTCCCGCCAAGAGCCAGGTGTCATCCAAATCGGTTGATATCCTGACGCAGCTGAGCGAGGCGCAATCCGAGGTTGCCGCCGTTGCTACGCCGTCGGTGGTCAATATTTCGACGACACGGGTTATTCAATCGCGTGATGAGGCGCCCTTTGATTTCTTTGATGATCCGTTCTTTAAACGATTTTTTGGGGACCAGGCCCCTCATTCCAATGCACCGAGAGAGCGGAAGGAGCAGAGCCTCGGGTCGGGAGTGATTGTGTCAGAGGATGGATATATCGTGACCAATAACCATGTGATCGAAAAAGCGCAGGAGATCAAAGTGCTTCTTTCGAACAAACGGGATTATAAAGCGAAGCTCATCGGTGCGGACCCCAAGACCGATATTGCGGTCATCAAGATTGAAGCAAAGGGGTTGACCGCACTTGCTTGGGGTGATTCAAACAGCTTGAAGGTTGGAGAAATCGTATTCGCAATCGGCAACCCCTTCGGCCTCAACCAGACCGTGACCATGGGGGTGATTAGCGCTGTTGGACGCGCGAATGTAGGCATTGCCGACTACGAGGACTTTATTCAGACCGATGCTGCGATCAACCCGGGCAACTCGGGTGGGGCCTTGTTGAACGCGCGAGGCGAGTTGGTAGGCATTAATACTGCCATTGTTTCACGGACCGGAGGATATCAGGGAATCGGGTTCGCGGTCCCGAGCAGCATGTCCAAACAGGTGATGGACAGCTTGATGAAGTTTAAAAAAGTTGTGCGAGGCTGGCTCGGTGTCAGTATTCAAGAGGTCACGTCCGATCTCGCCGAAGAGTTTGGTGTGAAAGACCTGAAAGGAGCGCTGGTATCAGGTGTGATGAAAGGAAGCCCAGCAGAAAAAACGGGTATCAAACAGGGAGATGTGATCCTGCAGTATAATAGCAGAGTTGTGGAAGATACCGGCCATCTGAGGAACATGGTTTCGCAGACCCCGATCGGTACCAAGGTTGTCGTTAAGTTGTTTCGTCAAAAAAAGGAACTTGATATGAACGTGGAGATCGCTGAGATGCCCAAGAAGCTTTCCGAGCGGTCTTCTCAGAACAACGATGAGCAGGGAAACAATGAAGATGAAAGTTCCGCTCTCACGGGACTTGTCGTGCGGGAACTTACTCCAGACCTGGCCAACCGGTTCGGCATCGACGAAAACGAGAAAGGCGTGGTGGTCATACGCGTGGAGCAGGACAGCAAGGTGTTCGAAGCGGGAATTCGGCCCGGCGACATTATTCTTCAGGTAAACCAGAAAAACGTGGCTACCATAGAGGACTACAAGAAGACGGCCGGCAGGATAAAGGCAAAGGACAGGATCCTGCTCCTTATTAGGCATAAGGGTGAGGAACTGTTTGTCAGCATCAGGCCGGAGTAGTCCGTCCGGTTTACCGGGCGGGGTTGGTTTCCGCGGAATATTTAGATTACATGTCAGAATATACTGAAAGGAGGTGAACAACGTGGGTCTTATCGTAATCCGGTTATTGTTTATTTTTGTCAGCACCCTGCTCGGCTACTATGTAACGACCACGCAACTGGAGGACCAGGTCAGCAAGGTGGAAGGAATTGCCATCGGTTTCGGAGTGTCGGTACTTATTATTCTTACCGAGTTTTTGTTCAGGCGGGTATCATTGAAGGTTATCATCGGCGGTATTCTTGGATTTGTCATCGGGCTGATGTCTGCAAATATCATCGCAGCGCCGCTCAAACTGGTTCCCCTCGAGCGGAGCATCGTAAATTTCATTCTGTTGCTGATGAACGGTTTTTTCGGCTACCTGGGAATTACGATCGGCATTAGGGAGGGGGAGCGGTTTAATCCCTCGAACATCAAGAAGCTCTTTAAGAGCAGTGGGGAAGAAAACACCAAGATCATGGATACGAGTGTGATTATCGATGGACGCATCGCGGACGTATGCGAAACGGAGTTTCTGGATGGCACCATCATCATCCCGCAATTCATTCTTCATGAATTGCAGCACATCGCTGATTCATCCGACTCGCTGAAGCGGGCACGGGGCAGGCGCGGTCTCGATATTCTGCATCGCATCCAAAAGATGAGCCACATGGAGGTTCGGATAGTGGAGGAGGACTTTCCCAAAATACGGGAAGTGGACAGCAAACTGATTGCGCTTGCCAAAAAGCTCGGCGCCAAGGTTATTACGAATGATTTCAATCTCAACAAGGTTGCCGAGCTTCAGGGCGTAAAGGTACTGAATATCAACGATCTGTCGAATGCGGTCAAGCCCGTGGCGCTTCCGGGCGAGAGCATGCGGGTGTTTGTATTGAAAGAAGGCAAGGAACCCGGCCAGGGAGTGGCATACCTGGATGACGGGACGATGATTGTGGTGGAAAACGGTCGCCGGCACATAAATAAAAATGTGGAGGTTGCGGTCACCAGTGTGCTTCAGACTGCTGCGGGACGTATGATCTTCACCAAACTCAAAGAAGACATGGAGCATGAGTTGCAGGCATAAACAATATTACACATTGCTAAGACGTGCCACTGAGCCAGATCAAGTACGTTTGTTATTGCTGCTTTTTTTCGGTCTCGGTGGTAGAACATGGTATGACTATGACCAATCATCACTGGCTGTCAGGAGGGTAGATGTCAGGACATTCAAAATGGGCGACAACAAAGCATAAAAAAGCGGCTACTGATTCAAAACGCGGCAAGATATTTACGAAGATCGGGAAAGAGATCACCGTGGCTGCCCGATTGGGCGGCGGCGATCCTGCGGGAAACCCCCGCCTCAGGACAGCAGTGGCCAAGGCCAAATCCGTGAGCCTTCCTGCGGAAAATATCAAGCGGGCTATCCAGAAAGGCACCGGAGAACTGCCGGGCGTTTCGTACGAGGAAATAACGTATGAAGGATATGGGCCAGGAGGAGTGGCTGTCCTGGTTGAATCCATGACTGACAACCGGAACAGGACAGTGTCGGAAATTCGGAATATTTTCAGCAAGGCCAATGGGAATATGGGAGAAGCTGGGTGTGTTTCGTGGATGTTTCATAAAAAAGGTTATATTGTGGTAAACCGCGCAAAGGCCAATGAGGACCAACTCATGACGCTTGTCCTTGATGCGGGTGGTGAGGATATGCAAACCGAGGATGATAATTTCGTCATCACGACGCCGCCGAACGATTTTGAAAAAGTGAAGAAGGCGCTTGAGGACGCCGGCGTGGCTCTGGATATGGCGGAGATAACCTCAGTTCCCCAGACCTATGTCAAGCTTGACGGCAAGGAAGCGCAGCAGATGCTGCGGCTCGTTGATACCCTGGAAGACAACGACGATGTGCAGAATGTGTATGCAAACTTTGACATCCCCGATGAAATACTGAATGCCGTGTAAGTGAAGGATCCAATTCAGCGTGCAAGATAGCTGATGCATTCGTAAAAACACGTGAATTAATCGCAGAGTTGCAGGCAAACGGTTGCCCTTCGGTGGGGAATGTTGTTTTCGATTACATCAGATTAGTCGCCCGCGGAAATATTTTTATTATTAAGGTGTTTTGTGTCATGGGGGATGAATGAGAGTACTGGGTATTGATCCGGGAACATTGACAACGGGGTATGGGATCGTGGCCGAAGAAGACCACAAGCTATTTCATGTGGTTTCGGGAGGTATCAGCCCGTCATCGAAACAGCCGTTTCCGAAGCGGCTTCAGAAAATCTATGAGGAACTGGAAAAAATCATGCACAAGCACCGTCCCCAGGTGGTTGTGGTCGAGGATCTCTTTGTTTCCAAGAACATCAAGTCAGCACTTAAACTCGGGCATGCGCGCGGGGTCGCGATCCTCGCCGCGATGAATGCGGGATTGCCTGTTTTCGAATATTCACCCCTCGAGGTTAAGCAATCGGTGGTGGGGAGCGGCAAGGCTGAGAAGAAGCAGGTCCAGATGATGGTTAAGGTATTGCTCGATCTTCCCAAAGTGCCGCATCCTGCTGACGCAGCAGATGCCCTGGCTGGGGCGATATGTCACATTCACTGTTCGCGGCTCAAGGAAATACTCAGGAACCCCTCAGCTCTGCGGACCGGCAAACACATCGTTGGAAGCGGCAGGTCCACCCCCTCACGGAGCGGGCAGGCGGGATGAGATGATTGCATTTCTTACCGGCAGACTCCTGCGGAAAGCTGCTGATCATCTCATCGTGGACGTCTCCGGCGTTGGCTATCAGGTGTCTGTCCCGCTCTCCACGCTTCAAAATCTTCCCGATGACGACGGGGTCGTTGGTCTGCATATTCATACACACCTGCGGGAGGATTCTCTTTCCCTGTATGGTTTTCTCACTGAAGCGGAAAAGGAAATGTTTTTACTCCTCCTGGGAGTATCGGGCATCGGCCCTAAACTTGCTCTCGCGGTTCTCTCAAATATTTCTGTTGAGGACCTGTCAGGCGCCATTCTGGCTGCGGACGACTCAAAACTTCGTACCATCTCGGGCATTGGAAAAAAGACCGCGGCGCGAATGGTCCTTGAGCTTAAGGATAAAATTAAACTGATAGGGGATATCGCCGCAACGTCCGGCCGGACTGAGACTGTGGCTTTTTCAGAGCTTTTGGAGGACGCAATTTCGGCGCTCGTGAATCTGGGCTATAAAAAGCAGCTTGCCGAAGATACTTTGAAAAGGGTGCAGCAAGGCAAGCCCGGTCTGAGCGTGGAAATGATGATCCGCGAGGCGCTTAGTATTCTGATGAAGCGGTAAAAATGTATGAGGGACGGGGCAAAATCGGATAATGAATCGAATTATTGAACCTGAACAGAATGATGACGATGTTCAGATCGAGACGAATCTCCGGCCTGTCCGGTTTGCAGATTTTGTGGGTCAGGACAGAATCAAGGAAAACCTGCTGGTTTTCATCGAGGCGGCGAAGGGAAGAGGAGAAGCCCTCGACCATGTACTTTTCTGCGGTCCACCGGGGCTTGGTAAAACTACGCTTGCTAACATCATAGCCCATGAACTGGGAGTGAATATAAAATCTACATCCGGTCCTGTGCTTGAACGCGCTGGCGATCTTGCGGCCATACTTACCAATCTGCAGCACCGTGACGTCTTGTTCATCGACGAGATCCATCGGTTGAACCGTGTTGTCGAGGAAATTCTCTATCCGGCTATGGAGGATTTTCAGCTCGACATCATTATCGGCCAGGGGCCCGGCGCACGGTCCATCAAACTCGATTTGCCCCATTTCACCCTCGTGGGAGCAACAACGAGGACCGGGTTGCTCACGTCTCCCCTCCGTGACCGGTTCGGTGTGATTGACCGGCTCAATTTTTATTCCTCCGGAGAACTTCAAACCATTATTCAGCGTTCAGCGGGCCTGCTGCGAGTCAAGATAGAGCCGGAAGCCGCCTCGGAGATATCCCGGCGTTCACGGGGTACGCCGCGCATTGCTAATCGTCTGCTGCGCAGAGCAAGGGATTTTGCGCAAGTCCAGGGCGACGGAGTAATTTCGTTTTCCCTGGTTGAACGCTCCATGGAACGGCTGGAAGTGGATGCGAAAGGGTTTGATCAGATGGACCGCAGACTTTTGCTGACGATCATTGATAAGTTTGACGGCGGACCAGTTGGCCTTGATACGCTTGCTGCTTCACTGAGTGAGGAACGGGATACTATCGAGGACGTGTATGAGCCTTTTCTGCTGCAGGAAGGATTTCTTGACCGAACCCCCCGCGGCAGGTTGGCGACGAGGCTTGCCTACGAGTATTTTGGAAGGAAAAAAAACGCCGGTCAGCAAGAGAAACTGCTGTGAGTTTTCCCGAGCGCGCGAACGTGATATTGACGATCAACATGGTCCTGGAATCGTGTTCTACTGCACGGGAGATTGGGGGGTGGTGATGGAGGTTGCCGCAGTTAACAGGACGCTCAGAAACACCGGCATTTCTGTGGCCTTTATTGCCGTCCTTGTCGTTGCTACCTATCAGCGGAACAGCATCTGGTATTCTCTTTTGTCCTTGTGGGAGGATGTCGCGATAAAATCTCCGCAGAAGTCGCGGGTCCATAACAACCTTGGGAACTGTAATGTGCTGCTCGATAGGTATTTCCAAGCGCTCGAGGAATATCGAAAAGCTGTGGAACTCGATACCGGCAACATTGAGGCGTATTATAACCTTGCTATAACTCTGGAAAAAGTGGGGATTGCCAATCAGGCGGCCTATTATTACGATGTTTTCTGCAAAAATGCTCCTGCTGAATATAAAGAACAGAAAATGATGGCGTGCGAGCGATCCGACCGTCTGTCTCGAGGGAAAAGTGCATATGGACACCGATCGCCGTAGCCGGTCTGAAACCAATTATCATCTCCTGATATGAATATTCTTCTGCATATGTGCTGTGCGCCGTGCTCCCTGTATCCCTATTCCCGCTTAAAAGAAGAAGGGTATGAACCAATGGGGTATTTTTATAACCCCAACATTCATCCCTACCTGGAATTTAAGAAACGCATGGAAACGGTCAAGGAATTTTCCGTTCGTGTTGGGATTGAGGTGCAGTATCAGATCGGTTACGACCTGGATGAATTTCTTGTCCGAATCGCTGGTACCGGCGCCAACCGATGTGAACATTGCTATCGGATGAGGCTGAAAGCCGCAGCCGCAGCAGCTCAGCAAAAAGGATTCTCCGTATACACCACATCGCTTTTGTACAGTAAATATCAGAAACACGACCTGATCGCCGAAATCGGAAAAGAAATGGCATCCGAACATGACGTTGAGTTTTACTATGAGGACTTCCGATCCGGGTGGCGGGAGGGTATTGTTGAATCCAAGGCCATGGGACTTTATCGCCAGCAGTACTGCGGCTGCATTTACAGCGAGCGGGACAGGTACCTCAAAGGTTGATTCTTGCTGCGGATTGCGGTGTGGGGATAGTATGTGCCGGAAATCGTTCCCGAAGAGGGAAGGGTGAATTCATGCGGACCATTATTGTGATGGTGATGTTGCTCTCCTGTATGTTCGCTGTGGTATTGCGCAATCGCATTTGGCGCGATGATTTTACCCTGTGGGATAACGTGATCCTTCAGAGCACGCAAAAGACGCGGGGATACAATAACGCTGCGAGCGCACAACTACGACATGGCAGGGTTCAAGAGGCAATTCGTATTTATGAGCAGACGCTGAGTGGCGGTCGGCGTAATGAAGAAGCAGCCAATAACCTTGCGATCATTTATCTCGACAAGGGAGAGTACGACAAAGCCATAGCTTACGCGATGCAGGGTATTGCCGCAGACGGAAGTGCCTATAACACTCTGGGTGAGATCTACATGAAAACACAGCAATTTGAGATGGCATTTGATTTCTTTAAAAAGGCGATCGCAATAAATCCTTCCGAGTACACTCGCTATTATAACGCGGCGCTGGCCCTTGAACGTCTCGGCAGGCCAGAGGATGCTTGTGCGTACTGGAAAAGCTTTGTGCTTCACGGCAAATATAAAGAGAACATGGATGACGTGATGGCACATATGCAGGAGTTATCGTGCCAATAGCCGGAGCATCGCAATCGGGGCCGCGAAGGCTGTTCCTCTCTCTACTTGTCGCGATGCATGTATTATTCGCACCTGCCGTCTTTGGTTCGGAAAACATGCGCGTAGCTCTTGCTGACAACCAGAGATCCGTCGTGCTCAAGTCCGCATCGGGACTGATAGTCCAGGAACAGGCAGGGCATGGTCTCAAAAGAATGCAGTTCAAGGCAGATGCGATCGGCAGCAGGCCTGTCCGTATTCGGTCTCGCGATGATGTCGTCGAGGTGAACGGTAAGAGCTACCGGGGCATGGTGGAACTCAGGAAGAAAAGGAATGGTCTCCTTTTAGTAATCAACGATCTCCCACTGGAAGTCTACCTTAAGGGGGTGGTCGCTGCGGAAATTCCTTTTGGCTGGGAATCAGAGGCGTTGAAAGCCCAAGCTGTTGCAGCACGAACGTATGCCCTTTATCAAAAGAAAGCAGCGGGCGCGAGGCCGTATCACATCCTTGCCACGGTTAGCAGCCAGGTTTATGCAGGGAGGCAAGGGGAGCATGCAAGCGTGGACCGGGCCGTGCAAGAAACTGAGGGCATGGTCATCGTTTACGACGGCGAGGTGATTCCAGCTTTTTATCACTCGAGCTGTGGTGGACATACGGAAAATGCATCTGAGATGTGGGGCATAGATGCGCCATATCTTAAGGGGGTGGATTGCGAATGCCAGGAGATCTCAAAATACGGCGCTTGGGAAAAGCGCATGAGCGCGTCATTGGTAACGGCATCGCTTGCCCGTTTAGGGTACCGACTTCACGATATCACTGACATAGGGATAGAGAGCCTTACTCCCGCCGGCAGAGTAAAAAAGTTGTTCATTCAGCATGCCAAGGGAGTTCTTAGTATCCCCGCGGAGACGCTGAGAGCTGCGGCTGGCTATCCGGTCATTCCCAGCGTTTTTTTTGAGATCGCCCTGGAAGGTAAGGAGATCGTGATCTCAGGCAGAGGCATGGGGCATGGCGTGGGACTTTGTCAGTGGGGCGCCAAAGAAATGGCGCAGCGCGGGTATAATTACCGGTCTATTCTGAGCCGATATTATCCAGGTACGAGTCTCACTCTGATTGAGCGCCTGTAATGCGAACTGCGGCATATTTCTCCTTGACATCAATCTTCATACCATATAAATTATCGCATGCTTAAAGTACGCCGGATTTACATCATGATGCCGCTGACCCTCATTATCATGATCTCGTTGATGAGGATTTCCTATATAAGGAACTTTGTTTACAAAAATCCCATGAGCATGTGGCGGGATGATGTCATAAAATCCCCGAACAAACGGCGAGCTCATGAGAACCTGGGGCAGTCCCTTTCCGCGGCTGGTTTATATCAGGAGGCGCTTAAGGAGTTGACAACCGTCCTCGCGCTCAAAGATGACGGAAGTGTTCCCATGCGAGATGTTTACCGCGAGATCGGTGTGGTCTATTACCGGGTAGGCCGGATAGATGATTCTATTATTGCGTGGCAGAAAGGTCTGCGTTTTGCGCCGAACGATGCCGGTCTTTTGAACAATCTCTCGGTCGCTTATCTGACCAAGCAAAGTTATGATGAGGCAGAAGCGCACGCTTTGGCGGCGCTCAATGTTGATCCGCTCATGCCCTCGGTTATGAACACGCTTGGCGAGGTTTATTTAAAAAAAGGAAAGGCCGCTGAAGCGGCCACCTATTTTATCAGGGCGATCGAGAGGGAGCCGGATGTTCCCGCCCGCTATTGGAATGCGGCGCTGGCTCTAGCGAAGGGCGGCAATATAGATAATGCCATCCTCTATGCGGAGAGGTTTCTGGCAATGTCGAAGAACGAATATGCAAGGCGCGACGCCATGGATTTACTCGCCAACTTAAAAAAACTGAAGGCGAAAAAAACCCATTAGCGCATGGGATTCATGAAAAAATACTCGCATAAGTTTTTATCTAACCAATTTTGTTCTGTGCAAATACCATCAGCATCTTGAGCATTAACGCGCATTCACTGAATCGTTCACTCTATAAAAAAATCTAATAGTTTTTAATTTACAATGTGTTATATTGTGGCATATGCGTTGCATAATAACTAAATCAAATAGGGAGTTTATGAAATTAATAAACTCTCAGGCATCTTAAAAACAAAAAATATAGGTAATCTGCAATACATGGCAGAAGAAGTTTAAGATGCCAGTTAAAATATAATCGTACATGGAAAGGAGGCAGGGGCTGCCTGTAGCAGCACGAAGACCGCTAAGTTTTTGCCAGTATTAGTCCGGTTTAGAACGCCCAGTACGAATTTTTTGGGCGGGGGAAAGATGTTCTGGAGAACGGCTTAAAATTTTTGACAATTTTGCATTACCTCAATCCAATTTAAGGAGAAACAAAACCAATGAAGAAGCTTCTCGTAGTAATGATCGTAGTCGTGGCAATCGCGCTTGTCAGCGCAGGCGTTGCAATGGCCGGTATCTCGTCCACCCGTCATAACCTGTCATCGAGCGCATCCTGGACGATCAGGGCAGCAGCAGGTCAGACGAACGAAATTTGCGTGTTCTGCCATACGCCTCACAACGCGAACACCGGTTTCCTTGGCGCGCCCCTCTGGAACAAGACCAACTCAGCATCCGTCTACACCCTGTACGGCACGACGGTTGGCGGCAACACCACCGCGACCCTCGGCGCAATCTCCAAAGCATGCCTCAGCTGCCATGACGGTTCAAGCGCCATCAACTCAGTCGTGAATGCTCCTGGTTCCGGCATGGGCTCCGGCACGGTTAACATGAACGGCGGCACCACGGTTATGCCCGCAGGCGCCACGAACCTCGGCACAGATCTCCGCAACGACCATCCGGTTGGCATCACCTATGACGTCACCGCCCCGGTCGAAGCAAGCCTCTATGGCACGGCAACGGCCCTCACCGGCTCGTGGGTCGGCGCAGTAACCATTGCTGACCTGCTCCGCAACGGCCAGGTTGAGTGCTCCAGCTGCCATGAGCCGCATTCCAGCCAGTTCGCCGAGTTCCTGAGAGCGGACAATGCCAACGGCAGCAAACTTTGCCTTGGTTGCCACAACAAGTAATCTAACTTCAAAATAATGTAGCGTAATAAAGGGGGAGTTTAAATACTCCCCCTTTATTTTAGGGCTACGTTTAGCTGCGGAAGAAAAGATTATTGCAATGAGAGAAATTAACAAGTTCGCTTAACAACGTGGAACTTTAAGGAGAATCTAATAATGAAGAAGTTTCTCGTAGTAATGATCGTGGTCGTGGCAATCGCGCTTGTCAGTGCGGGCGTTGCAATGGCCGGCATCGCGTCAACCCGCCACAACCTGTCGTCGAGCGCATCCTGGACGATCAGGG
>Ga0334722_10000041_pt1 | contig 184209 bp, 212 predicted proteins | sample C3_bottom_MG_FD_207210 | JGI IMG/M metagenome (GOLD analysis project Ga0334722, IMG submission 207210) | Sediment microbial communities from Yellowstone Lake, YNP, Wyoming, USA - C3_bottom | ecosystem: Environmental > Aquatic > Freshwater > Lake > Sediment | place: USA: Wyoming | collected... | reverse complement strand
TCTGGACCATAGTCTGCCATTTGTTCTGCAACGACTACGCCGCAGCCCGAACAAATCCTTTCACCATTCTGAACGTCATCAATTAGTGATGATTCACATTCAGGACAGCATTTTTCTATTTCAATTGCGTTCATTTCTTTTTCTCCTTAATTTTTTATATTTTTTTACAGGAGAAGATGCGAGTGCAAAAACTTTCTTACCAATGTATTTTTTTACATTGTTTGTCAACGGAATGGCAGATGCATATGGTTTTCCAGTTGGACCTATCATCTCCGTAACTTTTGCTATCTTAGTACTTTTTTCGTCACAAATTATCTGACCTTCTTCCAAAGTTTTTGAAAGACGTATGATAACTCTGCCACTATTGGCCAAATGCATTATTTCGCCTACCTCCTGCAATTACTGCTCAAAATGTTCTGTCATTATCATAGAGTTCTGTCAACTTTACTTTAGCTAGAAGCTAGATTGAATATTATTTGGACTGCTTTGCTCTTTTAGAAACTAATTTCTCAGAAATTTTATTTAGGATTTTTGTTTTTGGAGAGTCTTTTGGTAAAATAATATATCCTGATCTGACGTAAGGTCTTTTTGGAAATCTTACTTTATCATTTGATTCAGTTAATTCTAATCCAGCTGCTTTTGCAGCTTCGATTAACTCATTTAGAGATGGATCAAAAATACATTTTTCTTTTGAAAGTTTTCGGCCTTTGTCACGCGGTAATGTCTTGTTAAAATAATCAAGCCAGACTACGACATGCTCGTAATCTTTCATTTAATCACTTTATGAGAACTGCGTTAACTGCACCATGTTGTCCTGGTTTTGATACAACTCTACACTTTCCATCTTCAGTTTCAAGAATTGCACCTTTGCAAATTACGCCGCGTCTTTGATAATCACTGTTTGTTGGATTTTCTAAAACCTTCACAATTTTTGTTTTCTTTACTTTAGAATTTGGAATTGCTAAATTTACAAAGTCTATTGTCTTTAATGCAGTTTTTTGATTTTTTCCACGTACTTTTCTGGTAACAGTAATTGCTGGACCAATTAAAGCCTCATTAGGATATCTGTCAATTTCATATTTTCTTCTAGTACGTAATGGATGTCGTCTTCCACCAGTAATTTTACTTGTTGCCAAATTCTCTAAAGATTTTCTCATGTAATGCGTTTGAACTACTCTAATTTATACAAAACGCAAAATATCTTATCTAAACTACATTCTTGAAGAATTTTTTCTAGATTTTAAAGAACTATGCCTGAGGCGCAACAGTCTGCGGTGAACTTGAAATAGCAATATGAGGTGACTTTCTTACCCTTTTGAACAGCTTTTGTTTTAGTGAATCAGCATCTCCTTGAATTCCAAAATATTTTTGAAATTTTGGTGTTGTAGAATAAATTTTTAATCTTCCGACATTTTGATTTTCTATGTAATCTAGCTGACGTAATTCCTTGAGATGTAAGTAAACTCCTGAACCTCTTGTTTCAACAAGTTGTTTAGAAGAGATTGGTTGCATGTAAGCAATGTATGAAAGAGTTTTCAGAGTTGCATTTGGTAAAATTGGTTTTGAGGCATATCTTCTAATTGTTGAACTATACTCAGGTTTTAGCTGAAATACATAAGAATCATCAGGCAAGGTTACAACTTCTATAGCCTTGAATGCTAACTTTGCCTTTTTCATTATAAGATTAAGCAAATTGAGGGTTTTTGTTCTAGATTCTGTGCCTGAGGCTTTGATCAAATCCTCTATACTCAAAGGCCTACCGGCCGAATATAAGGCAGCCTCGATTCTGGCCGTTGCTTCGTCATCGTTTTCAATTTTTGTCATTTATTACATCTCTGCTAGAATCTACTTAAAAGAATCCTTTCTTCATCTTTGATTAGGTTGTAAATTTCTCTTTGATAAGGGTGATTTTTATATCATCTTCAACTTGTTCTAGTTCAACCTTTTGATCCCTTGCAAGAAACAAGATAGCAAAAAAACATCTTATTGAATCAATAGTATCAAGGCCAATTATGATATCCTTAAGCATCCCAGAACCAATAGAACTAATCTTGTTTGTAATAAGTTCCTCATACTTACCAATAATATTCTCAAGCGAAATAAAATATTCCTTAAAATCTGGTGCTTCAATTGGTTCAAAACTTAATTGCTTTCCTCTTCGAGAGCGAGGGTTAGCAATAGTTCCTATGAGATTTTCAAGTAAATTCAAAAGCTCATCTAATGTTACTGGGTAAGTTGACTCGTGCCGATAAGGCATATTTATCAAGTCAATATCCAAGTCAACTCTCTGAGTTAACGGCTTTTTTTCCATTGCAGCTTTTTGTAATGCAAAAATACTTTCTACTTTCATTCTATGAATTAACGATGATGATAAAGCTGCCATTCCTGCCACTCTCAAATCCTTTTTTCCAGATTGATTTAGAATTTGAATTAATAATTCTAAAATCTGGATTATATTAATCTCCCAAACATCTTTTTTTGTTATATTGGCTGGATTAAAGAGAATATTAACCGGCGCCTGAGAGATTCCTACTTTTGATTGGTCTTCACTCACAAATTATTAAAGTGCTCACTTAATAATATCTAGGCGCTCTATTTTTTTGCTGTTTGCAGTCAACTCTTATATTATAACTAACAAATGAAAATACGTTGAAGGCAGCAAGAATTGTTGAAGCAAATAAACCTCTAGAAATATCTGAATTAGAAATCCCCGAACCAAAAGAAAATCAAGTTATAGTCAAGGTAAAAGCAGTTGGCGTATGTCACAGTGATTTACACTTGTGGGAAGGTGGCTATGATCTAGGCGATGGCTCTTTCATGAAAGTTACCGATAGAGGAGTGAAATATCCTGTTACACCTGGTCACGAAATTGTAGGTTCTATTGCCAAAATGGGAATTGGAGTAACAGGATTTTCTGAAGGGGATAATGTTTTAGTTTATCCATGGATAGGGGAAGGAACATGTCCTGCATGTAAGGTAGGAAATGAAAATCTTTGTGATTCCCCAAAATCTCTTGGAGTTTTTCAAGACGGGGGATATGCAGAACAGGTATTGGTACCACATTTCAAGTACTTGGTAAAAGTTTCTGGGATTGATTTAGAACCTGCAGCTTCACTTGCATGCTCTGGACTTACTGCATACACTGCAGTAAAAAAAGCAAACATGAATTCGCCTGAATATTTAGTGATTATAGGTGCTGGTGGATTAGGATTAATGGGTATACAAATTGCAAAAGCAATTACTAAAGCTAAAGTAATCTGTGTTGATTTGGATGATAAAAAATTAGATATTGCAAAAAAAATGGGAGCGGATTTTGTTATTAACACTAATGTTATTGGTTCTGTTACAACTGGATCTGGAAATGCTGTGCAAAAAATAATTTCTATTTGTGATAACAAAGGTGCTGACAGTGTAATTGACTTTGTAAATGCTCCACAAACTGCAAAAACTGGAATAGCGGTCTTACGTAAAAGAGGAAATTTAGTTCTGGTAGGACTTTTTGGAGGTTCTATAGATCTATCATTGGTAACAATTCCTCTTAAAGCAATTACCATCCAAGGGGCATACACTGGAAATTATAATGATTTTGTAGAATTGATTGAATTAGCAAAGAAGGGCACAATAAAACAAGTCATATCTGAAAGATACTCCCTTAATCAATCAAATGATGCACTTGAAAATCTTAAACAACGTAAAATAATTGGGCGTGCAGTGATTAATCCCTAAAATATTCTTTAGTGGATTACTTGGATGTTCAATTCGAACTACAATAATATAATATAAAACAAATCGGGAGCAAATCTATGGCTGATAAAAAGAAAAAACTAGATTATGACTTGGCCTTTACGCATCTTCAAAATAATCAAAACATTACTTCCTACAACCTTTTTTTAAACTTGGCTGAAAATCAAAAGAAAATCGATGCCCTGAAATCTGCTGTACTTTTCATACTCGCAGGTGAATGTAAACATCGTCAGGATAAAGATAATGCTAATGAAATACTTGAAGCAGGAAAATCATTCTTAAATTTTGCTAAAAATGAAAACAATTACAATATAAAAAATGCTTATTTGTGTGCAGCAAAGTGTTTTCTTAAAGCTAGAAATTATGGTGAAGCAAAAAAAGCTTTTGATAAATCAAAAAAACTACAGGTTTTTCAAACTGAGATTGTTAGACCTGTTGTGATTGTTGATGATAGTAAATCTGTAATAATTAAACTCCAAAATTATTTAAAAAAGCTTGGTTATAATGATGTTATAACATTTGAAACAGGCACTGAAGCAATTAAAGAATCGCAAAAATTAATCAAATCTGCAAAAAATCCAATATTTTTGCTTGATATGGGTTTGCCAGATGTAGATGGAGATGTTATTGCGTCAAAAATTCTTGAGATACAACCAAATTCACAAATAATTCTTATTACTGCTGATGAAAAAACAAGTAAACGAGTAACAAAAACAATTAGCTCAGGAGTTACTGCATTTATTCAAAAACCATTTACGATTAATGACTTGAAAGATGCAATGAATACGGTTGAATCGGAATCCTCACTTCTATAATAATAGTAAAGACATATTCAACAAGTTAACATTTTGAATATCAAACTTGTTTATTCTGTAATCAATTACTTGCTCTGAAAATTTTTCAATTATTTTTGAAGTTGTACTTTTTGCTCCTGAGTCAATTCTCATAACTACTAACATATTCCACTCTCCCTCAAGATTTGCTACAAAAAGATAATCAGGTTTATCAATTACATATTCAGTAATTGATTTTTTTACCAGTTCTAAGGATTTTGTAGGTTTAAACTTCATGAAAAGTGCTTCATATTCATTTGTTTCAGAAACGTCTGAAAGTACTGCTTTGTATCCTTTTATTATGCCGCTTTTTTCAAGTCGCTCTATTCTTTTTCTAATAGTTCTATCAGATACATCGTGTCCAGATTTTCTTAATTCATTTGCTATTTCCTTTGAGGGTGTACGAGCGTTATTATTTAAAATCTCGATAATCTTTTGATCTACCTTATCAAGGTTAGACCATGCATCACTACTCATGAATCTAGGTATTTTTTCAATGCTTTTGAATATTTGTTTGTACGTCCACGCGAAGGGTTAATCTAAAAAGTTTAATCCCATGCCTGACTTGCTATTAAAGCGTACAAATTCTCCGGATTTATCTCAAAAATTAGTTTGATTCACTTTTCCGTCTATACGCAATTACGAAACCTATTCCTCCACATATTACTCCAATTCCCAAAATACCAATAAATGTACCAATTGGTTCTATGAAAGAATCCATTATTGCCAGATTTTGTTTTCCTAGCGTCCCCTCGGTAAATAGTGAAAGCACTCCAGTTCCTGCCAACCCTGCAAATATCATATACAACATTGCTCCAGCACCTCCAACATTCATTCCTATTAGATGAATCCAGGCAAGAGCCTTTAATCCTCCAGAAAATTTTCTTTTTAAATTAATTTCAAGGTGATTATAAAATAATCCAGTTACAGCTATTGCTACCACTATAATCAAATAAAATATTATTCCTATAAAAAACCATTTTGCTGTTCCTTCAAATGTGTTAGAAAGATACTGAATTAAATTAATTTTCGAATTAGTTGCTTGAAAACTAACGATTACAAATGACATGATAGTAATTATTCCGCCTTGAATAATGGCTGAAATTATGAATCTGTCTATCCACTTTATTCCGCTCGTTTCCATCAAATATGTATAACAAGTTTGAGAGATAAAAAGTGAGATTATGATAATGATTTAAAGTTTGAATACAAAAAAATTCACTCGGTATATTTTTTACCTATAGTAATACGTTAATTGGTTTCAGGTACTAATTTTAATAATAAAGTTTTAAGCAGAAATGCCTTTATCTGATTTTAGACTTTTGTATCTGTTTCTTATTGTTACTTCTGTAACCCCTGCAGCCTCTGCAATATCACGCTGAGTTAAGAGTTCTCCATTTTTAACACAAGACAAATACAATGCAGCGGCTGCCAGACCCATAGGATCCTTTCCTGCAGATTCGTGAGTCTCTTGCGCTTCTTTGAGTACTTTGGATGCACTACGTTTTGTTTTTTCTGAAATTCCTATCTTGCTTGCAATTCTTGCAACACATTGAATTGAATTTACCACTGGCATCTTTAAATCTAGTTCTCTATGTAATAGTCTGTAACATCTAGCAATGTCTTTTCGTTTTATGTTACCTGCATCTGAAACGTCTTTTAATGTTCTAGGTGTTTCAGTATCTCTACAAGCAGCATAAAGTGCAGCTGCAATTAATGCAGAAATTGATCTTCCGCGTACTAGGCCTTTATCTAACGCTTTTCTGTAAATGTAAGCTGCTTTTTCAAGAACAGCACTAGAAATTGTAAGTTTGTCTTTTAATCTATTGAGCTCACTAAATGCTTGTCTAAAGTTTCTATCAAGAGGTTCGTGAACCTGACTTCGACTATCCCAAGTTCTAAGGCGCTCAATAGTACTTTTCATTGATGCCGAAAGAGGTTTTCCAGTTGAATCCCTATTTATTGGATTTATGATAGTTGCTAGTCCCATATCGTGCATTGTAAGTGATGTTGGAGCACCAGTTCTGGTAGGATCCGTACCTCCATCTTTTGAAAATGATCTCCATTCAGGTCCAGATTCCTGTAATTTCTCAGACATAACATAACCACATTTTCCACAAAACCTTTCTCCAGTTACATTGTCTGTTAAAATCTCATTTTTTCCACAACGTGCGCAGCTAGAACCAGAATTGAAGGATTGTAATACCATAGATATTCCAATAATGTTTAGTTTGTTTCCTATAAGAACTAGTGTATTTTCTCATTTCTGGCACAAAAAGGCTACGCCTTCACGTTAAATTCTCTGGCATGCCAACTAGAAACTTTGGAAATTTGGCCCTAAAATTTAACTATATTGTTCCTAATCCTATAGATTTGAACCATAATGGCTTTGAACGGTTCATTATGTTTCGTCTCCTGCGTTTGGAATTTTGTAAAAACCTACCAAAATTAAACTAATTTTGTGAAACCCATAACCCTTGATTTAATTATAATAATTTTAGATAAGTGAATATCCATTAATTACACTTATTCAGTGAGAAATTTGTATGGAAGCAGCCGGTGCCCCATTAGAATTATGGTTAACACTATTTGCTATAATCTCCATAATGCTATCCATCGATCTTTTTTCTGATCACTTTCATAAACTCTTCAAATCAAAAAACCCATCGGTTCAAAAAAGATCATATCCTTTTGGAACAGATGTGTTGTGGACAATAATCTGGCTTTCTCTAGGTGGTCTTTTTGCACTAATTATCTACTTTTCATTGGGTTCTCAAAAAGCAATAGAATATGCAACAGGCTATGCATTAGAAAAATCACTAAGCGTTGACAATATGCTTGTGTTTGTATTGATTTTCACATCACTTGGAATCTCACATATGTACCAACATCGAGTTTTGATGTGGGGAATCATTGGCGCCATAGCGATGAGAATCGGTTTCATTTTAGCTGGAATTTCTCTTCTTGAAACATTCTCCTGGATGATTTACGTTCTTGGAGGAGTATTACTTTTCACAAGTTTTAGAATAATTAGTAAAAAAGACAACAAAAAATTAGATATTGAAAAGAGTCTTGTAGTAAAAATACTGAGAAAATTTACTTCAATTGATACTACTAGTAATGATCATAAATTCATCAAAGTCATAGGCGGAAAAATGGTTGTTACTCCATTACTTGTGGCTTTGCTGTCCGTGGAAATGACAGATTTTGTATTTTCGCTTGACTCTATACCTGCAATTTTATCAATAACTCAGGATTCTTTCATTGTAATCTCATCAAATATTTTTGCAATACTGGGCCTGCGAAGTTTGTATTTTCTCATTGGTTCTGGAATTGAAAAATTACATTATCTCAAATATGGTTTGTCTGTGTTGCTTGCCTTTATTGGAATAAAAATGATAATTTCTGAATTTGTACATATTGAAATAATACAATCTTTGATTGTAGTCTTTACTATTTTAGCCATTACCTTTGTAGCCTCAATATTAAAAGCAAGAAAGTCTCCCTAGTTCAAATCCTGCAATACCATGAATCAATCCAATAACATATGATTTGTGTCCGTACTTGTGTGCTTACAGCAGCCATGTGATCAGCTCAAAAGTGGGTTCAAGACCGAGTGCAAGTCCAAGACCAAAAACAAATACTAGACTCAATGTTCCAATTTGTTCAATAATTGCTTCAACCAAGATATTTACCAAATCTCAAATGCTCCATAACTCTTGGAATTCTGATATCGCTAGTTACGAAGCAGTTAAGCAATAGACTGAAGATCTCTGCTATAATTACATGTAAATCTTCAATTAGTAAAAGACAAAAGGAAAAAGAAATCTAGTAAATTGATTTTGTTGTTAGATTGGATTACAAAAGATGGAAAGTTACTACTTTCTGCAAGAATTGTTAGAACTTTTTCATACGGTTTTTTGAGTATCATTCTTGCCATTTATCTAAAGTTAGTTGGTTTCGATGAAATTTTAATTGGAATGATCCTCTCAGCTACTCTTGCAAATAGCGTAATCTTTAACCTAGTTGCAAGCTTTTATGCCGATAAAATTGGCCGCAGGAAAATCCTAATTATATATGCAACTCTAATGTCAATTTCAGGAAGTATTTTTTTCCTGACAGAAAATTATATAGCTTTAATTTTTGCTGCTTTTATTGGAACGATAAATGTAACGGGAACAGAAACGAGTGCATTCTTATCAATTGAACAGGCAACTCTTCCACAAACTGTAAAAAATCCAAAAAAAAGAACCACAGTTTTTGCCTTGTACAATATGGTAGGAACTTTTGCTATGTCTTCAGGAATATTGCTTGCATCTTTACCACAAATTTTTGAGAAGAATTTCAGATGGAATGAAATTGAATCATTCAAGCCTCTTTTCTTGATTTATATTCTTTCTGGAATAATTGTAGTTGGAATCTATTTTTTCTTATCACAAAAAATTGAAATTCAAAAAAACAAATCTTTAGGGAAATTACCTACAAACGCTTTATCTAAAAAATCCAAAAAAATAATCTGGAAGATATCATCGTTATTTTCTTTAGATTCTTTTGCAGGAGGTTTTGTGATTCAAAGTATAGTGGCTTTATGGTTTTTCACAAGATTTGATGTTGATCTTACAACTATTTCGATTATATTTTCAATAGGTGGCGTCCTAACAGCATTTTCGTTTATTATTGCAACAAAGCTAGCAGACAGAATTGGTTTAATCAATACCATGGTATTTACCCATATTCCATCAAACCTCCTGTTAATTGCAATTGCATTTGTGCCTACTTTCTATATGGCTTTGATACTCTATCTGGTAAGAATGGGCTTATCACAAATGGATGTCCCAACAAGACAATCATACATAGTATCTGTTGTAAATGAGAATGAAAGGACAGCAGCAACAGGAATAACAAACACTTCAAGGAATGTAGCACAAGCTATTAGCCCATCTATAACTGGAGCTATAATACAATCTCTCTGGTTGTCAGCACCTTTTGTAATAGGTGGGCTATTGAAAATTGTATATGATCTTGGAATTTTTGTTAGTTTTAGAAAGATAAAACCTATTGAAGAACAAAATAAGGATGAAAATTGAAAATTATCATAGGTCAATCAAATTTAACTCCCTTTTTAAGATGGTAATAGAAAGACCTATTTTTTAAACAGGGCATACCGTAAGCGAAGTGATGTATTCAAATATCTTATAGTAAATTTCTGTATATGAATAAAAAAATTTTGGCAGGTATTGCAATTGCCATAGTTGCGGTTGGTGTTGGAATAGTTAGTATGAAATCAATGTTAGGAGATGCAGCTACAGAATTACCATATGAAGAACAATCTGAAAAAGCATTAAATCTTCAAGAAACTGGTGGTTCAAGCGAAACTAGTAAATCAGGCGAATCTGGAGAATCAGGCGAATCTGGAGAATCAGGCGAATCTGGAGAATAGGGAGCAAAAAAAAAAACAATCCAAAAAAAATCAGGTTCAAACATAAACATCCACATAAACATGAGGATGGAACAATTCACTTGGAAGAATACCACACACAGATTCTGCACACAAGCACGGACACAAATCATATGTTATTGAATTGATTCATGGTCTTGCTGGAAGTGGAATCTTGGTAGTTCTGACAGCTACCGCGCTTGATAACATAGGAATGGTTTTTGGATTAATACTGATTTTTGGAATTGGTTCTATATTTGGAATGGCAATGATTGGAGGATTAATGGGATTTCAGTTTGCCTTGATAGGAAAGATACCAAAAATTCAGAAGATTTTTCGCGATGTAGCAGGATTGTTAAGTCTAATGATCGGCATTGACATAATCTATACAATTGGAATTATTGATAATTTGTTTCTATAGGTGGGGGATCCAGACACTGAGAGTAGAAGAGATAAAATCCCTTCCCTTTTGGGCGTGCAGGATTCCCCCCTGCCTCTGAATTTAATTAGTATTTAACAAACGCGAATAATTTCTATCTAAAGTTCAACAATTGAACTTTAGTTGTAAGAAAATTTTAAGATTGAATATTACTAGTAATCTTTGATATATTTTATTATAATGAAAGTGATGGATGAATAACCCTCTATCAAAATATGAGATAAAAGAATAAAAGTAAATTCTAGTGTTGTAGCTCTACTATGACTTTACTAAACAAACAAAAGTATCAACTTGCAAATAATTTGCAAATATCTAGAATACTAAACGGGATGTGGCAGGTAGCAGGAGGCCATGGATACATTGATCCTACTTCAGCAATTAATAGCATGATTGATTATCACAATTCAGGTTTTACCACGTGGGATCTTGCAGATATTTATGGCCCTGCTGAAGACTTTGTCGGTGACTTTAGGCATAAATTGCGACAAGTACAAGGAAAGTTAGCATTAGATAATGTACAGGCACTGACAAAATTTGTACCAAACCCAGGTACAATGACTCGCCCAATTGTTGAACATAGCATCAATGAGTCACTATCTAAAATGGATCTTAGTACACTTGATTTACTGCAATTTCATTGGTGGGATTACAATGATATGAATTATCTAAATGCACTAGATTATCTATCAGAACTACGAGATGAAGGTAAGATAAAGCACATAGGTCTTACAAATTTTGATACGCAGCGTATGCAGGTAATGGCAGATCATGGTTTTAATCTTGTATCAAACCAAGTACAATATTCCTTAATTGATTTGAGACCTGAGGTAAAGATGGAAAAATTTTGCAAACAACATGATATGAAATTACTTGCCTATGGAGCGCTTTGTGGTGGATTGCTTTCTGAAAAATTCTTGGAAAAGCCAGAACCTCTTAGAGGCCATCTTAATACTGCTAGTCTGCAAAAATACAAAAATATGATAGATGCGTGGGGTGGATGGAGCTTGTTTCAAGATCTTCTAAGAACACTAGATAAGATTGCCCGTAAACACAGTGCTAGTATTGCAACTGTTGCCACACGCTATATTCTTGACAAGCCTCAAGTCGCTGGTGTAATTATTGGCGTGCGATTAGGTATTGCAGAACACATTGCAGATAATTTACGTATCTTTGATATGAAATTAGATGATGATGATTATTTTAAGATCAAAGCAGTAATTTGCAAATCTCATGATTTATTTGAATTAATTGGTGATTGTGGGGATGAGTACAGGAATTAAAAAATTTGATAAATCTCGTCAAGTGGGTTCGACCAATTAATTCAAACCCTAAACGTCCCACGCGAAGGATTTGAACCTTCGACAACCCGGTTTCTGTATGCCTGATAGGCTGTTATTCAGTCAGCCAAAAGCCAACAACTACAGCCGGAAGCTCTACCAGGCTGAGCTAGCGTGGGACAGATTTGACGCTGTATTCAAGTATTAAATAACTATCGAAATTGGCCTGCAAGTATCTAATTAATGGTAAAGCTGGATATGGCAGAATCCATTAGTTGAATGCACCTACAAATGATCGACAAAAATTAAATAACAACCCATAGAATCAATGATCCGCGTTTGGAATCTAATATACTGACTACTGGTTATGTTTGTGCTCCCTATCAACATAATCATGATTCTATGGAACTTAAGGACTCGTGGTCTCATTCAAGAAACATAGAAGATATGTTTTTTGTCACCGCAACTTTTTCTAGTGACAGTAAACCATATTTTCCATCATCTGCAAATCACTATCTCTTAGCAAAATTTAAAGACAGAACAAAAATTGAAAAAGAGATAATAAAATTTCAACAGAAAAGCCCATCTTTTATTTTTGGAATTAATGATGATCTTTTTGAAAAAGAAGGAGAAGGAAAAACTAATTTGATTTCAGTTTATTATCTAGATTATAGTGACTCTGATGAGGACATTGCAGAAATTGCTAATGTAGTTGTGAAACGTGATAAGGTTGCCAAGGCAGGAATTGGTAGAATGGATCTATACTGTAATGAGAAACCAAAGTTTACCTTCCCATACAACGATCATATTGTTGTTCTAGAAGTATCTAGTGAAAAAGGACATCAAAGTGATAACAAATATTGTGAAAGAACTCGTAGGGATGTGAGTAGAAAAGGAATTACAATGACAAACCTTGTCAGTCTTTCAGTTCTAGAAAAACTAAAATAAAAAAGTTAAATATACAACAAAATCCTGTCTTTGCATGAGTAAGCCTTCCGATTTGGGTTCATTAAAAATTGGTTCCTACATTTTACTTCCTGTATCGGATCAACCCAGTGGAGAACCATGTAGAATTGTTGAATATGATACAAGTAAACCTGGAAAACATGGAGCAGCAAAAGCAAGAATTGTCGGCGTTGGTGTTTTTGATGGTCAGAAGCGACCTCATGTTGGTCCAGTGAGTATGCAAGTCCATATTCCATTAATTGATAAAAGAACTGGGCAGATAATCTCGATGACTGCTTCAGGAATACAAATAATGGATTCAGAAACCTTTGAAACCGTTGACGTATCTCTAGTAGAAGACGAACTCAAAGATAAAATCCAACAAGGGCAAGAAATAGAATATTGGAATGTTATGGGCAGAGTAAAAATCATGAGAATAAAAGGCTGATTTTTTTCCACCACTGTGACAGAAATTAATTAATTTTTATTCAAAATAAAACCAAAAACGGCCAATGTCTTTTTAGAATATTCTAGTTTCGCTAAATTACTTTAAGATTAGGTGATTTACGAAGGAAAAGCCGGCTAATTTTTGTACTGGTAAGGCAAAATCAAACTATGGATGATAACTCAATTTGTAAACATTGTAAAAGACCTAAAGATGAACACACAAGAAATGAATCATTAGCATGTGCATTAGAAATTGCTAAAAGTTCTGAACCTGATTTAACCGAAGAGGAATTAACTAAATATTTTAATGAAATTAAGAGTGGCGAATTTTCTAGAATGAAAGAAAATCAAAACACATCCAAGGAAACTTGAAAACATAATATCCTGTGTTATCTTCTATTTTTTTTACGATTGGTTTTATAAGGAACAAATAATTTTGACTTTATTCAGAAACTTCTCAGGAATTAATGATTTGAATTTGCTGTTATAGATTGCCTTATTTTAGGCACATTCTCATTGAAAAAACTAATTGTAGTTTCAAAATACTCTAAATTAGAATCAAGTTTAGCTCCTTTATCATTATCAAGTATGTTATTTTTCAGATATTCAGTAGATTTTGCAATAAATGAATTGAATACCATTCCAAATACAAAATCATCCACACTTTCAATATTCCAATCATCGCTTGAGGGATTTATTAGATTAAAATAATTTGGAATTTGGTTTATTACAATATCTAATATTGTTTCAAGTTCTATTCTACCTTCTTCTGTAATTTCCATATCTTAATTTCACAATAACTGTCATGTTTATACACTATTCGTCTACTTTTATTCTTTAAAGTGACACTACACACCATTTTCATTATTCACTCTATTCTTTTGTAAAATACTTAGAATTCTTCATGAAGGTTTATTCTAATTTAGCTAAATTACTTTACCATAAGAAAATCTCAAACAAAAACAGCTTGCTCCATACGAAATGGATTATGATCTTGCATGAGGCAAAAGTACCACCTTTAGTTTTAACGCCGATACGGTAGGTGCATTTACTTATTATTGTACATATGATTTGCCAAGCATGGTTGGGTAGTTAGTTATTTTATCATAGTACCAAAAATTAATTATTTAAAAGTCGATTTGAATTTCTTCGAAATAATATTTCCCAATACAAATTTGTGTAATGATTAGTCATAAACTACTCCCCATCACTAAAATAATGCTAATTACATCCTAGTTTGGATGCTGATGATTACTGGAAAAGCCATCTGATTTATGATGTAGATTATGAGTTTTGAAGCATCCAAGGCTTTTCATCAAAAATCTCAAATCAAATGTTATTGTAATCGAAAACTATTTTGTAAATCTCTCATCAAAAGATGAAATACCGGAAATTAGAAGGTGATTTGCTTGAAGCTTGCTGCATTATTTTCTGGAGGAAAAGATAGTACTTTTGCCATCTATGAAGCAAAATCTCTAGGCCACCAAATAGTATGTTTGATAACAATTCTTCCTCTTTCAGAAGAAAGTATGCTTTTGCATTTTCCTAATATTAAATTAACTAAACTACAATCGAAATCGATGAATATCCCTCAGTTAACTATTGAATCTGAATCAAATGAGCCTGATTTAGAAGCCAAGACATTAGAACACGTCTTAAACGATGCAAAAAGAAAATATGGAATTGACGGCATTGTTCATGGAGGAATTTTAAGTGAATTTCAGAAAAATTTTTTTACAAGAGTATGTTCTAAACTTGCACTAAATATAATTTCTCCACTATGGAATACAAACCAAAAAAATTACATGAGCAAACTAATTGAAGCCAGATTTCGATTCATTATTGTAAGTGTAACATCTTCTGGACTAGATGAATCATGGTTAGGAAAAGAAATTAATCCATCTGATCTTTTAACACTCGAAAAATTGGCAAGTAAACATGGTTTTAACTTATCCTTTGAAGGAGGAGAAGCAGAAACTTTAGTTGTTGATTGTCCGCTTTTCACCCTTCCCCTAAAGATTGAAAAATTCAGGAAGGTTTGGGATGGATATCGAGGAAGATTTGAAATACTGGTAGCAAAATTAGATCATCATGCTAGATAATCTAAAAACTAATCTACGTGCCGCTATAAAAAAAATTGTAAATTCTTCTGGTATTGACGAGGAATTAATAAAAGAATTATCAAAAGATGTACAGCGTGCTCTATTACAATCTGATGTGAATGTAAGATTAGTTTTAGAAATAACAAAAAATCTTGAGGAGAGATCGCTTAAAGAAGCTCCTCCCCCAGGACTTTCTCGAAAAGATCACATTGTAAAAATTCTATATGATGAACTAGCTAAACTATTAGGAAACGAAACTGAATTCTCTTTCAAACCTGGAAAGTTAAACAAGGTACTAATGCTAGGAATACAGGGTAGCGGCAAGACTACGCTTACAGGCAAACTTTCAAAATTTTTAACAAAACAGGGCTACAAAGTAGGCGTCATAGGTGCAGATACATACAGGCCTGGGGCATTGGTTCAACTTAAGACAAACTGTGAGAAGGAAAATATTGAAGTTTATGGAGAAGAAAAAACAAAAGATTCTCCTCTAATAGTAAAAAATGGACTCAAGCATTTTGAAAATTCTAATCTAGACATTGTTCTAATTGATACTGCAGGTAGACACAAAGAAGAAAAAGATCTCTTAGATGAAATGACTCAGATTAACAAAGTTGCCGAACCTGATTTGGCATTATTAGTAATTGATGGAACTATTGGCCAGCAGTGTTATTCTCAGGCAGAAGCATTTCACAAAATAGTCCCAGTAGGCGGAATTGTTATTACAAAACTTGATAGTTCTGCAAAAGGAGGCGGTGCAATAGCTGCATCTGCAGCAACTGGTGCTCAAATAATGTACATTGGTACTGGCGAACGAATTGATGACTTGGAAAAATTTTCTCCAACTAGATTTGTAGGACGACTTCTTGGTATGGGCGATCTACAAGCTCTTTTAGACCTAGCCAAAAGACTTGAGAGCGAAGCTGATGATGTACGTCTAAAGCGTATATCAAGTGGAAAAATGAACATGGATGATTTTTACTATCAACTAGAAGAAGTAACTAAGGTAGGTTCTCTCAAAGGATTATTGGATAGTATGCCGGGCTTTTCGGGAATGGTTAAAGAAGATCAGCTTGAACAAGTTGAAGAGAGAATGGAAAAATGGCGTTACATTATTCAAAGCATGAACAAGGAAGAAAAAGCAGATCCTGATCTTCTTAATGCATCACGAATTAAAAGAATAGCAAGAGGTTCTGGATGGCCAGAACATGAAGTCAAAGAACTTGTAAAAAATTATAATAACTCAAAAAATATGATGAAAGCCTCAAAAGGTAGACAGATGCAAGGGGCGCTTCGAAGAATGGGCTTGGGATAGAACTTTTACTATGGTAATTTCAAATAGTAATCATAATGTATTCACAACAAAAGGTCAAAATTTCTAATAAAAATCTTGATCAATATCTATCACAAGCAAAAAAAATTCTTAACGAGTATGAACTTTGTGATTATTGCACAGGTAGATTATTTGCAAAAAAATTGGGGCTGGCATCCCATCAATTACTAGGCGAAAAAATTAAAAACTTACTGCATTACAAGTCAGCAAAAAATTGTTACATTTGTAAGGATATTCTTTCAAACCTAAAGACAATCGTTAATAGAATAGTAGAAAAATCTTCAGACTACGAATTTTCCACATTTGTAATTGGGGCGATTTTAAGGCCGTCAGTAACAGATAGAGACGATGTTATTAGATCAAAATATAAGCTGCAGGGAATTGACAGTGTAAAAACTGCAATAACTCAACAATTGGCAAAAAAATTTGCAAAGAAAACTAAAACAAAGATTGACTATCTTTATCCAGATCTGACTTTTACATTTAATTTTAAAAATGATTCATGTGAATTACAAACACGAACTCTGATTCTATGTGGAAGATATATAAAAAAAATACGTGGAATGCCTCAGAAACAAACTCCTTGCACAAATTGTAAAGGAAGAGGCTGTCTTGAGTGTAATTATCATGGAATTTCCAAATTTACAAGTATTGAAGGAAAAATTTCCAAACTTTTATTTGAAAAATTTAATGGATCTCAGACAAAAATTACCTGGATTGGTGGTGAAGATAAAAATAGTCTTGTTTTAGGTAATGGTCGACCTTTTTTTGCAAAGCTAATAAATCCAAAAAAAAGAAAAATTAGGTTAGAAAAAAAATATACTGAAGATGAAATAGAAATTAATAATCTTAAAATAATTTCTAAAATCCCTAAGGAGCCAATCCATTTTAAATCGACAATCGAATTATCAATTTTCACTGAAAAGAAATTAAACCCCAAAGATCTTACTTCTCTTAAAAGCCTCGTAAAAACTCCTATAGTAATTTATGAAAAACCTAACAAACGAAATCAAAAATCTATTTACAGTGTTAAATTCAAAAAATCTTCCCCAAAATCATTTTTATTTTGGATTACTGCGGACGGGGGTCTTCCTATAAAACGATTTGTAGAAGGTAACAACATTCAACCTAATATTGCTGAACTAATTGGACACAAATGTGAATGTAAGGAATTTGATTTCCATAAAATTGATTTGATAAATTTTTAAATTAATACTAAATCGACTTTCACAATCATTTTTTCTATATTCTATATGATACTTTTGAAGTGGGGGTACATACTAGCCTGTCTTAAACTGTAGTTTCCACTCGCTTCGGAATTGAAGGATAAGATAAACAAATAGAGTACTAAAAAAAGAGTTACTGAGAAATCGTTATAGCTTAGATTATATTTGATTCATCTAGTTTTCGACTTTGTTCATTGGATCCGTTGATAAAAGTTAAGGAGGCACATCTGAAGGGAATCTTACCTAACGATGTATTTGATTTAGTCATGAAACGATTCACATTAGTTCTTTCAGGCATAGATAGAATTGAGAGCGCTTCAGGCATCAATTATCCTATTGCTTATGTAGAACCCTCATTAGTTATTTCTTCATCGAGCTCATATGATTACGGAATACTTTTTGCACGAACCATTCCACTTATTTTTGAAAATCAACTCCAAGTTGTAATACAGATCTCTGCTCCTCTTGTCGCATATGGTTTGAAAGGTACAATTCATGCTATTTTGGCACATGAATTTCTCCACTACCTTGATTTGATAAAGAAGGTATCTAAAATGGAATTGCTTTCAGATGAAATATCGGGAAATTTATTTGAAAATGTTTATGCGGATAGCACTAGACTTTTTGAACCAAGAGTAGTTTTTAATGATAAAACGTTACTTTTGCATATTACGAAAAAATTTCCAGCTGGTTTTAAAGATTACAAACTAGAAGACAAGACTGTAAAGTTTTGGATTAAAAAAAATCTTCCATCCACTAACATTACTATGGATACTAACATCATTAAATTATCAACAGAAGCTTTAGCAAAAATTAAACTTGATCCAATTCTCATAAGAAAAATGAAAGAATTGGAAGAAAAAAATATTAAAATTCGTAAGAAAAAATATCTTTAACTATTGAAAAAATTCTGTAAGACCACATTTTCCACACGTTCTCCGATTTTTATGTTCTGACATAAAAACACCTTTTCCACATCGAGAACAAACTTTACGGGTTTTTGATACTTTATCGCCTTCAACTTTATAATATTTGTAAACATTAGGACTGGAACCTTTCTTACCTGCCATTCTTAGCTTTTCTCCTCAACAGGCTTTGGTTCTTCTTTTGTCTCAGCAGAATTTTCTTCTACTGCTGGAGCTTCGAGTTTTTCCTTTTCAGCCTTGGCTTTATCTAATCGCTTGAAAATTACAGGATTGATTTGACGTTTTGCAAGGTTTTCATCATCATATACATAAAATATTCCAGTAATTGAGGGTCTCCCAGTCTGATTTTTCATACTAATTGGAATGACTACCTTTCCATCAAGCTTGAATTGTTTTTTTACCATATCTACAGCATCAAGTTTTTTCAATTTGCCACCAATACCGGCAAAAGTACAAGTAATCTCTCTTCTAGATAGAAATGAATTATTTACATCATTTACAGTTTCAATCATTGACATGTACCCAAATCCTTGCTATAGTTCATATAAATTTAATTGAAAATTACGAAGAAATTTAAGAAAATGAAACAATTACACTTTATGGACCGCTTTATGCTTCATCTAAAAAATGAAAATTTTATTCCAAAAAATGCTTCGGATCTTCTTCATCAGGCACGTGATATCTGTTCAGGAATGGATGTTACTATAAGAGATGCTAGAGTTTCAAGCAAGTATCTAGAATTTGATATCTCAGTTAAGAAAGAACAATTAGATGAACTTGTTCGAAAACTGAAGATCTTAGGAGACCTTGATCACGCAAAACACGTTGTAGAAGAAAAAAAATCTAAAGAAGACTCTATCAAAGAAGGAGTTTTTTATTTTAATAATGAAAGATTCTGGGAATGCCATGAGATTCTTGAAAGCGTTTGGAAAAACTGTTATGAAGGAGAAAAAGATCTTGTTCAAGGAATTATTCTAATTGCTGCTGCACTAGTTCATTATCAGAAAAACGAAAACCAAATTTGCATTTCAATTCTAGGACGAGCATTAGAAAAGCTATCCAATGCTACAGGAAATTATTACAATATTGATGTTGATAGTTTAAGAAATAAGATAACTGAAATGAAAAATTTAGGACAAGTTACTACATTTGTGATTTAATTAGTTCAAGTCCTGTTTTTACTACCTGAGAGCCTTCTAGTAGTCCTATTTTTCCCTTTTTGGATTCAATTTCGGTAAACCTTACAGTGTTATCTTTTTTAATTGAATCCCCTGAGACGAGAAGAGGTACAGGATCATCACTATGACCTTTGTTAATACATGGTGTAGAATGATCTGCAGAAATCATAACCGATACTTTATTGGTATCAATATTGTCAAGTAAAGTTCCAAAGAATCTTCTGTCAATCTCTTCAATGTTTTCCATTTTACCAATGGCATCACCATCATGGCCAAATTCATCAGGTCCTTTCAAATGAACGTAAATGGCATTTTGCGTTTCCATTGCTTTTGTTGCAACTCTAGCTTTTTCTTCATAATCAGTCATGCCTCCAGCACTATAGGCTTTCATTTTTAGAACTTCTGAGATACCTAATTCAACTGGCATATCAACAATACATGAAAAATTCATTGAATACAAATCATTTATCGGTTTTACTACTGGGTATCTATTTCCAGCATCACGCAAAAGTATGCTGTTTAGAAGTTTCTTGCCATTTTTGTTTCTTCTATGGTTAACTTCACTTCGTTTCATTATACTAAGTGACTGTTCAGTAAATTCATTAACTAATTTGGCAGTAAGGTTTGAGCTAGGTGACTCATTTAAGGGAAGACATTTTTCGATTTTCATATAATCCGTAACAGCTTTTGCTATACCCATCCCAGCAATTCTAGAATATGCAGGGTCTGAATTGGTGATATCAGATGAAAGAGGTTGTCCGTCACATCTAATCCTGACTGTGACTCTATGTCCAATTGTTGGGGCTACTACTACGGAAGTATTAGGAATAGAAAATTTGATATGTTGTTCAATTTCTTTTGCAATTTCTAGTGCATCTTCTCGCTCAATTCTTCTACCGGCTCTCCTATCTATGATTACTCCATCCTCGTTTAATGTCGCAAAGTTTCCTCTTAACGCCAAATCTCCATCTTTGAAATCAGTTCCTACGCCTATTGCTTCAATAACGCCTCTTCCAACATAATCGTCATGCTGAAATTTGTAACCAAGCATGTTGAAAACAGCAATGTCAGATTCAGGAGCAATTCCTTTACCAACTGAAATAACTTCCCCCATTGCACCATTTTTTGTTAATTTATCAAGATTTGGAGTTACAGCAGAATCTAAGGGAGTCTTTCCTTTGAGATCTGGATGTGGAAGATCACCCACTCCATCTAATAAGACATAAACCATATGCACATCAGAATTTTCTGTGATGCTTATTCAGCTCCTTTCTTCTGCAATTAATGTGGATACTTTAAATCTTGCAATCAGTTTGACCAATTTATCTAAAAATATCGATCCATAGAAAGCTTTTAACACGTATTTTTTTTCTCTATTTGTAATGGGAGAGATGCGCAAAGATTCTATTCTTGAGAGATTTATGATCATATCTTCAGGTAATGGTAAATCTATCGATAGTAAAAAATCCCCTTTTTCACCTGGAAATGAAGCTATGACAAACCCCTCAGTTCTTTCTCTGGTAGCAAGAGATGGCATGTTACAAAGACTTCAAGATAGTGAAGATAGTTATGTTAAAGGTTGGACAATAAGGGTTTTTGAAAGCAAAAATCCAGCCGTATCAATCACAACAGAAAACACCTATAGTGATAAACCTCACTATAGCGAACCTGCTTATGGCTATCATTACATCGTAGTTGCTTCTCCAAACCAAAATGACTCTTTTGCAACAATTAATGTTGAACAATGGTCAAACATACTTGTAGTTATTCAAGACAGACTGAGATGGTTATACACACAGAAAGGGGTGACTTATGTTTCGATTTATGCAAATCATGGCAAGGAAGCAGGTGCCGAAATTTCTCATCCTCACCTGCATGTGGTGACCTTTTCTACCATCCCACCAGTAATTGAAGCTGAAGCAGAAGCAACACATAGGATTTTGAATGAAAAAGGCGTTTGTGCATTATGTCAAACTGTAACAGCTGAAACTGGAGGACCAAGACAAATTTTACAAAGTGAGGGATTCATTGCCTTCTGTCCTTGGGCTCCATCACATCCATATGAATTTTGGATTTGCCCCAAAAAACATACTACCAGCTTTTCAAAAATAACTCAAAAAGAAATAAACGATCTTTCTTTGATTTTACGAGCAACCCTAGGTGGATTAACAAATAGTATCCCAGATTTGTCTTATAATTTCGTATTTCATCTGTCACCTGAAAAAAAGAATAGCAGACAAATTCATTGGCATATTGAGGTGTACCCAATTACTGCCCCCTGGTCTGGACTTGAGCGTGGTTATGGAGTATTTTTGAATAAAATCTCTCCTGAACAAGCAGCTGAAAAGCTAGGTGCTTCATGCCGAAAAGAACTGGCTAACCTAGTGGGTATCGTATAGACCACCCTGCATAGTTTATTTATCTTCTATAAAATCTCAAGTTGTATGGCAATTGAAAAATACATAGCTGCAGCAAGTCTTGGTTTGTTCATTATGTTTGTTGGCGAAATTATTACTCTTTATGATTTCATGATACAACCACTAAGAGATGTTGAACCAGAATCAAAAATTTTTGAATTTATTTCCATTGGCGTGGCACCTGCCTGTGTGCTAGCAGGAACATCTTTTATTATATCAAAAAGATATGGTTCAAAACCAATTGGTCTAATGATAATTGTAAGTGGTGTAATACTTTTTATTGGTATGCTGATAGCTCAATCCCTCATTGGTAGTATTGACAAAGCTTACTTGATTGGAACTGTACTTATTACTCCGCCTCTCTTTATGGGCGTTTCAATTCCTGTAATAATTTTCGGTGTAATATTGTTTAGAGTAAAAAAAACTAAACCGAAAAAAGAATATCTCTAAAAATGATCGTAACGCATACCAATTGAATGTCTTTTAAAACCAATTTTTTCATAAAATGGTTTTACTTCATCAGAGCAATCTAAAATTGTTTTATAACAATTATTATCTTTAGCGAGATCTAGTAATGATTGAACTAGCATTTCGCCAATACCCCTTCCTTGATATTCTTTTGATACTACCACATCTTCAATATGAGATACATTTCCACCATCATGGATAAATTTTGGTTCAATTAACATAGTTATCGAACCAACAACTCTCTCACCTGAAATTGCAACGTACACTAAATGATTTGGATTAGATTTAATTTTGTTGTAAACTTCAATTGCTTTTTCTTTATCAATATTGCTTGCTGGTTTGAGGGAATCCATTGATTGTAAAAAGCCATTAAAGAGATCTTTTTCTTCTAACTCTCTAATTGTTATGTCAACCATTTCTAGCCATCAAATATTGCCTAATTTTTCAAGAAATTGTTGATAGGCCTTCTTATAGGATGCTTTATCTCCCACATCTATGAATCCCTTTTTCGTAAGGAAACTATTAACTGGTTTTTTTCTGGCGATGGCTTTTTTGACAACATCATCCATTCCATACGGCTTGTTACTAGGAATTAGGTCAAAAACTTGGGGTTCCATCACATAACAACCAATATTGATGTTAGCCTTAATTTCGGGTTTTTCATTCCACCCTGTGACTCTGCCATTCTTTGAGGTTTCAATCACTCCATAGTTGAGTTTGGTTTTGTACTCGTAAAGACTCATAGTGATAAAAGATCTTTTGCTCTTATGCTGATTTATCATTTCTCTTAAATTAAAATCAAAAATTGAATCTCCATAAACACAAACAAATGAATCTTCAATTAATTGCTCTGCAGTTTTTAACTGTCCTGCAGTTGCAAGAGGCTTGCTTGCCACTGCATATTCTATATTCATCCCAAATCTTGCGCCATCCTCAAAATAATCCTCGATAGTTTTTCTAAGATAACTAACACACAAGACTGTATTTTTGATACCGTTTTTTCTTAACCAGTCAATAAGGTGCTCTAGCAATGGTTTTTCGCCAAGAGGAAGCATTGGTTTTGGAACAAATGTTGTATAGGGTTGTAATCTAGTACCTAGGCCACCTGCTAATATTACAGCTTTCACGAGTTTGTATTTGAAATAATGGCTATTTATGTTAGGATATAGATTTCTAATACAATATAATCAAACTTGACTTACAAAATTTTCGAAACCTTTTCAACTACTTCGCTTGGATTCCTACCAAAAATCAAAATCATTGGCTCTTTTCCAAAGTCGCCTTTATGAAATATTATATCTGGAGGAGCATTCAAATTTTTAATTGCTTGTCTTATACCCCAAGAAATTGATTTATTTTCTTTTCTTTTTACAATAAGTGGTTCTTTAGATCTATCATAGCTTTTTACTACAAGGCCATTTTTACGACCCGTATTTATTAAATTTGAATCATACTTTACATTTACAGCAGATTTCATTTGTGGAAACTTTTTAGCAATTTCCAACAATGCAGAAGCAACATGTTTTGACCCTCCATATTCTAAACTTCCTGCTACCACAACATCTTTACCAGCTTTTACAATTCTTCCTGAGACTCCAAGTATGTCTTTGGTAGATTTTATTTTTTCTTTAGCATAGACAAAATTAGTCTGGCATTCAGGAATAATTGAATAAATTTTCTTAAAATTTTGAAAATCATGAATTGCATCCTCCAGAATTTTTTTGCTAGTATCGGCTTTACGAGTAGAATGAGTAACTAGTATGCCTTTTCCTATTTTTTTTGAATTCTTAATTGAATTATACGTAAACTTTTTTGCAAACTTTACTGCATTACGAAGATTCTTGCCACTAGCAATTGCTACAGTTAATGCGGAAGAAAAATTACATCCACTCCCATGATTGACCTTCCCTAGTTTCTTTCCTGAAATCAAATATTGATTCGAGTCTTCCAAAACAAAATCTGAAATTTCACCTTTTTTAAAAGGAATTCCGGTAATGATGACATTCTTTACTCCTAAATCTTGGATTTTTATTGCACATCTAATCAAGTCCTGTTTATTTTTTATAGTAATTCCAGCAAGAGTTGATGCTTCTGAAACATTTGGTGTAATTGCATGAGCAATGGGAATAAGATATTTCTTGTAATCCTCAATAGCATCTTTTTTTATTAATCTTCCTCCAGTTGTAGATTTTATTATAGGATCAAGAATTATTGGGATGCTAGTCTTTGATAATTTCAAGAAAATTGTTCGAATAGTAGAGGAATTGTAAACCATTCCTATCTTGATGGCATCAACCTTAAAATCAGAAAAAATAGAATCAATTTGATTTTTAATCATTTTTGAAGAAATTGGTTCTATCTTACCAAATTTTGTAGTGTTTTGGCTTGTTATCGATGTAATTACAGTTAATGCATATGATCCTAATACCGTGAAAGTTTTGATATCGCTTTGTATCCCAGCACCAGAAGATGGATCAGATCCTGCAATAGAAAGTAAGTTCATTTTAGTTCTCCTAAAGGACTACTGTTTAAATCTAGTAAAAATGTACATACTATGTTGGGCACACAAATGAATGCGGCACGAAGAGGTGTTGCTACTGATGAAATGAAACTTGTCGCAAAAGATGAAGATGTAACCTTAGACTGGTTAATACCTAAAATTGCAAGTGGCTCAATCATTATTCCTAGTAATAACACAAGACCGCAAAAAATTCACAACGTCGGGATAGGTAAAGGCATGAAAACAAAAGTTAATGTAAACATTGGAACCTCAACTTTGAAAGTCGATCTTCAAGAAGAGATTGAAAAAGCCAAGATTGCTGTAAAATATCATGCCGACACGATAATGGATCTTAGTGATGGCGGAGATGTGGGGATGATACGCAGGGAATTATTAAAAGTCGCTCCAATTACATTTGGTACTGTACCAATCTATGAAGCTTATAACCATGGTGTTGAAAAACACAAAAATCCAATGAATTTAACTGAAGATGATTTTCTAAATGCCTTTGAAAATAATGCCAAAGATGGAGTAGACTATACAACAATTCATTCTGGAATTACAAAGGAAATTGCCAAGCGAATACTTAAGGTTGAACGATATGGTGGAGTTGTAAGTAAAGGGGGAACCATAACTGCAGCTTGGATGCTAAAATATGATAAAGAAAATCCATACATCACTCATTATGATTATCTAATTGAACTTGCACGCAAATATGATGTAACGTTTAGTTTAGGTGATGCCTTGAGACCAGGTTCTATTCTTGATTCACATGATGAATTACAAGTTCAAGAAATGATTAACATAGCACGTTTAACAAAACGTGCTCATGAAAAAGATGTTCAAGTAATGGTAGAAGGACCCGGGCATGTTCCACTAAATGAGGTTGCAGCAAATGTCAGATTGGCAAAATCGTTAATTGGAGACGTTCCCTATTACGTATTAGGACCTCTTGTAACAGATGTAGCCTCTGGACATGATCATATAGCAAGTGCAATAGGAGCTGCAGTTTCAGCTAGTGAAGGCGTTGACTTGTTGTGTTATTTGACACCTTCTGAACATCTTGCTTTACCAAATGCCGAGGAGGTGAAAGCAGGCCTTATTGCTTACAGAATTGCCGCACATGCAGGTGATTTGGTAAAGTTGAGGGAAAAAGCAATCAAATGGGATATGAAAATGACCGAAGCTAGACGTACTCTTGATTGGGAAAAACAAATAGCGTTATCAATTGACCCTGAAGAAGCTGCACGTATCCATGGCAGAACTGGTCAAAGACCCGGTAACAATGTACCTTGTACAATGTGTGGTGGCGCTTGCGTATACGTAATGTTGCCTCAACAAAGAAAATATGAAAAAGAAAATGGTAAACTACAGCAGATTGAATAAAACTTTCTCTAAACTAGGAACTGTTTGAAAATATGAAATCTCTTCTGCCTTTATCCATTTGTATTCAGAATTTTCCCAATTCAGCTTAATTTCTGGATTTTCTACATTGAACAAAAAAGGATAGACCTCCCATTCATGGTCTTCATATTGCGGCGACAATATTCTCATTTCTTCAGCTTCCTTTACCAATTCTATCTGCTCATGATTTATGCCAAGTTCTTCAAATATCTCAATTTTCGCTCTTGAAAGAGGAGATTCGTTTTTTTCTATAATTCCACTAATTCCTGCCCACAAGCCTTTCATACTTTTGACTTTTTCACTTCTTTTTAAAATTAATATTTTATCTCCATTTCTAAGAAAACAAGTAATGATTTTTGTTGCACGAGTCATTATTTCTTTTCAATAGAATTTACCATCGTTGATAATTTTTTATACGCTCCTTCGAGGTCGGAATTTTTTCCCAATCTTTCTTGGGCAGATCTAATATATGTTAGGATCTCTTCGGATTTGCCTTCCTGAACTGAAGTTAATAATCTGCCAATATCTTTCCAAAATTCTTCAGCAACTCTTCTAATCTCTGGATTTGAAATAATGGTTTCAATTAATTCTGGTGACTCTGTCATAATACTCTCGGTTAGAATTTTCTGAGCTTTGAAGGTAGTGCCAGACATTTTTTCGGTAAGTGAAATCTTATCATCTTTAGCTAATATGTTTGCAAATGCAAGATTGATGAGGTGAGTCAATCCTAGAATAACTGCAATTTTTTTATCGTGTTCTATTGCATCAATTGTAACAAAATTGGCATCTGGAAAAAGTGATTTAGCAACAGACAATTCCTTTTTTGCGTCTTTTATAGGAATCGAGATAACATGCTGTCCATGAATTTTTTTTATCCCTGGACCAAACATGGGATGAATGCAAATTGGATTTACTTTTGATGGCATTTTAGCAAGTGCAGCAGCTGTCTTGGATTTTTGTGAAGAAATCTCAATAAGATATGACCCTCTTTTCATTTCTTTAGCAATAAGACGAATAATTTCTGGAGTTCTTCTAGTAGGAGTACAAAGTAGTACATATTCAGCCTTTAAAATTCCCGCAACAAGAGAATTTGCTTTGATCACTGATTTTGTTTTTATTTCATTTTCTGAATCATATCCAATTACTTCAAAATCATTTTCAAGAAAATAATTTGCAAACCATTCTCCCATTTTGCCTCCTACCCCAATTATTGCAATTATTTTTTTCATTTTCTTTCCTTTAGAACATCACGAAGTATGTTCATTCCTTCAACAATTTTTTTTTCATCTTGACATGCAGAAATTCTAATAAAATCTTTAAAATCGCCAAAACCCTCCCCAGGAGCAATGCCAAGCCCATGATCTAATAATTTATTTGCAAATTCAACTCCATCAAAACCCTCTTTTTTTACTCTCGCAAAAAGATACATTGCTCCATCCGGCTTGACAAAATCAAGTTTTATCTCGTTAGCTTTTTGAATCACAATATCTAGTCTGGATTTTACGATATTAGAATTGTTGCTTGTATCTGCTTCTAGGGCTCTTAAGGCTACATACTGAATAGGCTCAGATACATTAGTTAGGCAAATCGCTTGAAGTTTTGCCATTTTTTCAATAATTTTTGGGTTTGTAATAGCGTAGCCAATCCTAAACCCCGTCATTGCATGTGATTTTGAAAAGGATTGAGTAACTATGGATTTTTCGTAATTATATTTGAGTACACTTTTCCAATTACTATAAGAATATTGTGCGTATATCTCATCGCTTAACACATAGAGATTATGCCTTTTTGCAATCTCCAATATTTGATCTTGAATTTTTTCTGGCAATATTTTTCCAGTAGGATTGTTGGGATAATTTAAGACAATCATTTTCGTATTGGAGTTTATTGCTTCTTTGATTTGGTCTATTGATGGTTCCCAACTATTTTCAAGTGTAGTTTTAATTGTTCTTACCTTGATTCCTGAATTTACTGCACAATCTTTGTAGGCAGGCCAGGCTGGCTCAAATACAATTATCTCATCACCAGGATTAAGAAGGGTTGTAATGGCCAAGTAAACTGCGTATCTTGCTCCAGGACACACGATAATGTTTTCTTGTTTTAAATCAATACCATATTGTTCACTAGTTTTTTTTGCAAGTGCTGAAAGAAATTCTGGCATCCCTTTTACCTGTCCATATTTTACAAATCCCTTGTCATAGACTTCTTCTAATGCATCCTTGACAATTTTTGGTGGAAGAAAATCTAGTTCCCCTACTTCCATGTGAATAATTTTTTTTCCTTGCTGTTCCAGAGATTTTGCTTTTAAAAAAATTGAAAGATGCGTTTGTTTGTTTGTTGTTTGTACTTTGATTGATTCATTTAATAAAAAATTAAGGAATCTAGTACCAATACCTTCATCAATATCAATTTCGCTGCATAAGGCAATAACTTTTGAGCGAAGGTTTTCTTCTCTTTTTTCATCTGTAACACTCAAGCCAAGATCTTTTTTTATTGTTCCAATTTTTTTTACAATTTCTGTTCTTTTCTTTAATAAATTAATCATTTCAAGTGTGATCTCATCGATTTTGTCTCGGAGATTATCTATATCTGGCATGGCACTAAAGAACAGGTTTTATGAATCCACTAAGTAAGGCATGATCCGCTAAAACCAATGATACAAAAGCATCTACTACTGGTGGGGCACGTGGTACAACACAGGGATCATGTCTTCCACCAACTTTCAACGATGTTTGTTTTTTTGTTTTAATGTCTATAGTACTTTGTTTTTTTGATATTGATGAGGCAGGTTTGAAAGCAACCCGTAGGACAATTGGCATCCCATTTGATAAACCTCCTAATATCCCCCCCGAATTATTGGTTTTTGTTACTATCTTACCTTTTTTTATGGTGTACAAATCATTATTTTTAGAACCAAAACTTTCGGAACCTGCAAAACCCGAACCGAATTCTACTCCCTTTACAGATGGGATTGAGTAAAGCGCCTTTGCTAGGTCTGATTCTAATGAACTAAAAATTGGATCACCCAGGCCAACTGGCAAATTTGTAGTCACTGATTCAATTATTCCCCCAAGTGAGTCCCCATTCTTTCTTGCGTCAAGAATAGCCTTTTTCATAAGTTTTGCAGAATTCTCATCAGGACATCTAACTTCATTTGCATAAATTGTTTTTATCATTTTTGATGTGGGTTGATTTTTTATCTTGATTTTACCAATTTGTAAGGTGTAAGCATTGGTTTCTACCCCCAAGGTTACCTTTAGCAGCTTTCTGGCAATTGATCCCCCTAGTACATGAGTAGCAGTTAATCTTCCTGAGAATCTACCTCCACCGCGATAATCGTTAAATTTTTTGTATTTGACTAGAGCAGGATAATCAGAATGTCCTGGTCTCATTTTAGATGTAAGATCTTCGTAAGCTCTAGAGTCCTGGTCTTTGTTCCAGATGATCATTGCAATAGGTGCCCCTGTGGTGTAACCCCTGAACACTCCTGAGATTATCTCTACTTTGTCTTCTTCCTTTCTTTGTGTAGAAACTTGCGACTGTCCTGGCCTTCTGTAATCGAGCATCTTTTGAATATCTTTTTCTTCAAGCTCCAAACCTGCAGGACATCCATCTAACACAGCTCCTACACATTTTCCATGGCTTTCACCAAAACTTGTGAGTACTAATCTTTGACCAATAGAACTTCCTGGCAATAACGAAGAATACCAAAATGATGCTTATAATCCTTATAGATTAGATTTTATCTTTCCACCAACTCTATTCATGTCAGAAATGAAATTGGGATAAGATATTGCTACTGATTCTGGATTTGTAACTGTACAATCTCCTACAAACATTCCTGCAATACAAAACGCCATAAACAATCGATGATCATTTTCAGAATTCAACTCTGCTCCCTTTGGATTATCTGGAGCTTCTAGTATTAATCCATCCTCTTTTTCTTTTACCTTTACTCCTAACTTTTGTAGTTCTCTTCCAAGAATAGCAATTCTATCTGTTTCCTTGTATCTTGCATGTTTCACATTGAAAATTTCAATAGGTTTTGAAGATTTGAGTACTAAAATTGCAAGAGGAGGAAGAAGATCTGGTGTGTCAATTAGATCAAATTTACCACCTTCTAGTAGTTCTGGAGATTTTACAGTAATAGTATTTTTACTCAAAGTAACAACTACTCCCAAATCTTCTAAAATATCTATTATCTTTTCATCTCCCTGAGGTAAATCGCCTTTCATCATTTCACATGTTACTTCGTCTCCAAGTAAAACAGCTGCAGAAAGTAATAGAGCAAGGCTAGAAAAATCAGTAGGGATTGTCACTTCGGTTGGTTTGTAATCTTGTGGGACTATCTGATATTTTTTGTATGGTGTGATGGTATTCACTTTAGCACTAAATCTTTCCATTATGTTAATAGTGGCATCAAGATATGGCTTTGATACCAAATCATCTTTGATATTTAAAATCAGACCATTCTCCATTCTTGGTGCAATTATCATGAGTGCCGTGATGAATTGACTTGAAATATTTCCTGGAATGTTTACTTCTCCTCCCTTTACAGTGCCAGAGACTGTAATGGGAGGTTTTCCATCAGTTGAGGAACACTTTGCCCCAATGGATTCTAAAGCATCAAGTAATGGTTTCATAGGTCTTTTCCTGAGACTCTCGTCCCCTGAAAGAACAGTTTTTCCTTCAGACAAGGATGCTATTGCAGCTGCAATTCTAATTGTTGTTCCAGAATTTTTTGCATCAATTACTGTGTTCTGATTTAACTCCTTTATTCCTTCTATAGTTAGATTGTCCCCAGTTTCTTTAATCTGTGCACCAAATTTTTTACATGCTTCAATTGTTGCATTTGTGTCACCAGAGCGAAGAACATTTTTGATAATGCTTTTTCCTCCAGCTAGGGATGCTAACATAATTGCTCTGTGGGTATAGCTTTTGTTTGGGGGGGAAACGATTTTCCCACGGAGTTTTGTTTTTTCTATCTTACAACTCATAAACTTCAGCCTTTTTGTTATTGATCTCAGAAACTATTATTGTTCCGGCAAGATTTGAAAAAACCTTTTTTATATTTGCTATATTTTCTTTTTTTGAAATGGCTGCAATTGCTGGACCATTTCCAGATACAGAGGCTCCAAGCGCACCGTTCTCGATTAAATCAGAAATAATCTTAGGATCCGAGTTAAGGATAGTCGAAGTTGCCATTCCGTTTAATGTCATCGCATTCCAATAATCCGAATTTCTAGCAAGACTCCATGCTTGTTCGAAAATTGGACTAAGATTTTTTAGATTTTTTACATTCCCACGTTTTCTTGATCTTGGAATGAAAATTACAGCCACTAAATTTCTTGGACCTTTTTCTAATTTTACTATCTTTCTTTTATAATTCTCTGTCACTGCAAATCCTCCATAATAACAACCACAGGCATCATCATAAGCTCCTGTGATGCTAACTTTACTTTCAATTGATGCATCTACCCCTGCAAGTAGAATTTGTGAGTCATTCCATTTTGGCCTAAATAATTTTGCACATGCTAATGCAACTGCAGAAGAGATTGCACTTGAACTTTTCAATCCATATCCAGTTGGAATTTCTGATTGTAATGAAATCTGAATCTTTGTATTTTCAAGATCATTTTTTGGAATAACTTTTTGAATTACCTTATTAATTAAACGTGAACTGATTGCCTTATTTCTTGATTCAATAAAAATCCCATTTCCTGGCGATGCCTCAAGTAATGCACTTGTTTTTAATGATACTCCAAGCGTTGCACCCTTTCCTGTTGCGATTGCATTTACTATTGAAATTGCCCCATGTAATGTTGCTTGAGCTTTTGCCATCAGAACATCCCTAAGATTGATTTTTTCATTGTTTCATAAGGTGCTTCAATTCCATGCCAAATCTTAAAGGCTAGAGCCGCTTGACCAAGTAACATTTCATATCCATAAATTATTGTTGCACCATTTTTTTTGGATTGTTGAATTAAATCTGTGTTAATTGGTTTAGATACAATATCATACACAACTGATTTTTCATTAATAGTTTTTGTTGAAATGGGGCTTGGCTCACTTTTCATACCAATGGATGTAGCATTTACGATAAATCTATAATCTGATGCAGTTTCTCCAACTTGATCTAATGTTAATGCATTAGCATCAATGCCTATCTTGTGTGCAAATTGGACAAGTGCGTTTGCATTTTGTAATGTTCTATTTGCAATGGTTATTTTTCTAGCCCTTTCTTTTGCAAAGCCAGCAGTAATGGCTCGTGCAGCTCCACCTGCACCAATTAACAATACACTTGAGTCTTTAACGGGGATGCTTCGCTTCTTGATTGGATCAAGAAATCCTTCCATATCTGTATTATATCCTCGGAGCTTTCCCTCATCGTTTGAAACTGTATTTGTTGCACCAATAATACTGCAGTTTTCATCGACTGTGTCAAGAAATTTTATCATAGCTACTTTGTGAGGAATTGTAACGTTAAATCCACTAATCTTGATTTTTTTTAACGACTCTACTCCAGCTGCCAGCTCTCCTTTCGGAACCCTATATGCGATGTATGTGCAATCAAGCCCTAGTTTTTTGAAGGCAGCATTGTGAATGTTAGGAGATAGAGAATTATCAATGGGGTCTCCAATTACTGCATATATTTTTGTCATCTAGTTTTTTCAATTTGATGAATGATATAAGCCTAAAATATCTGCAATATCAAAACCATCTTTTTCCCCTACTTGTTAGGAGTTAAGGCTTAAAATTAACAGGAAACTGATATCCCTATAATGACAACTTTATGTCTAGTTGTTATCTTGAAGCAAAGCGGTTGGTATTCTTGCATTAATCTCATTTAGACGCTGATTTAATTTCCCTTGATTTACGCAGATAAATTACTCCACCATATATTCCAACAAATCCTACCAAAAATATACCTGACATGAATTGTTTTTCATCCTTTGTTGGAGAATCAGAATCTGCAGACGCTTCCTGACTTAAAACTATTCCAGAAACTATAGCCAATGCGACTAGTATGGTAATCCCTTTCATATTATTCCACATAGATAATATGCACATTTGATTAAAATGAATTAGTTTGTTCTTTGCAACAAACACAATACAATATTAATTTAACAGATAAAATATTTGGTATAGTCACCACTCTAGCATCATACTAGTGTGGAGTATCTTGTAGTTTCAAACAGAAGAATGATTCTCTCATCTATTCTAAATTACTCTAAATGAGAATCATGATAAAATTTTCCTATTTTTTTCTTGCATTGACGATTTTTTTTATCTGGTCTAAGCTAAATTGTCCAGGTGCAACAGGTTTGCCAAGTGATACATATGTAAAAGGCGAGCCAAGATAAAGACAAAGAATTCGTGACATTTTCCCATAGTCACCCATTGCAAACGCAATTAGATTTGTCTTAGCAGAATTGTTGTATAGGGAAAGTATGTTTGAGGAATCGTTCTGAGTTTTTGCGCTAGTCACAATTTTGATATGTTTTGAGAATTTTCTCATTTGTATGAACATATTTTTCAAGGAAGATGCATCAGGCGTCTTTTTAAAATCATGCCATGAAACCAAAACATTCGTCTTTGTCTTTTTAATATAATTATGAAGCATTTTATTTTTTTTAAGAGTATTAAATTCTACATCCAAGAGAAAGGGACGATATTCTGCTATTAACTTCAGAATTGAAATTCTTTCTTTTTCAGTTCCATGAAATTTTCCTCCTTCTGAAGATGGTCTCAACGTACATACACATCTTCTCAACTTTTCTTTAACTAATTCTAGTGCCTCTGGAACTTGAGTAGGTTTTAAAAAATCAAATCTTAATTCTACATAATCTGATTTTTTAAGTGCCTTTTTAAGAATTAAATCAAGTTTTTTTGGAGTTTTTTCTACAATCGTTACACAAGTCTTGTAAGTCATTTTTTATTTTTCTAAGATGTATTCATCGGAAACTTCCATTCCAAAATGTCTTCCTGACGCGGTTTTAGAGTAAACTAAAACCGAATCTCCTTTTTTGAGGTGTGTAACTGATACTAAATGGCCATTAGGCTTTACAAAACGGATAGTCTCTGCATCCTGTGCAATAATTCCACCAATCTCTTCGCCTGATTGTGCCTTGATCATTAACATTGGTCTTCTTTCAATTTTTGAGCGACCAACAGTTACTCTTCGTGCTTTTCCTTTTGAATCAAGCACTAAAACTTCAGAGCCAGTCTCAATTTCTGAAAGATAATTTGTTGTGCCATCGGGTGAAAGTGTATAGCAGTGAACTGCTCCAGCATTTACTCTAAATGGTCGTGGTGAGGTAAATGATGATCCAACTGATTCATTATGAACTAGAAACATAAAGTTTGATCTACTTCCAATTAGCATTCCTTCTCCTCGATGTAACATTGATGCAGTATCCACACAAACCCTTTCACCATCTCCTACCTCTTTTATCTCAATAATTTTTGCAGGTTTAAGATCAAAACTTCTGCTTCCAAGATAAACAAGTGCCTCCCCTACCTCACTCATTGAAGATGCGCTAAAAATCACTCCATCTACTCCTACCTCAAGAATGGAGAACATCTTACGAACTTCTTCTGGATTTTTAGCTATTGCAAAAATCTTTGTATGAATTTTATGTAATTTGGCTATAATATTCTCAAGTGGAATTATCTTCCAATCCTTTACCTCAACAATAACAAAATCTAATCCTTTTTTTGCAGAAACTAGGATTTTTTCAATATCAATGTTTGATAAAACTTTGAATTTCCTGCCTATTTTCTTTCCTTTTGGTTTAGTAGATGATTCCTTATCTAAAATTACGTACTTTGCACCAGTCGACGGATAGACTGTTGTAAGCTTTGTTTTGATTTTGGAAATACTTTTTGGATCCAAGTATATCATATTTATTCCCTCATTTTCTAGCTCGGCTAAGAATTTACTAAGATGAGGTTTTGATACCTTTGGTAAAATAATTAATTCTTTATTTTTTTGCAAGTTTCTTTACAGCTTCCTTTGCTGTTTCTTTTCTGAAGATAATTGCTGCTAGTGCTTGTACCATTTTTTCTGGTTCTTTATGTCCAAAGATATTTCTGCCATAAGTTACACCCTTAGCTCCTGCCTTCATGGCATCTTCAGTCATCTGAAGTATATCCAAGTCAGTTTTTGCCTTGGGTCCTCCTGCAATAACAATTGGTACAGGAGTACCTCTTACAACCTTTGAAAATGAATCAATATCTCCAGTGTATAACGTTTTGACAATGTCTGCTCCACAGTCTGCTCCAATACGTGCAACATGTGCAACAATTTCAGGATCATGAGGGTCTTTGATCTTTTCTCCTCGTGGATACATCATTGCTAAAAGCGGCATGTTCCATTTATGACATTGTTCTGAAATTTGTCCTAACTGTTCTAACATCTCTGGTTCTTCCTTGCCACCTATGTTAATATGAAGGGAAACCCCATCTGCACCAAGTCGTAAAGCCTCTTCAACAGAACCTGTTAACATCTTTCTGTTAGGAGAAGAAGAAAGAGATGTGCTACCAGAAAAATGTACTAAAATTCCAACACTGGTTGGTCTTGGAAGTGTTTTTAGAATTCCTTTATTGATAATTACACTAGTTAAACCATGATGCTCACATTTGTAGATGACAGAATGTGGGTCTTCAAGTCCTTCAATGGGACCGTTTGAAATTCCATGATCCATTGGAATGCAAAGCATTTTTCCCTTTCTTAGAATACGGTTTAATCTAATTTCATGTCCTGAAACCATGATGAATCTCTTTTTGTGCCTTACTTAAAAATAACGTGCATTGTATAGGTAATTTAGCTAAAAATCAGATTTACCGTTTAGGTTTATCAAGATATACCAATATGACATGGAAAACAGTATCCTGCAAGATTGATGAAGAGGACTTTGCCACTATAACAAGTTGCATTGAGACTGGAGAGCCTGCAAGTGTTTCAGAATTCATACGTGAGGTAATAAAGGACTTTATTGAAAATCGTGTAATTACTTTCACAACCGACGAAGATACATCCAAACCAATCGTAAAAGATTCTGTAAGTTAAATTAGGAAATATTAAAAATCAAGACTAGAAATAATACATAAAGTAGATTTTTAGTAAAGATTACTCAGCTGAGAAATCAGTCACTTAGCCAAATGCACTAGAACGGTTATATCCTTACAGTCATTGTTTGCTTAAGAGTTGAAAGTTTTAAATGAGTTGGATATTTTGCCAATTACCAAGTAGGCTGGAGTGGTGTGAATGATTTTGAGAACAGTAATACCATTCGAGTATTACAATTCATTCAACAGAATCCTGGTTCTCATCTTAGACAGATTAAAAAGGAGTTAAAAATTTCGATGGGAACAGTCCAATATCACTTGCAGATGCTAGAAAAAGAAGGAAAGATTGTTTCAGAAAAACAAAATCTATTCAGGCATTATTTTCCGGTAGGTCTTTTTCAGCAGAATGAAAAAAATATTCTAAAGATCCTCAAGCAGGAAACGGCAAGAGAGATAATTATGTTTATTATTGAAAAAACAAACCCCAGCCAAACAGACCTAGTAAAAAGATTAGAGATATCTGCAGCTTCTGTGAGTTTGAATCTGGGAAAATTGATTGAATTAGGACTGATAAATGAAATCAAGGATGGAAAATTCAAACGATATGTTCTTCTTGAGGATCCAAAAATTATTGTACGTTTAATGAAGAACTATCAGACAGGAATTTGGAATAGATGGAGTAACACGTTATCGGAGATGTTTATTTCTCTTGCACGTGAGGATGAGACGTGACTTTTTTTAACACATTCCTTGAGATTGGGCCACTAGAGCCAAGTAACATAGTTGAGCTAGCCATAATTGCATTTTCTATCATACTATTTGCACTAGCCATTACTGCCTACAAAAACAACAGGGTTAAGAGAATGGGTTTTGCAGCAGCTGCATTTGCATTATTTGCAGTCCAGTTAATTGTAGGATATGTAGATGATGCTTTTGATTATGTAGATACTGAAGGTTTAGATTTTGTCTCATCTGCAATTACTCTTGGAATTCTTTTGTTATTCTTCTTTGCAATTGTTACAAAAAAGAAAATCCAGGCTTAAGCTTTTTTTAACAAATTTTCATTAATAGTTAAACAAAATAGTCTTATCTATACCACTTTTGGGTACATCTAGTAATATCAAAGAAAAAACTCGTCTTTTAAATTTGTATAAAAAAAGAAGATCGGATCTAACCGTCGTTAGTTTCTCCATCTCCTTGTGGTTCTTCTGGTGTAGTTGGTTGCGTGGTGCCTACATTGTCATCGTTAGTTTCTCCATCTCCATCACCTTGTGGCCCTTCTGGTGTAGTTGGTTGCGTGGTGCCTACATTGTCATCGTTAGTTTCTCCATCTCCATCACCTTGTGAGGCTTCTTGGTTGATTCCTAAGGGGATCATGGCACTTGCTAATGACGCAGGTCTTTCAATGTATATTGCACCAGATACAATCACTATTGCCACAACAAAGAATATTGCATAATTAATTTTCTCACTTGATATTTTTCTCACCTCTAGAATATTTTGAAGAATAAGGTATATTACATCTATGATGCAACAAGCTAAATCAGAAAATAAATGACAGTCACAAAATTATAGAAAATACATTACAATTAGCTTAATGCACCAGTCGGTATATTAACAAAAATAAACTCAAAAATACAAAATATGATTCCAAAGTATCTTGCTGCTTTTATCCTAATAATAGGTAGTTTTTCTGCGATAATGGCATACTCTGCACCCTACCTCATATCTCATACCAATATTGGGCTAGAATTTACTGGGGGATATGAGATCCTCTATACTGCAGAATCACCTTATGGCGAGCCAGTTGACAGAGACTCTCTCATAAGGACAGCAAACATACTCCAAGAGCGTGCCAATTCCTTGGGAATATCAGAACCACAAATTATCATAGAAGGGGATCATGAGATAAGGGTGCAGCTTGCAGGTGTAACAGACACACAAAAAGCAAGACAGATTTTAAATGCGGCAGATAATCTGCCTCTCAAGCTTACAGAAAAGTATTCGTACACTGTAGGAGGTGTTTTGGGAAGAGAGGCACTAAAAGAGACCTTCTATGCTGGAATAATAGCATTAGCTCTGATTTTTGCATTCATGACGATATTTTACAGAGGAGTTGGATTCATCGCGTGTTTTACTGTAATCTGTTATCTGTGGTCATTACTTTTAGTCTTTAACTTGTTTAATGCAACTCTGTCATTGGCAGCTGTAATTACATTTGTACTTGGAATGGGAATTGCAGTTGATGCAAACATCATAGCGTATGAAAGAATAAAAGAAGAAATCCGCAAGGGAAAATCAATCCCAACTGCACTCAAAGACGGTGAGCACAATGCATTTCATACCATAATGTATTCCAACATTACCACACTTATAGCTGCAATTGTTTTATTTTTTGCAGGAATAGGACCTATCCGCGGATTTTCATTTACCTTAATTTTGAGCATAGTAGTCAGTATAGCCACAAATGTATTTTTGTCGCGTATTGTGTTGGGAATGTTAGTAAAAAGCGATGCTGTAAAAAGTCCAAGATTTTTTGGAATCAAGGTACAGACATTGCAAGCAGAAAAGATAAGATTTAGCTTTATAGAACATAGGTACAAGTTCTTTGCAATATCTGTGGCCATAATTGCAATTGGTGTAGTAATGTTTTACACTACCCCTCTGAATTATGATATTGATTTTAAGGCAGGAACCGCGCTTGATATCACACTTGACCAACCCATAACACAAGAAGAAGCCACTTCTCTTATGGAAGATGATGCTGGCATAGAGCCTGCAACTTTAACAGTTGGAGGCAGCAACGACAACCAGATTGCTGCAAGATTTGATGATGTTCTAGAGTCTGATGATGTAAAGAAAATAATTGACACATTTAAAGAAAATTATGATAGTGTACAGTATGAAGAAAATACGTCTGATCCAGCAATAGCTAGTGAGCTTGCAACAAAGGCAGTCTATGTAATCCTGATTGCCCTTGCTGCGATAATTGTATTTGTCACGGTAAGATTTTCTTGGAATTATGCTTTTGCAACTATAATATCTGTTCTAAATTCTGGTCTTTTTGTTATAGCAATGTTTACCATATTCAAGTTTGAAATTGATGTGACGTTTATTGCAGCCATACTGACTGTGCTAGGATTTTCTACGTACAATTCAATTGTGGTTTTTGATAGGGTTAATGAGAATCTAAAACAAGCCCAGATAAGTGATAGAGGCCAGCTTTCAAAGTTGATTAATCAAAGCATCTGGCAAATGATGACTCGTTCAATTAATACGATGTTGACAGTTGCCATTGCATCAGCATCAGTGTACATCTTTGGAGCAGAACCTCTTCAGATGTTCTCTTTAGCAATATTATTTGGTCTAATTTGTGGAACGTATTCCTCTATTTGCATTGGTGCCCCAATTTTCTACATGTTAAAAGCAAAAACGTTACCAAGAACTAAAGGAAAGGACTTGGAATTAACAGAGTTATAAACAATGTGACTTTTGTTTAAAACAAAATCAAATCAATTAAGCTCAACTAGAATTTTTGTCCACTTAAGGATTAAATACCAATCAGAAAGCACAAAAACCAAGTCAATTGAGCCAAATAACAGAACAGATTCATTCTAGCGATATAGGTGACATACTTGAAAATTCTCTTGATGGAATAAGACCTGGATTTGAAGACTGTTTGCGATTGCTTGAATCCGATGACATACACCTTATGGGTATGACTGCAGGTTACATAGCTAGACAAAAGTTTGGAAAGAAGGCATCCTTTGTTAATAATATTATTTTAAACTACACTAATGTCTGTATAACTGATTGCAAGTTTTGTGCATTTTATAGGTCGCCAGGTGACGATGAGGCTTATACTCTTTCACTTGAGAATATAGAGGCTCGAGTAAAAACTGCTTGGGATTTGTACAAGATTCGACAAGTGCTTATTCAGGGTGGACACAACCCAAACCTTGGTGTAGAATATTTTGAAGATGCATTTAGACTAATCAGAACAAAATTTCCAAAAATTGGAATACACGGGCTCTCAACTTCTGAAATAGACATGGTAGCACGTGTAGAAAAATCATCTACAAAAGAAATTTTATCACGGTTAAAAGATGCCGGTCTACAATCAGTACCTGGTGCAGGAGCTGAAATTCTAGTTGATTCTGTAAAAGAAATCATCAGTCCAAAAAAAATCTCAAGTGATGAATGGATAAGAATCATGGAAGAATCTCATCAATTAGGCTTGCCATCTTCGGCAACAATGATGTATGGTTCCGTAGAATCAACACATGATATTGCAGAGCACTTTGAGAAAATTGTAAATCTGCAAGAAAAAACTCGAGGTTTTCTGGCCTTTATCCCATGGAGCTTTGAGCCAAATAACACACTTCTACAAAAAGAAAACATAGTAAGCTATGGAGCAGGTGGTTTGAAATTATTGAAAATGATTGCAATCTCACGACTTGTGCTGGATGGATTGATTCCACATATACAATCTTCATGGCTCACTAATGGTGTTGGAATGGCTCAGCTTGCCCTTCATTACGGTGCAGATGACTTTGGAGGTACACTCATTGGAGAAGAAGTTGTATCTTGTACTGGTTCACGCTCCACTGAATTAACTGACCAAAGAATTATTGATGCTATTCAACAAATTGGTTATCAAGTAGAAGAGCGAGACAACTTTTACGATACTGTCTGCATGCATTAAAGTCCATAACTAGACCACTTTGAATCGACAAGATTCTTTGTAGAATCATCTGATTTTACAAGCTCTTGGATTTCTCGCAAATACCCCTCTTCTTTTGTTTTTTGTGTCGCATCAATTCCAAGCTTTGAACCTAAATTCACTAAAGGAGAGGCAGGATCCAAAGTATCAGTTGGTGTATTATCAATTATTATCGTATCTCTAGCAGCATCTGCTCTGGTAGTAATTGCCCAAATCACATCATTCATGTCGTGAATGTTGATATCCTCATCTACTACGACAAAAATTTTTGTTAGTGCAAGCTGTCCTAGTCCCCAAAGTCCCATCATGACTTTTTTTGCCTGACCTGGGTACATTTTTTTAATTGATATTATTGCCATTCCCTGAAACCACCCAGCAGCTGGCATTGCAAAATCAACTACTTCTGGCTGGAACATTTTAATCAATGGTAAAAATGATCGTTCAATTACTTTTCCAATATATGCATCTTCAAGTATTGGTTTGCCAACTATTGTTGTAAGATAGATTGGTTTCTGTCGTTGCATAATTCCAGTTAGCGTAAATGTAGGATAGGGTTCTTGTGGTGTATAGTATCCTGTATGATCACCAAACGGTCCTTCGTTTCTTACATCTGAAGGATCAACATATCCCTCAAGAACAATTTCTGCATTTGCTGGTACCTCAAGATCCACAGTTTTGCATTTTACAGTTTGAATTCCTTTTTCCCTTGTAATTCCTGCAAAAAGATATTTATCTAATCCCTCTGGGACAGGAGCTACTGCTGAAAAAACTGTTGCTGGTTCTCCACCAATAATTATTGCAGCTTCAATTTTTCTACCTTTTTCTTTTGCAACGTCATGATGATGAGCACCACGCTTGTGTTTTTGCCAGTGCATCAGAGCATGTGTATTATCTAAAATTTGAATTCTGTATACGCCAAGGTTTCTTACCCCTGTCTCTGGATGTTTTGTTGCAACAAGACCAAATGTGATAAACTTACCGGCATCTTTTGGCCAAGTCTTAAGAATTGGAATATTTTCAAATGATGGTGAGTCATTTATAACTTCGGTTACTGGTCCACTCTTTTCAAGCTTAGGAAATACATCACTCATCTTTGAAAGCTCTGGAAGTTTTCTAATCTTGTTAAAAAAACCTGATGGAATTTCCATCTTTGTCATATCAACAATTCTCTGTCCAATCTCTGTAAAATTAGAAGTCTCTAAACCAATCTCAAGTCTCTTAATTGAACCAAATGCGTTCCCTAAAACTGGCATATCATAATTTTTTACATTTTCAAACAGTAATGCAGGTCCATTCGCATACATTGTTCTACGCAAAATTTCTGCAATCTCCAAGTTTGTATCCACTTGAGTCTTTACCCGTTTTAGCTCTCCTGCATTTTCTAATTTTTCAATATATTGATGAATGTCCTCGATGGGCACGCCTCTAATTCGATTGATGGTGGTATAAAGCTTAACTAGATTTGTCTAATCGCACTTTATTTAAAAAAATATTAACATATAGATTTTAATTCAAAGCAATTGGTTTTTTATTGTGGTTGAAGAAAAATGCCCTGTCTGCAAGGGAGATGGAACAATTGAGCTCCTCGGCTCCCAATGCCCATTTTGTAATGGAACGGGGGATTTTACAAAGGCTGCTGAAAGTTATCTTGATTCGCATATTTGCCAATGTATTTTTTTGGACAGAAAAAAATGTCCATTATGTGGAAAGAGTTGTCATCATGATACTCCAAATAAACCAAAAATTTTGATTGACCCAATTTAGAAAATTAATTTTTACAAACTACTATCCAACTGGAGGAAGCTCACTTTTTCTCTCATGGCCGCCTGAACCAAACTTGCAGTAAAAACACAAATCAGACTGCATATGAGTTAGTTGTTCAATTTGTATGGCTCCAAGCTTTAGTGCGATCTTTGTTAGTAATTTGAATTTTAGTGGCATGGCAGGAATTACTTCATTGATGTATACTTTATAATGCTCTGGACAAAACTTTAGTGTGACTCGACTTGTATCATCTCCCTTTTTGTTTACTTGTTTTGTAAAATTGATCTGTTCTCTAATGTATTCATGCTTTGGACACGGACAATTTCGTCCACCTGGATGTTTGTATGCTGGAGTATTTTTCCAATCAAATTCCGGATAGTCCTTTTCAAAATCGTCCAATGCTTCGGTTAGTCCTTCAAGATTAATAAAACTTGGTAGAATTTTGCAATTATTTGTGAAATATGGCAGATCTTCTTAATCTGACATTTAATATTGAGCAAAATGTAAATAAAGCACACCTCACGTAACCACCATATTGGCTACTAAACGTAAATCAACAGCATCTACAACCAAGAAAGATCTTGAAGCAAAAATTGCAGAACTAGAAGGTAAGCTATCTCAGTTATCAACACAGCTAGGTCAAAAGCCAACAGGACAAGCTCAGACAGCACCTCCACCACAATCAAAACCAACACCTCCACCACAATCAAAACCAACACCTCCACCACAATCAAAACCAGCTCCACAGGCTCAAGCAGCACCACCAGTAACACGAGAGATACTCATTGAACGTGTACCAATGGGTGTATGGCATGAGAGAAAAACAAAGACTCCTGCATATGTTCCTGAAAACCCAAGAGCGTGGGCTAGACGACATGCAGAAGGAGCTGATTGTCCAACACAACCATGGGCTTTGCAAAAAGCAAAGATTACAGGTTATACTGCACCATCAAACAAGTATTTTGCAACAAGACAAAGACTTGCTTACCATCCTCAAGCTACAAGCTTTACTGGATATGGCATATCTCTTGGACAAGGAACAGGTAAAGCATAAACAATAACATAGTGTGATTGATTAGTTCATTATTTGTGCTGAATCCTAAATCTATTTTCTTTTTTTTTATGACAAAAATTCTTTATTCATAGTTTAACCTATGTAGAAGGTATTTCAATAGCAATCAAAGCTATGAATAACTTGCTGAGGATCTGAACCAAATAAAAAAAAATAGTGCTATCGTATTTTTTTCAAATATGGTTGGCCGGTACACAACTTATCGCCACAAACACTGTTTCCCACATTAGCAACATGTGAATGTCTTGGTGATTTTTTTTGTGCTTTCATTGCATATGCGGATTGATCCAAGTCTATTGCAGTAGCTGTTACTGCCAACAACATAATCGCAAGTAACACTGCAGTTAGTTTTAACATAGAATTAGTCTCTATATCAAATATATAAAATAACTGAATAACCAATCTTAAAAATGATGATCGGCTTAATTTTACGTTTAATATTGAACAAAATGTAAATAAAGTACACCTCGTATAACCACACTATTGGCTACAAGTAAATCTACAGCATCTAAAACCAAGAAAGATCTTGAAGCAAAAATTGCAGAACTAGAAGGTAAACTATCTCAGTTATCGACACAGCTAGGCCAAAAGCCAGCAGGACAAGCTCAGACAGCACCTCCACCACAATCAAAACCAGCTCCACAGGCTCAAGCAGCACCACCAGTAACACGAGAGATACTCATTGAACGTGTACCAATGGGTGTATGGCATGAGAGAAAAACAAAGACTCCTGCATATGTTCCTGAAAACCCAAGAGCGTGGGCTAGACGACATGCAGAAGGAGCTGATTGTCCAACACAACCATGGGCTTTGCAAAAAGCAAAGATTACAGGTTATACTGCACCATCAAACAAGTATTTTGCAACAAGACAAAGACTTGCTTACCATCCTCAAGCTACAAGCTTTACTGGATATGGCATATCTCTTGGACACGGAGTATCTCAAACACAATCTAAAGTAGCACCACCTCCACCCAAAGCACAAGATAGAGTAGTTCCAAAGGAATCATCCTCATCAGGTGGCGGTAGTGCAAAAAAACAATCCCTTGAGAACTATGAGCGAGATTACTTGGCTAGATTAGAACAACAAGAGAGAGAATCTCAAGAATTACATCAAGCAGCAGCTGAATTAGCAGCACAAAGACGCTCAGAGTCTGGTTCATCTAGCTCTGGTGGCTCAGCACGTGGTTTACTCCCAAAGGGCTTTTAATCCTGAACCTTCTTTTCTTTTAATTATTTTTTAAAATTACTTTGTAAAATCTTCTAGTACTTCTTTTGCATGACCTGCAGCTTTTACGTTAGGGTAGGCTTTGAAAATTTTTCCTTTTTCATCTACTAAAAATGTACTCCGCATTACTCCCATGTACTCTTTTCCCATAAACTTTTTTTTGCCCCATACTCCAAATTTTTTTGCAACATTCGTCTCTGTGTCTGCTAGAAGAACAAAAGGAATTTTCATCTTCTCACAAAATTTTTTGTGAGAGTCAACATCATCTTTACTTATTCCAACTATTTCAATTCCATTTTTTTTGAATTTTTGGTAATCCTTTGAAAACTCGTCAGCCTCAACAGTGCAACCTGGTGTAAAGTCTTTGGGATAAAAATAGATTACGTGTTTTTTTCCTTTGAAATCAGCTGATTTTACACTTTTACCACCTGAATCTAAGAGTTCAAATTTTGGAACAGTGTCCCCTTCTTTTATCATATATTTAGTAGAAAATTTCCCTAATTAATTATTTTTTAATATTACTATTTTCATTAGATTTTAAACTAAGCAAAAATAGATTAGATACAGATTATGGTACAAAGTAACTATGAAATTCTTCAAGTTCGTGAGGACGCAACACGAATAGAAATACGTGATGCCTTTAGAAAATTAGTTCTTGAACATCACTCAGATAGAGGTGGTGATGATGAGCAGTTTAAAAAAATAAAGCAAGCTTTTGATGATCTAAAGGTAGGTAAAAAATATCCTGATTCTCCAGAGGATAAAACCAAAAAACCAAGATTTTATTCTGGTGACTCTGAAGAAGAAAAAAGAAAACGAAATCTAATCTTATCACATGATGTAGCTGAAGAAGTAAGAAATGCTCAAGAATGGATTGCGGCTTTGAAAAGAAATGATTCAACTGGTGTGAGGCTCTTTGGTTCAAAGGAGCTTGGTCAACTTGAATTTGAAAGAAAGGCAACAAAGGCATTATCGATTAAAGGAAAGTTTTGGGCAGGAAATCTAACATATGATGGCCCGATTATAATGTGGGGAAGTATTTCCAATCCATATTTTTCAGAAAAGGAACATGATAAGACTCGTATCCACGTGATACATGGAAAATTTTCTCTAATTGATCCAATAGAAAATGGATATGTTATTGAAAATGGTGCAAAAATTATAGTTGATGATGGAGATATTATAGTTGGAGATGTATTTGGAAAAAAAGAAACTCTGCCTGATCCGTCAGGCAAAGTTGGAATGTTCATAACAAATGAGCATTTTACTGAACTCAAAGCTCCTAAAGGAAAAATTGTTGCTGGTTTTATTAGAAATACTGTAAAACTTGAATCTGACACTATGATGGTAATTAATCTTGAAGATCACGTCCTAATCAAAGGTCGTAACATCTCAATTTTGGGCAGTAAAGTAACTTATGATGTTGAAATTGAGCTTATGACAGGTGGCATGATTAAATTCCATGATCAAGGTTCTGGCTTTGATTTAAGTGACGATGCTATCATTCGACTAGAGAATGGGAAAGAGTTTAGACTACACGATCTTAAAAAATCAGAGTTAATTGGTTACGGTGGATCTGAAATTACATATGAATATCTTGATAATATTGGCACAAAAAATTCCCAAAGGTTAGGAAATAGATGGCTATCTAAACTTGGATTTTAACGCTAAACCAAATTTTTTCAATATAGGATTGATTACCAACAAAGACCAAAAATTATTCGAATCTTTTATATGACAATTGGCGTGGCTTTTGTCTTATGGTTAATCTTAGAAATTGGTTTGCAGAAGCCGTAGCCACATACGCACTAGTCTTCTTTGGACCTCTTTCAATCATATTATCTGCAGTTGTATTTGGTAAAGGTTTGTCAATTGAAGGTATAATCATGATTTCACTGGGTCATGGAGCTGCGATAGGTTTGATGGTTTATGCATTTGGGCATGTATCTGGCGCTCACATCAATCCCGCAGTAACAATACCTATGATTATTACAAGAAAAATTGGAATCGCGGATGGGATTGGATATATCGTATTTCAGATAATTGGGGCAATTGCAGCAGCATTCACCATTAAAGCAGTGTTGCCAGATCTTGGAGCTGCGGTTCACTTTGGAACTCAAGCACCAGGCGAGATTATCAATTATAGTGCAATGTCTGCAGTAGGATTAGAAGCCATTTTCACCTTCTTCCTTGTGACAGTCATTTTCATGACTGCGGTACACAAAAAAGCAGTCGCAGGAATTCAAGGAATCTCAATAGGAGGCATGATCTTTTTGTTACACCTTGTAGGTGTACCGTTAACTGGAGCGTCAATGAATCCCGCAAGAACTTTAGGCCCTGCACTAGCATCAGGATTTTGGGAATCTCATTGGGTCTATTGGGTTGGACCAATTATTGGCGGTATAATTGCAGGTCTTATCATGAACTATGTCTTTGTAAAAAAGGCAGAAGTTGAAGCATAATCTTTGATTTTATCATTTTTGCAAACGTTTTTAAAAATTCGAACAAGTGAATCCATGGGCTCGTTGCATAGCTTGGATAGTGCGAACGCTTGCGGAGCGTTAGGTCGAGGGTTCGAGTCCCTTCGGGCCCGCGAAACTTTTTTTTGCCTAACTTTGTTTCATGTGATACAAGATCCAAACCATTTTTGATTCTATGTAAATAAAAAAAGATAGAGTTTAAGGGTTAACCATTAGTAATTTTTCTTGAACTCTATCATAGTATCCATTTAGCTCCATGGCTGGGATGTAAAATGTTGCAGAAATTACATCGCCTGGTTTAGCGTTGCAATCAGAGACAACTACTGGATGTCCAGTTACTGACTCCGCAACACAACCATAATCTGTTACTGCAATGACAGTTACGTCTTCAGTTACAAGCGTTGGAACTAAATTCCAAGGAGTTACTGTCAAAACTAGTATAACTGAAGTTGCAGCAGCCAGAATCAGTACAAACTTTAGTACTGGAGATTTCTTTTCTATTTGGGTTATCTTTTGCAATTCTCCTCATCATAATTTAGCTTTCATATTATATAAGATACGGATAACTTTTAGCTCTAGTGCCAACAATTAAAGTTACCACTAGGATAATAAATTTAGTTTTTTTATATAGCTAGAAACTAAAATTCAATTATGTCAACAAAAGCAGAAACTATGTGGAGCGGCAAGAAATTATTTGCCGTTATAGCCAGCGTTTTAGTCGCAGCAGTTGTTATAGGTTTAGTACTCTTTACTCCTTTTATTATGAAGTAAAGAAATCCCTTTTTTTAATATTTTTTTTGTTTTATTTAATCTACATAATTAGCACGAGGATAATTTTTTGGTTTCTAAATAAATAACATAAAAACGCCAATTAATTATGGAGTATATAATTGCCCAATCAAATAAGGTTGAACCTAATGAAAGATGAAGGATGCCCAACTTGTGGTGCAAAGGACTTTGGAGTAATCGAAATTAAAAAAGATCAGGAGGGATCGTCAATTTGGAAAATCCAATGTTATAACTGTAAAAAATTCTGGTATGCTAGAAAATAATATTCAAATTTTCAGTCATTTTTTCCACTCCGAAAATTAAAAAAGTTGCGCTTAACTGGAATTTTTCATTCTTTTTGTATAATCCCATGAAAATAATTTAGATGGTATGATTTCAATTGCCAACTCCTCGTTGCTTTGACTCAAAAGAAATTTTGCTAATGTAGAATTTCGATTACCAAGATATCTATCAATCAATGATTCTAAGATTTCAGATGCAATATCTTCTCTGAGATTTACGTGGCCTCTCCCTCTCAAACCCAGATATGGTGGTTTGTCAGGGGAAATCTCAAATGCACATTTTGGATTTTCCTTTAAATATTGTATAACCTTTGCATCCTTTTTGGTAGCACAGTAAATTTTTCCTCCTTTCTCTATATACCACAGAGATAGGACTATTGGCCATCCTGCAGATGTAACACATGAAAAACGAATTGGTATTACTTTTTGCAATAGTTCCTGATACTTACTATCTTGGGGAAATAACACCTGAGTCATGATGCATTGTATTGAAATTTTGTATTTAAATCTGAAACTCTATTCACGTATGGATTGGCACTAGAGTTAGCACTAGTTAGAAGTGTTAGCACTAGCTTATATATTATAAAATAAAAATTATATCATGCAAGCAATATCAGAATCACAAAAGAAGAATGGAGTTAAAAAACAATACATTAGTAGACAGTTGAAAATTTGCGTGAATTGTGGTAATACAGAAGTTCATGAATATGAGTTTGGGATTTCATGTGAGCTTTGTGGGGCATCATTTTATTTTGGAAAGTTCCTCTCAGAGGATCACCAATTTTGTAAAAATACTGAACAAGAATCTAAAATAAATTCAAGGCAAAAGGAGACGAATCTATGAGCAATAACTGGGAAATCTTTGCTTCAATAATTCTTGGAATAGGAACTATTGTGAGAGCAGGATCAGCCCTGTATGCAGGAAAATTGGGCTAAATGGACAGTATATCTTTCTTACATTATCTTGAAATCAATCTCTGGTGGAAAAAATGACTCAATTACAAAATATCAAGTACAAGCAATCAAAACCATATGACATACTTGTAACTGGTGCTACTGGTTTTATTGGATCCAGATTAATCAAGAGACTTTCAGATAAGGGGTATTCTGTAAAGGGAATGTCAAGACAGAAGATTGATGATGAAAATCAAGTAAAATTTGTCCAGGCTGATGTTTTTAATCCTAATGAATTAGATCTAGTCCTAGAGGGTGTAGAGATAGCATTTTATCTACTTCATTCTATGGAAGGGGATAAGAAACACTGGAAGGAGTTTTCTTCAAGGGAAAAAATACAAGCAAAGAATTTTTTGAATGCAGCTACTAAAGCAGGAGTAAAAAGAATAATCTATCTTGGAGGATTAGTTAATGAAAGTCTAGAATTATCCCCACACATGAAAAGTAGAAAGGAGGTAGGCGCGATATTGAACTCTGGAAATATTCCTGTTACACAGCTTAGAGCATCCTTGATTATTGGTGCTCAGGGAGGATCATACGCCATGCTGCGCTATTTGGTAGAACGACTTCGAATCATGGTATGCCCAAGTTGGGTGAAATCAATGGCACAACCTATTGCCCTAGACGATGTGATTGATTATCTGATTGGATGCATGGAAAACTCTCAAACTAGTGGCAAAATCTATGATATCGGGGGTACAGAGAGGCTAACCTACGAGGAATTGATGAGACAATATGCTGCATATCTTAACAAAAATTTATTCGTAATTGAAATTCCTTTTCTCACAACAAGACTCTCCTCTTACTGGGTAGATTTAATCACCCCTGTCAAAGCTTCACTTGCAAGACCGTTGATTGACAGCCTTGTACATGATACTATAGTACAAGATGATTCAATAACAAAAATAATTCCTCTAAGACTAAAATCAATACGAGAGTCAATTGATATTGCTACACAAGAAACTTCAAAACAAACTTCAATAATCAAACCAAAAGATGAAAAAACAAACTTTGTGCTAAATCAAAAAATCCTAATGATAACATTAATTGCATTTGCAATATGTGGCACTACATACTATTGGCTTGATGATCGAAGTGATGTTTATCAGCCTGGCTGGATATTAGCTTCAATTTTTTGGTATATTGCAATAATATTTGCATTTATGTTTGTTAGAAATAAAACAAGATTAGGATACCTTATAGCTGGAATACTTTCATGGGTTACATTGGTATTTTGGTTATTTGATAATTTTTACATAGTATTCCAAACTTCATTGATTGCAAAAGAACCAAACTTGTTGATGACTGTAAGAAACTTTATTGGAATTTTGATTGCGTCTATAGGCGTTGTTGCATCCCACAATGTTTTTCACAAGGTTCAAAAATATCAGAAAAAGGGAATTTCACTATGAACCAAAGTTAGCACTAGTTCTATAGTTTGATTTATTCTTATAAGATATGATAACCAATTAGAACTATGAAATATTTGACCCCATTGAAAATTAAAATTAAAAAACTTGACATTAGCGAAAGTTATTTTCTTGGAAAAGTTGAGTTTGAAGGCGAAGAATACAAAATAAACATTCAAGGAGAGTGGAAAGAAAAACTACTCAAGTTGCCTTTCAAACTTGGTAATCAAAAAAAAGTTTTGGTAAGATTGAGTGGACCAAATGATATTGCAGTAGAGGATTATCTGATGTATAGAGGCCAATCCGATTGGGTTGAAATTGATTCCCAAGAGATACTTCATTTTGCAGCAGACCATCAAGACAAATTAGATACTCTTGAAGTGTACATCGAATAATATCTAAAAGTTAGCACTAGTACAATAAGTTACCACTAGTTTATATGTAATGAGGCCAAAATAGTGTCTAATGAACAAACCAATAACTGCAATAGTGTCAATATTGATGGTAGGACTATTCACTCAATATGCAACTGCAGAATCAATCCCAGATTGGGTAAAAAATAATGCAGGATGGTGGGCAGAAGGATCAATTTCTCAAAAAGATTTTGTTTCTGGACTACAATACCTAATTCAAAAGGACATTCTTCAAATTCCACAAACCCATATCACTGGTGAAAAATCAGATCAAGTGCCAGCGTGGGTTAAAAACAACGCTGCTTGGTGGGCTGATGGAACTATAACTGAGGGAGAATTTGTTAACAGTATTCAATATTTAATGAAAATTGGATTAATTACTGTACCAACTTCAACTCCAGCCTCTGATGCACCTTTAGCTAAAACAAGCACGGATAATAATTCATTGCAAGCAGAGTTAGACGCATGTCAAAAGATCACAAAGGCATATGACAGAATTAAATGTGAAGATATGGTTCAACACAAAATTATAGTAAAAGAATACAAAGACAAATCCAAAGTCTATGCAGCAGGCCCAATAACTTTCTACTTTCCTGGTGCTGAACTTGAAATAATGTCATCTGGAACAGCAAATCTTTCAATACGATTGCTTGCAGAAAACACTGGTTCAAGTAACGAAGTTACACTCATGTGTACTGGACCCGCAGTCTGTAATTACGATGTTTGGGATGGACAAAAGGCTTTCAAATATTCTGCAACCGATTTTACATCAGGTCAAACTGTTGTGCAACCTGGTGGAGCCAAGGAAATTAAAATGCTATTTGGACCAAATATCGGATATGGTGGTACAGAATTTGTGTATGATCCTGCAAAAGACTATTACTTTAGAATTTCAGAACCATGGGGGAGCACAAGTATCCCATTGAATCTAAAGTAATATGTACTCTTTCTTTTTTTTACAATCATTTGTTAATCAGCAAAGTTTAAGGTGTAAACTGTAATGGGACGAACCTGTAGAGGTATTTGTGAATATCAAAAAGCTGAAACGGTACCAAATAGCCTCAGATACAAAATAGGGCAAAAACTATGTTCGTTTTGTGGAATTTTCTTTTCTATCGAAAAACCACGTTGCCCTTGTTGTCAAGCAGCCTTGAGAACAAAACCACGTAGTAAAAAAAGCAAAAAGGTCATCAAAAATGGTTTACATTAGAAGTAAGAAGGTAAAAGGAGAAAATTATCTATATCTAGTGAAAAGTGTATGGGACTCTAAACAAAGTACATCGAGGCAAGAGATTGTAAAGTATCTCGGAAATGCTTCTAACATTACACCAAACGATATTCCAATAGATTATAGAAATGATCCTAAAATTACAGCATTTTTGTCATCAAAAACTGGACAGGGAATAAAGATTAAAGAAAAATTAATTGTTAAATTTAGAAAAGATCTTTACAATCATCTCAGCACTGGAGATTTTCAAGCAGCACTAAATTTATACACAATTTACCGGAAAGATTTAGGAACAACTGATTTTTTTGATAACATTCTCACTCCGGTAATGTATCAGGTAGGGGATCTTTGGGAAAAAAATAAAATTAGTACATCAACTGAACACATATGCAGTAACATTGCGCATAGTATTGTAAATGTAATAATGGAAAAAAATTTAGTACCACGCACAAAACAAAAAATTCTCATTTGTGCCCCTAACGGTGAGCAACACCATTTAGGATGTAAAATATTGGAATCATTTTTATCATGTAAAGGATACAAAGTTTTCAATCTATCCCCATCAGCCCCTTCTGAATCAATTTTACAATCAATTAAGACCTTCAAACCTGATGCAGTACTTGTTTCAATTACTCTTCAAGATAACATCAAAGTAGCCCAAAGATTAGTAAAAAAGATTAGAGAAGAATATGATTCACCCATATTTATCGGAGGACAAGCACTTTTTGTTAACAATGCAGTTTTTGATGGAACAGTAATCAAGGAGCAATCCCTCAACGAGATCTCAAAGACACTAAAAAATGAACTTAGAGGATAAAAATGCCACACGCTGTTTTAAATCAAAAAATAGATCTTGCAGATTTTTCTACAAAATTTCAAGGCGTATTTCAAAAAGAACCATTTCTAATAAAAATTCAAGATATCTATTTAGATAGAGAAAAAAGATGCGCGCTTGTTCCTACTGTTGTAGTTGATGACAAAAATCAACAATTTTTAATTGAAATCTCATCTAGAGAGGGAAAAACTACTGTGAGATTGTATCCAGGAACTGATCCAGAAAAAACTGAGGGTGTAAAAACAGCTATGGGACTTTTAGTTCAAAAAATACAAGAAATCTTTAGCGGATCTTTAGTAACCAAAACCAATATTGGAAATTATATCCCAACTGCATGATTTAGAAATATGAGAATTTGGGATCTATCGCCAGCAAAACTATGCAGATTACATTTACTTGGAGAACACAGGGAGTTACATGCAATTTGGTCAATACTCACTCAAGATAAGAAAGGCTATTCACTGCATCCAGAAACTATCAGGTGGAGAGGAAAGCTAAAAGCATTGTATTTCAGACATGAAGCACTCGTTAAAGAGATGACAGAAAGAGGTTACAATCACCAAAGTCCACTTGATCAGAAATTAGCTGTAGGACAATCAAAACAAAATGTCTTTGTTGATTCAATACCAAATCAAATTAAAAATTTACAACAAAAACATTGTAAATGTATATTCTAAAACCAAAAAACTTACCCCATAAGTGTGAAAACTAATGAAAATACAACAAATGCGCCCAAAATATTCCCCATAAAGGGGGTAGAGTCCCTTCGGGCCCGTTGATTTTCGTTATTAAATTCCATAATGCAGTTATATAATTCTGTAATGGCTTCTCTTCTCTATCTTCATGAAGAGAGAGTCAGAATCATCTAAAGAATAAATGAAATATTGTTGATGTTATAGTGATTTTTGCGGCATTTGAGTGCCAACAGGTTTTTCTCCCTTACTGTAGATTAGGCAAATGCCAACAATAATTACACTAATGGCAATAATCTGGTACAAACTTATTGTTTCGCCCAAAAATATTGATGCAAACACTAGACCAACCGGAGAAGAGATTGAAAAGATTATCAAAGTTTTGATAGCACCAATTCTTTGCAAGGCTTTTAAAAAAAAGAATAATGCCGCACCAAATCCTCCTACTCCAAGCAAGATTATGTTTGGCCATAAAGTGGAGTCTATCTCAATTGGAATACCAAACAAAAACACCAAGACAAGAACTATGCTTCCACCAATTACAGATTTTATCAGTGCAATTCTTGCAACGTTACTTATTTTCTGAGTAATGATTCTACTAATGTTGTTATCCAGAGCCCAAAAAACTGTAGATAATAATATGAGGAAATTTCCAAAACTTGTCTCAAAAAGTGATTTTGAAAACTGTAAGTTGGTTGCAACTATAATGACTCCTATGATTACTAGCGCAACAGCAAGGTAACCAACCCGATTTAGCTTTTCTTTAAAAAATACCAAAGCCAAAATTACAGTGAACAGTATCTCTGCATCTGTTAAGACAGCCGTATCTGATGCCGTGGTCAGCTCAAGGCCTGAAAAATACAAAATGGGAGCAACTACGCCACCAAATAATGCAACAAGGATAATGTACGAATAGGATTTTTTATCTCCAGTCGTGCCTTTTGATTTGTGGGCTATTGGGCTGAGAATTAGCGCAGATATTAGGTAGACAAGTGACGCTAAAAAAATTGGATTAACTGATGATAATGTTGGTTTTGCTATAGTGGAGATAGAGCCAAAAAGGATTGCAGAAATTCCTGCACATAAAAAGCCAACTTGAATGTATCTAGGCTTGGTTAAATTCATGCTTTTTTGTAAGAACTTATGATCTTAAAGATTTACGACACGCCGCAGATTTTCCTGCACAAAGTGGCCCTTTGAAGATATACTTGTAGTCAGGTTTGTCTTAAAGGAGAGGATTACCACCCAATAGTTTTATCCATTAATTCCAAGAAAATGTGAAAATGGCAAGAACTTTGTATGTACGTGAGATAATCACAATTCTCAAAGACCCCCGATTATGTCCTACTTGTGAAAAAGCTGATAAATTAGAAGAAAATGTAATCTTTGAAAATATCTCTCATGGTAAAACGTTTCTCTGTACACGTTGTGAAGCTTTAACCGTAGTTACCCATCTTAATCTACGACGGGTTGAATTAGCAACAAAAACAGAAGATACAGTCATGCTAAAAGAACCTCATTACATTAGAAAGGTTAGTTATTGAATCAAAAACATCTCTAATCCTAAAGTTAATAATCAATCAAAATCTAGAACAAACAATTGGTTTGCACACCAAAATTTGTTGACCAAATATTGGCTACACACGAAAGTATCATTTTTCATTTCAGGACTTTTTGTAAACATTCTCATTTGGATAGGACATTTGTCTGCGCGCATTTGTGACAACTCTAAGCAATGTCCTGCGTGCATGTGGTGGAATTTTTGTCCCAAATCATGCTTGATATTTGTCCGGAACAATCCGTAACAAAGCGTAACGCGTTCCTCGAAATAAACACTTCATTTGAAGTGGAACAAAGATTCCAAGATTACACTATAATACAGAACATTTGTCGTTCGTGGATATGGTAATTTTTTAGCCAAAACTACGAACGATTTGTAGCCACTACAAATCACTACAAAATGCTACGCGTATCTTGTGCTACATGACTTGTTCGTATTGCTACAAAAATAGTTATGATTGTTCTACAAACTGCTACAATTATCGTTCGTAAACTTATTGTATAATCTAGACAAGGATTACCAACTGGCAAATTTTTGTCAATTTTTACCGGTCATTTTGGATAAGGTCAGATAATGACAGGGTTTGACCGGCATGTATCTTTCGTTGTAGTGCGTAGCAAACCATCCAAAACTGTGAAAAACCGTACGTAATTTGACCGGATACCATAACCGTCTACTTGCGTCTTCGTAATTCTACAAAATTCTTCAAATTTTGTTTTTTTTACAAGGTCAGTGTTTTTTCAAAAACTTGTGCGTAACGGGTCAGTTTTTCTATTGGTAATCTTACTAGGATTATCTATCCTACTATGTATGTTACAACAACATTGGCACTGATTTGCTGCTCGCCCTGTAAAATTGGTGGCGGAGACATGTAGGGCGCTGGTGACATTTGTGGCATGGCAGCTTCTCTCATCACATTACTACCATACTGTGCACTAGTAGATACAGCATATTGCTCGATATATGCCAAGGGATATCCACCAAAACTAATCGACATGCTCTTGATTCCCTTTATGCTAAGATTTTGAATAGCAAGCATTTCTTCTGCACTGGCCTCGGCATCCTTTATTGCCTTTTGTATCACCTCGCCTCTTAGGCTTCGCTGAGCTTCAGGTGAAAGAGAAAAGTTAGGTCCATCAATTCTGTTGGCACCTGCTGATATTGACTTGTCAATTATCTCTGCAACCTTCTCTGTTTCCTTAGAAAGTATATTGACATTGTTGCTAGCCTGATATCCGGTAATCTTTGGAGGATTTTTTCCCTCTGGATCGTATAGGTATTGAGGATAAACACTAAAGTAAGATGTTTTCACTTCTTTTTCATCAAGATCAAGTGCCTTGAGTGATTCAATTATCTTATTCATAATCTGAGTATTGTTTTTGACAGCTTCTTGAGCAGTTGGAGAAATCGTATCAATTCCAAGATTAAGTGATATCATGTCTGGTGGGACATTCACATAACCTAACCCAACAACAGTCAATGTTGTTTCTGTCTCAGTTTTATTGTAACTGATACTTGGGTCAGGATTCTTGAATGTGTACTTTGCAGTATCTTGGGCAAATGGAGTAACTGATGTAGAAGGCTCAGAAACTGGAGCAACCTGAGCTGTAACTACGGAATATGATGCAAGAGATGCAAAAAACAAACCAACTGCAATTATGGCAAAAGCCACATTTCTTCGAATCAATTAACTATTTGGGTTAATGAGGAATATTTAAGGCATGTTCATAAATTATTCTGGATCTTGTTCTTGGATAATCTTACTAGGATTATCCAAACCAAACAAGATTTGTTTCGGGGTCAAAATTTGTTAGGAGCAAAATGAGAAGGGGGATATAGTTGGGAGCATAGATTTTGCACTTTATGGGTAGATTTTCATTCTAGAAAATAGATGAAAGTTGAAAAAAGAGAATGCGGGGCTACAGACTCTATTTTTTAGAAGTTGATTATCTGGTAGCCGTCAGAGACTAGGTTAGCTATGCTGACGTGTTGTTCGTATTCATCGATTAATTTCAGACCACATTTTTGAACACCGTCTTTTGCGCCAAATGCTGTTGCACAGAACAAACAAGCACCATCAATATTTTTTCTAACTGATTGATATAGGCCGTGTGCTAAATGTTCCTTGCTTACGAGTTTGGCAGGCCAAGCTGTTCCATAACCATCAAAGAATAGTTTTACATCATGATTTGCTTCAGATAATTCTTTAACTGCTTCCATTGCATTCACTACTCGTCCTAGTCCGTCCTTTGTTTCATTGTCTGCAAAGACAAATACTGCGAATTTTGTCATAAATTCACCTCCATACCTTTCAATCTCCTTGGATATTCGAGGATCGGAATGTCGTTTGCAGACATGTCACGTCTACTCACTAATCCTTCTTTATCAAATTCCCAATGTTCATTACCATGTGTTCTGTACAATTTTCCTGCATGTGCATCTCTCCATTCGTATTCAAATCGAACAGAGATTCTATTTCCTGAAAATGCCCAAAGTTCTTTTCTCAGTGTGTAATCAAGTTCCTTTTCCCACTTTCTTTTCAGAAATTCCTTGATTTCCTTTCTACCTTTGAAAAACTCTGTACGGTCTCTCCATTCAGAATCAAAAGTGTAACCTTGTACAATCCTATTGGGATCTCTGCTATTCCATGCGTCTTCTGCTGCTTGTACCTTATCTCTGGCAGTTTCTTGTGTAAAAGGAGGAATAATTTTAGACATTTTATGTGACCTCTTTTTTTGATTCTTTATAGATTTTACATTCAGTATGTACCTGTTCATCTATATACTGATCACAATTGCGACAACGAAATTGACAGGGTTGATCACAAAATGAACAAAATCGAAACGGTTCAATTTCTAACCCACAACTTCTACACGAATCCTGTCTCAAGTGTGTAGTCATAACGGTAACTGTGGTGATTAATTTTTGCATGATACTTTGTTTGTACAAAAATATTTAATTAAATTTCCAAATTACTCCCATATAACACCCAAATCTAATTGATTTAAGTTATAATTAATTCTATTTTTCTAGTAGGGTGATTTGATATATCTTTGTGTAATACAGAATGAGATTCGTCTCTAAATATCAAATCGCATCTATAACATTTCCATGCAGTCATGTTCATGATTAAGAAATTATTTTTGTGTTATTTAGCCAATTATCCAAGTTTAATCCAAAACTAGGGAAAGATCCACCAAATCTACAAACGAGATAGGGCACTGGCTTTGAGGGTGATTTGGTGGCCTCCAAGAACTAATAAGAAAAAATAATATTAAAGTAATTATCCAAATTTATTTTTGTAATTTGGTTACAATTTCATCGAATACCGCTTTGCCGTCTTCAAATAATGCTGAAACAAAGTATGTTGTACCATATGATTGACCAACCTTGTCTACAAGATTATTTTCTTCAAGCACTTTCAAATGGTGTTGGATTCCCTTGTATTCAATCCCAAGATCAGTTGCAAGTTGATTTTTATTGCTTGGTCTTCTTTGTAAGGCTGAAACAATACGAATTCTATTGGTGCCTCCTCTACTTCCTGCAAAAAGAAACCAAAACAAACCCTTTGTTTGTGGATGAGTTTTTGTTTCAATCGTCCTTATGCTCAGTGCTTGCATAGAGATGATATCATGATATCACTATATATAGATTCCGATAAATGATAGCATGATAGCATTTTTATATAGATTATGTTGTAGATGATTTATGACAAAGGATCTTCTTGTTAGGGGTCTTGATGAAGAAATTCATTCTAAACTTGGAACTGTCGCAGATTCACTTGGCGTTTCGCTAAACTCGATTGTAAAGGATGCTGTAGACAAATGGTTAGAACAAAACTCACAGAAAATTCAAAAACATGAACTAATCCTATACCAAGATGAAAAATCGTTGTCTAATCTATTAAAATCAATTGAACACGTAACAAAAGACGAAAACATTTTTCGAGCATGTTGTGGCCCTAAAAACCATTCTGGTATTCAGTTTTTAGAAAAACATGGTTGGTTTAATGGAACAATTGAGCCTTTTAATGAATTTTTGAGCAAACCCAATCAATATACCGCCAAAGTATTACAATCTATTGGAAGTAAGGTTGGAAAAAAACAACTTTTTGCTATGGCATTTATGACAGGACATTTAGCAGAAAACAAATCTGTAAATCATGCAACAAAGTTTTGTAAATGGTATGGCGAAAAAAATGTTCCAGGCATTACACATTGTGTAGCCAAGGCTGAAACCTTCTTTTCAGGAGGTGTTAAGGACATGTTAGAATTTTTCAGCATACATGACCAAGTTTTTATTGCTCATGATGACAAGTTGCATAAACTCCATCTTAGTCATGAGAATGTTCACAAGTTATTCATGAATTAACTATAGTAATTTTTCTAATTGTATAGAATGCATTTGGACATAACTTGGTTGATAAATGGAAAAACCATCTTAAATCGATTTGAAGAAAGTTCGATATGACAACAAAAATCATGAATAGAGGTACTGGGGTTATGAAAGTAGAACCTTGTCCTTCAAAATCTGCAGGAGTACTCTATCAAAAATGTCAGCAAAATAGTATGAGTAAATTACCCCCAAAATTGGTACTTTCCACAAAACGTGGTACTGGATCTATGAAAGTTTCAGAATATCCAAGAGTGGAAGATAAAATACCCAACTGGGGTTTTGTTACTACAAGTAGAGGTACTGCAATACGCAGACTCTAAACTCTTCTTTTTTTCAAATCAATTGGCATCAATTTGGTGATAATCTGGAAAATTTCCTTTATGCAATTTATCATAAAATAAAATTCAATGAATCAAACATTAAAGAACCTAGGATTGCTCGCAATTCATCTGTTGGACAATCAATTAGTTCTTTGTCATTTTTGATTGGTGAAAAACGATAGAACAATCCTAATCTGAAATCATATTCTTTTTTTGTTGCAGTAGATAGGTTTGATTCTTGAATGGTGATTTTCTCGGTTTCTTTGTACACTAATCATATCGAAACGTTTATGGCTTAAAATACTTCGGTAAACAGTAATTGGTTTGCACGCCAACAAACCTAGAAGGGCATTATCAAGCGATAATCCCTCTAGAAAGTTTAATACTGAAAACTCGAAAATAACAAAAATATATTTAATTGATTTTACCTAAACGAGTTGTTAATTGGCTAGATTGGGAAATATCTTGAATACCCACATGCTATTTTCGGACTAGAGCAGAGAAGCTCGTCATTCAGGTCTGAATCATATAGTTCTTTGACGCCAATTGACTTCTAGTCCTTTCAAGTATTGTATCAAATCTCTTTTTTTAAATAAACTAATTTGTTCTAGCTCTAAACATTTTACACAAACACTATTTTTATTCAAAGCCTAGATGCAAAATAATATGGCTTCACGAAGAAGAGGTTCAAGAAGATCTAGGCCTTCAAGAAGATCTGCAAGACGCGGTTCAGGTGGCAAAGCTGCCAGACGAGCACTAATTGTCGCAAACAAACGAAAAAGCGAGCTAAAAAGAGCTGCTTTGAGAGTCCTAATTGCAAAGAGAGCACTAAGAATGGCAGTAATATCTGCTAACAGAAGAAGAACTGCATTTAGGCAAGCTTTAGTACGTGCTCAAAGAGCGCGATAAACTCCGCACTCCTTTTTTATTTTTTTTAAGAACAAAAATAACCCTTGTCGTTCCTCGATAATTCATACACAAAGGAAATTACGGATAATTTCTACCATATCCTTTTTAATAATTAATTAGATACTGTGCTATGGGTATACATTCCCGTACAATTACATTCTCTGTAAATCTTAAAACTGCTGATACATTTGATGCAATTTTAAATATTCCGCCAAAAATGATGCCTGATGCAATGAAAAGTAAAGATGGATGGTGGTCATTTACTACCCTTCGTGGTCCAGCTAAACTGAAATTTAATGAAAACAGACAACTTGGCATATTGGATTATCAGTTTATAGATAATGAGGCCAAGTGGAATGTACCAATGAGGGTGGTTTCTAACGGGAATGATTCAGCAGTAATTACTACTATCATCAAACCTGATGGAATTAGCGACAAATCATTTGATGAACGCATGATAGAAATAGAAAAAATAATGGAATCTATGAAACAAATCATAGAAAAACCTTAGGATATAATTTTTGAGCAAAATAGAGATATAGGGATCAAAATAAAAAATCAAACAATGTCAACAATATCACTAAGACGTGATCATGATTTAATTGAGAAGGTCATAAAGTCTATGGAAACTACAATTCAACTTTTAGAATCAGGGAAAAAAATTCCTCAACCAATTTTACTTCCTGTAATAGATTTTTCTCAAAATTTTACTGACGTATGTCATCATAGCAAGGAAGAAAAATCATTATTTCCTGCATTGGAAAGAACTGGAATGCCAACACACATGGGACCAATTGCTATGATGCTAATGGAACACGAAATTACTCGGAAAATAGGACATAAAATGGAAAAATCAGCCCAAGATTACTTTGAAAAAGGTGATGCAACTAATCTAATCTCTGACTTGAAAGAATATGTTGAACACGTTACACAACATCTTTGGAAAGAAAATAACCGCTTGTTTATGATGGCAGAAGCAAGATTACAACATGTTTCTCAACAAGTAGATAATGAATTAAACCAAATTGAGAAAATTAAACTGGAAGAAATAGGAAAAACAAGAAAAGAATATGAACAAATTGCAGAAGAATTTCAGAAAAAAATCTCTCAAAATATTTCTTAGCGATTAACATGACTTTGATGGATAACAAAAAAGAATTTCCTAACTGGGATTCTTACTACAAGGAAAATAATGTTGAGGAGATGCCTTGGTACGAAAAAAATTTAGACCCTGATTTGGAATTTGAAATAAAATCAAGAAACCTTTACAGCGGAAAATTCTTAGATCTTGGTACTGGTCCTGGAACACAAGCAATACATCTAGCAAAAATAGGATTTAACACAACAGGTAGCGATTTATCAAAAAATGCAATAGACAAGGCAAAGAAATTATCAAAAGAAGTTAATTTTGTTACCGATGATTTTCTAAATTCAAAGCTACCTGATAAAGAATTTGACTTTATTTTAGATAGAGGATGTTTTCATGTTTTTGACATAGCACAAAGACCATCCTATGTAAACCAAATCAAACGTATTTTAGGTAAGAATGGAATTTTTTTCATAAAGTGCATGAGCAGTGAGGAAAAAAACTTGCCTGACGATAAAGGCCCACATAAGCTATCCAAAGAAGAACTAAAAGATGTCTTTTCAAATGATTTTGAAATAAAAAGCATCAAGGACACTGTTTATCATGGAACCCTTGTTCCATTTCCAAAGGCTTTGTTTGCAGTCATGACGAGAAGATCATAACTTAACCAAGCTGTTTTATCTAAACAAATTATATCATCACTGAACTAATTTGAAAAAAATTAACCCGCTTGAAGTTTTTTTATGGACTTTTCGTCGAAATGAAAAAGACGTCGTAAATCTGTATGATTCTCTTTCCGATTTAATGAAGATTACAACTGGAGGGGATATGCTAAATTTTGGCTTTTGGGATAATACCACTAGTACCCCTCTTGAAGCCCAAAATAATATGTGTACAATTTTTGGGAAAATGGCACGATTAGCCTCTAACCAACACATTATAGATGTAGGAAGTGGTATGAGTTCTCCTGCAATTCAGTGGTACTCTAATTATCATCCAGCTGAAATAACCTGCATCAACATTAATTTTAACCAATTACAACATTCAATAAAAAATATTACTAAATCAAATGACATTAAAAATAATGGTTCTAAAAATTTTAATTTTCTAAACTCGACAGCTACCATGCTACCTTTTGAAAATGAGTCAGTTGATCGCGTAGTGGCTCTAGAATCTGCCCAACATTTTAAACCATTGCAAAATTTTATTTCAGAATCTTATAGAATATTAAAAAAAAATGGATTATTAGCTTTGGCCATTCCAATAATGATTAAGAAATACACCACACCTATGATGAAATTGGGTCTGCTTTCGATGACTTGGTCTTCTGAACATTATAGCATTGATTTTGTAGCATCTCTCCTTAAACAAGAAGGGTTCATCAATATTGATTTACAAAAAATTGGTTCAAATGTTTATGAGCCTTTAGCTAGATATTACATTGAAAATAGAGAATCCATCAAACCTAGAATATCTAGTCAGTATCCCTCATACGTTGAAAAAATTCTCTTTAAATCTCTTAACAAAATGAAAGAAGTTTCTCAAAAGAAAATCATAGATTATATTCTTATAACATGTCAAAAATAGAAAAATACCCCAGAACAGTTTTTAATCCCATGAAATAAAAAAACCCATGAAACGAATAGATGCGATGATTCCTACTTTGAGGCGAGGTAAAGTAGTTAGTGCTATTATAAAAGCAGGGGCAGGTGGAGTTACAATAGCCGAAACTCGAGGTAAAGGCTCTAGTGCACGACCAACAGTGACAGGTGCTAAAGGAACTGCAAGATATGTAGCTGAATACAATAGAACTGATACAATCACATGCATTGTTGATGATTCAAAAGTTGAAAAAATTGTTAGAGCAATAATGATTACTGTACATACTGGTGCCAAAGGTGATGGAAAAATCTTTGTATCTCCAGTTGACGAATCATATGATATATCTACTGGCCAAAGGGGACAGATATAATGACTGGCTGGCAAAATCATCCATTTAAAATTCAAGCCAAAGCAGGAGAAACAATAGCTTTTTGCATGTGTGGGAATTCAAAAAATGGCCCTTATTGTGATGGCTCACATAAAGGAACTGGAATTTCTCCTAATGTGATAACTTATGATAACGATACATCTGTTCATGCATGTGGTTGTCAACAATCAAAGAACAGACCAATGTGTGATGGAACTCATAAAACAATTAACGAATAAAATCTTCTAGAACTAATGAAGATTTATCCATAAATGATACAGTATTCACAATCGCAACTTGGTTGTTGCTTGGTTTTTGCAAGACATTTTTTATGCTGACCTGCCTGACACTGAACACAAATCTTTTCTAAATTCTCAACTGTAGAATATTTTTTTGATTGATCAAAACCAAAACCACCATCTTCAGGTCCAACCATATCGTAAATGTTATACACTTCTATTTTAGGATGCAGTAAGTGCTACCAAGTTTGTGACCTGGATTTAACCTAAATCCCAAATTTTACATTTTAAGATTTAGCAGAGCTATCGTCTAAATTCTTACTTTTCGCTTTATTTCTATCCCACATTCGCATAGTTCCCCTTAGCATAAAAAAACCAACTGTTATAGCTATTATTCCTCCAGCAATAAATGCAAACAGATTTAAGATTTTTTTCATTAATGACATAACACCTATTCAACCAACTTTGAGTTAAGTATACATCCTCAATTCTTGCAGAAAAATTTTAGCTTCAATTGAGTACATTAAATTACCCTCGACTTTTTTTCGCAATTGTGGTAAATAAGAAAAACATAGCCATTTGGATTGGGATCTTAGGCGGAGGAATTGGGTTTTTCCTTTTTTACGGATATGTGGCTGAGCTAATGCGATAGAATTTCTGTAATAATCGCTGTTCATTCTAAATGAAAAGCTATTGCTTTTTAATAAAAAAAGTTGATTTATGCCTAGAATAATGACACAATCACAAAAATCACTTGCAAATATTTGTCTTTTTTGCGGTGAAGGTTTGAGATCACCATCAATGTGCACATATTGTGGATTCAAATTTTGTGATGAACACAAATCTCCAAATGGCCATCAGTGCATTAAAACAAGATATTCTGAATATATTCGAAAAAGTCTTGGGACACATCCAAATGTTTCCAAAGGGAAATTCATAATTGCCTGTGATATGTGTGGCTTTAATACAAAAAAAGGTGTTCCAATTGAATACGCAGGTGAAGAATTAATTCAACACACCCAACTTGTTGGTTGTTCCGAGAAGGTTTTTCTTGACGAAGTAATAGATCTTGATGACAATCTGCCAATAGAATCTGTTTCTAGTGATGGAACTATCAATGAATCTACTCAACCAACCAGAACAGTTCCTATCCCAAACAACGCAACATCAAATCAAACATCAATTATTGATGAAATAATCAAACTATCTGCTCTTAAAGAAAAAGGAATGATCTCCGAACAGGAATTTTTGTACATCAAAAACGAACTTATCAAAAAAATACAATAAATTAAATTTTGATATAATGAAATTCAAACTTATTAGATTCAATTGTAGGCTGTAAGCATAAAATTACAAACACAAAGATAACTTTTCGAATTTAGAATATACCTTAGGTATCCTCACACTGAGATGCTGGGTGACATTCCCACTTTTTGGGCGTGAGGATGCCTTGATTATCTTCTAGTATGATTCCCCATGAACCTTGCGTTCTTGTTCCAAAGTTTTCTTAACAGCTTCTAGCTCTTGTTGAGTTCTTCGCAATTCTGATTTTATTGAGGCCATCATGGAACTTGCCGCCTCGATTATGCTTTTTGGAGAATCTCTATTGCCAGTAGTATAAATTTGTGATTCGGTAAATTTTAATTCCTTTTTTGCAGATTCTATTTTTTCTTTAATCTCCTCATATTCAATCTGGAGTTTTGCAATGTCTCCTAACTTTGATTTACCTTCTTCAATTTTAGATTGAATTTCAGCAAATTCTGTTTTACGTTTTTCCATTTCATCTTTAAATAAATCAAATTCTGATTTTGTTTTTTCAAACTTCTCAAAATCAAATTTTATAACATCATGCTGTTTTTTTATAATCTCTAACTGTGTATTGGCAGATGATATCTTAGATGATATTTCTTCATATTCTGATTTTATTGAATCTACCTCTGTTGTTTTCTCTTTAACTTCACGCTTTGCTGACATTACTTTTGCAATGACCGAATCATATTCTTCTTTTACAGTTGTTAATTTTTTTAAAATAGAGTCAAAAGATTCTGTTTTATCTTTAACTTCTTTTTTTAGATGCTCAAGTTCAGTTTCGATCTGTTCTTTCTCAATTTCTTCTGGTTTTTTGATTGGTGGTGCTTCAGAGATTGCTTCTTCTTCATCTTTCTTAAAACGACTAAAGAATCCCAATATAATCACTTGAGCTTTTTGATTTCGGTAAGATGAACATTTCGTTCAACTACTACTATTTTTTTATAAACCGTATGTAAAACCCTAATCCACCAATGATAATACCTCCAACAAACGCCAAGATGCCAAGGTTTGAATTTTCTGGATAAATTGTTGGTGCTATAATTAACAACAGAGCTCCAAAGATTACAAGAAAAAAACCTCCTCCTTTTTTGGGTCTGTTATGTTCAGCATGGACCAAAACTAAATCATCCCATTAAAGATAACTGGCTAGTATCTGTGATACCTTTTTTCTACCAATATCTAAAATAAAAGGTCCAATTTTTGGACCCCTACTTGTTGAAAGGACAATCTGGTAAAGTATTTTAAAAAAGTCCTTTGGTTGAACATTGTTTTTCTTTGCAATTTGATAAATCGTATTTTGTAAATCATCTGGCTCATCATCTGCTCCTAGCAGATCTGCAAGTTCCCCTAAGGCCTTTTTTGTTGCATCGTCAATTTGAATATCAACTTTTTCCTGAAGATCAAAATCGTCTGCATAATTGCCAGCCATAGTAATCAAATTTTCAATTTGAGGTTCAGGATTCTTCAGAACGCCATAGTCGATGAGTTTTTTCATCACAAGATCTGTTCTTTTTTCTTTGAATATTTTGGATAGCTCAATTAGTAGCCTATAGCTGACGTAGGGGGTCAAAGTCTTTGGGGTATTTAACAGATTTACGTATTCATAAAGTCCTTTCATCTTTGTTTCTTTTGCAGGATTATCAATTTTGATTTTCCCAAAGAAAATATTTTCAAGCTCATTATATTCATCCATTAGAGATGGTATGTCTTCAAATCCTAACTCACGTGCCCCAGAAATTCTTTTGTAAAGTAGGAGGAGAATGCTTTTTGGACTCCCATACTTTAGCCATGTCTGTGATGTGACTACATTTCCTAATGATTTTGAAATTTTTTTACCGCCCTTGTCTAAAAACATTTCATACTTTACATGATGCGGATGAGGAAATTTTAAGATCTCATCTGAAACCCAGTCATTTACCTTAACTGAATCCATAATGTCTTTACCATATGCCTCAAAACGAATATCAAATGCCTGCCATCTTGCTGCAAATTCTACCTTCCAAGCAAGCTTGCCAAGATCCTTTGTAATGTCTGCCTCTGCCTCATGCCCGCAACCCTTGATATTCTGAGACCCAATTGTTGCGTCTTTGCAACGATATTTTATCTTCTTTTCATCAGAAATATATTCAAATGATTCTGTCGTGTAAAGCTTGTCGCAATTTGTACATACTGGAAAATATGGAAGATGTTGTTGGAATTTTTCTTGGCCAGTAAGTTCTGATATTTTTTCACCAATTTTTTTACTGTTTTCTAGAATTGTGTGAATCTGCTCCTTGAGTAATCCATTCTTATAGGTGTCTTTTGCACGTCTAAAGTCATATTTTATACCAAGTTTATCAAGACCATCAAGCAAAAGGGTACTCATATGCATCCCATACGAATCATGACAATCAAAGGGGTCAGGAATAGCTGAAACACTTTTTCCTAAATGTTCTTTTAACGAATCAGGAAATCCCTCTGGGATTTTTCGAAGACCATCTAAATCATCAGAATATGCAATTAGCTCAGATTTGTAGCCAAAATTTTCTAGTGCAAGTTTTACTCCATATGCCCTAACTGCATCACCTAAGCTTCCAATATGCGGAACCCCAGATGCACCTAGCCCACTCTCAACTCTTAATAGATCCATATTTCGTCCAAGATTTTTTTCTCTTTCAAGCAACTCATGAGCTAGCTTGTCAATCCAAGTTCCTTTACCAATGATACTTTGTTCCGACATTTTTTGTTCCTAGGCCAACTCTTTTGCCATGTATGGACCTAAAAGAAAATATCCTAATTTTTGATAGTACTCTCTGGTGCCCACACCACTAATTACCAGTAATTTTTTTGAATCAAATTCCTCTTTTGCAATTTTTTCAGCTTCATTCATTAAACTTTTACCTAAACCAGAGTGCTGTATGTCGTTTTTATTTTTCTCACCAATTTTTAATGACTTGCCATAGACATGTAACTCTCTTACAATACATGTCTCCTGAGAAATTTCCTTTCTGTGTGCCATTTTGCTTGGATGTCTTAATCTCAAAAAACCATAGATTGTATCATTAGGATCCACATACGACAAAAAGACTTCACTCCCACCTGAAGAAGAATAATCTTCACGAATTAAACTCAAATGGGAAGAAAAATCACTATTATTTGATAATCCTGCCTCCCTGCATCTAATACATCTGCATAAGAGATTTTGCTCTTTCAAATTTTTCTGAACAATTTGGCGCAAATTGCCAAGTTTTGGACCTGCAATTATCTCGCTTGATGAAATCTCTCTTTGTACCCTCATAATTCTAACCCATGAAGGAACTTCTTTTTTAATTTCAGTTAAAACCCTTATCATTTCTTGATCTGAATATGGTTTGTAACCCCCATCTTTGTAATCTTGGTATAGTGGAGTTCCTTCCAAAACTAGAGAAGGATAAATCTTTAACATATCTGGTTTAAAGCGCTCGTCTTCAAATAGCATTTTAAAATCAGCAATATCTTCTTCTGGAGTCATGGTGGGTAAACCAGGCATCATATGTGCCACAATTTTGTAACCTGCATCCTTTGCTATCTGAAATGATTCAACAACATCAGAAAAACTATGCCCCCTGTTTACAATATTATAAACTCGTTCGTGTAAGCTTTGAACCCCAATCTCAACTCTAGTGACCCCATATTGTAACATCAAATCAACATGTTCTTGTTTACAATAATCCGGTTTAGTTTCAATAGTAAATCCAACATTTCTAATATCTGCATGTTCGTTGTTAGCCTTTGCTTCTTCTAGTGTAGAAGAATCAGAACCATTTAGTGCATCATAACAAGATTTAATGAAATTTTCCTGATAATCTTTTGGCATGAAAAGAAATGTTCCGCCAACAATTACTAGTTCAAGTTTGGATAGATCATGACCGTAGACAAACAATTTTTTTAACTTTGTTACAATTTGCTTTTTTGCGTCATATTGACTCTCTATAGCATTGATAGTTGATGGCTCTTTTCCAGTATAGCTGTTTGGCGTGTTAATATCCACACCTCCTGGGCAATAGGTACATCGTCCGTGAGGACATGCATATGGTTTTGGCATTAGTGCAACTACTGCAACTCCTGATGCAGTCTTTACTGGTTTTCTAAGTAATACTTTTTGTAATTTATTATAATCCGAACCACTTACTGTAGATAATATCTCATAATTTCTCGGTATTCTTTCAAGTGAGTATTTTACACAGATTTTTTTGATTTCTTTTTTAACCTCCCTTTTGTTAGGCGCCGTAACAGATAGAAGGTTTTGTGAGATTTCAGAACATGCTTTTGAAAATACTGACTCTGATTTTTGCATTATTATTATTGTGATTAAAATCGGTCATAAATTCTTTAAAATGGTGCTCGAACTTTGATACTTACCTTCTTCGGGCTGGCCTTCTTTTTGAAACTCGTCTCTCTGTTCTCCTTATCACCCTTCTTACTGCCCTTTTAGGAGATTTTCGCCTATTCCTTGATGATGAACTTTTCTTAACGGTTCGCCTCTTTGAAGCAGCCCTTTTTCTCTTTGCGAGGTGTCTTTTTGGTCTTTGTTTTTTGGTTTTACGTTTTGATTTTTTTGTGGTTTTTGGATTTGATATAGAATTACTTGGATTTGCCACAATCATTCTTACCTGCAAATTTTTTAATTGGACTAATTCGACTTTGGCATTTGTGCTTTGACTGAGAAGATCTTGGTTAATCGCTGGAAAATTTTTACCATATTTATCAAAACAGTCTTTATGAAAAACTTTGCCTTTTTCATACATCATTTCTTCGCTAATAACCCCTTTGTTGCACGCTATACAAAATGTTACAAAAGGTTTTGCCGGTACCTCCATGACAAAACTTTCCATCATATCTGAAATCAAGGTTTTATCTTTAGACGACATAGCACTTAGAGAATTCTTATTCTCGTGTAATTTAAGATTTTTAGATTCAATAAAGACGGTTAATCCTAAAAAATGAATCAAAACAAGGAAACCTGCTTCTCTATTTCCTATCTTTATTATTTTCTGCATCTGGGCCACGACTTGACGTGTTTTCATCAGTCTTGTGCAATTGATTAGAGTTTTAGCATCAGATCAATCATCAAAACAACACACCCTATTGCTACGGTTATTATCATGAATGGGAATCCCACTTTGAAGAATTGCATGAAGGTAATTCTGTAACCATACTTTTCTGATAGTCCGATAGCAACGACTCCAGCACTGGATCCGATAAGTGTGCCATTTCCACCAAGCCCTACTCCCAAAGATAATGCCCACCAAAGGGGACTAACGGCATTATGAAATTCTGCGGCAATTGTTGGATTTTGATTTAGGACTTCAATTAGTGGTATCATGGTTGCAGCAAATGGAATGTTGTCTACAAAGGCACTTGCAATAGCAGACACCCATGTTATCATAAAGAAACTTGTCCATGGGTTTCCCGCTGTAATGCCAAGTGCCGTCTTGGCTAATACGTCAATCATTCCGGATTCTTTTCCGACACTTATGGTGATAAAAAGACATGCAAAGAATATGAGGGTGCTCCAATCAACCTCATGTAATATTTTTTCAGGTTTTATTTTTGATATGAGTAGCAAAACACCTGCACCACCAAGAGCAATAAGTGAAGGTTCTATGTGCAAAATTCCATGAATAACAAAAAGTGCTATGACACTAAATAACACCAATAATGTTTTTACCAAAAGTGGTCTATCCTTAATAAAAGACCTTTCATCTTGGCTCATTAATTCTTCAAGATTTTGCGGCGTTGCCTTTAGCTCTTTTCTAAAAAATACCTTGAATAGAATCAGCGACACTATTAACGAAATCCCAATCGTAGGACCCATGTGAATCAAAAATGTATTAAAGTCAATGTTGGCAGCTGAGCCTATCATTATGTTTGGTGGATCTCCAATAAGAGTGGCAGTTCCACCTATGTTTGATGCAAGTATCTGTGCAAGTATAAAGGGAACAGGCGACATGCGAAAAGTCCTGAATATAGAAATAGTGACGGGGATCATAAGTAGAATTGTTGTAACATTATCTATGAACATAGATGTCACTGCAGTAAATACACTCATCATAACCAGAAGCTTCCACATGTTTCCTTTGGACGCTTTACTCATTTTGATTCCAACATACTGAAATATTCCTGTCTCAGCTAAAATGGTCACAATGATCATCATTCCTAGCAAAAGACCTATTGTGTTAAAATCAATAGAACGAACTGCAAATTCGAAACTTTCGTCAGTTTGGAAAAGACCAGTGGCGATACCAATTGTGATTGCAATGGTAGCTGCTACTAACACAATTACGGTTCTATGAACAAACTCAAATGCTAGTACAACGTATATTGAAAGCAGAAGTATTGCCAAAAGACGCAAGGAAATACTTGCATCAAATCCTATTGTTTCTGGAATGACCCAAATTAAAATGGAAAGAATGCTTAGAAGCAAAAGTCCTACGGCTATTTTTTTATTAATGGATGGAACATAGTCAGAAAATTTGCTCATCAATTATATTCAAAAGTATCTTTGAAAAGTCTTTCTTAGTGATTTTCACCCCTTCTAATTTTACCCGTTTGGTACCATTCTATTTTGAAATTTCCTCATAGGTTCTTGCATTTCTCTATTTTCAAATAAAATGTGTCGTATAAGGTAATTATTGGTTGAGCATTCTTTTACAACTGTCTAATTACTATGCAATCTTTGTAGAATTCACAAAAACTCCTTTTTTAGATGTAATTTGACCAATTTCCTGACTTGAGATATTATGTTTTTTAAATATTGATTTTATTTTATCTACTTGATCTTTTGATGCAACAACACAAAATCCAATTCCCATGTTAAATGTCTTGTACATCTCATCTGTTTTTACTCCAAGTTCCTGAATTAATCCAAATATTGGAGGAGGGTTCGGCATACAATCCAAATTAAAACCAGTTTTTTTTAGTCGTAAAAGTTTGGTAAATGCACCACCAGTAATGTGTGCAAGACCATTTATCTTACATTTATCAAGTATCTCTAAAACAGGTTTTACATAAATTTCAGTTGGAGATAAAAGTGTATTTCCCAAAACCCCGACACCTTTTATTTTATCTTTAATTGAATACTTTGAAAGCAAAACCTTTCTTGCCAATGAATACCCATTAGAGTGCAAGCCAGTACTTTTTGCACCAATTATTACATCTCCTGATCTAATAGAATTTCCTAAAACCATTTGTTTTTTTGAAAGAAGACCTACTACCATTCCTGCAAGATCAAAACCAAAACCCTTCCCAGCAATTAGATCTGGCATGATTGCAGTTTCACCGCCAACTATTGGAACTCCAGCTTTTTTTGCACCCTTTACTAAACCCTCAACAATTTTTTTAAATATTTTTTGATCATTTTTGTTTGCTGCAATATAATCAACAAATGAAATTGGAGTAGCACCGACACAAATAATATCATTAACATTCATTGCAACACAATCAATACCTACTGTATCATATTTTTTCATCATGCTTGCAATCATTACCTTCGTGCCAACTCCATCAGTATGAGTTGCCAAAAGATTGCCTCCGGAAACCTCAACAATTCCAGCGTAATGCCCAAACCCATGTGCAATTCTTGCTAATTTTGAGAGGCCATGAGTTGAAGAAATGATTTTACCTATTGTAGCCTGACTTTGTTTAATTTTTGAGACATCTACTCCTGTACTTTTGTAGGTTATTGTCATAAATTGTTCTTCCCTGATGCGAGATTGGGATTTTGGTAATATGAATTCAAGTCAATTAAAACATTACATGTACATTCCAGCGTCTGTTTTCCTATCTTCTGAATATTTCTCAGAAAGTTCTTTAAAATCGACACCAAGTTTTTCTGTTTGTTTTTTAAGGTCCTCAGTGTCAATATTTGTTTGATATGCTCTATTTACTGCATCAACTAGAGTTGCAGCAGCTAACGGGTCTGGTTGTGTGTGATTTGCTTTTACAAGAAAAGACACCCCTCGAATTTTTCGCATCATACACTCATTGAGAATTCCGCCTGGCATTCCTGTAATGAACCCCTGTCGAATCATACTGATCCCCTTATCTTGCATTATTCTACAAAGATCCTCTTCTGCTGCACAATAGGCCTTATCATCATGGCTATCACTTGCAACGCCATCTAGGATTACAATCTCCTGTGAACCTTTTTGTTCTGCCCAATCTAATATTGCAGCTACCAATGTGTAAAGCCCTTCCATTCTTAACGTGATTTCACAAATTATTGCACAAATAGTTCCTTCTTTGTTTGAGTAAAAACGAAATGGATGTCTTAACATTCCATGAATAAAAACAGTTGATGGTGGTAGGTATTTTGATCTCATGTACGCAACCTCTTCCATCTTTAGCTTTTCAATAATATACCCAATGGATATTGGACCTGCTAAACCTGCTCCAACAAATCCAGCAAATATAATTGGAGAATTGTAATTTACTTTTTTTATCTCAAATACTTCAGCTTCTGGAAATGCCCCCTTTTGCATTATTTACGTCAAATTCTTGGACATAATTACTTTTATCAATACGATAGTACCATCAATTCTTAGAATTTTCTAGCTTGATCTATTATTGTTTTGAAAACTCTCTGTATTCACCGATCTTAGAATTACACTGATGACATGTATACTGACCTTTTTCTTTCAATATCATCCCTGGTGCAACCTCCTCATTTGGATTTTCAAATTCAATTTTTGGAGGTTTTTCAAATTCTACATCGCATTTTTTACAGTAATACTTTGAAATTTTTTCTACATCTAGTCTTCCTAATGGAGCCAAAAATAATTCTCCTACTCCCAAATCTGCTTTTTTTGCTTGCTCATCATTTACTTCTGCTACGATTGAGCCTCCTGATCCTTTCAGTTTTAACTGTGGCAAATTAAACTAGTATTATATTTTGGGTTTAAAATGTCATTGTTTAGTCAGTTTTAGATATAATTTTTAATTCAATTTTTTTACCGTCTTTGCTCGAATTATAACTGTTCTTAGATAATCTTTAGCTGTTGCATCTGATACTCCCAAATTCTTTGCTCTTTGATATAGGGCTTGCTCATCTCGTTGTCTAAGATATATTTGTAAAAGTTGATTCAATCTATGTGATCTTCTTTCATCTGCATTCATATGGATTCATCTTTTACACTTGTTTTTTGCATAAACAAATTCAACATTGTCATGCCTTTGTCAGTGATTGAATAGATCATATTCTGCCCCACTGATTTTTTTTCAAGAAAGTTATAGTCAACACAAAGGTGCAGGTAGTTAAGAAATGATCTTTTCATTCGTATTTTGGACTTTGAATATAGATCAGAAAATGTCATGGACTCGCCTCGTACCTGGTATAGTAGCTTTAGAAGCGACAAGGTGCTAAAATCTCGTGTTTTTGCTCTTACTGCATCTAAGATCTGCTCATCACGCTTTATGATAAAATCCCCAAATTGGTCTGCTACTTCGACTGGAATGTAAGTTAACCGTGCTCTCATCATACGGTATTGGTACCGTACTTTACCTTATTAACTTTGAGATGGAGCTTTATTGAACTATCTAGATTCCTTTTTTCAACTAGGACTGTCTGATGCTTGATCGCAGGTACGATCTACTTTTGTGGATGTAACTAAATGAAAAAAGAATTATTTGGTTTTAGTCTTGTCTTCTACCCCAAACATCGGATTGCGTGATAATATCTTGTACATCACAAATACTAGCATGGCAATAATTACAAAGTCAATGATATTTGCAATCAGGTCTCCATAGGCAAATGTTGATTTTGCACCAGTTACAGAGTTTGTCACGCTGTAGGATAATTCTTTCAAACTTCCTGAGGGTAAAGCCAAGCCTACTATAGGATTAATCAAGTCGTTAACAAATGCTGTTATCAACTTTGAGGAGGCTGCACCTATAACAAATGCAATAGCCAATCCAATTATCCCAAATGTTTTGAGAAATTCCATGAATTGCTGTATCAATGATTTTGATGGAGGTTGTGTGTCACTCATTAAAAACCGAGAAATATAGACCCTATTTAAATTAAATCTAAAAATGAAGATAATCTAACAGGATTATCCAAAATTCGGATTTTGAAAAATAAAATATTTTTGTTTTCCCATAACTAGTTTTTAGCTCAGAATTAAATTGGAATTGCTTTGATACGTTCAGCCCTTATAGTTGGTGTAATTGAAGGCAACGATGCCCACTGTAAAACATTTTTTGAATCATTACCTATTCCTGAAATGTTTTGTAACATTACTGGCAAGTTATGAACAATTCTAACAGGTGTGCCAGATTTTTTTACCTCTCCATTTTCAATAATTCGAATTCCACTTCTTGCGGTACAAGAAAAATCTCCTCGAGTTGGATTGACAGCGTATGTATACCAGAGCCTTCCAACTAACAATCCTTTTTTGGTCTCTTTGATAATCTCATCCCTACTCATCCCATCCCCCAAAATTCTCATGTTATGTGGAGCAGGAATAGGAATGGGTTCTGCACTTCGACCCATTGGAGAGCCTATTCTAGTTGCATTTCCAGAAGGCTCTTTTCCTTCTTTATAGGCATTAAACAAATCAGAATAAAGACCTCGAAAGACTCCGTTTTCAATTAATGGTTTTGGCTTTGTTGCAAAGCCCTCATCATCAAAAATCTTGCTGCCAATACCTTCTGGCGCATGTGCATCATCAATCAAATTAAAATCATCAACTGCAATTTTAGAATCAAGCTTGTCTGAAAAACAGCTTTTCTTATCATAGTAAGTTTTTAGACTAAAGTTTGATGCAAAAACAAAAGCCAATAACTCTCCAACAGAATATGGATCAAAAATAATACTGTACTCACCAGCTTCTGGTTTTTGTGGATTAATAGAACCAACACACATCTCTGCGGCATCACATCCTACTGAATTAGCAGAAAAAGCATTCAAAGTGCGACAGCTTGCTTGTCCAATTCCAGAAACTGGCGAGCTTCCTTGCTCAGAATCCGCATTAATGGTTCCAGAAATGTATGTTGCATCATCTACGCAATTAAGACCGTTTGTATTTGCAATCTCTACATTTTCTGAAACTACATTTAGTGAGCCAGTAATGTTAGATACTTTAGAATGAGAAGCAGCATTAATCATAGTTTGGGCAATGTCAGCTGCTTGGGATCCAGTTATTTCAACTAGTTTTTTATCATAAAGTTTTTCGATTCTAGATGATTTTTTAAATTCAATTGGTAACGACTTCCAGAATTCTTTTGGTTTTTGTATAGTGGATAAGGCTAAAGCCAACTCTACAATTTTGGCTGCATCATCAGGATTGCTAGTACCAGCCGAAGAAATTCTTTTTTGATTAATAACACGTACTCCAAGATTTTTGTCATAGTTTTGTTTTATTTCAGCAATTTCTGAATCTGTAATTCGAACAGTTATGATTTTCTTTTGTACAAAAATAGCTTCGCACTCTTCAATGTGTAAATTTTTTGCATGAGAAAGTGCCCTATCACAGGCAGACAATTAAGATCGCCTTGGATTTTTGTATTTGTATTTGTCGATTTTAATTAGTTCAAAATAAGAACCAAATCTTTTAGCATCAACTGTATCAAGCTCATCTTCATACTCATTTTCATTTTCAAATATTCTCAAAATTTGGTAATCTGTGCTTCGTTGCGCAGGAGTACGATTTATTTCAAGAACCATGCGCCTAATTTCCTTTGGTTTGAGAAGCTGTCCATGTTCAGCCCCTGCCGAAGTCGAGATACTTTCGTTAATCAAAGTTCCTCCAAAGTCATTAGCGCCCCACATTAGCATTAGCTGTGACATCCTTTGACCTTCTTTTACCCAAGACATTTGGATATTTTTAATATAGTTGTTGAGCATAATTCTAGCTATTGCATGCGTCAAAAGTGCATCATTTGCACTAGCTCCCTGTCTAATTCCTTGATGTAAATCATGCTTGTACATTGGTGCTTCATGATAAATGAAATTTAGTGGAACAAATTCCGTAAAACCTCCAGTTTCTTTTTGGATCTCACGAATCTTTGCAATATGTTTAACACGGTCATACGGACTTTCAATATGACCAAACATCATAGTTGATGTTGTTCTGATTCCTAGATTATGTGCAGTTTTAATAACATCAATCCAATCTTTTACACTAATTCTGCCAGGAGATATTTTATCTCTCATGGGTTGATCTAAAATCTCAGCTGCAGTTCCAGGAAGTGTATCTACACCTGCCTCTTTTAGTCGCACAAGATACTCTTTTACTGAAATATTTGATCTAGTTGCCCCATACAAAACCTCTTCAGGAGAAAACCCGTGAATGTGTATATCTGGAAGCTCAGCCTTTATGGCACGACAAATCTTCTCATACAATTCGCCATCCATGTCTGGCGGAATTCCAGCCTGAATGCATACCTCCGTTGCTCCAAACTGATAAGCTTCCTTTGCACGCCTAACAATTTCTTCAGTTGGCAAAAAATATCCTTCCTCTTCTCTAAAGTCTCTGCTAAATGCACAAAATCCGCATTGCTTGATGCATACATTTGTAAAATTGATGTTACGATTAATTACATAAGTTACACAATTCCCAACCCTTCTTTTTCGAAGTTCATCAGCTACTGCCCCAACTAAATGAAAATCCATTCCTCTTGCTTCATACAACCTTGCAGCTTCCTCCGGCGTGATTTCTTTTTCGGAAAGGGCACGGTCTAGTGTAGTAGCTATTTCAGGGTCTGCATCTTTGAAAAATACATCTAAATTACTTAGCGCCAATAGCCTTCTCCAACTAAATTAGTCCCATCATTTATTTCAGACATTTTTTCAACAAGTGATGAATCTACCATGGAAAAAAATTCTGGGTATACAGGATATCTACATTTTAACTCATAGCCTGCATTTTTTGAATTAGTCTCAATAGTTTTTATCTCAGGCCAGGAAAATTCTGGATTTACATAGTCAGGAGTTAGTGGAGATATGCCTCCCCAATCATTAATTCCCACAGAAAGGAATTTTTCATATGATGTAGGAGAAAGATTTGGAGGAATTTGCAAATTCATCTGAGGCATTATGATTCGAGTTAGTGCAACCATTCTCTTAAAGTAGTTTTCCTCAGCTGATGGATGTTTTTTCATTATAGTGTCAGGTTTTGGCTGAAAGTTTTGCAAGATAATCTCTTGAATGTTTCCATATTTTTTATGAATCTCCTTTATCGCATAAATCGAATCAATTATCTCAAAAGGTGTTTCCCCAATTCCAACTAAAACTCCAGTTGTCATGGGAATGCCTAACTCTCCTGCGTTTTCTAATACTTTGAGTCGCTCTTTTGGATATTTGCTTGGTGCAAGATGATGAGGCATTTCTTTTTCTGTCAAGCGTTCACTAACATTTTCAATCATGAGACCCATACTGACATTTGATTTTTTTAGCTCTTTTAGCTCATGCTTTGTTAAATTTCCTGCATTTGTATGAGGAAATAATCCCTCTGCTAAAGCAATCTCTGATGCAAAAACAAGATATTCTACTGTAGATGCAAAGCCATTTTCTTTGAGCCACCTTCTTGCTATCTCAAAGCGTTCCTCTGGGCGCTCTCCTGTAACAAATAATGCCTCAACACATTGATGTTTTTTTGCAAGCTTGGCAAGATTTTGAACATCCTTTATTGACATCATTGAAAGTTTTGATTCTCCAGGATCTGCTTTGTAGGTACAATATGTGCAGGTATCCCGGCATAGATTTACTAAATTAAAAAATGCCTTTTTTGAAAAAGTGACTATATCTACATGATTTTTATTTCGTAAGATTTTTGCAGTCGCAAATATCTCTGCAGACTCATACTTTGAAATGTTAAAAATTTCATAAGCTTCTTCTTTTAGAATCTCTCTTCCCTCTAAAACCTTGTTTAGGGAATCACAATTAAGGGCGAGCTTACTCAACACCTCAAATACCTTGAATCCAAGTATTTATTCTTGTATCGTGTCTATGGTTAATGACTTTTAATCGGTCTTTAAGTAACTCAGCATCTCAGCACAATTCAAAGATGCAAATTCAAACAGTTGATGATAAAATAAAAAGATTCTTGGAGAAAAAGTTTAGAATCTCTCGAAGCTTCAAAACAAGGGATATCTATGTCTGAAAAGAGAAATGATTTCTATGAATTAAAAGAATTACACAGATTGAGAGATATGTATCAAACTGGGTTGATTCTAAATTTGTCTGGAGTGAAGGTAAAAAAGACAAATCATTGATAACCCACTATCAAGATATGCTTGATTCTATTAAAACAAGAATTACCAAATTAGAAAATTCTTAATCCAATTTCGCTAAATCACTTTACAATTTAATTAAAAAAGTAAATCTTAGTTCAGAAATACTTGCGCAGGTTAATTAGGCAGGAGCACCACTACAAAGTAGATGATTTTTTTGAATTCTCCCAAATTAAGAGCCTACCGACTTGAATCTATTTTAGGATTCAAGATTTGTCAACTATAATTAAAAGAAAACTACATCTTACGACAAAAGAAAAAACAACTAGTATTAACTATACATTTTCTCCCAAAATGGTTGAAGATCTTAAAATGGAGGCTATGAAAAATGGCACATCTCAAAATATTTTGATAAAGCAGATTAGTGAAAAATTCGTTCAATTGGATAGATGTATTGATGATGAATCAGTTCAGGTGAAGCAATTTTGTTACTGACATCACCACAATACATTGTTTTGAACAATGTATGTGAATCAATTTTAGATGTTAACAAGAAAATTTGTTTTGCAGCTGTTATAAATGAAAGAGGGAGGGTGCTACAAAGTAAAGATCGTATCGGAATCATAGACTGTATGCCAACCACAAAACAAGAGATGTTTTTCATGGAATATTCTCTAAGACAAAATATGAGAAAGGAATTTGATGAGGATTTTGGTGATGTAAGATACACGTATACAGAAAGAGAAAAAGAGACACTATTTACTTTTCCATTAGATAACCACTTAATCATAGTTGCATGCCGTAGTGGTGTCAATCCCGTATCTTTTTCAAGAAAAATTATTTCAATAATAGACCAGTGTAAAATCAAACTGGATTTGGAAAAAAACATTGGCGGGACGACTGGAAAAATTATTAGGAAAGTGAATATGTAAATGAATGATTATACCTGTACTTGCTCATGTGGCTGTGAAAATGCATCTGAAGAGTATGTTTGCCATAATTGTAGGATAGGATTGTGTAAAGTCGGGATGAAGATTACATCTTGATACCTTCCTTAAATCTAAGATCAGGGGAAAAATAATATGATTTTTAGAGAATGTGTGCATTGTGGCAAAGAGTATACGAGTTTGTTAAATGAAGTTACTTGTTCCAACAAATGCGCATTGGAGATATCATAATCAATTTAAAAATTGTAGAAGGTGAAAATTATGAGTAAATTAGAACAAATAACAACCAAAAAATCAAATGACGACTTTGGCGTATTCCAAAAAAGTAGCAACAAGTACTTTGCCGACGTTGAACATTCTGCACCACAATATCACAAAGCAATATCTGAGTTGCAAGACGAGTACCTTCAAACATGGAAGAATGTAATTAATGCAAATATTTCCATTCAGAAAGAGTTTGTAATCAAGGCAGGGTTTAACACTAACCTTCCAGATATATCAAGAAAAATCGTAGATGATATGACTGAGGAGATTATAAAAGCACGTATAGTGCGGGATAAAATTGCTATTGCAACTATAGAGGGTACAACGAAAAACATCAAGACCTGGAATGACAACGCAAACATATTTGCAGATCTAAACAGGAATATAATGGAGTTTTGGATGTCAGCATTTACACCTATACAAAAAGAATAGTGTGAATACTCTTTCCTTTTTCTTTTTTTTTGAAAATTCTTAATTCATAGTTTAACCTAGAAAATTCATGAAATGCCCAAAGTGTAATACGGCTATGGATATAATCTCCAACTTAGATATAGATGAAACACAAGGCAGAAAAGACAAGGTCTACAAATGCAAGTCATGTGGATACCATCATCATGAACAATTAAATTCATGAGAATCAAATCTGAAAATTCTTAATTCGCAACTAATTTCGCTAAATCACTTTACAATTTAGGGATGTATTTTAGTGCAAACTAAAAATTTTCTCTCTTTACTATTGATACTCTAGGTTTATGCTTGTGAGGGATGTTCTTCTACCCATTTGACTACATTTAGGATGTCTTTGATGTATTCAGGTTTGTCACCTTCTACACTCAAAAACAACATATGATCATTTCTGAGTGGTACTGTAATCCTTTTTATTTTATCGTAGCCTACTATCGCAAATCTACCTTTCCCAATCTTTGCGGAAAGTTCATCTCGTGCCTTCCAAGTATTTAATGCTCTTTTTAATGTGGACTTGGTCTCTTCAAGAGTTAGTATGTTTTTAACACCGTTTCGATAACTGCTCCAAAGGATTTTTCCGTCATTGTCACAGATGGCTGCATATCTAACGTATTTGTTGGCCTCCATTAACATACTCACAAGTTTTTCCTCATCATCCATTTGTTGCTACGTCCCAATAATTACTACATGGTTTTAACACATAAAGTTATCTCCAAAAAACCTTTTTTTCTTTTTATTTTCCAAAAATAAAATTCTTATTTCGTTAAATCACTTTAAAGTTGGCTTATCAATGGATAAACCATAAAATCAATAGATAACTTAATAATTCTTGTATCGGGCTTAACCTGAATCTGGTCTTTCATTCAACTTTATAACAATATTAGTGACTCTTCCATCTCTTAGAATTTCTAAAACCATTTCATCTCCAACTGACTTGTAGCGCTGAAGATGAATCAATATATCATCAATTTTTCGTACAACATTTCCATCAACTGATAATACTACGTCTCCCCCAATTAGATATTCTGCACCATCGACCTCGATTTTTTCTGTAGAGCCCTTTAGTCCTGCTTTATCTGCAGGACTTCCCTTAACAACATTAACAATAAGAAAACCCCTTGCATCAGTTAGATGAAGTGCTTTTGCAAGATCAGGATTAATATCTCGTCCTGCTATTCCGACCCATGGATGATGATAAGTTCCATCTGATATCAGCTTAGGCACAATCTTTGCAATTGTATTTGATGGTATGGCAAATCCTACTCCAGTAAATTCTCCGGTTGCAGATTGGATTGCTGTGTTTATTCCAACAACTTCTCCCCGTGAATTTAGAAGTGGACCTCCAGAGTTTCCAGGATTAATAGCAGCATCAGTTTGAATAACATCGGGAATTGAAAAACCAGATTCTTGTGGTAATAGACGTCCTAACGCACTGACAATTCCTGAAGTCATTGACCCAGAAAGACCAAATGGGTTTCCAATTGCAGCAACTTGCATTCCAACCTTCAGGTTTGAAGAATCACCAATTAAAAGTGGTTTTAACAAAGATGAATCTGCATCAACTCTAATTACAGAAATATCAGTATCTATGTCTGTGCCAATCACTTTTGCATTATAGGAACGCCCATCAAGAAAGGTCACAACAACTTTATCAGAATTTTCAACTACATGCGCATTTGTAATTATGTGCCCATTTTTATCAAAAACAAATCCAGAACCAACTCCATTTGTTGGACCCGCATCTTCAGTTTTTTGAATGTTAACCCGTACTACTCCTGTTTCAGCTCTTTCAAAAATCTGAATTAAAGAAAGATCTTTGCCAAGAGATACAGGAGTTTCCTTCCCAACAGTACTTGGACCATGCCCATCTGAAACTATTATCTCAGGAGGACTAATTGAGGGTGGAGGAATCATTACAAAAGCAAATACCAACAAAATTACAGTGGCACCTAGTATACTGCCAACTATGATTCCCGATTTTTCCATGGAATTAGGATAACTTTGGTTTTATCTATAACCCTTACTACACACTAATTGAATTCGTAATGTGGTCTTTCATTGAATAGCTTCTGCCCCTCCACGATACTGCAGTTTCACTCTTTGCCTGTAACATACCAATCAAAAACCCAGCAACAACAATGAAGCTACCAACAGGAGCAAGTAAGGAGTAAATCCACTTAATTTGTAACCCTTTTGAAGCATCTACTATACCTGCAAAATAAACAAGACAAAAAGCCAATATCGAAGAAATAACTAATATAGTAAACGAATTTGTTCCATCAAAAAAAATCACAGAATAAAACAAAATGGGAAATGGCATAAAAAGTAAGAACAAGACTGCAAAGAAAATTCCAATTGCTATGATACTATTTTGAAGGTACAATGGAACCATCAATCTCTTAAGACCATTCCAAAGAGTTGACCAGTTCCTAGCCCATACGGCTTCCAGAAGATGTTCTCCACGGACCATCTTTAATCTGAATCCTAATTCTTTTACCTTTTTTCCTAGAGCTCCATCTTCAATTATTTCATGTTTTACACCTTCATGTGTTCCAATTGCCTCATACACTGCCTTTTTGATAATGAAAAAACTTCCAAAAAAGTATCCAGTTTTTTTAGAAGGATCATTTACCCTAAGAGCTGAAAAACGGGTATGCAAAAAAGTAGAAAGCATTGGTAGTGTGATCTTCGTCCAATTATCAAGACACAACATTTTTGGAATCACTGTAAGCGCATCAATATTTGCTGATTCCAAATGTGCTACTGCAAGTGTTATAACATTTTGAGAATATTTTGTATCTGAATCTGTACAAAGTAAAAGTTCTCCAGTTGCTTTTTTATATCCTTCCATACATGCCCAATTTTTCCCCATCCAATCTTCTGGTTTTGGTCTTGCACTAACATGAATTATTTTGGAATATTTTTCAGCATATTTTTTTATTATCTGCCCCGTCGAATCCTCTGAGGAGTCATCTATTACAACAATCTCGTAATTTTGATAATCTTGGTTTAACAGAGAATCAAGACATTTTGAAATAAACTTTTCTTCATTTCTTGCAGGAACTATGACAGAAACTTTTGGATTGATATGATCTTTTGACACAAACTTATCTAAATACGGTGTATCTCTAAACGTAATTAACATTGATTTTATCAAAATAATCCACGCGCCTGATACCCCAATTAAAATTACTGCAAAAATGTAATTGATAATTTCTACAATTGGGTCCATGAAATTATTGCTCTGCTTCTTTTTTTATTGCCTGAAGAGCTTGCTCTGTACCACTTTTAACGTGTTTTTTAATCATTCCTGTAAACATTCCCATCATTCCTGATAGTTTCATATCCCATATTGTTTCAAGTAATACTTCATCTTCGAGCGGTTTTAGAATGATTGTCTTTGTTCCATTAATGATGCCTTGAGTGAACAAGGCCTCAATTCTTTCCTTTGGATAAAGTGTGACTTCCTGTAAACATTTTGAATCTCTAAACGCAATAATGACTTCACGCTTGATTTTATTACCTTCCTTGGAAATATTGTGAATTTCTTTAGTACCCTTCCAGAACCTTGTTTCATTATCTAGGTCTGAAACAATTTTCCATACTTTATCTACGGATGATCTAATTCTTATTGAAACCTTGATTTGCATCATGATGACCATCAAAAATAATGAAATATTAGTCTTCATTTTTCGAAATTAATTTTAACTGGTCACAAAAACACTGTTTATGTCAATTTCATATGAAGATTTTACAAAATTAGATCTTCGAGTTGCTAAAATAGAATCTGTTGAAGCAATCCCAGGTAAATCGAGAATTGTTAAGGGAATAGTTGATCTTGGTTCTGAAAAAAGAAATGTAATAATTGGAGGTGCAGAATTTTACAAGCCTGAGGATCTAATTGGAAAAATAGTAATTGTTGTTGCTAATCTTGAACCAAAAAAACTTGCAGGAATTGAATCCAATGCAATGTTACTTGCAGCTGATGTAAATGATAAGCCCTACTGGCTTACTGTAAATGAGGATGTTCCAACAGGAACAAAAATAAAATAATTATCCTATTCCTGGGCCTTCTTTCTTTATCTCTACTGGCTGATCTATAATTTTTTCATCAAGCTCCTTTGTATCGATTTTAATTCGGATAATTTTTTCAATAACTTTTAAGATATTACTTGCAGCCTTGTATTGTGGTAACTCTGCATCAAAAATTTCTCCAAAGAGACCTACTCCATCAATATTTCTGTTTTTAGCAATTCCTAAGATTACTCCATTGAACCATGTTATGCTTTTAACTTCAGGAGATAGGATCTTTACATCATGCGACTTTAAGATATCTATTGAATGAGAGTTTGTTGCAACACCATAAACCAAATTTCCTTTCCCAGTTTCACTTGGTAAGTATCCCCCTGCAGATATAATCATCTTTATGGTTCCCATCTTACTAACAATATCAAGAATCGTGTTTGCAATTTCAAAAACCGTTCTAGGTTCTTGCGGTTGGTTTTCACCAGTAAAAACGACGATACAATTTTTCTCATCAACTGTTAAACTATATTCATCATGTGGTAGTTCGGCAAAACCATCTTTTAGATTTACCCATGGTTTATCTTCTAAAATTATTTGAGCAGATTTTTTAGTTTCTAACTTTTTTGTTAGGTGCTGTGTAACTAAACCCCCCACTTTACCCATATCTGGTAATGAACTAATTAGAATAATGTCTTTGAGCTTAAAATCTTGAATTTTATTCACTTGCATAATTAATCCAGTTTTTTATACTATATCGACTTTGCTTTTAATTATAATTATTCTAATAATGTTTTGATTTTAAAAAAATTATTCATAAATCATGAGTTTTTTTTCTTCGAGTAAGGCATGTAGATTATTTACTGACCTGTACACATCAGGTTCTTTTTTTGCTCCTGTACATACTAATTTTCCTGATGAGAATAGAAGAATTACAGTTTTAGGATCTAGCATTCTATGAATCAAGCCAGGAAATTGTTCAGGCTCATACATACTCCTTGGTAAAGTTCTAGCAGCTTGCTCCAAGTGAATCCTACCTCCGAGATTTATAGATGCAACAATATTTTGGATTGTAACTTCTGCCTCTTTTTTCACTTTAATTCCACCTTTTCGTAATCGTTGAACTACAGTTTTTACTGCTTTTCTCGACATTTCTTCTGATTTTGCCCCAGTACAAACCATCTTGCCAGATGTAAAAATAAGTGTAGCAGTCTTTGGAGTCTTTAATCTAAAAACCAATCCTGGAAATTGATCTGGATGATATTCAACATCTGGAAAATTTCTTGTAATTTCATTTAGGTCCATCTTTTGATCTACAGAGGCAGATGCTACCACATTTTCAATACTTACAATGGGTTTTGTTTGAGGCATGTTACAGATTTTTGTATCCGAACCATAATAAAAGCAATCACTAATTCTTTACCTTGCATTACATTATTTTTGAAATTCTTATCGGATTTTCGTGAGTTTTAGTAACGAATGATTTAATTGAGAAAAGCAGATCGCTGTGATTATTGAATTTTACTAATTTTAATCTCGAAGAATTTATGGGATTTGGAAATGATTCTAATCCAGTTTTATGGTTGATATGGATAATACCCATTGTTATCTTTGTATTTTATGGTCAACGAATTCAGCTCCAGATTACATCAAGCGAAATCAAAAAAAACATCTCTAAACTTCAACAATTCAAAGAAAATTCAAAAAAAGAATTAATCAATTACATTAAAAATAATTTAAATCCAACAAAAGATCCCACATCTAAGCTTGAGAGATTCATTGATTATTTTACAATAATGCCTGTAGACATGGATCCAGGTGGAATAATTCCCAAAGTTAGACATGTAGTTCGTTCCAGAGAGGACAATACCCGAGCACAAATCCAGTCTCTTTTTTCTGAGATTTCTGAATTGGAAAGAACCAAAGTGCAAACCTTACTAGAAATAGTTACTTCACTTCAATTACTCTACAAAATTGTTAACCATCTATATCTGACAGCAAAAAAACAGAATAATTATCCACTTATTTTACCCCTTCAAATGATGATGCCTTTTATCATGGAGGAAGCTAATGCATTAAACGAAGCTGTACCGGCGTTAAAACAAGGTCAACCTATAGGCGATGGTATAGGACCAATGGTTGTTGGCAAAATGATGCTTGGCGCAAAAAAGCAAAAAGCATCTTTTGAAACGGTTTGGAGTGAAACAAAGTATGAAGGAAGAAAACTTTTTTTGATAAAGGCTGAAGGCCCATCCGCAACTGTAGGTAGGCCAGGAGAAGCAATTGAAACAATAGTATCTCAAAACAAACCAGATCTAATAATTATGGTTGATGCTTCATTGAAGTTAGAAGGAGAAGACTCTGCATCAGTATCACAAGGATTCGGAGCAGCAATTGGTGGAATTGGTACTGATAGATTTCAAATCGAGGATATAGCCACAAAACACAACATTCCAGTTTTTGCAATTGTAATAAAACAATCTGTTAAAGAAGCGATTAATCTAATGACAAAAGAAGTAGCTGACAGAGCAGAAGAAGTTAGATTTCAGATTTATGAAATGATCAATGATAATACAAGTTCTGGGCAAACAGTTCTTGTTGTTGGAGTTGGAAATACATTAGGAGTGTCACAATGATATTCTCAAAAAAAGAAGAAAAAAGGACTCCCTGGACAGTTGAGCAGTGTGAATCTTGTAAGAAGGACACAAAAAGAAAATTCGTAGAGGGTGATTATGTTTTTAAAGAAACTTCCCCATGTGTATCTTGTAAAGGCCAATTAAGAATAACAAAAATTTTTGGTGAAATTATTAAAACGTAGTAGTAACTGTCACCCCATCCTTAGTGGGTATGAACGTGTGCTCTGCTTGGGCAACTCTCTGACCGTTTGCCTCTACTAAAATGGGATATGCATGTACCACTTTCTTTTTTATTAATATCTCTAAAAGTTCCCTTGCTTTTTTTTCCTCCCAATCTTTGATTAACCATCTTAATGCAAATGGTAACATGTTAAAATTTGTCCAAATGTATTCTTGGAGGTTATCTGCCTCATCGTTTTTTGTTCGTTTTCTTGAGCCTAATGCAAAAATATTCTTAATTTTGCCCTCCCGTACCAAGCCCATGCCCTTTTCTGTTGTTACAAATGGCTCACATGCATATGCAACATCGCCATTAAATGAAAATGACCCTATAGACCAAATATTTGGAATTGATTTTCCAGCATGAATAGTATACTGTGCCAGTGAATGCCCACTAAGATTTGCGATTGGTTTGAAACCAAGTTGCTTGACTGTCTTTTCAATGGTTCTTCCAACATCGCTTGATTTGACACCAATTTTTATTATAGACATCGCATTTTGTAATGCATCCTCTGCTGCCTGTATGAGGCCATCATACTTTGGATCGTAACAAACTGTAACTGCTGTATCTGCAATGTATCCATTTATCTGAGCACCAAGATCAATTTTTATCAAATCAGTGTCTGTAACAGTTTTTTGATCATTTGGTTCTGCCGTATAATGTGCTGCAATCTCGTTTAAGCTTGTATTTACAGGAAAAGCAAGTTTAGCTCCTCGTTTTAAAATTTCGTTCTCAACTTCTTCACAAATATCTTCAAGTGTTATGCCAATCCAGTTTTTCTTCCTGACATTTTCCCTAACCTCAGCTGCAATTTTTCCAGCTTTGATATAATCTTCTATCTGCATCGGTTTTGGTGTTTGTTTGTTATTTAAAATCGTATCATCTGTGAAGCTTAAATTGGGGAGACCTATGTGAAATTAAAAGGGATTGTGGTCTAGCTTGGTATGATTCGGGTTTTGGGTACCTGAGGTCGCAGGTTCAAATCCTGTCAATCCCACTTTTATTTTCTTAATTTTAATAGTTAATAAAAATAATTTCCAAAAAATATAGGAGAATTCATATCTTTCTCTGATTTATTATTATTGCCAGACAATGAAGAAGAGTTAGAGTAATGATTAAAGATGATGGAATATTTTGTCTCACGAGCTGAGTTCTGGCATACGTTTTTATCAAATTCTAAATAATTCCATACAATTGAGTTTTGAAAAACGAGACATTATTTTGATTGCAGGAGTTCTGTTTTTTATGCTAGGTTTACTTGGTGTAGGCCTCAACCCTGTACAGGCAATTGGAATATCAATTGCTATTTATTTTGGAATAAAGATATTTGTTGGTAGAAGAAAAAAATTCTTAGATCAAAAAATTGGTGAAGGCTTTTGTGCAGAATGTGGAGAAAAAATCATCGATAAAAAATGTCCTAACTGCAATATGCCTAAAAAATAACCTATGGAACTTAGAATAAATTATTCGTGGACCTTATAACAGATAGAGTCCAAACACATGAATGGCCTCACAGGTATATTGTACTTTTACAACTAGCTCAACTTTTACTCAATTCGTACCTAAAATTGTATTTTCAGCGAGAATCGTTTAGCGAGTGATTAAATGAGATCTACATTAGTTATTGGACTCTTTGGATTTTTTCTTTTAGCTGGTTCTATATTTCCAGCCATGGGACAGACTCCTCCAACTTTTGCAGATCATGTTGTAATAAACGAAATTGACATAAATCCTCCAGGAGACGATTCAAAATCTGTATCAGAATGGATTGAGCTGTATAACCCAACTGATTCCTCAGTTGATATCGGTGGATGGGTCATTGCCTCGACAACTGTTTTAAAAAAGACTATGAAAATTCCTGTAGGAACAATTATTGAGCCAAATAAATTTCTGACTTATTCTTACCAAAGTGTTTGGTTTACAGATGTTTCTGAAACAGTACAATTACGTGACGCTAGTGGAATTGTCATAGACCAGACTCCAAGCATTTCTGATCTAAAAAATGATGTTACTTCCTGGCAGAGAATATTCGATGGGGTGGATACAGATTCCTCAAGTGACTGGAAGTTTGTATCTTCAACTGCTGGTTCAACAAACGGAAAATTCACAACAGAAACACAAATAGGAAAAACAACTATTTTGATTTCTACTGATAAAGCTAATTATAATTTCCAAGAAACGGCCATAATTAGTGGCCAAGTTTCAGAAAAACTGTTTGTTGAAAAACCTTTTTTCCAAACTGCTCAAATTAAAATAAAAATTTATGGTCCTAACGGATTTGAAAAAAATATCGACCTATTTCCTGATCTCAATTTAAAATATCAAACTACTCTTAGTCTGCAAAAAGTCCTTGGAATAAGTGGAGGAGTTTATTATGTTGTAGTAGAATATGGTGATGCAGTAGCATCAACACAATTTGAAGTTAGTGATAAAATCATTCCAATTGACGAGAATGCACAAAACGAACTTAGTATAACTACTGATAAAGAATCATACATTCCAGGTGAAACTGCAACAATCATTGCTAATACAAATAATATAGTACCTTTTGAGGGTCTAAAATTCAAAGTAACAGATCCCAATGGAAAGCAAATTTTTGATGGCACTCTTTATCCTGATGCAAAAGGGAAATTCTCAACTACAATATACATGACTACTGTTCAACCAGTTTACGGATTCAATAAGATTGTTGCAGAATATTCTAAACATTCAGCAGTGAGCTCTTTTGAGTTAGCAAAAGATGTCAAGGAGAATAAAATAATTTCTTTGACGACTGATAAAAATGCATATGGACTTGGAGAAACAGTAGTTATCAGTGGCAGACTCAACAATCTTTGGATTTTCTCATTAGATCTTCAAATTCTTCAGACTGGTTCTGGTTCTCTGCATACAGATGCTCTCAATAGGCTAAAGATTCAAGATTCTGTAAGGCTTGCAGGTGATAGCACATTCAAATACGAATTTAAAATTCCAAATAATCCAATTAATTATGGGGATTACCAGGTTACAGTTTCTAAAGCTGTTGGAACAGAATCTATTGTATTTCATGTTGTAGAAAAACCCGACGAATTTGTTGAATCCTCAAAAGCATTTACTGTTTCTACTGATAAATCAACATATGATATAGGTGACCCTATAATAATTTCTGGAAAAATACTTAATCCAAAAATTAGTAGTACTTATCATACCCCCATAATTGATATTGTGATAAAAAATTCTGAAGGAGATCAAATTACTTCTTCTGTTTCAAAACCCACTGGATTCAAATCTTCTACAGCTGAATATTCCCTTAAAGCGATTCCAGATCAAGTGGGAAATTATCAAGTTAAAGATACCATTTACGATGCAATTTATGGTCCTGGCAGATACATAGTTAAAGCATCATATGCAGATGGTCTTCTTCAAGACTCAACAACTTTCACAGTAATCAACCCATTGGATATAGCGGCACCTATCATCACTCTTGACAAAGATGTTTATGGCTTGGGTGAAGATGTTCATCTAACAGCTTTAGTTCCTGGAGCAGGTACAGGCAAATCTGATGTGGGAATAACGCTTACAAAACCAGATGGGGATACAAACAAGTTTGGTACTACCATTGAGAATGGTAAATTCTCTTGGACTTGGACTACTCCCCTATCGGAAAAGTCTAACGCAGTACAAAATGACAGAGTCAGATTTTCAAGTAATTATGGAGTGTACAAAATTAGTGTTTCACAATCTGATAGTGCCCCTATAGTTATTTTCTTCAAAGTATCTCCTAACCCAAGTGAGGATTCTCTTAATATTGAGCCATTGACTGTAACGTCAGAACTTCCAGTTTACAATGTAGCTCAAAATCAAAAACTAGCAATATTGGGTACTGCATTAAAGAGAGTGCAAGGTACCCAAGGCCTAGTTGTACCTGATAGAGTAGATATTGCAATAAAATCTCCTTCAAATAAAATAATTACTGAATCATCTGTATACCTAGACGCTGGTGGAAATTTTCAAAGTATATTTGACATGCCAGTTACCGTCTTTAAAGAAGGTATCTACAAGGTAACAGCTGTATACCAAGGAATTAGAGCTGAAAACTTTTTCAAAGTAGATAATAATTTTATTTTTGGCGGGGACAAAGTGCTCTCGTTATTGATAGGTACTGACAAAGAAGAGTATAATCCAGGTGACGTTGCTCATATTACCGCAAGACCTACAAAATTGGTCTTTGTGGAAACTGTTGAAGTTGGAATCCCAACAGAAGAGCAAACCAAATTAAATTGTGGTGCATTTGTTTGTGGAATAGGAGTTCCAATTACAACTCTAAGGCAAGATCCTACTGGAACATTTATCCATGAATATACATTTCCAGCTAATGCCAAACTCGGTACATACATAATCACCTTTAATACAGAATTTGGAACTTTCACCAAATCTATACAACTAGTCGAAAATATTCCAGAACCTGTATCAATGCCTGAATCAAAGATATTTGGTAACAGAGTAATTGAAAAGGTTAATCGACTCACAGAATCTCAAATTCAAATTACAGTAAACAAAAAAATAATTAACGAAACAGAATTTTCTCCAAGAGTTGTTCAAGGTTCTCTCTTTACTATCTCCAAGGGAGAAGAATCTAATGTAAACATCAAAGTTAGTATCGAGGATGGAACATGCATAATAGGACAAGATTCTGATTGCATGATTCAAAAATCCACTAGAGTTCCAGGTGCAATCTACCAGACAATCAAAATTGGTGGTATGGATTACAATGTTAGGTATAGTGGACCTGATGCAAGACTAGAAAAGTTTACAATTTTACCTGCAGCATTAGATGCTTCAATTCCTGATTCAACATGGAATGTAGAAGTGCTCAAAGGAGAACAAGCATCACGGCTTTACTACCAAGTTGCTTACGCTGCTTTAGAATAAACTCAAATAAGCACATTATTTTAGAATCACATAATGCAAATTCAAGTTGTGATGTTAAAACAAGATGATCCAAACAAATGCACTGCAGCCAAGCTTGTAAAATTTGGATTGGCAAAAAATGTAAAAAAAACAACCGAAAAAACTCTAGTTTTAGATCCTTTTGCAAAAAAAACTCTACTGACATCAGATAAGAAATTTGTAGGTTCTGTTACTGCAATTGATTGTTCATGGAATCTTGCTGATAAAGCATTTACTAGAAAATTTTCTGGAATTCATAGAAAACTTCCTCCCCTTTTTGCAGGCAATCCAGTTAACTATTCTAAGATTGATAAACTTACAACCGTTGAGGCAATATCAGCTACATTATTTATTTTGGGTTACGAGGAACAGGGCTTGAAACTACTTGACAAATTCAAATGGGGTCATACCTTTCTGGATCTAAACAAAAATTTGTTAGAGGACTATTCAAAACTAAAATCAGAAGACGAAATTAGCCCTCTTCTCAAAGAATACAAAATCCATTTTTAGACATTATTTCTAACAAATTTAGTAACTAAATGCCAATAATCTGAGAGCAAATAGAAAATCATAACTAAAAGCTTTAGGTTATTTAATGAATCTTGAGTGAAAAAGCAAGACGAATTGAAGAACTACGAATGAAAACAGGTAGAAGTAAGCGGTGTCTTGACTGTAAAAAACATAGATGCGTTATTGGCTCTTGTCTTTGTGAATGTCATAATCTATCACCAAAATAGGAAATCTATCCAAAAGATCATTTCCAAGGTAGTTTTTCATATGAAAACAATAGCTGATCTCTGCCTATGATTTACCATTAAAGATTTATGCGCGGTTTTTTTCCACACGGTTAGGTTGTCTACTGAAAAGTCATCATCAGGTCTGGTCAGAAGCCTTTCTTTACTTGACATAGTAATGGTTGGAATTGCTGCAATGATTGGCGGTTCTATCTTTAATCTTACAGGACCAGCTATGGGTGAAGCAGGTCCTTCACTACTTATCGTCTTTGTCCTTAGCGGAATAATCAGCTTCTTTACCGCATTAACCTATGCAGAGCTAGGTTCTGCATTTCCAGAAGCAGGTGGAGGTTACAGATGGGTAAAAGAAGGACTGCCAAGACCAAATGCGTTTCTTAGTGGCTGGACTGCGTGGTTTGCTCACATGATTGCAGGAAGCCTGTATGCAGTATCTTTTGGTTCCTTTTTTGGAAACTTGCTTATCAACCTAGGAGCCCCATCCGAATATGCTGGAGTCGAACTGGAGAAGATTATTGCCGTAACTTCAATTATAATTTTTACCTATGTGAATTACAGAGGTGTTTCAATTACAGGCAAAGTTGGAAATGGACTGACATTTGCACAACTTGCACTTATTATTGTCCTCATAGCTTCAGGTATTTTTGCAATGAGTTTTACAAATCCTACATGGATGACAAACTTTCAGAATTTTACTCCAAACGGTGTAGTTGGATTAATTCTAGGGATGGGAATTATGTTCATAGCTTTTGAAGGCTATGAAATAATTGTACAAGCTGGAGAAGAAGTTAAAAATCCAAAGAGAAACATTCCAAAAGCAATTTTTATTACGCTTGGAGTTATCACAGCACTTTACATAGTTTTTACTTTTGCTTTTCTGGGTGGGCTTAACTCGTCTATAGTTGGAGAGGAATCATGGCAATTCATAAGTGATTATAATGAGCTGGGAATTGCCAAAGCCGCAAATTTTCTCCTACCCTTTGGAACAATACTGGTCCTAGTTGGTGGTCTGGTGTCAACAGTTGCTGCATTGAGTGCCACTACATTTTCCTCAAGTAGAGTATCATTTGCTATGGGTAGGCAGTATAACCTTCCTTACATTTTTAGTTCTATTCATTCTAGATATCATACTCCTCACTTTGCAATATTGGCATCAGGTTTTATCATGCTTGTAATGGCAGTATGGCTTCCACTTGAACAGCTTGCACTTGCTGCAGGTGTAATGTTTCTATTTTTATTCACACAAGTCAATTGGGCAGGTATTACAATTAGAAGACTTTACGGCAACAAACTTGATTATGGATTTAAAATTCCATGGTTTCCTGTCATGCCAATTATAGGTATATTTTGTAAAATTGGGCTTGCTGTTTTTCTTCTTATTTACAATCCACTGAGCTGGGCAATTGCTATTATATGGATATTGATTGGTTTTTCAATTTACAAATTATATATTTCCAAAAAAGAAATTGAGCACTATGCACCTTTAGTGGCAAGTGAAGGGCCATCTGAACGAAAAGATTATCGTATAATGATTGTTGTTGAACAAAACACAGCCGAAAAACTTGCAAAAATAGGTTTATCATTAGCACAGGACAAACAAGGTGAAGTTTCGTTTCTCAATGTTGTTACCATTCCAATACAGGTATCACTTTCATCTGCTCAGAGTCTTGCAGAACCTGCTACAAAATACTTTGAAGAATTAAAAAAATTACTCCCAAATTCAGATGAGCATAGATATTTGGTCAGACTCTCACATGATACTACTGAAGCCATAATTGCAACAGTTGAAGAACAGGGAATCAACCTACTCATAATGGATTTTCGTAGCCTACGTAGTAACAGAAAATTACTCTCACTTACAACATGTGATATTATTGGAGTAAACATCAAGCAAAATTTTGATAATGATTTACAAAATATTGTTGTATCATATGATAAAGGACGACATTCGAATTTGGGATTAGAAATGGCAAACTCACTTTCAAAATCATTAAACAGCAATATACGAATTGTTAGAAGTATAGTTGGAACTCCAGAAGAAGAACGTGATATTTTAGGAATAATTAACGAAAAGATGTTTGATCTTGAAATGAAAAAAATTCCAGTTGAAAGAGTTTATCCAAAAATAGACAATCCAATGCAAAGTCTACTTCAAAATTTTGATAGCGGGAAACCCGAAATGATAATTGTTGGAGCAGGAAATCAATCTGATCAAGCATTTAGTCCAAAAACAATGGAAGTGGTGGAAAAGTCTTCTAATACCGTATTTGTAATACGTGACTCTAGGTTATCTAGAATACAAGCTAGATATTTCTGGGATGCAATTGCACCACGACTACGAGAAAATCGATTTATCTATAGAATGTATTTGGATGCACTAAGACTGATCTTTTTTATTAGAACAAAGAGGGCAAAACCTCGTTCTGATGAAGACTATTTTGCATCAAAAATATGACTACACTAGTCTTAACAATCTTAAAATAGAAATTTTTACTTTTAATTTACTAGTGCGAGCTGGTGGACGAAATGCTGCTACGGCAGAGGAAACTCCTCCCTCCATGCAGGAAATGTGTTCCGGCGACGGATAGTCAGAGATGACTGGCAACAGAATAGAAATTAATCCGACCTAGCGTACGATGATGGCAAAACCTGAGGTTTCTAGAGAAGGAATGAAAGAGCTGACCCACGTGGAGCAAGGCCAAACAGAACCTTAGGATCCTGCACTTGGTTCAGGTAGGCTGCAAAGCGAAATATCGTTAAAACAGAAGGAGGGTTACGGCCAGCACGCACACATTAAGATGGTTTCCAGCCTTTTGGCATGGAACCTTTTGTGTTAGAACTACTTGAAGGCTCTTCTTTCTTTTCTTGTTCATATACACTTCTGGTTTGTTCATAAGATTGATCACCTTTCAGTTGCGCTTCACCTCGAACAGTTTGATATCCACCAGAAGAAGCACTGGTTGTATAGCTTTGTAATTGTGATGGGTCAATACCTCGTTGACCTTGTCCTTCCTCAGCTTTTAGCTTTCTACTACTAAAAATTAAAATTGCAACTGTTCCAATTCCTGCCATTGCTGCCATTCCATAAATTATCATTATTGGGAATCCTCCTCCTGTGGTTTCACCATAATTTGTAGGAGCTTTTGGAGTAACCCCTAACACTTCAGAACCTCCTATATTATCTACTGCTGCAAATCCAATTACACCAACATTTGCTGAATCTGCTGATTCTACTGCTCTAATTGTGTATTCTGCGTCTTTTGTAAATGTTACATCAGATTCTTTTTCCACTTGTCTTCCTTCCCTGATACTACTTTCACCCATTGTAAAAGAATGCACAACGAAACCTGAAATGGATTTATCTAATCCAAATGTAGCTGCTTGAACAGTAGTTCCAGTTGGATCAAACAAATCGTGCCAGTTTCCAAGTGGCTGGTCTCTTATTCCGTCAGCATTCATAATATTTTGTGAAAGAAGAGACTCTCCTTCTGTTCCAGCAATAATCTCATATACTGCAGGCTCTTTAGATTTTAAAACAGAAATTGGCAAGTTAATTTCGACCCCATCAATTGTTATTGGTCCAATAACACTTAGGCCTCTCCAAGCCATATCTACTAGTGATGGATTGTTTTCAGAATATTTACGAATATTATAGTGTGATAATGTGGGGGTCAAAATTATCTTGTAATCTATGGCTGCATTTTTCTCTCTTCCTATTAGTTCTGCACTATACTCTACACCCAAATCAGTAATTTGAGCAGCACTCCCATCATTTTTTATTTTTTGATTCAATTTATTTATCAAATCTTGAACTCCTGGATTGGATGAATCTGCTTGAACATTAACCTTCCAGGCTTTTGTGTTTAAGTCGTTTGCAAGATCTCCCCCATTTTGATAATCTACGAAAATACTTCTCTGAAAAGTCATCTTAATTTTAGCCGATTCAGCATCAGGTATTATTCTTGCTTCAAGTTGTGCACCAAAGACTGCTGTACTGCTACCAATAATTAAAAGACCCAAAAAAAAGACGATTAAAATTGATGACTTTATCACGAAATGTGATCGCTATAGCCACAATAAAAAACTTGTCTTGATTCATAATTTCGGAGTATATTGAAAAAGTAATATTGAGCCATAATTTCATTGATTAGTAGTTTTAGAGCTGAAAAATATGATAACAATACTTGCCGGAGGAACAGGATCGGTCAAATTAGTACGAGGGATAGTCTCGCAATCCCCTGATGTGAATGTTATCAGCAATGTCGGTGATAATTATTGGTTATATGGCATGTACATCTGTCCTGATATTGACACCATTATCTATGGACTAGCAGACCTTCTAGATTATGATAGAGGCTGGGGAATTACCAAAGATACCTTTGGATTCTTAAGACAAATGGAGATTTTTGGAGAAGAAACTTGGTTTAGAATTGGCGATAGAGATGCTGCAACACATCTGATGCGAACTAATATGCTAAAAAATGGGAAAAACCTAAGTGATATTACAAAATGGATGTGTGAAAAATTTGCAGTTGAAGCAAAGGTAATACCTGTAACAGACAATAGTTTGGAGACTAGAATCACTACTAACAAGGGAGAACTTCATCTACAAGAATATTGGGTGAAATTTAGGGGAAAAGACGACGTGGAAGGAATTCAATACATTGGAGCAGATAAAGCTCGTCCAAATCCTGAGGCCATTAACGCAATGCATGATTCAGAACGAGTCGTCATCGCTCCAGGAAATCCACTAACAAGTATTGGTCCTATGTTATCAATTAAAGGAGTAAGAAAAGAGTTGTCAAAAATTAAAAAGAAAGTAATTGCTATTAGCCCTTTGATTGGAGATAAAGCATTTAGTGGGCCAGCTGCAAAATACATGCAAGCTGCAGGAATAGAAGTTTCCTCCTATGGGTTAGCAAAGATGTATTCTGATGTTTGCTCTAATATTGTTATAGATACTAAAGATAAGGGGCTTACAAAGCAAATTGAAAGCTTGGGTATGAAAGTATATGATGCAAAATTAAAAATGACAAACAAAAGTGATGAGCAAGCATTAGCCTCGTTTGTATTAAAACAAATCCACGTATAATTTTGAAAATTGCAGCCATTATCCCAGTTAAGACGTTTTGTAAAGCAAAAACAAGATTAAACTTATCATCTAATCAAAAAGAAGATCTTTGTAGAATCATGTTACAAGAAGTTGTTGAGACTATCTTAAAATCTAAAATTTTTGAAAAAATTATTGTTGTTTCAAAAGATGAAACAGCTTTAAAGCTAACTAAAAGATTTGGTATACAAGAAATTTTTGATAATGATGAATCTGGAGTGAATCATGCAGTATCTCTTGCAGATAACTACCTTGAAAATAATGGCTATGATGCATCGATTGTTTTTCCACAAGACATACCATTTATGCAGACTGGAGATATTGAAAATTTAATTCGATTCCAAAAATTTCCCAAGTCTGTTTTAGTTGTTCCTTCTCGAAGGTTTGATGGAACTAATGCATTACTTAGAATGCCTGTAAATTTAATGGAAACTCATTATGATGAGGATAGCTACAAGATTCATCTGCAGGTTGGAAAATCCCTTACAACAAATACCTCTCTTGTTCTTTTAAGGAGAATTATGTTGGATATTGATAATCTGGATGATTTGGAATTTTTGCTGTCACAAAATGAAAAACCTACTATTAGTAGCAAAATCAGCCAAATTTCTTAGCTTATTAGTAAACTCATCTATAAGTTTATAACTAACCATACAGCAATGTATAAATACGAGAATTTATCGATTCGGCGAGATGTTGTTCATATGGTAAAAAATACTAATCCTAAAGATAGATGCCCCAGATGTGGAAAAGGCTCTCTAGTTAGTGACACTAACACTGGTGAGAATTTTTGCGGAAAGTGCGGATATGTATTAACCGATCAATCAGTAGAATCCGGGCCAGAGTGGCGTTCTTTCTCTAAAGAAGAACACGAAGGTAGAAGCCGTGCTGGTGTTCCAACATCTCTTGCAATGCATGATATGGGACTTGCAACCATTATCGGACCAACAGATAGAGATGCAACTGGAAAACCACTTTCAGCATCAATGCGAAGTACGATTGAGCGTCTTAGAACTTGGGATAGTAGAAGTCAAGTTCATGAACCAATTGATAGAAACTTTAGGCAGGCATTTAGTGAACTTGATCGACTCAAAGATAAGCTAGCTGTCGGTGACTCAGTAGTTGAAAAAGCTGCATATATTTACAGAAAAGCATTAGATAAAGGCCTAGTTCGTGGAAGATCAATTTCTGCATTAATTGCAGCATCACTTTATGCTGCATGTCGTGATACTGAAACTCCAAGAACACTAAAAGACCTTGGACACTCTAGTAATATTAAAAGAAAAGATATTGCGCGGTGCTATAGATTGTTACTTAGAGAGCTTGGCTTAAAGATGCCAGTTGTAGATCCAATAAAATGTATTGCAAGAATTGCAAGCAAGGCAGGCTTGTCAGAAAAGACCAAACGTGAAGCCACAAAAATTCTTAAAACAGCTGAAGAAGTTAAAATTTCAGCTGGAAAGGATCCAATGGGTCTTGCAGCAGCGGCTCTCTATGTTGCGTGTGTAACAAATGGAGAAAACAAGACACAACGAGATGTTGCAGAAGCTGCAGGTGTCACAGAAGTAACTATAAGAAATAGATACAAAGGACTTAAAATATCTCTAAATCTCTAAGTTTTTTTCCTTTTTCAAATTCAGATAATTTAGAATTATTAATGCAATTGATATAATTCCTGTCATGATAAATAGAATCTCCAAACTATTAGTTAGTGAATGAGAAAACGCACTTTTTACTGTAATTTCATTTATCTCAGCAAGGAAATAGACATATGAAAAAATAAAATAATTTGTTGACCAATGAACCAAAATTGCTGAGACAAGTCCGTGTTTGAAATAAACCCATCCAATAATTATTCCACTTGCAGTAGCTTGAGCAAATTTACCTAAACTCCAAGGGTCTCCAGAAATTATATGAGATACACCAAAAAATATTCCAACAACTATAATCAAAATTACTGCTTTTTTTGTTTCATAGATGTATAAGGTCTGTGTTGGATGCCATAGTGATTTGAAAAATAAAATCAATGATGTGCGATGAGAGTAAATAGCAAACAAAGGAATTCCAATTAACATCACTCTAAATCCTATTTCTTCACTAATTGGTGCTGCAGTAATCTTAAAGAATTGAATTAAGTTATCAGGTTGTTGAGGCGGTTGAATTGTTATCCCTACACTCTGCTGAATAAAATCAATTATTCCAGAAACTACAATCAAAATAGAAAACCACTTGATTACTGAAACAAGATAGTTTGATTTTGATTCATATTTTCCTTCTGACATAATTGGAGACAAAGCTTTTAGAAAATTTATTTTTGGTCCAAACATTGTAATTGAAAATAAAATAACAAATACACACCACAAACCAATAAAGACATCTCCAAGCTCAAACTGTATTGGAATTTCAAAACCAATTCCTGCTGGAAAAAAATTAAGCCCATTGATTGGAAAATCAAATCTTACTCCATCTTCTATATTGGAATTAAAAACAACATAGGCACCTAAAGGAAATGAAAGAATCATCAAACCAAAAATTACAGAAACTAATGCAGAGAATGGAATTCCCAAAGATTTCATTAACTTGTTTTGGTCTAACAAGTCTTTTCTAGTGAAGCTCTATTGATGATGCAGCAAATCCAAGCTTTACCAAAGTTTCTTTGATTGTATCTCGGTGGTCACCTTGTAAAAATATGTAACCCTCTTTTGCTGTGCCCCCACATGCATATTTGGCTTTTAATTCCTTGGCTACACTTTCTAAATCATTAATTTTTGGATCTAGCCCTTCGATCATGGTTCCTTTTTTTCTAAAACGTCGAGTTTCTAACCTTATAATGATATGAGTGCTATCTTTTTCTAATTCACCACAGGCGCATAAATCTTCAGGAAGGCCACAAGTACTACAAATTACCGCCATTAATCGAAAAATACTTCTTACTACACACTATTAAGCCTTCGCTGAATATGAAAAACTCATTTTTCTATAATACCATGAAGATTAAGTTTTTTAGAAATCAATTCTAATATTTCTTAATGTCGGCAGAGCTTACAAAGAAGGCAATAGAAATGTTGCTAAAAGGCGCAACACTAGTTAGCGAGCCATGCCCATATTGCAAGGGTGTGCGAGTAATAAAAGATGGTCATGCATTGTGCGTTAGTTGTGGTAAGGAGCCTGAAATTAAAGAAACTACACTAGCATCTGAAACCCCAGAATATGAGGAGATACAAAAAACCCGCTCAACTCTAAATGTTTTAGAACAAAAACTTGAAAATCTTTCAAAAGAACTTGACAGAGAAAAAGATCATGAAAAACAACAACAAATCTTAAAATCAATTAATTCCCTCGTGGAAATTATTGCCAAATTAAAGAGACAAGAATAAAGTTTTTATGTTAAGTTTCTGACTTTAAAATTAATCATGGCTAGCAAAAAAGGTGCTCCATTACCGGCATCAAGCGCAGGACTTTTGAGATTCTTTGAAGATGAAACAAAAGGGTTCAAAGTAGATCCAAAAATTGTAGTAACAATTCCAATCAGCCTTATTGTAGTTTCTTGGTTGATGGATATTTTTCTAGTATAGTGACCAGTCATGACAGAATCTTACAGTGATGTATCGAAGATCCATAAACGATATTCACTAACATTACTAAATCCCTCTTCATTTTATCATTCATTAATAATTTCAATTATTGTTGTATCAGTTCTTGTAACATTAACTGTAACAGTCTATCTTGAAAGTGAAGATATTGTTTTTAGACTACTTGCTGTTCTAGCAGCCCTTTTGGTAACACAAAAAATTGATTCTCGCTTTACAAAAAACAAAGAGTATTCTAAAGCATTACACATGTCACTTTTTGGAAATAGTCTTTGGTTACTTACTGCAGTATCTGGACTTTTGGCCTCGCTTATAATATCTAGAGAAGAGATTCCCTTTCTTTTCATTACAGTTGGAATGTTTTTGTTTGCAAGCTTTAGAATTGGAATATTTACAACTGTTCTTGGCGCTAACATACGCAAAGCCTGGCTTGTATGTTTCTTACAACCAATGGCAATGTTTTTAACACTTGTACCAATCGATATGTGGATTCCTGTTTTAACTAATTATCAGGCAATAGCATATGGTACAACATTTTTGATATTAGCCTCGTCTTGGTCTATCCTTACTGACAGGGCGGGAAGGCCTAGTATTAAGAGCACTCATAAATTAATCCAGGCTTATCTTTCATCCTTATCAAAAAATAATCCATCAGAAGTTGAAAATATTCTTTGTGAGCGTGCAAAAGTATCCAAAGTATCCACGTCGCAAATTAGATTTCATACAAAAAATGCAAATAGAGAATTTAGACTAGTTTTACCTGATATTCATCCTGGACCATTTCATCCAGTAGGTGGAAGCAATATTCCATACCTGATTTACAAAAATCTTGGCTCATCAGCAATGGTACTGCATAGCGTTTCAAACCATTCTTTAAATTTACCTTCACAAACCGAAGTCTCTCAATATCTTGAGAGCCTATCAAAATATTCTGTAGCCCAGGAAGGATTGAACTGTACTGAACCTGTTACAGTTCAGATAAACAATGCACGTTGTGTAGGATTACTTTTTGGAAAAACAGCACTTTTGTTTTTGTCTCTTTCTCCACATGGAATGGAGGACTTGCCACTCCATGTAAAAAGTGAGATTGAACAGTTTTCAAAAAATCGTAACTTTGGTCAAGTCTTAATTGTAGATTGTCACAATGCAATGGGAGAAGAAATATCTCAAACCAATTCAGAAGATCTTTTATCTGCATCAAAATCTTGTCTTGACACGTTGATGACTAAGGAGACATATCCTTTAGAATTTGGTTATGCAAATTCTAAAGACATGGATATTGCAGCACCAGATCTTGCACTAGGTGGCATTGGTATTTTGTGTCTTCGCACAAATAATAAAAAATATTTTCTGGGGTGGGCTGACGCAAATAATATGGAAAATGGGGTTAGAGAAGCAGTAGTAAACCACTTTTCAAAAAATGGATATGACCTAATAGAAATTTGTACGTCTGATACACATTACACCACACAAGGTGTGAGAAACAGAAACGGATACTATCAATTTGGACTAGTCACAAAACCTCAAGACATGGCAAATTGGTATCTTCAAATTGCAAAAGAATCTGAAAAAAACATAGAGCCAGCTTCTTTTGAAATTTTAGAAAATGAAGCCAATGTTAAAGTGATGGGGCCAACCATATTTCGGGATTATTCTAGAGCAGTAGATAAAACCATGAACCTAACTAAAGGATTTTTATCTGCATGTTCAGCATTTTTTCTTCTAATCATGTTTCTATAGTCTTCAAGTCATCCAAATTCCCATAAAATTCATCTAAAAATGAAGAGAATTGTAAGATAGGAATTATTGGCACATTATCAATAAAACTAATTTCTTCTTGGTATAAGGTTACTATTGCTGGCACAGCTATTGCCCCTTGAGTTTTTTCCACATAATGCTTCACCCGTGCAACTTGTTTTCTTACTATATCTCTTAGAGAAGATGAACTCATCCTCTTCCAATGCTTACAGTCAATGAGAACTGCCACGCCGTGATTAATCCCAATTACATCTATTTCCATTCGTGGCTTGGTTAATACAAGATTTTTAATGATATCAAAGTTCTTTGATTCTAATATCTCAGCTACTAGGCCTTCAAAGTCCTTCCAATTCAAATAAATGGAGACATCATCAATTGGAGCCCCTTGGCTGATTGCAAAAAGAGCGGCTTTTAGTTTATCTTCTGGATTGAAATTAACATTTTCTCCTTCAAAAGAACCTATATTATTTGCAACCAAAACATAGAGAATTTCTTTTGCAGAAATTTGATCTGTTTGTGCAACTATTGCAAAATCTATAACCGAAATTCCCCCTGGGATTATTCCCCTTATTCCTCTTGTAAGTGGTTTTAATTGCAATGTATTTCCATATTGAATTTTCTTTTTTAAATTTTAAGTGTTAATATTAATCAAAATAGTTTATGACCTTGGAGCCTTATATTACACCCATTGTAAAAACATGTCATGAAACTCTTACTTGTCATACTAATTGGCATGTTAAGTATTCCGGCTGCATCAGCTTACAAAGGAACATTTGTTGATGAGATAAAGTTCATTCAATATCTTGATGAAAACACTGCTTTAGAAGAAGTGCGAAATGGTAACTTGGATCTATACTATTACCGAATTTCCTCAGATAGAATTGACAGCGTAAAATCTCGCGAGGGATTACAAGTTTATGAATCAACTGGAGGCTCCTATAGTATTCTTATCAACCCTGCAGTGTCAGAAAAATTCAATCCTTTTTCAATTAAAGAAGTCAGATTTGCATTAAACTATCTAGTTGATAGAAAATTAATCGTAAATGAACTAATGGGGGGATACGGCACAACAATGATTTCAAATTATGGACCATTTGATCCAGATTATCTATTCATAGTTGATGAATTAGAGTCATTTCATTTTAGATACAACCCTGCTTTGGCTGAAGAAATGATTTCAAAAGCGCTCACAGAAGCAGGTGCAAAAAAAATTGATGGTAAATGGACATTTGATAATAAGGAAATAGAATTAATTGCGTTCATTAGAAGTGATGATCCAGTAAGAAAGTCGATTGGTGAGATATTATCATCAGAGTTAGAAAAAATTGGCTTTAAAGTAACAAAAGATTTTGGTGATCTTAACAAGGCATTCGTTAACGTTTACGGTTCAAATCCATCAGATCTGAAGTGGAGTTTTTACACCGAGGGTTGGGGAGGTCGTTCTGCATTTGTAAAATATGACCCGCTGAGTCTTGGCCAAATGTACTCCCCATGGTTCTCAAACATGCCTGGATTTAATGACCCATCGTATTGGAACTATCAAAATGATTACATGGATTCATTAACACAAAAGATCTATACTGGAAATTTCAGCTCTGCTGAAGAACGCATTGACTTATTCCGTAAAGCCACAGAGGAAGGGATTAGAGAATCTGTGAGAATTTTTCTTGCAAGTAAAATTGACCAATATGTGGTAAATGAGAAGGTTGATGGAGTAATCAATGATTTTGGTGCTGGCGTTCCATCCAGATTTACTCCAATTAATGCTAGGACCGATTCAAATTCTCTTACAATAGGTGTTAAACAAATCTATCAAGGAGCATGGAATCCAGTAATGGGATTCAGCGATGCCTACAATAGGCAAATTTGGGATGCCTTGTCTGATCCTGGTGTTTTCAAACATCCCTACACTGGTGATACTATTCCAATTAGATCAGATTTCAAAGTTGAAACTGCTGGTCCTACTGGTAAATTAGATGTTCCACAAGATGCTATCACATGGGATCCAACATTACAAAAGTGGAAGACAGTTAAAGCTGGTACTAAAGCTACAAGCAAAGTGACCTTTGATCTTAAATTTAGCAAGTGGCATCATGGCATGCAAATGGATATGAATGATATTTTACATTCTCTATATTTTACATTAGAGTGGGGCTCTGAACAACAAGAGAATGACAAAACGTTTGATACAGAGTTTACTCCTCGCGCAGCTCAAACTGTTCAAACATTAATTGGAGTTAGACCAGTTGATGAAAATTCAATAGAGGTATATGTTGACTATTGGCATTTTGATAAAGCAGAAATTGCAGATTGGGCTAGTGTGTGGAGTCCAGTACCCTGGGAATTAATGGCTGCAATGGAAAAAGCAGTAATTGACGGTAGGGTCTCATTTTCTCGTTCTGGTTCTGTGAGCAAAGGTGTGAATTGGTTTTCTTTAATTGTCCCAAATGATGCTCAAATTATTCGTCAATATCTTCTTGAATTCAAAGATTCTGGTTTTGAACCACCTGCCCTAGCATCCTTTGATTTACCTCAAAGCTATTTTGATTCAAGATACGACGCTTCAATAAAATGGATTGATAAATACAATCACGCAGTAATTAGTAATGGTCCATTTTATCTGAAAAGTTATTCTCCAGAATCAAGAACTATCACCATCAAGGCTTTTGACGATGAAAGCTATCCATTTGAAGCTGGGCATTGGCAAGAATTTGAAAAAATTAAGTTTCCAAAAATAGTTCAAGTTGATATTCCTAATGTCATAAAGAAAGGCGACACCCTAACAATCCCAATTTTCACTCAAGACGCATCAAAAATTGATTATTTTTTCACAAATTCACAAGGGGATTCAGTAACCTCAGGCACTCAGTTAGTAGATCTTGGCAAAACCATCTTGACTCTATCTAAAGAACAGACTACCAAATTTGGGACTGGTGCAAATGAGTTGAAGGTTTTTGCAGTTTCTGAATCTGTTCTAAGACCTGACATCTATGGGGTTAGCTTTCTTGCAGTAAGTAATTCTACCCAATTACCAGAAATGGCACTTTCTGATATTCAAAGCGGTGAGGAAAAAAATGAATACATATCAATAATTGCAATTGTTATAGGAATAATTATTGTGGTGTCAATTATGTACTTGAGGAATTCAAGAAAAAAATCACAAATAGTTAAAAAATAATTTATTTTATTCTAATTATATAGGGTATCAAATTACTGCTTCCATTTTTTTGCGATTAGAGAATCTTTAACTTGTTTGGTTTTAGTTTTAAATCCAATTTCTTTAACCATTTTTTCCATTTTTATGTTGAGTTGATTAGTAGCTTTTGTATGAACGAATTCTACTCAAGCCTTAAATTCAAAATTTGTAAAGCGAAACCGAAACGAATTGCCAGATGAATCATGTAGAAAATGTGGTGGAAATCTCATTGATTGTAGCCTATGTGCTCAATGCAAAGGGGTTATCGGCATGATATGTGTTTCATGTGCAACAAGAACCATGGAGCAATTTCATGACAAGTGCATGTATCTGGTTGAACCGATTCAGACTACAACTGACCATAATCCAAATAGATACCTTTTGCAAAAAATAATAACGCTTACCTAAATTCCATCTTTATTCTTAGAGCCTTTAACAATATTGAAAAGCTGTCTTAAGGCTAGTTTTGGGTGGTGGGCTGCTAGCTTTACCATATTTGTTAATCCAAAATCTGCTTTGATAAAATCAATAAACTCGTCAGGAGTTAATTCCCCAATAATTTCAATTTCTTTATCCCACTCTTCATCAGATAAGCCAATCCATCTATCTTGTATCTTAGATGCAGAGTTTATTTTTGCTTTAATTTCTTTTTTCCAATTTTCTTCATACTTTTTTAGTGATTTTTCTGTCGTATCGCCAGACTTTATTGCATTAGCTGAAACTTCGCCTGCAACTCTTCCAAACATTATCGCGTATCTTATGCCCTCTAATACAAGTGGATTTGCTTGTCCTGCCGAATCCCCCACGAGTATCAAATTATCATAAACTGTTTTTCTAGATAGCCCATCATTTGGAATTAAACCATAATGAAATTCAATTGGAGTAATTTTTCCTAGATCTTTAATTGGACCTGGTTTTTTTTCTAAAAGTTCTTTTAATCTCTCAGTAGGATCCACTGATGATTCAGGTTTTCCCACTCCTACTCCTATTCGAATAATATTTTTACTGACAGGAAAAATCCACGCATAACCTGCAGGTGAGTATTGCTGTCCAACCATTAACCACCATGTATCAGAGTCAACATGTTCAGCATATGCTTCATATTCAGCCCCTGCTCCAAATCTTTCCCACTGTGTTACTACACCCAAAGATTTTGCCACAACTGACTGAAAACCGCTTGCATCAATTACTATTTTGGAATTAAAAATACAATTCTCCTGTGAGGATGTCTTTACTCCAGAAATTTTTCCTTGATTATTTGTAATGACATCGGTAACATTAGTTTTTAAAAAAATATCTGCACCTTCTTTAGCTGCTTGCTCAGCAAGCCATTGATACGTTTTTCTTACATCTAGTACCACTGCTCTTGGTTTTGAATCCCTAACTGAAATCTGGTTGTTTGGTGAACAAAATGAATAATTTTTTATCTCATTATAGCAATCTGGGGGGATTCCAAATTTTTTTACATCTTTAATCCATGTTACTCCGCTAGTTCTAACACTTTGAGAAATACGCTCTTCTTTTTCTAATAGTGCAACTTTAGCTCCGTTTTTTGCAGCAGCAAAAGCCGCTGAAGAACCTGCTGGGCCTCCTCCTACAACAACAATGTCATAATCTAATTCTTTAGATACCATCATCTTTCAATCTTTTCAATAACAAAAACCCAATGTAATTAAAGAAATTATCTTTTGAGAACTGGCTTTCCAGCCCCATCAGTATCTCTTTCTGAATCCATCGATTTCTGTTCGCCTTTTCCCCTATGCATATAACTTTGAGTTGCTCCTTCCTTTTTCCGGCAGAATTTGCTGTGGACAGATGCCTCAACCTTTAAGGTATCTTCATTTTCATGGAACATTCGTTTCCCACAATCTGGACATAGTGATTCTGGCATGTTCTTTGAGAGATATCAAATGTATTTTAAGATTGACAATTTTTTTAATTTCGCAAAATCACTTTAAGGTTTGAAATGGTTTATTTTTAAAAATTTAGACAGTGTCAGAATCATCCCAGGCAAGGTATAGTGTATCGCCTTCCCGTCCAACATTTAGAACTCCGCCTTTTTTGAATGTGATTTTGTGAATTTTGTTTTCGATATCTGTAACTTCTACTACTGCATTGTCTACCCCAGATTCATACATTGGTGGATTCTTTGAAATCATACCCCAGTCATTTCCCCCCATGGTAATATCCTCATTAGTGGCAATCTCCCCCATGTCACTTTAAATGAGTAATCGTATAAAATGATTTTTAAAAAATAATACATTTTTGATAAATCAGTTTACTAAATAATGAATGTAAGATACAAATTACAAACAATCTCTTATCTATTTTTTCAAGTGGATGTATTCTAATAGACAGATATGAAATTGGCAAATTCCACAAAAAACAATTTAAAATTAATCATGCTGGGAATTCTTATCATTCAAGTTTCACTTGTCATTGCATTCTATAATTCAATTAGTATGGGGGTATCTACCTTATCGCAATTGTGGCTTGGATTGAATCTACTTGTGTTTGCAGCATTTTTGAGCGTTTATCAATTTGGATTGAAAAAAAGAAAATTCATTTTATTTCAATTTCGTTAAATCATTTTATATTCTGATAATTCTTAATCCCTAGTTTTGTTATTGGGGGGAGAATTTTGATAATGCTAAGGTTATGTTTTTCTGTAATCGCTTATTCATTATTTCTGGTATGACGTGTTCATAATCAAGTTCTCTATCGGTAACAGTTTTGGCTATTGCTTTAGATGTAAGTAGCAGTAGTTCAAGACTAATTTTTTTTATTCTCATATCCAAAATTACTCTCATTAAATGCGGAAAAACAAGTGCATTATTGACTTTATTATGATACATGTAACTTCCTGTAGCAGTAATTCTTGCGCCAGCTTTTTTTGCGAGCTTTGGATTTATTTCAGGCAGCGGGTTTGTAAGAGCAAAAATTATTGGATCTTTATTCATGTTTTTTATCATCTTTAAAGTTAGTAGATTTTTTACACCAGAGACTCCTATGAAGACGTCAGAGTTTTTTAAAATCTCTGATAGTTGTCCTTTTTCTTTTCTAGGATTTGTGGAATTTGCAATATCTTTTTTGAATTTGTTCATGTTGCCATCTCTTCCCTTATAGATTGCTCCCTCCGAATCTACCACAATAAGATTATTGCAGCCAGCAAACTTAAACAATTTACATATGCCATAACCTGCTGAGCCAGCTCCTACAATTACTATCTTAATTGAAGACAATTGTTTTTTGACTAGTTTGAGAGAGTTTAACAGTGCAGCCAATGCAACTACTGATGTACCATGTCTGTCATCGTGAAAGACAGGAATTGATATCTTTTTTTCTAATTCATCGGAAATCTCCATGACTTTGGGCGATTCAATGTCTTCAAGATTGATTGCCCCAAAAAAAGGTTCAATAGCTTGTATTGTTGAAACGATCTGATCTTTTTTGGTAGTGTTAAGACATATAGGAAATGCATCTATTCCTCCAAATTCTTTGTATAGCACAGCTTTTCCTTCCATGACAGGTAAAGCTGCAAAAGGACCGATATTTCCTAATCCCAAAATTCGTGTTCCATCAGTAATTATAGCTATATTGTTTGCTTTGGATGTAAGGGAGAATATTTGATTAGGATGATGGAAAATCTCTTCGCTTACCGCTGCAACTCCTGGCGTGTAGATTAACTGCATATCATTAGGTTTTAGATTACGAATCTTACTTGCAATCATTATCTTGCCTTTGAGTTTTCGATGCAATGATAATGCTTTTTTTGAATTATCTTTTGTGTGCATCTAGACACCAATTATTCTCCATGATAATGAACTAATTGATCATAGAATTTGGCAAGTATGTGTATTTCAGGTATTCTTATTTTGACATTCTGGTAGAGCAGAATAAAATCAAAAAATGCTCTTTAGAGGTAAGTCAATTATTACTGTGTGTTCAAAAAATACCCACTAGAATATACATATCCCTCAAAATCTTACAATATTGAAATAGTATCTGGAACTATCACCGATATACTACCGTAGTCGGCCTTAAGTTCCAGTAAAAATATACCAGTTCTACAAGCATTATTCCTTAACAGTCACAATCCATTAATTCTAAAACTAGCGTTCTAATAGTTTGATAGTTTCTAAATAATATGGCAGACCCAGAGATAATACCATTTGCAATATGGTCTCTAACTACCATTGCTATTGTAATAGTTACTGGCCTTTCTTATAGGGTCTATTCTAGGAGAAAATCCAATGCGACATCTTCATCTTGAAAAAAAAGGATTACGAGGACTAGCTATCGCAGAAAGTTTTACTCAAAATTCAAAAAAATCAGTTCTTGCAGGGGTAGTAATGCGACGAGATTTTGTAATTGATGGCTTTGTTTTTGGCAACTCTACCTTAGAAGGAGATGATGCAACAGATGCAATCTTATCAATGTACAAAAAACTTCAAAGACAAGATATTAGCTATTTACTTATTTCTGGAATCATCATCTCGATGTATAATATTGTGGATTTGAAAAAAATTTCTAAATCATTAAACATTCCAGTAATTGGAGTTACCTACAAAGAGTCAGAGGGAATTGAAGACGCCATTAAACATCATTTTCCAAACTCATATGAAACTAAACTAAAAGAATACAAAGAATTAGGAGATCGTGAACAAATCACTCTTCATACATCATACGATGTTTACGTGAGAAAAGAAGGATGTATTATTTCTGACGTCAAGTATCTGCTAGACGAGCTCACTCTTCAAGGATCGTTTCCTGAGCCATTAAGAGTTGCACAATTACTTGCAAAGACCTTGCTTCAGGAAAACTAACCTTCTGAAGCTGTTTTGCCACCATCTACATTAAGAATTGTTCCAGTAATCCAGTTTGCTTCATCTGAAGCCAAGTACAAGGCCGCATTTGCAACATCAATAGGTTGTCCAATTCTATTCAAAGGTAATCTATCTTCTAGAACTTTTCTGGCTTGAGGATCATCTAGATACGGTTTAATCATTCCAGAATTAATTATTCCAGGATTAACACAGTTACATCGAACATTTGATCTTGCATACTCTACTGCAATTGCTTTTGTAAACATGTTAATTGCTGCCTTTGTAGCTGAATAAACTGCCAAATGCACTCTTGGAATGGCCCGTTCGCTTGAGATTGAACCAATATTGATAATGCACCCATTCTTGTTTTCACGCATATCTGGGAGAACAGCCTTAGTCATCTTAAAAACACCATGCATGTTAATATCAATTAATTTTGTTATTTCAGAATAAGGCATTTCATGAAAATGAATTGGATCATTTATAGCTCCTGCACTATTTACTAAAATGTCAATGCTGCCATACTTGTTAAGAATTTGTTCAACTGTCTGAAGCACTTGGGCTTCACTTGTAATATCACACTGCATAGATACTGTGGCATTTTTATCACTAATTGTTGATCTTGCCTTTTCAAGTGAATCAAGTTTTCTTCCCAACAATACCACTTTTGCACCTTCTTCAACAAACCTCTTGACTATACTAATGCCAATTTCACTTGAGGCTCCAGTTACAACTGCAATTTTGTCTTTGAGGCGCATGTACCTATGATTATTCTTGTCATCTTAAATTAATTGTGCTAATCAACTAATTTCGCAGCTTTCTTTAGGTAGGCAAGGATTCCAGTATAATCAAGATCCCCAAATCCTTCATCATTTGCTTTTTTGTAGATCTCATTTGCTTTTGTAGTCATTGGCAGTTTAAGACCAAATTCTTTGGCAGCTTCGTTAATAGTGTCTAAATCTTTTTTTAAGTTACTTAGAGTAAATGTTGGAGAATATTCATCTTTTATCATATTGTATGCCTTGTTTTCACTCATACCTGTTTTAAAGTAGGTAGAGTTTAGAATTGATAAAAATACTTCTGGGTCAACTCCAGCCCCTCTTGCTAGAGTTATTCCTTCTGATAATGCAAGTGCAAGCATTCCAATTTGAAGATTCATTGCAAGCTTTATTGAATGAGCAGTACCATTTGGTCCAAGAAAAAATGTTTTACTAGCTATGGTTTCAAAAATTTTTTTGTGCTTTTCAAATGCCTCTTTATTCCCCGCTGCCATTAATACCAATTTTCCATTGATTGCAACATTAGGTCCTCCCATAACAGGAGTATCGAGCATTATAATTCCATGTTTACTAAACTGTCTTGCAATTTCCTTAGATGCATTTGGATTAATCGTACTCATATCAGCTACAACAAAATCATCATGGTTGCCATCAACTATCCCATCTTTTCCAAATGATACATCTTTTACTGCATTAGCATCCTTTACTATTGTAATAATCAAATCTGATTTTCTTGCAACATCTTTGGGAGAATCTACTATAGTGGCTCCATGATTTTTCAGCTCTTCTGTTTTACTTTTGGTTCGGTTGTAGACAGTTAATTGATATCCTGATTCTAATAGATGCAAACTAACTGCCTTACCTAACATGCCTGTTCCAATTACCCCGATTCGAGTCACAATATTTTCTGTTCTAAATATGATTAAGTATCTTTCTGGAACTGAAACTAAAACGTAGCCTCTATTTTCTTTCTTCTTCTTTTACCTGCCACTTTTCCCTTGCAAATCTTGAAGCTTCCAATTCTAAATGTCCTATTACTTTATCCCCCATTCTTACTATGGCATAATCTGATTTTTTTGTATGAAAAATTTGCTCTTTGGTTTTGTAACCTCCTTCAATAACTTTGATTTTAAATCGTTTGCTAGCTTTGGCTATTAGTTTTCTAGCAGTCTTTACATCTCCAACCCAAGAAAACATTTCAAAGGAGCCAAAATTCTGTGTTGTGATATTATGTCCATATAGTCTAGCTTCGAATTTTAAATTCTGTTTTTTTGCTTCTTCATTTAACCATTCAACAACCTTTGAACCATATCCGTTTTCTACAGCAAAAGACTCCGAATCCTTCATATAATGAAATTCAAATCATACTAGATGAATAATTATGTCATAAACCATTCTCTATTTGTTAAATAAAATCATCTGTAAATTAGAATTAATGAAAAAAGTTAGAAAAGGTTATTAACAAATCCTGATTTTTGAAAAATCTCTCTTTTAATATGGTATTAAACTAAAATAGTATTCAAATTGGTGTTGTTTTATGATTACTATCGATTGTAGAGACGTAGAATCCATAAAATCTGAATTACTTGTTTATGTATCAGACCAGGTAGGAGCTATTCCTACATTAAAGCTACACGAGTTCATGTTATCCCCCATTCAAGATGAAGATGTAATAGACGAAACTGAAGTAATTACTTCAATAAAGGAATTTCTTGATTCAATTGGAGAGGCAAGAAACTTTGCAGTAATTTCTAAGGCAGGCATAATTTTAATAAAATCAATTTATGGAAAAACAATAGAAAGAGAATCACGGTTTCCAGAACAAATGTTTTCTTGCACTCATTGTGGTTTTGTCACTCAATATGAAGTTGAATACAACAATCACGTAAAAATCCATTATCTATAAGTTAATTTTATTTCAAAAAAATAAGAGGATTATTTATAAATCCTGAATTGTTAAAGGTAACATGGATAAATCATCCAATAAAGCAAATGTATCAAAGATCTATTGCGAAAAATGCAATGAAGTATTTAATTCCAAGCAACAATATGACAAACATTCTTCTAGACATTTATCAGGATTATCATCCCAATCTTGTCCAATAGACATGGTCTTGGGAAAAATTGTAGGTTTATTCAAAAAGCCAAAATAACACTCTCATACTAGCTTGAATATAAAATTTAGAACAAGTTTTTTAAATTATTGAGAAAGAACTATTTCATGGAAGAAAAAGGAATGATTTTTAGTGGAATTGTATCTATCGCCATTATTGCTATTATAACATATACTGTATTCAAAGACGTAATAGATTCAATGAACTAATATGGCACAGATGATTAAACTAGTATTTGCAGATTATAGATATATCATTTTAGCAGCAACGATCTTTGTTGTAATGGTAATTCCACTTTTAATAATTTCTGAATTCATATTTTTTGAACCATATATCATTACACAAATTCCTAGTGGAGGTGAGATCAGCTTTTTCTTAATTCTAGTTGTATCTGGACTGTCTGGATTAGTTCTTGCTATGAATGTGTATAGAATCAATGCATTTCGTAACAGTCCGAAAAAAAAGATGGGCGGAAGCATATTTGGTTCATTAATTGGTGGAGTAGCAGGTGCATGTAGCTGTGGTCCTATAGGATTTGCATTCATTTCGACCTTTGGTGCAGCTGGAGGAATTGCTACTGCATTTTTGTCAAACTATGAAATACCAATTAGACTTGCTGCGATTGCAATTTTGGTCTACACATACTATGCAACAGTAAAATCTCTTGCTGTTGAATGTAAAATAAACACTTTGTAAAATTATAATTTATTGGCGACTGAATCTCGTTTAAAAACCCGAGATAGGACGTGGGGAAAAAAGATCCAGTCGCCTTATAATTTCTATATAAAATTTTAGCATTTCACAAGGTGCTTGTTGAATTTAAACAAGCTTGGAATAAACATTGAAACAAAATTATTTTCTAACAAATCATTAGGTGTTTTGTGACAGAATTATCCTGGAGGAGACATGTAGTATTTTCCATCTTTTTTCTTACTTGATCTTCCAAAATGAATAAGTTCTAAAATAGCAAATTTTTCCATTTCAGTAAATTCATGTCCTGTTATTTTTTTCAAATACTCTATTAATTCGTCAATATGGACTGGAGGCATTCCCTTTCATCGATAAATTTCATAGTAAATAAAATTTTGTTGATTAGATTTGAAATTTGTTTTTTATTCCTCTTATTGTTTCAAAAACCCTAAACGCGAAGAATCTAACCAAAGAGGCAATTTTTTGTAACCGTGAAGCCTATCATCGTCCTTCTTGAAATCATACTAGAAAATGTCAGTGATCTATATTCCGATAAGGCCAAGCAGAAGAGATTCTGAGGCTGATGAGCAAACCGAAACAGAAGAAGATTAAGTGCTTTAAGACTTGATCTGTTTGAAGGATCCTTCTAGATTTTTTATATTTTCAAATAATTCAGGATGAATTATCTTTGCTAAAATTTCAATACCTGTAACCGTTCTAAGACTTGGCTTACTAAAATACGAATTGGCATCAACTGCAAATACATTTTGCTGTCGTACTGCATGAATCTTGTTCCAGTCTCGATCTTTTTGAAGAATTTTTTTGTATTCTGAAACTGTATGCTCTACATCAAAACCACATGGCATTAACACAATAATATCTGGATCAGACTGTACTATCTCACCAATTTTCATTCTTCTTGATTGTTCTCCTGTAGAACTAATCTCATTTTTTCCTCCAGCAATTTCAATCATCTCTGGAACCCAATGGCCAGAAGTAAAAAATGGATCAAGCCATTCTAGTGCTAAAACTCTAGGTCTATTTCCAAAGTTTTTGCTTTGAATAAAATTAATTCTTTTTTGAAGTGACTGAATTATCTCATTTCCCTTTTTCTCCAGGCCAATTTTTTTTGCAACATTCTCAATACTGTCTAAAATTCCCTTAATGTCATGAGGATTTAATGGATAAATCTCTGGTTTTTTATCCAAAATCTCTAGCGCCTTGGTGACATGACTAGTATAAGCTGAACATACCTCACATGTATTCTGGGAAATTATAAGATCTGGTCTAGCTAGTCTTAGATTTTCTTCATTAATCTTGTAGATTTCTTTACCATCTCTAACTAGCTCTGTAATCTTATCGTCAATTTCTCTGCTTGATAAGGTATTAGGATCAAAAACAGAATTAATTACTCTAGGCTTTGATTTTGCATTTTCAGGATAAAGACATTCATGGGTAACTCCAAAAATTTTATCTCCTGCTCCAAGCTCATAAAGCAATTCTGTAGCACTAGGGAAAAAAGAAACAATTCGCTCTACTCTCATATTCTTTGAAAGTTAATTCGAATTAAAAAATCGTATCTTTACCCAAGGTCAAATTTCAAATTTAGTCAGATTAATAGGCTCAAAATAAGTACGAAATTGGTGCCACATAGCTCAAAAGAGATTCGAAGTTCAATTGAGGCTAATTGGAAGGAGTATCTATCAAGATATGGGAATCTGTTTTCGTCAAATTCATTGAGTGGATCTAGCCCCCCATCGGTTTTTGTTGGTACATATAATTATCCTAAGGTCAATGTTGGCCCAATGGTACCGCCAGTTCACGGTGATACAAGTCTTCTTGATATTCCTGAAAGATGGTTAGGAAAAAGCCTTGAAGAAATCGTTAATTTTAGACTCAGTCTTGTAAGAGGAATTCAGAAGATCTCTGTATTGGAACCAGAGGGTCGTTACATTGAAAATCTTCAAGAAGTCGCAATGTCATCTCGTCCAACTGACTCTGATATTGAATTTCATAAAAATACTGTTCCAATAACTACAATTGATGGTGAAAGTGCGCCCTTTGGACCAATTGGAGAAATAAAAACAGCCAAGTTCTCAGGCTCATCTGCTCAAAGAACAATTGAAAATGCTTACTATGACAAAGATCTCAAAGCCGAAGATGCAGTGTTAAAACTCTATAACACTGGCATAGATCTCTCACAAATTCAAAAATGTTTTAGCATTGGAATGTTTGGTAAAAAAAGAAAACTTGTTCCAACTAGATGGAGTATTACTGCAACTGACGACATTATTTCAAAATCACTTGTCACTGAGATTTTAGATTATCAATTAATTGACTGTTGTAAGGTTTTCTCATTTAATCATCTTGGCAACATGTTTTCAATTATTTTATTTCCTCATAGATGGTTATTTGAAATGGAAGAAGCTTGGTATGACGAACAAGGCCAGATTGGATTTGGTTCAGACTATGAGGATGCAAGAGGAATTGATCATCCTCCTGAAATTGCTGGGGCATACTTTGCTGCAAAACTTGGTGTTGCAGAGTATTTAGCAAAAAATAAAATTCAAGCTGCAGTTTTGGTATTGCGTGAAATTCGCCCAGAATATGCAATACCTGTAGGTGTATGGCAGGTACGTGAAGGAATAAGAGCTGCTATGAAAGAACAGTCTTTCATCGCTTCAAGCCTCGATGAAGGAATTAATCATGCCTGTAAATCAATGAGCATTAGTAAATTAGAATGGTTAGCAAAGGGTGATCTTTTCAAAAAAATGAAACAAAAATCAATAACTGATTTTTTTTAAGTATAGTTTTAATCTTCTTTCAAAAATTTTACAGTATTTGTTTTTGTTTCATTGGAATAACGCCATAATGCATTCCCAATTTATTCAAAGTAACCCTCTTGTTGTATAATGCACCTGTATGTATAGGATCAATTGATATTATTTTATCATAACAAGAATTCGCTTCTTCATATTTTCCTATCCTGGAAAGTACGGTTGCCTTGTTGTACATTGCACTAGTATCATCAGGAATGATTTCTAAGACCTTATCATAGCAGGATATGGCTTCATCATACTTTCCAATACTATCAAAAACATTTCCTTTATCGTACCAGGGAATTGGGTCTATTGGATTTTTTGCAATTGCTAAATCATACCACGAAATAGCCTCTTCATATTGTCCTAACTCATCAAGTGCTCGTGCATTTTTCATAATGGTTGATAATTGTTCTAGAGAAAAATCACTGACAAGATTGGAAAACTTTATTTTTTGATCATGTCGGAGAGTTTTTTCCACGAAGTTGAAGAAAGGCTATTGGTATATAATTAAAACTGTTGAGGTAAGTGCACTATTTATAATCATTTTTGTCGAATTAATTATTGCAAAAGAGTCTGATCGCTGGAATTTTGTTGATCTCTAGTCCGATCTTATTTGCATTAATAGCTTTTCCTGATTCTTTTAGCCTAAGTTGGAATCAGGGAAGAGGCGGATTTTTGTTTGCTTTAGCATTTGTAGTTGCTGAGCTTGTCGGTCTAAAATTAAATATTACAAAAAAACGTCTTTTAGCAGCAGTACCTCTTGCTGCAATTACAATTGCTTACTTGATTGGATTGGAATACGGTTTGCGGGAGTACATTAAAGGCGGCGCGGAAATTTATCATGTACAGCTAATTTTTTCCTGGACGTGGATGTGGGATTTTATTGTGATGACTGCCTTTATGGTTACTACGCTTTTCATTTTTTTTGGGACAAAATGGATTAGAATTTCTCCAGCAGGCCCAATTTTCCTTGGTGGAAGTGCAGTTATACTCTCACTTGATGCCTTTTTTCCTTATGATACATTGGGTCCATTACAGTATGTTGTGCCTTACCTTGTACAAACAAATGCCTGGGTAATTACTACATTTGATCTTGGAATTGCTACTGCTAGAGATAATTTACTTTTTCTAAAAGGTGATCACGGCCCCTTTGCATTACAGGTATTTTGGCCATCTGCAGGCGTGCACAGTGTAATTATCTATTCTCTTGTGATGATGGCATTTTTGTTAAAAATGAACATACAAAAAAACAGAAAAATTGTATACTTTGTAATTGGAATTCTAGGAACAATAGGCGTCAATATGATAAGAATTTTTTCACTTTCATTATTTGCACTCAAAGTTTCTACAAATGCAGCAGACTTTGAAGAATTTCATTCAGTTGCAGGGGAAATAATGTTTCTTCCATGGCTGTTTATTTTCTTATTAATAGTGACTTCGATAGAAACAAAACATCATAAGAAACTTGAAGCAGCAAAAATGGAAGATAAAACCACCTAAAAATAACTCGTAATATCCCTTTGACCTTCTACCTCTGATAGCTCAGAGACCTTCACCCCAAGTCTTCGAACTGGAATGGTTTGATTTTCCAACGCCTCATGCAAAAGTTGCTTTGCTGTTTTCTCTAATTCTTCAAGATTTAGTGTAGGATTTTTTAACATTTTTGATTTTGATTTATTTGATAGATCCGATTGAACAAATTGTATTCCAACTGATTTGAACATTCTATTGTTTTTAAGAACAACAGAGTACAGTTCCTTACAAAGTTCTTTCAAGGCTTCTTCAAGAAAGTTTTCCTCTCTAGAGTCTTTTTTTAGAGTAACAATTTTGCTAAATTGAATTCTTGGTTCTCTTTCTTTTACAGGCTCATCGTCAATTCCTCTGACTGCATTGAAAATGTATGTACCCGTCTTTCTGCCAAATTGTTGGCTTAGAGTAAATACATCAAGTGTCTTTAATTCTCCAATTGTTTCTAATTTCATTTCAGAAAACTTTTCTTCTGTTTTCTTTCCTATTCCTGGAATTACTCGAATTTTTAGAGGTTCCAGAAAATTCTCTATTCTTTCAGGTGGTACGACTGTCAAGCCATCAGGTTTTTTGTAATCAGATGCAATCTTAGATACCAACTTATTTGGAGATACTCCAACTGAACAAGTCAGTTTAACTTTGGATCTTACTGAATTTTTTATTTGTTGTGCTAAATGACTTGCTTTATTAAAATCAAATTCAGTTTTTTTTGTAACGTCCAAATATGCCTCATCTTTTCCAACATATTCAAAAATATCTGCATACTCTTTGATTATATTCATTGATTTTTCTGACATCTCTGAATAATATTCAAAATCTGTTGGTAAAAAAACTGCGTCATCCCTAGATTCGAGTTTTTTTTTTGCAAACCTAATTGGTAATCCAGATTTTACCCCATATTTTCTTGCAGTATAGTTTGCTGTTGCAATTGCTCCGCTGTCTCCGCCTCTATCAGAAAATACACAAACTACAACTGGCTTTGTTTTTAGTTCAGGTGCGCGGATTTCCTCACATTGAGCATAAAAATAGTCAAAATCAATATGAATTACAACTCTGTTGGGCATTAGTCAATATTCTTTTGAAATACATATTACAATATCGGAGCAAGAATCATCTAAATAGCGTTTTGACATATTGAAGTTGGTGTATCCGATCTCCCCAAGCGATGATGGAATAAAAATACAGCCTGAAAAGATGGAAAAAGAAAAACTCTACCATTGTGTTTTTCAAGATAAAGTCCTTCTTTTCTATAAAGACATTCAAGATGTTCTAAATTGCTATGAAATAGAAGAAAAAGACTTGGTTCAAAAAATCAAAGCAATCTCTAACAAAGAAGATGTCGAAAAATTTTTAGAGGAATATGTAGAGCAAAAAGACATTAAACATTAAATAAATGCTAAAGACTCTGTTTTTTTTATAGGCATTATAATGAATGATGAAAAGCTAACCGACGCAGAAGAAATTTTCTCAGAATTTCAGAAAAAAAAGGCTGAACAAGAAAAGCCTCTAGACGTATCTTTTGAATCCGAGACTGCAGAGCCAGAATCACCCAACCCAGACCTTGAGCCCATGTTATCTGCTCCAGAGTCAGAACCGATGCTCTCCGAACCTGAAAAAATGATACCATCAGAACCTCAAGAAACCCTCATACAAGAATCACAAAACACTGATGATGATAGTGAAGACCGTATTCGAAACGTCATTTATGTTGGAACAAAACCAATAATGACCTATGTAACTGCAACATTAACACAGCTTTCCGGCCAACCAACAGTTACAATCAAAGCCAGAGGAAAAAGAATTACTCAAGCAGTTGATGTTTCTCAAATGATTGTAAAAAGAATGAACTCTGTAGGATACATCGTAAGTGATGTAAGAATATCATCAGATTCATTGACCTCCCAAGATGGAAGACAAAGAAATGTTTCAACAATAGAAATTGACATTACAAAACCCCAAGATAATTAAAAGCATTATTGTTATTTTTATAATTTCAATCGTTGTACTAGTTTTTAGCTTTGGTGGATTGAATTCTTGTGGAATTCGCCACATTGCTTTATTGGAAGATATCAAAACCTTTGAAAAAAACGAAGATCCGGAATTTTGTGAAAAAACAGTGGAGAAAATATTAGAATTTAATGAACAATGTGAAGCCTATATTGAAATTTTTGATTGTGGTTAAACAAACGCTCCAATTAGAAATGTAATTCCAAAGTACACTAAAGATATGCTTAACACTGCTATCAAAAATTTGAAATTTCTATTGGATAAAACTTTGGAAATTCTTGATGATATCATAGCAGTTGATGAAAGCCAAGCATAATCCATCCAAATATGAAGCAAGAACATAATGAATATCCCCCAAAAAGACCATAAAATTAGCGAGTCTGATATCAATTTGAAACCAATTGTCAACCACCAAATAATGAAAAATGGATTTAATGCGCTAAGAAAAATACCTGCTAGAAATGGTCCGTGTTTTGTTTTAATTACAGGATCAACATTTTGTTTGAAAACTTGTCTTAACTGTATACCTGCAAATGCAAAGAGCCCCGCTGCCCCAATTATTGCAATGTATGTTCGAAACTCTGGAATTGTTTCTAAAGATAAAGCTCCAACGCCAAGTAAAATTATCAAAGGTAACTCTACAACTGTATGGCCGTATGCCATTTTCAGACCATCTCTTGTTCCACCTTTTATGCCATAGAAGATATTAGCAGCAAATAATGGACCAGGCGACATTACTCCTGATGCTGAAATAACAATTACAACTGCAGCAAACCCCAGTAACTGTTCCATCTTGAAGAATTACTATCTATACATGTAATCTTTAAGATGCTTTGCTTCCTGATCTGTTTCTTTGATTTCTTTTTCTGCAGTTTCTGCATCCTTTTGTAAGGATTCTATATTACATGAAACACCAGGCATAAGCTTAGCCATCGCCAAGCATAAATGAACACTTGCTTTAAAGTCAGGTCCTGAATCTTTTGCATTAAACAAAACAACTGCGACATCTTGGTTGTTTAACATTCCTTCATTTAACAAAGAACCTGGAATTCCAGGTATAGTCCCGTGCTGTAAAACTAAAAACCCAGCTTGTTTTAGTTTGCTTTTTGCAGATTCCGTACTTCCTGCTGCAACAACTTGATTTTCATTTACAGCAGATTTTACTGCAACACTGCTTATGACAAGTGAACATTTGTGTTTTTTTGCCCACTCTAACATTTGTGATGCCATAGTTCTGTGTAAGGATTCATGAAGTGTAAGGTATGAAGAAAAAACTGCAACCTTTAGGTCTTGATTTACAAAAATTCTTGTGGGATAATTTGGGACACCATCTTTTATTATGCTAACTGGAGGAAAATTATCTGAATCAATAATTCCTCCCAACTCAAATTGTGAAGTGTGAATCAATGATTCAGTAGCAATGGCGCTTGTAAAACCAATTGACGGAAATCCATCAACTAGAAATCCTCCCTCGATGTTAATTGGTATGGTTTCTTTAATTCTAATATTTTGGGATTCGCTCATGAGTCTAATGCCTGTTTTAGCGCTTAATAGTTTTGTTACAGATTGTGTTTTCGTTTACTAATACCGCATACAAAAATTTGGTTATAAAATTCTGCCTTTGAAAAAAATCTATGCAAAAACATCTTAAACCAAGCTATTGTAGGAAACTTTAAAACAAGTCCACAGAGACAAAATTTGGATGGGCAAAAAAATCAAAGTCGGCCTAATCGGAATTGGCAACTGTTTTTCTGGTTTAATTCAAGGAATAGAATACTATACACAAAATCCCTCTCAAGAGGTTATCGGTATTATGCACAATAAAATCGGTGATTTTTCCATTCATGATTTAGATTTTGTAGTAGGATTTGATGTAGGTGACAATAAGATTGGAAAGACAATCAATGAGGCAATTTATGAATCTCCTAACATGGTCAATTGGATACCTAAAAACAAAATGCCAAAAACTTCAGCGAAGGTTTACGAAAGTCCTATTCTTGATGGCGTAGGTATTTGGGTAGAAAATAAAGTTAATCCAATTAAAAGCAACAAAACAGATGCCCAGCTTGCTGAAGAAATTAAAAAAATCATAAAGGAAACCGGCGCTGAAATCCTTGTATCTTATCTACCAGTGGGGTCTGAAAAAGTTACCCAATTCTGGGCACAAATTTGTTTGGATACTAACTGTGCATTTGTCAACTGCATACCATCTTTTATTGCATCTAATGATGAATGGGGAAAGAAGTTTGCTGCAAAAAATTTACCTCTAATTGGAGACGACATCAAAGGCCAAGTTGGTGCAACAATTGTACATAGAACACTTGCACGCTTGTGTGATGACCGAGGAACAAAAATCGAAAAGACATATCAAATCAATGTAGGTGGCAACACAGACTTTTTGAATATGAAAGAACAAGAACGCCTTGTCAGTAAACGAATCTCTAAAACTGAAAGCGTACAAAGCCAATTAAGACAGAGACTTGACGATGATCAGATCTATGTAGGTCCTTCCGACTTTATTCCATTTTTAGGTAATACAAAACTGATGTTTATGAGAATTGAGGGTAGACAATGGGCAAATATTCCATACAATATGGAAGTTAGACTAGAAGTTGATGACAAGGCAAACTCTGCAGGAATTGTAATTGATGCAATAAGATTAGCAAGGCTTGCACTTGACAGAGGCATTGGTGGGCCAGTAATATCAGCTTGCGCGTACTTGATGAAGCATCCTCCAAAACAAATGAGTGATCCTGATGCTAGAAATGAGCTAGAAGTATTCATTAAAGGCAATTAAGAAAATTTTCTACTATCTGAAAATCTAATCTAGCTAGGAAACCAGCATTTTCTTTGCCTGGCTAGAATTTGAGTCTAAAACTGTCACAAAAATGGCATGGTCTGATAGTAGACTTGATTTTAGAATAATTATTAATCAAGACTATATAATAATCCTATATGGATTATGATAAATTGTGTAATGAAATAATGAAACTAGACCCTCTAATTCGGTTTGTTGCCATCTTGGATAAAAAAGGAGAAAGAGTGGCGGGAATCTCTCATGAGAATATTTCTAGTCTGTTAAATGCAGAAGAAGTCAAGATGTCACAGTATTATGCTTCACGAAGATGGGCGGCTCGTGCGAACCTTTCCCATAGGATTGGTGATGCCAAATATTCTACAACTGCCTATGAAAAGGTAAAACAAATCACTATACCAGTCAGCAAAACTGAACTCCTATTACTTAGCACTGAACCGAGTGCAAACCAGTTACAAATTATTGAACAAATTCTTAAGTTAATTAAAAATAACTAAAACCCACAATTTTTCCAATAATTGCTTATCTAGTTTCCTTAGGTAGAAGTAATTGCGCTTCATGAATGTAGAATTACAATAATTCTAGTTCCTAGTCAACTAAACTTGTTCGTATTCGATTATTCTAGCCAAATGAAAAATTCTGGTATTGGTTCATATAACAAAAGTTGAAATGTTTGGCTTCAAGTCATTTGGATTTAAAAATACAAGTGTAGATTTCCAGCCTGGATTAGTATCAATTTCTGGACCAAACGGTTCTGGAAAAAGTAATATTTTAGACGCCATAATTTTTGCACTTGGAGAAAACCGCCCAAAAACAATGAGAGTGGACAAGCTGCGCTCTCTCATACACGATATTGAAGGAGAACGACGTGGACCAAAGATGGCAAGGGTCAGCGTGCACTTTGATAACTCCGATAGAAAAATTCCTATTGACTCTGATACAGTCACTTTTACAAGAGAGATGGATGATAAGGGAGAAAACATCTACTATATTGACAAAAAACAGACACACCGAGCCCAGATTATTGATCTACTTGATATGGCAAATGCTGGTTTACACCAACTAAATGCAGTACAGCAGGGAACAGTTACAAGAATTTCTGAATTTACATCTGAAGAAAAAAGACAATCAATTGAGGATCTTATCGGTCTTTCCTATTTTGACGAAAAAAAGAAAGAGTCTGAAGAACAGCTAGAACAAGCAGATCGCAGATTAGAAGTCGCTATGGCAAAAATGGGCGAAATCAAAAAGCGAATAGACGAGTTAGAAGAGGAAAGAAACCAGCAACTTAGGAACGATTTGCTAACTAAAGAGGTAAACAGATTCAATGCTATAGAGTCTGCAAATAAGCTAAAAACACTCAAAGTTTCAAAACTATCAAAAGAGCGAAATTTTCACGCCTTGACCTCTGAAATCAAAAAATTTGAGGAGGAGCGGACCACAATTAGAAAAGAAACACACGAGATAGAATCTCAGAAAAAAAAATTCATGGATGAAGTTAACGCCTATAATCAATCCAAAGCCACAATTGATTTGGATCTGACTGAATCAATTCAAAAATCAGAACAGGAAAAAAGTGAAATAAACACTGCAAAGAAAAGATCTGAACACATTGAAACAAGACTGCCTGAAATAAAATCAGAGTTAGAAAAGTTGCAAGTAGGTAGAGAATCTCTTGATTCTACAATCACTCAAATGCGTTCATCCATACAACAAACAAATGAGGAAAGGAGACGTATTAACGAAGAAGTAAAAACAATTGATTACGAATTAAGTAAAGTTCGAAGAGAGCAATCTGAAATATCTATTAAAAAACTTGAAGTAGATAATAAAATAAAAAGTCTTAACAGCAAATTCAATGCAGCAAAATTATCATTATCAAAATTTGAATCTGAAAAAAATGACATTGAAAACAAAATTAATCTCAATTCAACAAAAAACAGTGAATTTGATCAACAATCAAACAATCTTGAACGCTTAAAACAAAAACTTGAATCAGTAATTGTAAATCATAAAGCTGCAATTGATGAGCTAAAAACTAGAATAAACAAACTTAATCAACAACGTGAAAAGATTCAAAGAGATATTGATGATGTAAGCCTGATTTTAGAAAAAGCAAGCAAGAGTACTGCTCAATACGAAACAAAGATTAGAGTAGTAAAAGGAATCATGCATGAAGATTATTCAATTTCACAACTAAAAAGTGACTCTGATGCACTTGGTATACAAGGCTTGGTTTATGAAATACTCTCATGGGATATAGAGTATGAACGTGCAGCATTAGCTGTTAGTTCAGATATGATCAAAGCAATTGTTGTCAAAGACTTTACAACTCTTCTAAATCTCGCTGACTTTGTTCGCTCTAAAAAATTACCAAAATTGAAAATTATTCCCCTTGATGCTATACCAAAATTAACAATCTCCCCTCCTAAAGACTCTAAAATCATAGGAATGCTATCAGATTTTATTAAATGTGACAATAAATTCTCATCACTCAAAACCCTACTTTTTGGTAATGTCGTTTTAGTAAAATCCAGGGAGGATGCCCTTAACATATCAAAGATAGGTTACAAGGCAGTTACCTTGGGAGGAGAATTTTTTGAAGCCAAAGCCGGCTCTGTAGTAGTAGATTTTAATTCCAAAATCTCCAAACTAACTAAAATAATTACAATGAGTACTTCGATTGATGGATTAAATCGTTCAATAGATTTACTTCGAAAATTCATCCAAAGTAAAAAGTACAAACTCAAACGAGTTGAAAATGCTTTAAAAAATTATAATGACAGACTTTCAATTTCTGAAACAGGCCTTGCCACTACATCAAATAATTATTCAGATCTAAAAGGAAAATTAATTTCTACATCAAGAATGGGAGGACAACTTTCATCAAGAAATTCACACCTAGCGCGAAGAATAGAGTACTTGGAAACAGAAATTGCAAAGCAAGATTCCTACGTTTTATCATTAGAAGAACGAATTAGAATCGTTTCAGAAAACTATTCAGATCCAAGACAAATAAAAATTGCACAGGAATTATCAAGATTAAATGAGAAAAAATCAGCGATCACAAGCCAGCAATCTAACGTAGTTACTGAGCTCAAAGAAAAAGAGTCAGATCTTGCACAATTTATAGCACAGGAAACTGCTGAAAAATTAAAATCTAAAACACTTCATGAAGAACACGCTTCACTTAATGAAGAAAAGCATCAGCTAGAAGTCCGACTACGAATCCTTGATAAAGAATTTGCTGCAACAAGTGAAAATTTAGTAAAACTTCGAGAAAAAGAACAAGAACTCATCTCTACTTCGGGTAAATCAGTTTCCCAAGTAAACGAATTTGATTCAAAGCTATCCGAACTACATGATAAGGAACACTTGCTTACCAAAGAGATCAGTACCAGAGAAAGACAATCAGACGCCATTTCACGGGATCTAAAAGAGATTGGAGAAAATGAATCGCAAATTCAAAAACTAATTTCACATTATGGATATACAGAATCAATTGAAACCTTTGAGGTCGAATCCATCCTAAAGGTACTTTCTGCAGAACAACGAGTATTATCAGAGTCAATTAATCGAAGAGCAGCAGAACAATACATCGAACTTGCAACAGGTTACCGTTCCATGTCTACTAGAAAAAATGAGCTAGAAGAAGAGCGAAACAGTATAGTAAAGTTCATCGAGTCAATTGAAAAAGACAAGCGCCAGACATTCTTAGATGCCTTTGATATAGTTGATAAAGAAATTCGGGTAATATTTTCAAAAATGACAGGAGGAAATGCATGGCTAGAGCTAGAAAATGAAGACGATATCTTCTCATCTGGAATTACCTACATGATACAATTCAAAGACAAACCAAAAAGAACATCTACCTCCATTAGTGGCGGTGAGAAGACTCTTGCTGCAGTAGTGTTTGTGCTTGCTTTACAGAAGCTCAAACCCTCACCATTTTATCTATTTGATGAAGTAGATGCACACTTGGATGCTCCAAACTCTGAAAAACTTGCAAAAATTATAGAGGAAAGATCAAAAGGCAGTCAATTCCTTATGGTGTCTTTAAAGGACTCTGTGGTGGAAAAGGCAAAGCTCATCTATGGTGTTTATCCAAAAAATGGAGTTTCTCATATTGTTACATACAAAGACAAAAGATTGCCTTCAATGACTACATGATTAGTTTTAAATACAAAATTTGTAATGATTGTCAGTGCTAACCCGATCCTCGCTTGTTTGGGGAAAACAATAACAAGCTTGAGTTGATGTAGGTTAGCGTTTTCCCCATCTAGATTTCATATATAAAAAATTCATTTAGATTTGGAACTGAAAAATTAATCTAACTTAACAAAACAGGCTACGTCTCTTCCATCACCTATTTTCTCCAAAGGTGGCTCTTCCTTACACTGTTCAATGGCATAGGGACATCTTGCGCGAAACCTACACCCCTTATACACATCAATGTCTAGTGGTTCATTAATTCGAATCTTTTTTTCCTTGTGTAGGTTATCTGGGTTTGGTTCTGATAGAGCATCAATGAGAGCTTGTGTATAGGGATGCTTTGGATGCAACAAAACCTGGTCAATTCTACCCATCTCTACTATCTTTCCTAAATACAAAATAGCAATTCGTTGTCCAAAATGTCTTGCAGTCGCTAAATCATGAGTGATATAAATAAATGAAATATTGTACTTTTTTTGAAGATACTCCATTAGCTCTAACACTTCTGCACGAATTGATACATCAAGCATTGACACTGGCTCATCTGCAATGATTACTTTGGGTTTTAACACAAGAGCTCTTGCAAGAACTATTCTTTGGCGTTGTCCCCCAGACAATTCATGTGGAAATTTTTTAGCAATCTCATCAGCAGGCTCTAATCTTACTTCACGTAATGCATCTATGACTCGTCTATATCGCTCTTCTTTATTTCCAATTTTATGAATTTCAAGTGGTTCTAAAACAATATCAAAAACTTTCATACGTGGATTGATAGAATCGTATGGATCCTGATGTACCATCTGACACGACATCCTAATTTTTTCAAGACTTTTAGAATCATTTCCAATTTCTTCACCTTGAAAAATTATTTTTCCAGAATTTACTTCAATTGCCTTCATGATTAGCCTTGCAATAGTTGATTTTCCAGACCCAGATTCCCCAGCAAGAACAAAAACCTCGCCTTCTTCAAGAGAAAAAGAAACATCATCAACTGCCTTAACAATAGAGGCCTTGGATCTAAAAAATCCCTTTTTTACAAAATGCTTTGTGAGATTTTCAACCTTTAGAATGTCGCTCATCAAATTGGGATAGGCATTTATGTATAAAAACCGGGTCGTTATACAGTTGAGTACAAAAATTCTCCAAAAATCATTAGGATACAGCCATTTTAAAATAAATTCGAGGCTGTGCTATTTTAAACCAGCGTCTTCAAAATCCGAAAAAGCATTTGCTAAAGAAATATCTTCCAGTCTTAATCAAAAAGAAAAATCAATTAGCCCTAAATTTTTTTATAATGTCAAAGGTTCGGAGATATTTAATGAAATATGTAAACTACCAGAATACTATTTGACAAGGACTGAAATAGAACTTTTAAAAAAAATTGGGAGCGACCTTCTCCAGTTTATTGTTAAAGACATCCGATTAGTTGAGCTTGGTAGCGGCTCTGCTGTAAAAACTAGACTACTCTTAGACGTTCTCGCAAACATTCAAAATAAAATAGAATACTTTCCAATAGATATTTCTGATATTTTGCAAGAAAGCTCACAGAAATTATTAGAAGATTATGAGAATCTGTCAATTACTGGAATTATTGATTCCTATGAAGGTGGATTAGAATTTGTAGAGCAATATGACGATAAACCCAACTTTATTGCATTTTTAGGTTCTAGCTTTGGCAATTTTACTCCGGAATCTGGTTTTGGGTTTTTACACAAAATTTCTTCCATCATGAAAAAAAATGATCTATTTTTCATAGGCATTGACCTTATCAAAGACAAAAAAGTTTTAGAAAAAGCTTATGATGACTCTAAAGGAATTACTGCTAACTTTAACCTAAACGTCTTGTCAAGAATTAACGATGAATTGAGTGCTGACTTTGATCTTTCACAATTTGTTCACCATGCAATTTACAATGAGAAAAAACAAAGAATTGAGATGTATTTACGTTCACTAGAAAAACAAACAGTGGAAATTAAAAAAGCTAATTTGTTATTAGATATAGAAAAAGACGAGTTGATACACACTGAGCATTCTCACAAATATTCCATTCCTCAAATTGAAGATATGCTACGTGAAGCAGGATTCAGGTTAGACAAAATCTGGCAAGATACAAACAAACCATATGCTATATTTCTGGCTTCAAAACACTAGGCATCTTCTGCACATCTGAATCCAGAAAATAACCATCTTTCATCTAATCTGAAAAAGTTCCTATAACTTCCTCGTATGGACATTTGAGGCGTTCCAAAAGATCCTCCCCGTAGAACCTTTTGGTTGGTAAACCACTTGTCATTGTATTCTGAAAAACCTGTTTTAAATCCAGGATATCCAACAAATTCAGAAGCAGTCCATTCCCAAACGTCACCAATCATTTGATAACACCCATAGCTACTCTTGCCATCAGGATACGACCCTATCTCAGAACAACTCCAAATATAGGATTCTAACAAGTTTGCATTTTCTTGGTTAGGCGTCTCATTACCCCAAGGAAATATTGTTTTTCTCATTTTTGTTTCGTCCCAACATGCTGCCTTTTCCCATTCTGCTTCAGTAGGTAATCTTTTTCCAGCCCATCTGCAATATGCATCAGCTTCATAGAAGCTCACATGACAAACAGGCTCATTTGAATTAATTTTTCGTTTACCAAGAAAATCACGTATCACCCATCTTCCATTTTCTTTTTCCCAGTACATTGGAGACTGCCAATCATTTTTCTTTACTTTATCCCATCCATCTGATAGCCAGTACTTGTAGTTTCTATATCCACCATCCTCTATGAAACTCAAATATTGCCCATTTGTAACAGGAAACGCATCAATCCTGTAATCATTAAGGAAGACCTTATGTTCTGGACGCTCAATGTCGTACGAAAAACCATCCCCATGGTATCCCATGGTGTATAATCCACCGTCAACTGCTACAGACTTTAGTTCTACTTTAGATGGTGTAGGGGGAATATTTTTTTTCACTGGTCTATATTCATCTGCAAGCAAGTGTTGCAGATCATATACTAGTAGCTCTTGATGTTGACACTCGTGATGCATTCCAATTGTTAGAATCTGTTCTGTCTTACTTGAAACTGAGCTAGTTTCAAGAAATTTTCTTACACGCTGATTAACTATCTCAAAATATTCAAAAACTTGTTCTACTGTTGGTCTTGACATAATTCCTCTCTTAGCCTTATCATGTGGTTCTCCAAACTGATGATAATACGAATTTAGATATTCCGAAAATTCTTTTGAATAAAATTCATAATCTTTATTTAATTTACTTAGAACAACCTCGTAGATCCAGCTTACATGGCCTAAGTGCCATTTTGGTGGGCTCGTATAATCCGCGGTTTGTACCACAAAATCATCTTTTTCAATGGTTTTTACTAATTCTAAAGTACGCGCTCGTGTCTCCTTAAATGAATCCAATAGGATTTTTGATTCTGAGATGGCAGTCATGAATTATTTACGATCAAAACTTGGAGCGTTTTAAATTTACTGCCAAATCCTTTGCTAGTATCCTCTAGCAAAAATTGGGGTAGTAGTACCTGATTTACCGCAATAAACACACTTTGTATGCTGATTTTTTTCTTCAAAAGGAATTACTCTTATTTCAGCTCCAGTTTCTTCCTTAATTTTTTCCTCACAATTTTCATCACCACACCATGAAGCATACAAGAAACCGCCTTTTTCTAATTCCTCTTTAAATTTTTCATAATTATCTACAGATACACTTCTTTCTTGAAGCATTTTTTTAGCAGCATCAAACATTTCATTTTGAATTTTCTCAAAGATTACATTTATCTCGCTGTCAATCTTATCTATGGGAAGATCCGTTTTTTCTTGATTATGTCTAGTGGCAATTACCACTTTCTGCTTTGCAATATCTTTTGGACCAATTTCAATTCGTAAGGGAATGCCTTTAAGCTCCCAATCGTGAAATTTGAAGCCAGGAGTTAACTCGCTTCTTCTATCCACATGAACACGTATTTTTTTGTCAAGTAGCATATTTTCAATTTCATTTGCCTTTTCTATTACCTTTTTGGCATCAGCTTCAGAATAGTATATTGGAACTATTACAACTTGAATTGGTGAAACTTTTGGTGGCAATACAAGACCCTTGTTATCTCCATGTACCATAATCATTGCACCAATTAATCTCCATGATACCCCCCACGATGTTTGCCATGCATAATTTTCAACATTGTCCTTGTCTGAAAACTTTACATCAAACGGTTTTGCAAAGTTCTGTCCCAAGAAATGGGACGTGCCCATCTGAAGTGCCTTCCCATCTGGCATTAGTGATTCCATTGTTGTAGTATAAACTGCTCCTACAAATTTTTCCTTCTCGCTTTTTTTCCCAACTATTACCGGAATTGCGAGTTCCTCCTCAACTGTTTTTTTATAAATATCTAAAATTTTCATTACCTCTTCTTCAGCTTCTTTAGGCGTAGCATGAACTGTATGCCCTTCTTGCCACAAAAATTCTGAATTTCTAAGAAAAGGCTTAGTTGCTTTAATCTCTGCTCGTAGCGCTGTATTCCAAAAGTTAATTTTTAGAGGTAGATCACGCCAACTCTTAATCCATTTTGAATACATCGAGTAAGCTAGAGTCTCAGAAGTTGGTCGTAAAGCAAGTCTGTCTCCTATCTCATTATTTCCTGAGTGTGTTACCCAAAAAGCCTCTGGATTAAATCCTGCAAAATGCTTTTTTTCTTTACCTAAAAGTGATTCAGGAATTAGTACTGGTAAAAACCCATTTCTTATTCCTTCTTTTCTAAATTTTTCATCTAACGCAGATCTTATTGATTCCCAAATAGAGTACCCGTCTGGCCTAAGGACAATGAGTCCTTTGACTGGTGCATAATCTGCAAGTTCAGCCTTTAGAACCACTTGTGTATACCATTCACTAAAGTCATCATTTTTTGTAACAGTAATTCCTATTTCTTTGCTCAATTTACCACTTCATGAAAATCAATACTAATGAGCTTTTCTTGTTTTAGAGAGAATCCCCTTTGCAGAGAACCTTTCCCATAACTCTACTTTGAAAATTTGGACAAATAAAGCATTGGACAAAATGAATGTGATCTTTTAGAACTGGACAATCCACATACTCCATTTTCATTTTTTTGAGCATTTTCGGGCTGACTCCTTTTAGTTTGAGCTTTCCTTTCTCATCCATCATGCCTGATTCCTTTAATTCCTTCTTTACATTATCAGGAATTTTTTGGCGATCTTCTGTAGCTTTTATTTCTACTTCGTATTTGTGTTCAAGCTCATCCATTATGCGTTAGATACAATATTCGATTTATTAATAGCTGTTGGCGATCAAAAACTTGTTAAACTTTAATATATTCTCGTTTTAGTTCACAAACAGAAAGTAATTGTTAGTAATTTTTGATGTTGAAGGAGTGCTTTTTGATGCAGAATATCTGCCAATTCTGGCCGAAAAGATAAACAAGGAAAAAGAAATTTGGGAAATTACTAAAAAAGGAATACAAGGCGATATCAATTGGGAAGAGGGACTAAAAACTAGAATAAATTTACTCAAAGGTCTTGATATTACTATATGTCAAGAGGTTGCTAATTCGTTACCAATAATGACTGGTGCAAAAGAAACATGTCGGGCTTTAAAGGCAGCAGGATGGAAACTAATGGCAATCTCTGGAGGATTTACCATAATGACTGACAGACTCAAAAAAGAGTTGAATTTGGATTATATTTACTCAAATGAGCTAATATTCAAAAACGGAAAACTTGACGGTGTTAAAATTAATGTAGATTCAGATAAAGCCAAATCTGCAAGGATCAAAATAAAAGAATGGGGAGAAAAAAAAGAAAATATTGTTGTTGCAGTAGATGGTGCAAATGATGTTAAATTGTTTGATATATGCGGCTTGGGAATTGCTTACAGAGCACAGGATTTAGTAAAAGACTTGGCAACAGTAACACTTGACGAAAAAAATCTTACTAAAATAATTGATATCATAAACCAGCATTATAACCTTAAACTAGAATCGCCAACCATTGCTTAAACCATATTTTTTGGACGATAAATAACATCCTTAAATGAAGTTCTCTATAACTAAGTTAATGACCCTAGAAATTATTCCCATTCACATCGAACAGGAAATTAAAAGAGGTGATAAGTTATCTGATCTAATTCTTTCTGCAGCAAAACAAAAAATTGAAGATGGAGATATACTTGTAATTTCACAAAAAATAATATCTAAACAAGAAGGAAGAATAATTAATCTTTCTGAAGTAGTCCCGTCTAATCTTGCATTAGGTATAAGTACAGAATACAACAAGGATCCAAAACTTATTGAAGTAATTCTTTCAGAATCAAAAAGAATTGTAAGAATGGAAAACGAAATAATTATTGTTGAAACAAATCACGGATTCATTTGTGCAAATGCGGGTGTAGATGAGAGTAATATAGAGATTGGCTATGTAACACTACTTCCTCTTGATTCTGATAAATCCGCATTGCTCATACAAAAACAAATTCAAGAAAAAACTAAAAAGAAAGTAGCTATTCTTGTTTCTGACACATTTGGTAGGCCTTTTAGGATGGGTCAAACAGACTGTGCAATTGGAGTTGCAGGAATGAATTCGATACTTGATTATCAGGGTACCAAAGACAGTTTTGGAAAAATATTACGTGTTACAGCTATTGCTATAGCTGATGAACTATGTTCGGCCGCAGAGCTTGTGATGGGAAAGACACTAAATTGCCCAGTAGTTATTATACGTAATTACAAGTACAAAGAATCAGATTCAAAAATTAATTCTATAATCCGACCTGAAAATGAGGATTTATTCAAATAATTATTTTTCAAATACCATTTAAGATAGGAATATAATATCAATTATAAAATGCATTTTGAAATTGTCTATTAGATCTGAATTACACTGTCATAATTTATTTTCCAATTTTCATTTGGGCAAAGAAGAGCCTCCATACGATTGTAATGTTACTATAAGAGACCAATTAGAACTTGCAAATGATTTGAATCTTGAAGCATTGTTTGTTACCAATCATAATACTCTTGATGGATATTCTCAAATGCTAAAATACAAAAATGAACATAATAAATTCAAAAATATTCAAGTTTATCCAGCTGAAGAAATAACTACTGATATTGGCGCACACGTATTAGCGTATGGCATACATCAAGAAATTCCAGCTGGTATTGCTATAGAAGAAATTATCGACGAGATAAAAAAACAAGGTGGAGTCTCATCTGCCCCTCATCCATTTAGTTTAGTTGATGCACTACGAGAAAAATCCAAGATCTGTGATATGATTGAAGTATTCAATAGTAACAATATTGATGTGATTTCAAACGCAAAAGCAAATCAGTTTGCCTTAGAAAATAATATGATCAAGGTATCTGGAAGTGATTCACACGTTAGCTCAACTCTTGGAAGATGTGTAAATGTAATTGAATCTGAGAATACACTTGATGATATCTTATATGCAATGAAGCATAATCAGATTAAAATTTCCAACACGGGCTACACTCTACCAGAAGAAACATTAGATCACATAAAATTTAAGATTAATAATTCTAAAGACTATATTTTCGATTATGTTAAAGAACATCATCCTAACGCTGTAGGACTTTTTTCATTTTTACTCAAAGTGTATGAACTTGATCAAGATAGTTACCTCTGGAAAGTCTTTTACAAATTCTGTCTTTATTTCCTAAAAAGAATCTCATACAAAATTAATTATCAAAACCTTGATTCTAATTTTATGAATGAAAGAAATCCATTAGCTATCTTTACGAAAGCTTTGTGAGAAATGTTATTGTTAGCTAATACTAATTTTCTATTATTCATTGGTGTGGTATTTCTAAATTCCTAAATAGATTTTAATATGACAAAACCAAGATCATAAAATAGGTGACTTGAAATTTCCAATACAGAATCTATAAAATTAGATGCAGTAGGCTTGTTTTGCCCAGAACCAGTATTTCGTACAAAGATTGCAATTGAAAAAATGCAAGTAGGCGAAATACTAACAGTACGTGCAGATGATCCTGCAGCTGAAGATGACATTTCAAGATGGGTGAATAGAAATGGTCACGAGCTATTAAGTTTGAAAAAAAATGATAACATCATCGAGTTTTCTATTAAAAAGGTGAAATAATACATGGCTACAAAAGTTGAAACTGATTTGTCTATACTAGATCAAATTGGCAATACTCCTCTTGTAAAACTTGCATCTCTTACAAACGATAATGTAGAATATTTTGCAAAACTTGAAGGTCATAATCCATTTGGTTCAGTCAAAGATAGGGCAGCATATTGGATGATAAAAGATGCAGAAGAGCGAGGGATCTTGAAAAAAGGTCACAGTATCATCATTGAACCTACTTCAGGAAATACCGGAATTGCTCTAACAGGAATTGCCAAATTGTTAGGATATGGTGTAGAGATTGTCATACCAGAAAAAGCAAGTAATGAAACCAAAAAAATTATCATATCACTTGGGGCAAAGTTATATGAAACAAGTGACGATCTATGCCCAAAAGTAGGAGCAGGCACTGATCAAAGTATTGCTTTGGCAACATCCATCGCATCATCAAGACCTGATACATATTATTCGCCAAATCAATATGCTAACGACGCAAATTTTATGGGTCACTACAAAGGAACTGGTCCAGAAATATGGAAACAAACCGAAGGCAAGGTGACTCACTTTTTTACTGGAGTAGGTACTGGAGGTACCATCACTGGGATAGGAACCTATCTCAAAGAGAAGAATCCAAATATCAAGATAATTGGATGCCAACCACAACAAAATCACTTAATCCAAGGATGGAGAAATTTTGAAGAATCGGCAAAGCCTGATTTGTTCCTAAAACGAGAGAGTGTTGTTGATGATTGGGTATCTGTTACAAATGCTGAAGCTTTTGGAGTAGTAAAAGAGGTATTTGAAAAGGATGGACTTCTGATTAGCCCATCATCAGCTGCAGTATACGCTTCAATGAAAAAATACCCTATAGAGAAAGGCTACGTGGTAGGAATATTTGCAGATGATGGTAGAAAATTCAAAAGCATTTATTCAGAACAAAAAATTATGACAGAAGAAGAATTCGACAAATCCCTAAAGAAAGCAAAATACGTTTCAAAAATAGCTTACATCTGATCTTCTTATCGTCTTGTTTGAATTTTACATATCATTGTATTTAGAGAAAAAGGTTTTTGTAATATCTCAACAGACTCCTTCAATACCCCTGGCGCATTTAAGATTGAACTAATGTTGTATGCTGATGCAAAAATTATTCTCTGCTTTGGGCATCTTTCTAAGATCTCTTTTACTACTTCCGCCCCACTTTTTTTTGGCATATTATTATCAATCAGTACTACATCAAACGGACCTGATTCTAATGAATCAGGATTTAAAGTCAAGTATGCCTCATTAAATTTTTGCATACACTCTTCTCCATCATATGCAACTGTAACTTTACATCCATTTTTTTCAAGTATACGTTTGTATTGTTGAATTGTAAAAAGATTATCTTCAGCTACTAAAACATCCAAATCTATTTTTCCTCATCTGTAATATTTCAAAATGGAGTTTAACATAGAGTCTGTTTGAATTAAACGAACAGGTTACTATCTAATTTGTAGATAATTCTGGAGGGTTTTGAATTTGCCCTTTGTTTAAGACAGGTATGGTAAATTCAAATGTTGCTCCGCAATCAAAATTATTTTGTGCTGATATTTTTCCACCGTGAGCTTCTATGATGCCTTTACATAAAAATAATCCAAGTCCTGTTCCTGATTGTTCTTCATGTTTGAGACCCTTTGTAACAAATTTTTCAAAAATCCTTGGTAAGATTTCTTTAGGAATTCCTAAACCAGTATCCAAAACTCTAACTTGGATTTTATTTTCATCTTGATACACATGAGTTTCTATAGTTATAGTTCCCTTTAGTGTAAATTTTATTGCATTATTTAGAAGATTTCTAAACACCTGACTAATTCTAACCCTATCTACTTCAACTGCAATGTTTTCATCAAGATTCTCTCTAATGATTATCGGCTTTTTGAGACTTATTTTTTGGGATTTTGTAATTTCTAAAATAATATCATTAATAGGAATCTTTTCTATTTGTAATTCTAATCTATTGTTTTCAATTCTAGTTACATCAAGTACGGCATTTGCCAAGTCTTGTAACTTATTTGCAAGTTCTAAAACTCCATCCCATGCTTCTTTTTGATCAATGTCTCCTGATTTTGCTAATTCGGCAAAACCCAATATTGGTTGAATCGGACTTTTTAGCTCATGTGAAGCTATTCCAATGAACTCATCTTTCATCTTATCTAACTCCTTTAATTTTTCATTTGCTGTTTTCAATTCAATGGTTTTCAAATTAACCTCTTTTTTCAGATCATTGTTTATTTGACTGATAAAGAACCCAAGTGTAGCTGCTATTGCTCCAACACTTGTTATGATTACAATTTGTCCAGTAAGTGAATCTTTTTCATTATCTTCAATCTGACTTGTAGATTCGTCTGCAAGGATTGATAATGAGGTTAAAGATGAATCTAGTTCAAATTCTAATTGGTTTTCAGTAATTTGGATCTGTTTTAATAAAAGATCATTATCTAATTCAAAAAATATTCCGCCTACAAGATTTTCATATTGATTATAAATTCTATCTATGTTGGATAATTTTTGATATAAAATATCAAATTCCTTTCCTGATTTTCCAGATATTGGCATATCCATTCCTACATTTACTATGTTTTTAGCTCTCTCTATGTTAGAATCAATGGCTCTGCCGCTTAACCAGAAATCCTCCTTTGTTTTTTCTAGTTCTTCCATGTTATCAGTCTTTGCTAGTCTGATAATTTTTTCAAGACTAACCTCTTGATTTGATTTTTGGAATCTAATGTCTGATACTATTTCATACAGCGGAGTGTATTGTTCAGAAATTTTAATTACTTCATTACTAACTTTAGACATCTGGAAAACACCAAACATAGCAGTTATCCCTAAAAGCAGAATGATTATTCCAACCAAGCCGCCTATCTTAAAACTTGTTTTTGTATTTCTAAACAATAATCTGGCGCCTCCATTTCATTTGAACTAATTTTGAAATTCTAAATTCAACATAAGCAGACTTTTCCATATGGAGTTAATTGCAAAACAACTAGTATCTGTAAATGTCTGATCAAAATGGACAGACAATGATTGATCTGAAAATTCTTTAGTTTTCTGATAGAAACTTGTCAACTTCGATAGCTGCCATGCATCCATAACCCGCTGCAGTTATTGCCTGACGATATCTTCTATCGTGAACATCCCCAGCAGCAAAGATTCCTTTTACACTGGTTTTTGCATTTTCTTTAAGAACGATGTAGCCTTGTTTATCCAACTCAATTTGATTAGCGAAAAGTTTGGTGTTAGGATCATGCCCAATTGCCACAAAGATCCCTCCTACCTCAAGTGTTGTTTTCTCATTGGTTTTAGTATCTCTAAGAACTACTCTCTGCACTTTTCCATTTCCAATTATTTCTTCTACTGTCTTATTCCAATGAAACTTGATCTTTTTATCTGCAAATGCTCTTTCTTGCATTACCTTGCTTGCCCTAAGACGCTCTCTTCTATGTACAAGATGAATGGTAGATGCAAATTTTGTAAGAAATGTAGCTTCTTCAATTGCAGAGTCTCCCCCTCCTGCAACAACCAATTCCTGATTCCTAAAAAACGGACCATCACAAGTTGCACAATATGATACTCCTTTGCCTCCATAGGTTGTTTCTCCTTCCAACCCAAGCTTTCTTGGATTAGCTCCGGTGCAAATTATTATTGCATCTCCTTCAAACTCTTCAGATGCAGTGAGAACTTTGAATGGTCTGTGCTTAAAATCTACGTTAACTACTTCATCATCGATTATAGTAGTGCCCATTCTTTCTGTTTGCTTTCTAATATTTATCATAAGATCAGGTCCCATGATACCATTTTCAAAACCTGGATAGTTTTCTACCTCGGTAGTATTTACAAGCTGCCCGCCTGGAAGTATACCTGAAAGAATTAGAGTATCATGTCTTGCACGTGAGCAATAAATCCCAGCAGTATATCCTGCAGGTCCAGCTCCAATAATTATGACATCAAATTTTATCTTTTTTTCATTTGGTTTACTTGGAGGTTTTTTTCCTAAACCCCTGTCAACTACCTGAGTTTCTCCAGCAGAACCTGACATCATGAATTAAATTTTAAACTCATGAATTTAAATCAAGCACCAAATCCCCAAGAATTTTTTGATGCTTTTTACAAAGTTTACTAATCTCAATCTGTGAGTGGAGCAGTTCCTTTTGCCAATGTGGATTAAACAGACGACATTCCTCAAGTTCACAAAATGGCTCTCCTGTAAGATAATAGAATAATGCCTGCATGGCATATCCTTCTACTATTGTTGAAAGACGTTCATCGTGATATTCTAAATAAGATCCTTGATATTTTTTCTTAATCGATTCAAGATTAAGGCCTTGAGCCATATTTGAAATCAATTCCATATAGTATTCTTTAGATTTAGCAGGTGCCTCAATTATGCCTGTAGTGGAAATTATAGATGGGTTTGAACATATTATTGCTCTTCCATGATACCGATAATCATTATAATCATAAGTGCACATCAGCCGATTTGTAAAAATAAGATGAAAATTATCTACTGAATTTTCTGCCTCTGATATTAAATCAGAAAGTGCCTTTTGAAATTCAAATCCATCATACATAATGATGTTTTTAATTCCTGAGGAACTTTGAAAACTATTTTCTTCAAATTCAATCTCTTCTGCACTAGGGAAATGAAATTCAAATGGCTTTCTAGTGTTAAAGATCCTACAGGATGTAAGTTGTTTAGCAGTAGTTTTTTTTACATTTGAGAAAATATTTTTACGTACTTCTACATCTATTGAAAAGTTTTTTTTAATAAAATCTGCTAATTGCTTAATATTGATTTCTGATACTGATGGCTCATCATATAGAAAAATTTTTGAAATTTTCAATAAACTATTTGAGATTAAGTTAGTTATCTTTCTAACTCTTTGATTTTGGCTGCGGTAACTTCTGCAGCTTTTTTACCTGAAAACAACATAGATCCAAAAGTTGGCCCCATTCTTGCTAAACCATATGTTTCAGTCACAGACATGCCTGCAACCACTAATCCTGGAAAGACTTCACCTGTTTTTTCAACGACATACTCTTCTCCTTGATCAACCCACATTGGATTCATACCCTTCCATTCTACAAGCTTTCTATCTACAAGACGTTTTACTGCTACAGAATCATGACCTGATGAATCAATCACCATTTTTGATTCTAATGCTATTGGATCAACACATGTGATGTTTCGTGGTAATGCAGATACGGGCATCCAGTTTACTACAACTCCCGCAACACGACCGTTCTTTAAAACCAAATCATCAAACTTTGTTAAATTCAGAAACTTTACCCCCGCATCACATGCCGCAGCTATCAATTTAGAAACAGCATGAGGGCCTGGAGTGAGATACAATCCATTTGCTACTTTCTTATACGGAATACCTAACTCATCCCAAATTTTTTGAGCTGGCTCTCTTACAGTAACAGGATTCATCATAAATCCTCCTAACCAATATCCGCCTCCTAGGTAGTTGTTTTGTTCAATTATCAGTACTTTAAAGCCCATACTGGATAACTCCATTCCTGCAGTTAGACCAGCAGGCCCTGCACCAATTATGATTACATCAGATTCTGCTCTATCAATTAAAACTGAATGAAATTCATCTACAATTGCTTTAGTGATATCGACCTCTCTCACATCTGTAAAAATTTTTTGTGGTTTTTGTTCGTTAATTGATTCTTGCATGAACTAATCCATAATAAAACCCATTAATAGTTTCCTCGTATTTGGCAAAATCTTATTAAATTTAGTACTATTGAAGAAATTTTTTCTTTTTTTCAATTTCGATTTTTTTAGGTAAAGTGGTAAGATCCCTATTTCTATACCCCAATAGATCTTTTGCCATATTTTTTTTCAATTGTTTAACACTATTTCGTTTTATTTGTTCATCATACATCTTGTGTAAACATTTATTGCAAATTCTATCACTTGCCCCCATTCCTTCAGGAGGCGTAATTCCCATTATTTTAAATCTTGACCTAGATGTTTTCATACTTTTTGGCTGGAAAATTTGTTTGCATAAAAAACATACACTATCCATATACCGATATCGTTAATCTACTAAAAAAACATACATGTAAACTAATTATTGATTTACACTATTAGTATTCCCTAATTGATTAAATGTCAAATTGTAATATGTGTTATTCTATGAATCTAGAAAGACTATCAAGTGGCAAGATATGACTACTATATCGTTAATTATCGTTAAAATTCCTACTCTCAAAAATTTATATCTAAACTCAAAGAACCTTTTTTGAACATTGACAATATCTAATCTAAAACAAACTAGTCCTGATTCTAAATTACCTAAAGTAAACTGGGCAAAAATCGAAGAAGCTGACAATTTTGCAAAGATGGTAAAACTCTATCGACAAGGAAAAATTGATCATGATAATTTTCGACGCTTTAGACTACAGCACGGTGCATATGGTACAAGAATGACTGATGATTATGCAATGGTTCGAATTAAAATACCAGCTGGGGAAATTTATCCCACTCAATTAGAAAAAATTGCTCAACTTAGTGAGACATTCTCAATTGGGAGTGCTCATATTTCTACAAGACAAAACATCCAACTTCACTGGGTAGTTTTAGAAGACGTATCAGAAATTATGCGTGGATTGACCGAAGTTGGTTTAACCTCACGAGAAGCATGTGGTAATACTGTTAGAAATGTAATGTGTAGTCCTCTTGCTGGCGTGTGTAGTGCTGAAGAATTTGATGTAACCCAATATGCCATTGCTACTGCAAAGTTTCTTTTAAGAAATCCATTAAATCAAAACCTTCCAAGGAAATTCAAATTCAACTTTACATGCTGTGAAAAACATGGAATGGCAAGAATAGTTGATGTTGGATTAATCCCTAAAATAAAAGAAGTTGACGGAACAAAACAACGCGGTTTTAAGATCTTCTTAGGTGGTGGTCTTGGTAACAAATCATTTGTTGGACATCAATTAGAAGATTTTACTCCTGAAGATGATGTGTTGTACACTTCTATTGCAGTTCTCAGAATATTTGATAGAATGGGTGATAGAAAAAATATGGCAAGAAACCGAATGAGATATTTAGTTGACGAGATGGGATGGGAAAAATTCCAAAACTTGGTGTTAAAAGAAAGAGCCATTGTAAGAGCTACTCAATCAGTAATTGTAAAACTCGATGTAGATGATACTCCTATCGAAATTAAAAGGCCAATAACTATATCTGGTACTGATGGAAAGCCAACTCCTGAAGGGTATTCACGTTGGATTAAAACTTCCACATTTAAACAAAAACAGGATGGACATTATTCAGTTTTTATTAACTTAGAAGCTGGCGATATAACTGCCAATCATCTTCATGCTCTTGCAAACATCTGTCGAGAGTTTTCAGCAGAGGGTTTTGCTCGAAATGGATTTTCTCAGGATATAGTTTTCAGATGGATTAATGAAAGTGATCTCCCTCGATTGTATTCTCGATTAATTGAAGTAGGATTAGCAAATCCTGGCTCTCTTACAATGGCATCTCCTATAGGATGTTCAGGAACTACCTCATGTAATTTGGCACTTACTAACTCTCATAGACTTGCAAAGGAGATTCAAAGAAAGTTTCTTGAATTAAAAATGGATGAAGATAATGACCTGAGCGACTCTACAATTAAAATCAGTGGTTGCCCTAATTCTTGTGGCCAACATGAAATCGCCACAATTGGATTTTACGGAGGTGGCGGTAGAGTTGGTAAAGACATGTATCCACTTTATCAGATGTCGCTAGGTGGACGCTCAGATGGTGATACCATGTTGGGCGTAACCTGTATGCGAGTTCCAGCTAAAAGGATAATCTCAGTAATTCTAAAAATAATTGAATTGTTTAAGAAGAACAAGAAATCTGGAGATACTCTTTCATCATGGATTAATAGAATTGTTAGGGGTAATGAAAATTCTGAAATAAAATCTGTAAATGATTTAAAACAAATTCTATCTTCTCATGTAGTGCCACCAACCAAAAAAGAAGATCCAGATTTTTATTTGGATTATGGCAGTGACAAAAACTATCACACAATCACTGGAAAAGGTGAATGTGCTGCTTGAGTAAAGAAAAAACCATTAGTGTTACCACTGATGTAGATACTCTTCGCTCTGAGATCCGTGATAAGAGCGTACGAGTAATTGACGTTAGAAGAGAAGAAGATTATAAAAAAAACCATATACCCACATCAGTAAATTTGCCTCTGGCAACTTTATTATCCGATGATTCCCCAGAACGCGTAGTTAAACTTGTAAACAATCTTGGGATCGACGATGAAACCTCGGTAGTAGTTTATGATGATACTTTTGGGGCTTTGGCATCTAGAGTTGCCTGGACATTAGAGTACCTAGGTCATAACGATGTTTCACTCCTTGAAATGACTTTTGGGCAGTGGAATTCTCTGGGGCTTGAAACCGATACTAAAGTTCCTTTAATTACATCAAAAAACCACTCTATAAAACTTCATCCAGAAATTATGGCAACTGCTGATTATCTTGAAAAGGCTAAAGAAAAAAAAGATGTCATATTGTTGGATAATCGAGAGAGATTAAATTTCTTAGAACAACATATTCCTGGTGCAGTTAATATTCCATATAGAACTCTTGGTACGTCAGAAAAAATTTTACACCCAAAAGAAGACATGAAAAGATTGCTTGAAAATAGAGGGATTAAACCAGATGCTGAGATAATAACATACTGTGGCAGTGTTGGCACTCTATCTGGGTTGGCATATTATGCTTTAAAATCAGTCAACCTCCTAAATGTGAAATTGTATGTTCGTTCATTTAAAGAATGGAAAAATTTGAACAAACCAATTGACAAACAAGAAAATGCACACTATTGGGATCTTTCTGCTGAATAAATATCAAAACTTAGTTTTGGGCTACCTCACTGCGTAACTTTTGGGTTACTGTAGCCTCGATATCATCAAAAACATCTAACATTTTCTTCTTATTTTCATGTAAATAGTCAATCCCTCTATCCTTTAGTCTAATCTTCCACAGTCTAATTTCTCTATGACTTTCAAAAAATTGGTCTATCATTTGCTGACCAAATTTTGCTGAATCAATGAATAAATCAAAATTGTCAATTGTTTTTTCAATATCTTCTTCCTCGATAGATGATTTGATGGTTTGAATCGCTTGACCCATTTCTTTTAGATTTTTTATCGTACTTGGTAATCTTTTCTGCGTTATTCCAAGTATTCCTCTCTTTTCTGCACCAATTTTTTTTGCCATTTCTGGAACAAGATCATAAGTGTCTATTTTACTAAATCCTTGTTGCTTTTGATGTTTAACAACAAGTCCTTTTTCAATTAATTTTGAAAGTGCATCTAGCGCATCAGCCTTATCAAGGAAAGTAGTCCATACCATCGCGCCAATTGTATGATAGCCTTGCCTGATAGACTCTAAAACAACAATTTCAACAATTCGTTTAAAACCTTCTTCAACGCGGACATTTACAAAATCTTTGTCCTTAACAGCTCTTTTGGCATTTTTTACATCAATTTCTATTGCTCGCTTTAGCGCCTCTATTGATTCAGGTATTTGATTTAAAAGAGAAAGAAAGCATGCCTTGTTATACCATGCCATCCCAAAGGTTGGTTCCGATTCAATTGATTTTTCAACACAGTCAAGTGCCTTTGCATAGTTTTTTTGTTCATAATGTACCAACGCTTTTAAATTCCAGGCTTCTGCATTTGTTACGTCAATATCTAAAATCTTATCATAAACTCTCAAAGCATCTGAATGTTCATCTAAATGAAATCTTGCATAGCCTAATTTTAAAAGTGCATCAACATTATCTGGATCTATTCTCAAAACTTGCTCAAAGACTTGTGCCGCATCTTCAAGCTTTTCATCGGCCATTAAATTAACGCCTTTTTTAAAAAGTTTATTTCTATTATAATCAGCATCCGTGAGACTAGTTTCTTCTTTTTTTTCTTCTGGTTTCTTTTTGAAGGGTTTATTCATACAGATTACTTTATCGAATTTTCTCTAGATAAATACTATCCCCAAAATTTTCCTAGTTCCCTCACTGATCTCACTCTTTTTCAAATGGTAAATACAAAAATACTTCATAATTCCACCTTCGGTAGTGTCTACTAGTCCTAAAATCGAGATTCAAGGAACCTCTCCTTTCAAACTACCTTCGGGTGTTTTTGAGGTTCAAATAGCAATATCTGATCAAAAGCCTTCTGAAAAAAGCCTAATTGAAAAAAATTTTCCAACTCTGTGGAAAGACGATTTTCATTTAAAAGTACAAGACCGAAAATTTACCGAAATTTTAGGAAGTAGTGAAAATCCATTACCGCAATCAGTATTAGATTCTGATTCTGTCTGGGTTATAGTTTCAGATCAGTTTTCTTCTTTAAATTCAGTTTTTGATGTACAAATTTCTAAAACCTCAACACGAAAACCTACAAAATCTAAGATTGAAACTCCATCAAGAGAATCTGAGTTTAGAACCCCTGCAAAAATTCAGAAAGAAACACTATCTCCTAGTGACGAATATAATATTCCAATAGAACGCAGTTCTCGTGTAATATCAGAACGAGGAGTAGATAAAGGAAGACCAGGTCCTCCCGGTCCACAAGGTGATAAAGGTCCTCCAGGTCATGAAGGTCCACCTGGTGACAAAGGAGATGTAGGTCCACCTGGTGACAAAGGAGACAAAGGTCCTCCAGGTCAAAGAGGAGATAAGGGTGACAAGGGACTAACTGGAGATAAGGGAGACAAAGGAGACAAAGGTGCTCCAGGTTTTCCTGGCGAGAAAGGAGACAAAGGTGCACAGGGTTCTCCAGGTGATAAAGGAGATAAGGGTACTACAGGTGAGCGGGGGCCCAGGGGTCCAGCTGGAGATAAAGGTCCAACAGGAGAACTAGGTTCCCCAGGTGAAAAAGGAAGAACAGGAGATCCTGGTATAGAAGGTGATAAAGGAACTCAAGGACCTCAAGGAAAACCTGGTGATAAAGGATTAACTGGAGTTCCTGGAACTCCAGGCGAAAAAGGTGATAAAGGTCCACAAGGTACTCAAGGAGAAAAAGGTCTTACAGGTCCATCAGGCCCTCCAGGTGATAAGGGTCCAATAGGTCCACAGGGTCCACAAGGTCCACGAGGACAAGCAGGTCCACCAGGAGAAAAAGGTCCAATAGGTCCTCAAGGGATACAAGGTCCTCAAGGAGAAAGAGGTCCAGCAGGTACGCCAGGTCCACAAGGTGAACAAGGTACAAGAGGAGAACAAGGTCCGCCAGGAGCGATAGGTCCTAGGGGTCCTCCAGGGCCACCAGGAGAAAAAGGTGCTGCTGGAATGTCAGAGGAAAATAAAATACTGTTTAAGGAACTATTACACATACTAACTTCAAAAAACATCATTACTACACAAGAACAAATCAAATTGATGAGTTATCTGTATTAGTAATATGTTCAAATATGATTAAGAACAAAGTAATGATTGATGAGTCAAAAACCAAATAAAATTGAATTTAAAATGCTGGATTTCGAAAGATTAGAAAATGAATTTGTGTCCTTCAAACTTGAAGATGGCACAATTGTAAAAGTAAAAGTTGATTTAGATCGAGTAGGAATTGCTACCAACTATAATAATCCTGATGGGACTCCCCACTATGCCATTAATACCTCAGTAAAATTATCCATAATTCCAAACGATAGAAAATTCTCTGTTGAGAAAACCGCAATAAAAGGGACGCAATCTTCTCCTCCATCACAAATGTTTAGTTGATTATTTTTTAGCTTTTAGGCTAGTATACACTTTCAGCTGATGGACGTCTACCTTGTAGCCATGCTGTTTTTCCACAAATTGTACATTTGTATTGCCTTCTACGTTTGTAAGTTGGAATTTTTGGTAGAAAAATTATCTCTTGTTTGGTTTTGGCAATACAAAACGTACACCATCTATTTTCGAAATCTTTTTCTATATTATTATTTTTGGTCATACTGAATTTTTTCTTACATTTCACGTGTTTTGATTATAGTTAATACATCTTCATCTTCTAATACATGATTAAGTCCAACCCTTTGACCTCCAAATTTCACACTTTTCCCCCAAACCATGCCATGCCTGAACTGTTTTTTCATATTGCGATGTAGCTTGTTACAAATATCCATCACTGTGGAACCCTCTCTTGCGATAAGTGGTTCTTTAAAATCAGTTTCCCCACCTTTGGGCTTCAAGTAAATTCTCATGAACTTAAGTCTCTCGTATATCTTTTCTTTGAGAATATCAATATTTTTGTTTGAATCAGCAGATACTGTCAGAAATTCTGATTTAATTTTTGATTTTAAATCATTTAGAAATTCATCATCTACCAAGTCTATTTTGTTAATTAGCGTAAGAGAATCAGCATAGGTTTTACTGCCTGATAAAAAGTCAACAATCTGATCAGACTCTACATCTTCTCTTATCACAACTCTTGCACTGGTTATTCCGTAAACATGAAGGATATCTTTTAAAAGTTTTTCAGATATTTTAGTTAATTTTACTTGTTGGGCTATTGAAATTCCTCCAATCCCACTTTGTTCTATGATGATATTTGGTGGTTTTTGATTTAATCGTATTCCTATATTAGCCAACTCTGTAACAAGAACATCTTCATGATATGGTTGAAAGACATCTAAAACCAATAATACTAAATCCGCATTTCTGGCAACAGCAAGAACTCTCTTGCCAAGGCCTTTGCCAGTTGATGCACCTTTAATTATTCCAGGCAAATCTAAAATCTGAATTTTTGCTCCTCGATAATTCATCATGCCAGGAACGACTGTAAGAGTTGTGAATTGAAATGCACCTACAGATGATTTGGCGGAAGTCAATTTATTAAGTAGAGTAGATTTTCCTACGCTTGGCAAACCAATTAAGACAACTGTTGCATCTCCTGCTCTCCTTACATCAAAACCATCAGAAACACTACCTTTTTTTGATTTTGTCTCTTGTTCTCGTTTTAATTTTGCAATTTTAGCTCTTAGTAAACCAAGATGATGTTCAGTTGCTTTGTTTACTTGCGTTCGCCCCATCTCATCTTGGATGGCTTTTATTTTTTCAGGAATTCCCAATTATCTCAACTCATGTACAGACTTTCTAAATAAAATCTTATTATTTTTCTTAATCAATTGGATTCTAGTAATTGGTATGGTTTCAAAATTATTTGATTCTTTAAGAAAGTCAAGTAGTGGCAATTCTCTTATACTATCAAAATCCCTGTAAAATACCCTGTATAACGCGGGATCATCTGCAAATTTTGCTTTACTAAATATCTCCTCAATTATTCCTTTTTTAGTCATTGATGTCATTTTAATCATTGCACTAACCTATTTTCATTTGTAATCTGTAGATGATTTTTGATTACGTAGCAATTATTATCTGGCTTGTAATATTAGATTTATTGAAACAAAAAACATTTGCAGTTGATATTGATGGCACTATTACCGAAAATGGGGTGGGAAGAATTAATCTTGATGCATTAAGTGCCTTACGTCATTTAAAAAAAATTGGTCATAACGTAATTTTTGTTTCAGGCCGATCCTCAGTTGAAGGATATTTACTGTCAATCTTTGGAGGTACTACCCCAATTGCTGTGGGGGAAAATGGCGGCTGTATTACTACTGGACCTAATGACCATAAATTATTAGGAAATAAAGATGAGTGTTTTCAAGCATTTGAATTATTAAAATCAAAGATTGACAATGTGAATGAAAAAAATGTTTTTCCTCGTATGACTGAAGTTGTACTTGAAAGAACATTTGACATAGAATCTGCAAACAATTTTGTAAATAAGAATAATTTACCTGTGATACTTTCTGATAGCCAGTATGCATTTCATATCAATTCAAAAGGGATTGACAAAGCTCGAGGTTTCAAAGAGGTAATGAAAATCCTATCAATAACTCAAGATGATGTGATTGCTATAGGTGACAGTGACACAGATATTCCTTTATTTAAAATAGCAAAAACTAGTATAGCACTTGGAAATTCTTCAGAGTTTGTCCAATCCCAAGCTAGCTTTAGCGTTTCAGGTAAAGCCGGAAATGGTTTAATTGAAGCACTTGATAAATTAGCACCTAAATTTTCCGAGGTTTAGTAAATGACCTTCAAAATTTTGCTTGAAGAAATTAATTTAAACATTCAAAAAATTATTGATGAGATTGGTCTCCCGCAAATATCTTTTGTTGTAGAACCTTCAAAATCAAATTTTGGTGATGTCACATGTAATGTATCATTCTTACTTGCAAAACATCTAAAGAAAAACCCATATGAAGTAGCAAAAATAATCTCAGAAAAATATCACCCATATCTAGGAAAACTTATCAAAAAAGTAGATGCCCACCAGTCTGGCTACATTAACTTTTTTGCAAATTATTCACAACTAAATGCGATTATTCTAAAAGCCTCTGTAAAAGATGATTATGGATTTCTGGATTTGGGTAAAAAATCAAGAATTGTAGTTGAACATACTAGTGTCAATCCCAATAAAGCATTGCATATAGGCCATGTCAGAAACATTGTCCTTGGTGATACAGTTGCAAGGATTCTTCGCCAGACTAACTTTGATGTTAAGGTTCTCAACTACATTGATGATTCAGGATTACAAGTAGCTGATATAATTCTCGGATTCAAATATGGTGGATTTTCAGAAAATCCGCCAACTGGGCAAAAATTTGATCAATATTGTGGGGATGTTGTTTATGTTAAGACCACTGAGAAATATTCCTCCAATCCCAAATTAGAAGAAACCAGGAAAAAAATTCTACAAGATTTAGAAGATGAAAAATCAGATATTGCTAAATTTGCAGAAAAGATAACTAAAAAAGTTCTCTCTGAACAGCTAAAAACTTGTTGGAAATTATCTTCTTTTTATGACTGCCTTAATTTTGAATCACAAATAATTCGTTCAGGATTATGGAAACAGGTTTTTGAAAAAATGAAAGAAATGAAATTAACATATCTTGAAAAAGAAGGAAAAAATGCTAATTGTTGGGTAATCAAAGGAGAAAAAAACGAAGAAGATAAAGTTCTAGTTAGAAGTAACGGTACTGCAACATATATTGCAAAGGATATTCCATATGCTGCCTGGAAATTAGGATTGCTTCCAGATCCATTCTATTATACTCATTATGCGACTCAAGAAAATGGAAAAATTCTCTGGCAAACAACTCTTGATAAAAATATAGAATCAAAACAGGCCTTTACTGCCGACAAGGTTCTCACCATTATAGATTCAAGACAATCTAGACTACAGAAAATAATCACTAATTTAATGTCCGAATTCAAGTCAGATGAAAAAGCATATGTTCATCTTGGCTACGAATCAGTTACTTTGAGCTCAACTACTGCAAAAACCCTAGGAATTGATACGCAAGGTAAAACCGCCCAAATGTCAGGAAGAAAGGGTCTTTATGTTAATGCAGACTCGATAATTGATTTACTTGAGAAAAAAACGTTTGAAGAAACTAAAAAAAGAAATCCAGAACTTGACGAAAAAACTTTACAACAAATATCCCACGATGTGGCAATTGGAACCATTCGTTATGAGATGATAAAACAAGATTTAGATAAAATAATTACTTTTGATCTATCAAAATCAATGAGTTTAGAAGGTGATACTGCTCCATACATACAATATACTCACGCAAGAGCCTCTCGAATTTTAGAAAAAGCCGGATTCGTACCTAATTTTGATGTCTCCTTTGAATTATTGGACAATGAATTTGAAATTGCCCTCATTAAACAAATAGGGAAATTTGATTTACATATTGTAGATGCAGCAAATAATTTTTCTCCAAAAGTCATTGCTAGGTATTGTTATGGATTAGCTGTGACTTTTAATGCATTTTATGAACATGTAAAAGTTCTTGATGACAAAAATAAATCACTAATTAATGAAAGGTTATGCCTAGTCAGTTCCTTTAAATCAACTATTCATAATGCTTTAGGTCTTCTGGGCATTCTATCACCTAGTATGATGTAGTGCCAATCAATTGTTTTCTAGTCTAAGGGTGGGTCTGTTCATGCCGGACATACAAGAGGATATTATCAAAATTACTCATGATTATTATCATGATTTCAAGAAATAATGGTACAATTTTAGTAGACAGTCCTAATTGTTCTAAGCTCTGTACATTTTGTGGTTCAGATTTGCAGATTGAAGAAGGTGTAATGATTTATGATAAAAATTGGTATCATAATGTATGCTGGAATTCTTTTGAAAATTCAAAAGAGGTAATTAGAAATGACTAGTGTAATTGTTGTTGATGATGATAGAGATACAGTAGAAGTTTTTTGTGAATATCTTGCTATAAAAGATATTAAAGTTTTAGGAAGAGGATATAACGGAAAAGCAGCAGTTGAATTGTATAAAAAACTCAAGCCTAATGTAGTACTTTTAGATGTAATGATGCCTGATTATGATGGTTTTTACGGCTTGGAACAAATTCGAAAAATAGATCCAGCAGCCAAGATAATTATGGTTACAGCTGATTTGACATCTGATACCGAAAAAAAATTAGTTGAACTAAAAGCATCAGCAATGATCTATAAACCATATGAAATTGATAGTGTCATTGAAACAATAGAGACTGTCAATAAGGAAAACGTTGTTTTATCTACAACTTCCTCAAGCTAGAAATTTTTATTAAAAATTCCTAAATACTCTGTATTCTAATAATTACTGATAACCATGAAGATTTTAATCGCAGAAGATGAACCCGATTTATTATCTCAATACAAAGAGTTTTTAGAAAAAAATAATCATACTACAATAATTACAAATGATGGAGACAAGTGTCTTTCTGCTTATCGTAAAGAATATGAAAAATGGTTTAACCAAAAAAATGATGAATCAAGCTCAGATTCTCCTTTTGATGTAGTAATACTTGATTATCAAATGCCAAAAAAGAATGGTATGGATGTAGCAACTGAAATACTCTCAATTGTTCCAAAACAACGAATAATATTTGCATCTGCTTTTGTAGAAAATACTCTTAAAGACTCTATTAAAAGTTTGAAACAAATTATAGAATTAATGCAAAAACCTTTTTCCTTACAAATGCTAGTAGATACAATAGAAGATAAGGAAATTTATTACGAATTAGAAAAACTGAATGTTGATATTAAAAATTTAAAGGAATTAGAACCAACCCATGCCCAGGTAAGAGATTACTTGGATGCATTAAAGAAGATTCAAAAAGGAAGAACCTTCTAAAAAACTACTTTATTTGACATTTTAAGGAATTTTTTGAATTTCTCAAACTATACTACTGAATAATCAATAATGCAGTAACTTATTATTTAAAAAAATTGAGGGCTAATCTATGAATAAAATAAAACAAGATTCCTATGTGTTATTTTTTTTTAACAGTACAAAAAAATGGTTAGCCAAAATATCAAAGGAAAAAGAACTTCATACTCATATTGGTGTAATTCGCCATTCTGACGCAATAGGTAAAGAATACGGCTCAAAACTTGTGACTAATAAAGACAAATACGTCTATTTGCTTGAACCAACCATTCATGACTTTATTATGAAAATTCAACATGGAACTCAAATTGTATATCCAAAAGACCTTGGCTATATTGCAGCTAGGGCTGGCCTTGAAAGTGGTCAGAAGGTTGTAGAGATAGGTACAGGAAGTGGTTCACTTACCTCATTTGTTGCAAGTATTGTAAAGCCCAATGGACATGTTTACACATTTGATGTTGATTCAGGATTTATGAAGATAGCACAAAAAAATATAGAAAAAGCAAATTTGATAAAATATGTTACAATGAAAAAACTAGATCTTAAGGTTGCAAAAAAAATGCCTGTAACAAATGCAGATCTTGTATTAATTGATCTAGGCGATCCATGGACTGTAATCCCACAAGCTAGAAAAATGCTCAAAGGTAGCGGAGGATTATTTGCAATATGCCCCACAATGAATCAGCTTGAAAAACTAACCTCGTCATTAATTCAAAATGAATTTACTGACATTGAGTGTACAGAACACATTTTACGTACCATTGAAGCAAGAGAAGGAAAAACAAGACATTCTTTCCAAGGAATTGGTCACACCACTTATCTAGCTTATGCAAGAAAAGCTTTTTTTGAAAGAGAAAAATTACGAAGAACAATCAATAAAAATGATAAATCAAAAACAAAATGATTTCTATATGTGGAATCCATCTCCAAAAATAATTTAACATATGCCATTTCATTTTTTAGTTAAACTAGGTCTGTACGATTCAAACAAACACATCCTAATAGCAATAAATGACGTTTGTTTTTTGACTAAGATTGTCAACCTATAAACTGGATAAGGCAGTTTCTGCAAAAGATAGCTCATCGCTAGATAAAAAAATTGAAAATCTAGTTAGAGAAAAAGAGAAAATTGAAAAAAGAGAACATCAATCTTCATTTGTAGAGCATATTACAAAAGAGGATCTTGCAAAACTAAATTTTTCAGAGGATCTTACAGAATTAAAAGCAATTCAAAGAGAAAGACTCCTTGAAGATATATCCAATCTCCTTAATGAAAAAATAAAAGAACTTGAATACAAAGAAAAAGAAAGCAAGCAAAAAGAGCAAGTGTTATCTGAACTAACAGCTGCTTTGGATACTAAAGTAAGCCAATTGGAATCTATTAACGCCCAACTTCAAGTAGAAAAGAAACATTCTGAGGAACTTAATCAGAGTTTAAAGATTGCATTAAAAAAATTAAGCGAAGCTGAAATACAGCTGAAAATAGAAAGAGATTGGTTAGCAGAACAAGTTGAGAAAAAATCAATTGAAGTTCTGAAAACCATTGATCAGCTGATAAAGGCAGAAAATGCCAAAAGTCATAGTTCTTAAACAATATTTGTAAAGAGACTATTTATTCATCTAAAAAAAATAAAAAGTCTATTGGTAGCAAAAAACCTTCAATTAAACATAGTTAAAAAATTCATTCCAGAAAGAAAGACAAACTCACGAAAGGGTGATAACGGCACAGTACTAGTTGTTGGCGGTAGTTACATCTATCATGGAGCTCCTATACTCTCTTCCCTAGCCGCATTACGTTCAGGATCTGATCTTGTTTACACCAGTGTCCCAAAAATAAATGCACAATCTACACGAGCAATTTCCCCAAATCTAATCGTGTTGCCTCTTGTTGATTCAAAACTTACTAGAGGGGCCGCAAACAAACTTTTGGGGCAGATTCCTCATGGTTTGGATTCTGCTACAATTGGAATGGGATTGGCAATCAAAGATATTGAATCCCTTCAAACATTATTAAAACCACTCTTAGACAGTGACGTTAGGTTATCCCTTGATGCAAGTGCCCTAGTAAGCGGCATATTGCCTTTACTTGCAAATAAAAATGTGGTCGTAACTCCACATGCAGGGGAATTCAAAAGACTGTTTGGAGATATCCCACCAAATCCTATCAAAGAAAGAACATCTATGGTTGAAAAACACGCAAAAAAAAATTCACTTACTGTACTTTTGAAGGGACCCACTGACATCATATCTGATGGACAAAAAACTTTTCTAAATCCGAAGAATATCCCTGCAATGACTGTAGGTGGCACTGGAGATGTGTTATCAGGTATTGTTGCTTCTTTTCTTGCAAGAAACAGAAATGCATTCGAGTCTGCATCTGCAGCAGCATTTGTAAATGGTTTGGCAGGCAAATTAGTTCAACGGAAAATAGGATTGCATATGGTTGCAACTGACCTAATTGAAGTTTTACCGATTGTACTCAAACCTTTTGATCGTGTCAGGTGATTGACTCGCAAAAAGTTCTCAATTTCGTTGATAATAATTTGAATGAACTTGTTTCACAACTTCAAATTTTGATACGACAGCCAAGTGTATCTGCAAAAAACGAAGGGATAGAAGAATGTGCAAATCTTGTTGCTAAAATTATGAAAAAATCTGGAATATCCTCTGAGATCTTACGTCTAAAAAAAGGAATTGCCCCAGTAGTATATGGAGAAGTAAGATCAAAAAAAAATCCTGACAAAACTATCCTATTTTATAATCATTATGACGTACAACCTGCCGAACCTTTTGATCTCTGGGACGATAAACCATTTAGCGGAAAAATAAAAGGAAATAAAATTTTTGGTCGTGGTTCATCTGATGATAAAGGAGAACTAATAACTAGAATAAAGGCAGTAGAGGCGTATCTAAAAACAACAGGCGATGTTCCTTGTAATGTAAAATTTGTTGTTGAGGGAGAAGAGGAAACTGGCAGTGTTCATATTGATAAATACCTCATGAAATTTAAAAAAAAATTTTCTTGTGACGGTGTAATCTGGGAATTTGGGTATGTTGATTCTAAGAATCATCCAATAATTGGGCTTGGCATGAAAGGGCTGCTTTTTGTTGAGCTATCAAAAAAAGAATCGATAAGAGACGCTCATTCTAGTTTAGCTGTAATAATTAAAAATCCTGCATGGAGACTAATTGAAGCGGTAAATACACTACGTGATTCTAAAGGAAAAATCCTGATTAAAGATTGGTATAAGGACGTTAAACCATTTACAAAGTCAGATCTGAAAATTCTTAATTCAGAACCATTTGAAGAAACAATCTTCAAAAAAGAGTTTGGAATAAAAAATTTTGTTGATAACAAGACGGGCTTGGAAATAAAAAAGGCTCTAGCTGGAGGTGCAACTTGTAATATTGCAGGATTTGTTTCTGGTTATACTGGTAAAGGTGCAAAAACTGTTCTTCCATGTGAGGCCTTGGTAAAAATAGACTTTCGTCTTGTTCCCGAAATGAACCCCAAAAAACAGATTTCTCTACTCAATAAACACTTGAAATCTAAAGGGTATGGGGATATTAAGGTCAAAGTTTATCATGGTGAAGCTGCTGCAAGAACTGATCCTACTCACCCTCTTGTATCTCAAGTAAAAAATGCAGCTGATAAGATTTTTGGAAAATCGATTATAAACATTTCAAATGCAGGTACAGGACCAATGTATTCGTTTAGTAACATTTTACAGGCTCCATGCATCTCGATTGGAAGTACCTATATGTTTGCTAGAATTCATTCCCCAAACGAATTTGCACGTATTGATCTTTTAAAAAAGACGACTAAATGCATCTGTTTAATTTTAGAAAAATTTGGAAATTAAATTTTTTTAAAAATTAATGTAAGAATCTTGGTAATTTTTTAATTATATGCGCTAGAGAAATTCTACCAGGACCTGCTACAATAATTACTATGTTTGATGCAAGAAGAATTAACTCAAATTCAACACCAGCCTTTCCTGTAATGCTTGCTGCACCTTTTACATAGAAAATTGCGCCAAGCATTATTATCGATAAAAGAGATGAAGAGATTCTTGATAATATGCCAATAATCAACAGTATCCCCGGAATAGTTTCTGCAAGAGCAATTGGAATCTGCATTTCTGCTGGTAGTCCTAGAGGGCCTGTCAAAAAGCCTACAAAGTCTGGATTAAATTTTCCAGTTCCATGAATAATGAAAATTACTCCAATAGCTGCCCTTATCCCCATCTGAGCTATATCATGAAACTTATTTTCCAGAAAGACTGCTTCAGTCAATAAGACGACTAGACAATAAGTGGGTTTAAACTGTTAATGTCAATTATTTCGGATTTGATATGTAGAAAGGACTTTATTGCACTTTGAAACAATCTGGAATATGTCATACATGTACATGCCTGGAGCTACAGCAGTAGGAATCACATATGATGAGGGTGTAGTTTTTGCAAGTGAACGTAGAATTGCTTATGGAAACTTTCTTGTAAGTAAAACTACAAAGAAAACATTTCAAATAACACCAAAAGTTGGCGCCGCATGTGCGGGGTTGGTAGCAGATATGCAAATCTTATCTCTTCAGATCGCAGCTTTAGCAAAAATCAGAAATATGGAGCTCAAACGTGAAATCCCACCAAACTCTGTTGCAAAAATGATGTCAAATATGATGTATGAAAGAAGATTCTTCCCACTCTTGACTCAGGTTATCGTTGGAGGCGTTGTAGGAAAACCAGTTATCTATACATTAGATCCATTAGGTTCAGTTCTTCCAGATGAATACGCAGCAGTTGGAACTGGAGCAGAGATGGCACTTGGAGTTTTAGACCCACAATTCAAACAAAACATGACTGAAAAAGAAGCAAAAGATCTTGCAATAAAAGCAATTCGTTCAGCAAGTATGAGAGACTCTTTTAGTGGAGACGGCATCGATATGCTTGTCATAAACAAACATGGCTCTACAATGTCTACTGAAAAAATAAATTAATCTCTGATTGATTTACCAGATTCCCAATATTTATCAGAAATATAATGCATATTTTTTACAATCTCTCCTTTACTTAATGATTCCATAGCTGAACTTGGGACATATGCTTGTCCTACAGCAAGAAATTTGTGTTGTGATTCTTCAATTATGCACACCAGTTGATCTTTTTCAAACTGAGTGTAGTTAGTAATGCCTGGCCTCATGACATTTGCCCCTTTGCACATGAATTTTACAGCACCCATATCCACCATAACATAAGGAAACTTTTTGAGAATTTCAGTTTCGGATAAAAACGGTATGTAGACATTACCTACCTTTATTGCCTTCAATCCAGATCCTGTAATAATTAAAACATCATCTTCAAGATAATGAAACTTTAGATTCTTTATTCTAGGAAGATCAATTTTCCATTGAGAAGCAATCTCTTTGATAACTTCAGCGGTTTCACTCTTAGAAATTAGATTGGATTTCAAATTTTTGAAATCTCTTGCCTAATATCAAGAAGGTCACGTAAAATGGAGCTTGCTGTTTCTATGCCCCCTGCACCTCTACCAATGATGGTTTGAGTTCCTGAATGTTCTGAAGTAAACGAAATAGCGTTTAGAGTGCCATTTACACATAAAGGATCATCTAAAGAAATCTCCCTAGGGGATACAATTAGCTCTTTGTTACAGGATGCTATCAGCTTTACTGCACAATTATTTTTGGCTGCATTTTTTATATCATCAGTAGAAACATTTCGAATCCCAGTCCGCATAATGTCAGGCATGGTTACCTTAAGATCCATAACCCAATTTGCCAAAATTACAAGCTTTGCTGCTGCATCAAGACCATCCAAGTCAAGCGATTCATTTGCTTCAACATATCCCTTTTGTTTTGCATCATTAAGGGCGTCTTTAAAGGACATTCCATTTGCCATGTTTGTAAGAATGTAATTTGTTGTACCATTTAGTATTCCTTCAAAAGACACGATTCTCTCTCCAAGTAAACTATTTTTAGCATAATCTAAAATTGGCGTGCCACCTCCTACAGTTCCACTAAACCTTAACAAAACTTGGTTGTAGGTTGCAAGTTCCATTAAAGATGGAAAAGCTAATGCCAATGGTCCTTTGTTTACAGAAATGACATGCAGCCCATGTTTCATTGCTTCCGTAATGTGTGTCATTCCCGGTTCTGCATCTTTATAATTACTTGCAGTAGTTTCTACAAGTACATCTGCATCAAGGCTTTTTATCAAATCCACCCCAGACAGATTGTTTTTAGACGAACTGTATTTTTTTATAGTCCCGTATTTTTTTTTGACATTTAGCAATTTAGATAAATCTAACCCCGCAGACTCTACTGCACTTCCTTTAGTATCAAACACGCCAACAATCCTAGGTTTTAAGCCGAATCTGGCATACAGATCTTCAGACCTTGATTCCAATAGTTTTGCAAGGCTTTGACCAACGACTCCAAAACCGCAAAGAATTAGTCGCAATTTACCACAAATCCGTAAGATATCATCTCAGCTAATGAGTTTTTCCGTGTCAAAAAACAATATCACTCATTTTTTTTATCAAGATTTAATGAAACAGAATTAATGCAAAATCGAAGGTTGGTAGGTTGTGGTCCATCATCAAAAACATGTCCCAAATGGGCACCGCATTTTTTACACATTACCTCCGTTCTAATCATTCCATAATCTGTGTCTGATTCGCATTTGATATTTTCATCATTTATTGGTTTGAAAAAACTCGGCCAACCTGTTCCCGATTCAAATTTTGAATTAGAATCAAATAACTCATTACCACAACATGAACATTTGTACATCCCTTTTTCTTTACAATCATTATATTTTCCAGTAAATGGTCTTTCAGTATCTTTTTTTCTACAAACTCTGTATTGTTCAGGTGTAAGGGTCTTTTGCCATTCTTCATCAGTTTTTGAAACCTTTTCATCAGATGACAAAATTAATGCTTCCTCTTTTTTTCTTCAGTTCTTTTTTCTGATTCAAATCTTTCTAACTCGTATTTTTTTAAATCGACATACTTTATAATTTTACTTAAATTTGGATGTACTTTTTTGATCTCTTTGAACATATTTTGTGCAACCTCTCTGTAATCTACATGTCCTTGTGGAACTGTTCGTAGTTCAATTAAATGACAAGCTTCTCGTAAATTTAAGCGCATAAAATACGGATAATTGTATGCAAAATTTACAACATACTGCGCATGTGCAGAATACTTTTTTCTAAGCATATCAAAGACCTCTTTTGATTTGTACATACAATCTTTAAAGTCCTTATCTATCCCAAGAATGGAAATCTCTTTTGGCATTTTAAATCCATGATTTGTAGTTAAAAGTTGTCGTTCAAGTGTAAGTACTCTATGTCTATGAAAGTCTCTGAACATGCCAAAATTATTAATTAGATCAAAAGTATAATTTACCATCTCAAACGCACGTCCTGGTCTGTGTCGTCTATTTTTTCTTAATTTGGAAAAAGTTAATAGCATTTGATTTTTTTTACCTAGTGTCATTTTTTTGACAATAGATAGTATCTTGTAATAGGGAATCCCAGGCGACTGCTCATAAAGAATAGCCGTAACTACCTTATCTATTGCCACAGACTCTGGTTCATAATCTACTAATTTAGTTAGGCTCCTTTTTGGTAAATTCCCACTGACATGTCTCTGAGTAAATTTTAAAGCGGTTTTACGAATATTCTGAAGGTAATTTTGCATTGCTTTTCCATATTTATCATCTGACCTTCTAACAAACGACTTTATGGTAGAATCTAATTCATGCTTTATTTTTGTAGCTAACATTTTTTCTTCTTCTAAATCTGAGCTATGGAGAATTGTTAACAGATACTCAAATGCCCTTCCATTACCTGTTATGCCGACATTAGTTAATGTTGACGCAGGTAAGAGACCACGTAAAATGTCTAGTGCTTTAGCTTTAGTTGAACCTCTATAGATAATTTCTGCAGATTTTACATCCTTGCTATCTTTTAGCTTTGTAAATTGTTTTTCAACTCCGTTAGAATCTTTGAATGAATATTTTTCTATTGGATATTTTTTCCTGACATATTCTATCATTGGTTCAATGTTTTTTGCATATACATCAAAATCCAGATTACATGACTCTAGGTAATTGTCAGCAAATTTAGAACTCATTATTGTAGAGTCTCTGTAGAATTTGTAAACTCCATTTTCTTTTTTATTCCATGCAACATATCTTGATGATTTTTCAAGATAGGATAATCCTATTCTACGATCTTCAATTTTTTTTACTGCAATATTTGATAGACCTTCAACTGCAATCTGTGCAGCTCCTAGCTCTGCTACAGAGTCATCTCCATATTCAATTAAAACTCTCGTGTAAAATTCTTCTCCTCTTTTTTTGTTTGTCAAAAACTCATCAAGAAAAACTCTACGCATGCTCTTGTCTGTTCTGCTGTAGCGTGACATTAGTGCTCCTCGATCTACTTGTTGTGGAGTAGTTACTGCAAACACTGAATCATCAGCATTTGAAAAATGATTCAAAAGAATCTTTTTTTCAGACTTTGAAAACTTTTCAGACAACACAATCGAAAGTTTTCTAATTATTAATAACCTATTCTTTTTTTATTTGAATAAGATCTGAATCTGGAGTTTTTTGCATTCCTTTTGCTTGCCAACGTAGCAAAACTTCCTTGAAAGCGTTTGCATCTGCTTCTTGTTCTGTATACATTAACATGGTTACCCATCTTCCCTTACCAGCTTTTCCACCAATGGAATTCATCCAAAAACTAGTAGGTAGAGTCTTCATAGCTTTATTTTCTGGATCTCGAGAAATGTCAATCCATCGTTTTGAAACAAATTGTAAAATTTGCTCTAATTCTTCTCTAGTTATCATGTACTTTGAAGCATATGTATCAAATTTTAAAATTACTATAATCAGGATTTAACTTTAGTTAAATTGTTCTTACTAAAACTGGAAACCTTGTTAACACTTTGTCGGTTATAGCGATCTTTAAACCATAGCCTATGAGTAATGACGAAATCCAGATAATCGGAAAGAAAGTCAAGGACATGTACGGAACACCTGTAGGTAAAGTCGTTGGTACAATAAGCGATATCGATGGCAGCATACAAACAGTTGGAGTCGATTGTGGTGCATATGGTTTGAGGCAAATTCAATTTGAGCAACTTGTTGTCCAGACTGATGTTGTGATCTTCATTCCTAAATGGAGGCTTGATTCTCAACGATTATTGAGAGAAAAAGGATTAACTCTTCGTCGTCTAAAGGCACTGATTGATCTAGTTTCTGAAAATGATGACATGAAAGAATCAGCAGAAATGCTAAATGAAAAATACAAATCAAAACTCTCTATATTGGATGAAACAGAAAATAATATCAATGCCCAACTAGATGTAAGGACTGCAGAATTAGACGAGCAAATAAAATCAGTTAAAATGCTCATCTTTGATGCAAAGATGCAGTACAAGAGTAATGAAATTTCTGAATCAACGTTTGAGTCGGTAAAGACGCAAACTTCAGATTTGATTGAGCACATTACTCATGAACAAGCAGAAATTGAAAATGTTCAAAGACGTCTTCAAGACCTTTCAAAGGAAGTTCAGATTGCCGAAGCCCCCAGACATCAACTTCAAGAGGAAGCAATATCATATCTCGACACCCAAAGTGAGTCAGAAGTACAAACTAGACTTCCCCAAGTACCAGAACATGCTCCCCAAATATCAATTCAACAACACACACAACCAATATCTGCACAAACATCCACACCTGTGCAGCAAATCTCATCAAGTCATGACGCAATAAGCACTAGTAATGAAAAGAAAACCGAAGAGTCAGACTGGCTTTCTAGAATGGAAGCACAGTAAATTCTAAAAAAATAAACCTTTTTTCTTTTATCTTTTTCAAATAAACCATTTAAAAATTTTAAGCCCCTATAATTTTCCCAAAGCAAATGAAAAGTTTTAAAAAATTAGCTAAATTTTCATTAGAAAACCCAAAAAGCAAGTATAACTAGAGATGAATTGAATCCCAACATGTCAGGATTAACACTAGCCCAAAAAAAGACCGTGATTGGTTCTTTTCTAGGTTGGTCATTAGACGGATACGATATAGTCTTAATGTTGCTAGTTGTGCCGTCTATAAGCCAACTATTTTTTCCATCTGAGAATCAACTTTTCAGCATTCTTGCAACTTTTGCAACATATACCGTCACATTGATAATGCGTCCATTGGGAGGCGCGATTTTTGGACTTTATGGTGATAAGTTTGGTAGAAAAAAGTCCATGGTAATTACAATAATGGGGTTTTCTATTGCAACCTCTTCAATCGGACTATTGCCCACTTATGTAACAGTAGGCGTTATTGCTCCAATCTTATTGATACTCATTAGACTAGTACAAGGAATTTTTGCAGGGGGTGAATGGGGAAGTGGTGCAGTAATTACAATGGAAAGCATCCCAAAACAAAAACGTGGTTTGTTTTCAGGATTTTTGCAAAGTGGATTCTCTTTTGGTTTTCTGTTAGCAGCAATTGCATTTCAAATGGTGACCATACAGTTTCCTGGTACATCTTTTGATGAATGGGGGTGGCGAGTATTATTTTTTACTGGAATTATCCCAGGAGTTGTGGCACTTTTTGTAAGGCTAAAAATGGATGAATCTGCTTTATGGATTACTGTAAAACAAACTAAATCCCTTGAAAGATCCCCATTTAAAAAAATTATAGATAAAAAAAATAGGAGGGCATTTTTTTTATGCGCTTTTGTAATGACTGGCTTGGTGTACATGTATCATAGCTCAATTAGCATTTTGCCAACATATCTGAAGGAATTTGGAAACTTTGAAAGGTTTGATATTGCAAATATAATGATTCTTGCTACAGTTTTTTCATGGATAGGGATGATTTTTACTGGTTGGCTTTCTCAAAAAATTGGACGAAAGAAAGCTATACTTTATTTTGTAATTGCTTCAATTATTGTGGCAATTCCATCCGCTTTTGGAATTTTAAGTGGAGGTTTTTCAATGATTTTTTTTGTTGTAATTTACGCATTCGTTGTATCTACTGCTTCTGGTCCAATACCTGCATTTTTTTCTGAAAGATTTTCCACAGAAATTCGAAACAGTGCAGTTGGTCTCTCTTATAATGGTGGATTAATTTTTGGATCTTGGTCTCCTCTAATAGCTATAGGGCTAATGTCGTTAATGACACCAGATATGGTTCCACTTGCTCTAGGCCTAAATATCATCATAGGCGCTATTATTGTAATTATTCCAACAATTCTAAGTCCAGAAACAAAAGACTATGATCTTCAATGATTCATTTTTCAATAAACTAAAAATCTATTCATAAATGACTATACCAATTTTAGAATTCATTTGCAAAGTCTCTATAGGAAATTTATTTTTTGAACAATTGTCCTTAAATGACTTCGTCTCCTTCCTTTCCTGAACTTATTTCTATGGCCCTTGATATAGGTTGGACGAAAATCATTCCTAGTTTGGTGTTTTCCCTGATTATTTTGATAGCTTCTTCTTCTTTTGAATCTGGAACAACTATTTCCATTACGTGTTTGTGTGTAAACTGTGGGATGAAAATCTCGCTTCCTTTTGCTGCATGAATTTCTGGCTTTGGGAGTTTATCACGTCCTTTCATTTTGTGAACTAAAATTCCACTCACTGGTATAGATTTGAGCCCCTCACTTACTGCCATTACATCGTTTTCAGCAAGAACTACCTCTATTCTCTTCAATGCTTTTTTATACAAATAGTAGCATAAAACTTTTCCAAGTTTCATATTATATTATAATAAAAAAAAATATGATCAAGCTAATATATTGCAGTTTTAGGAAATAAGTTATTGCCATTCAATGAAGGTGACACCACCTGGATAATACTAGCTGGCGGTTTGGTTTTCTTAATGATTCCTGCACTTGCTTTGTTTGAGGCAGGTTTGTTAAGAAAAAAAAACGCAGTGTCTGTTTTCATGCAGATTTTTTTTGGCCTTGGTTTTTTAAGTATACTGTGGTTTCTATTCGGATTTAGTTTATCCTTTGGTCCTGATCAAGCAAATGGTTTTATTGGAAACTTGGATTATGCATTATTCAAAAACATACCGTTGAATGAACCGCTTGATTATGCAAAAACAATTCCAGGAATATCATTTGTTCAGCTTCAAATGGTTGTCGCAGTAGTAACCCCACTATTGCTTACAGGAGTGATTGCCGAGCGGATGAAGTTTAGTTCGTTTGTCATATTCATTGGGGCATGGTCAATTTTCATTTACTACCCACTTGCTCATTGGATATGGGGAGGAGGATGGCTTGCCCAGCTTGGAGTTGCAGACTTTGCTGGTGGAATAGTAATTCACACTAGTGCTGGGATGAGTGCAATAGCAGCTGCACTTGTACTAGGTAGAAGAAAAGATTTTGGCCCTGCCATAATGGTACCGCATAACATCCCTATTGCTGTCTTTGGTGCCGCCTTGTTATGGCTTGGCTGGTTTGGATTTAACGCTGGAAGCGCACTAGCAACAGGTGCTCTTGCGGCAAATACTATAACGGTTACACATATGGCTTCAGCTGCAGCCGCACTTGTTTGGATTGGATTGTCATGGAAAAGAACTGGAAAACCAAGTGTCGTTTCTGGGATTAACGGAGCACTTGCAGGACTAGTTGGAATAACTGCAATTTCAGGTTATGTAAGTATAGAATACGCAGTATTGATTGGAACTGGAATTGGATTTGCATCATATGCTGGCCTAATAATATTCAAGCAAAAACTTCGGATTGATGATGCGTTAGATGTAAGTTCTGTACACGGAATATCAGGAATAGTTGGTTCTCTAGCAATCGGAATTTTTGCAAGCACCATGATTAATCCTGCAGGTCCTAACGGCGCATTATTTGGAAACTTTTCACAATTTGGCAGTCAATTGTTAGGTGTAGGTGTTGCAATCATCTTAGGTTTTGGAGGAACTTGGATAATTTTGAAAGTACTCAAAACTATCACTGGAATTAGAGTTTCTGATAAAATCGAAGATATGGGCTTAGATTTAGGTGAACATGCAGAAGAAGCTTATGCAGATGAGGAGGAATACAAAATTGGTGATAAGGAATTCCAAAACCAAAAAAAGAGATCAGGATTATCTGAAGAATAAACTTTTATTTTTAACATTTAGAAATCACTTCATTTCATCAACTGTAGATGGATTCTGAAATCTACACTGTTAGTCTTGGTAACAACAATTCCGAAATACGACAAAAGGCAGAGTTTGATTTTATTTCATTTTGGGGAGAACAAGCAAAGAATCTTTCTTGGTTTTCTCAATGGGAAAAAACTTTGGATTGGAATCCTCCATTTGGAAAGTGGTTTGTTGGTGGTATTCTTAATGCATGTTATAATGCACTTGACATCCACCAAAATACTAGGGCAGAAAAACCAGCAATTTTGTGGGAGGGCGAAAACGGGGATAGTATAATTTTAACCTATAAAGATCTCTTAGATCAAGTTAACCAATTCTCAAATGCTTTAAAATCTCTGGGATTAAAAAAAGGAGACAGAGTTACAATTTATCTGCCTATGATACCCGAGTTGTCAATTTCCATGCTTGCATGTGCAAGAATAGGTGCTATTCACACTGTAGTTTTTTCAGGGTTTAGCTCAAATTCATTAAAAGATAGAATCGATGATTCTAAATCTAAAATAGTAATCACTGCAGATGTGGGTTATAGAAGAGGCTCAGTTGTAAATCTCAAAGAGATAGTAGACGATGCTATCAAAGAACTAGATTGTGTTCAAAATGTAATTGTATTTGAAAGAACAAAAACCAATATCACCAAGAATCCAAAAGACAAATTATGGTCTGAACTAATAAAAGACTCTTCAACTGTATGTGAACCTGAGCATCTTGAAAGCAATCATCCCCTCTACATCCTTTATACTTCAGGAACTACAGGTAAACCAAAAGGTGTACTTCATGGCACTGGTGGTTATCTAACTCATCTGTATTCCACTTTCAAGTGGGCATTTGACATTAAAGATTCTGATATATTTTTTTGTACGGCAGACATTGGATGGGTGACAGGACACAGCTATGTAGTTTACGCTCCATTATTGCATGGTACAACTGTGGTAATGTATGAGGGTGCACCTGATTACCCCGATATCTCTAGAATGTGGGGGATTATTCAAAAATACAAAGTTTCTATATTTTACACAACACCCACTGCATTGAGAATGTTTATGAAGTTTGGAGATGATATTCCTAACTCGTTTAATCTTTCAACATTGAGATTACTAGGAACTGTAGGTGAACCAATTAATCCTGAAGTTTGGAAATGGTATTTTAAAACGATTGGTAAAGAAAAATGTCCAATAATTGATACGTGGTGGCAAACTGAAACTGGTGGAATGATGCTCTCCCCATTACTAGGGATAGAAACAATTCCATTAAAGCCAGGTTCTGCAACTCATCCTATCCCAGGTGCTGATTTGGCTGTAGTTGATGAAAATGGCACTAAGGTATCTTCAAACACTAAAGGTTATTTGGTTATCAGAAAGCCATGGCCTGGCATGCTTTTGACCTTGTGGGGTGATGATGATAAATACAAGACGGTTTATTGGTCAAAATACAAAAGTTCCTACTATTCAGGAGACTATGCGATACAAGATGATGATGGATATTTTTGGATCCTTGGGCGAGCCGATGATGTTCTAAAGATTGCAGGGCACAGAATAGGTACGGCTGAGCTAGAAAGTAGTATAGTATCTCATACTGATGTGGCAGAAGCTGCAGTATGTGGAATTCCAGATGAAATCAAAGGTGAGGTAATTATCGCATTTGTTGTTCTAAAACAAGGAATTGAGAAAAATGAAAAATCCCTCAGAAAGGAAATAATCAAAGTAGTACGAAATGGAGTAGGTCCAATTGCTACCCCAGAACAGATATACTTTGTTTCAAGGCTGCCAAAGACTAGAAGTGGAAAAATTATGAGACGTCTATTAAAATCAATTGCAAAAAATGAGACAATTGGAGATGTAAGTACCTTGGAAGACGGTGCAGCAGTAAGTGAGGTTCAATCCGCATTTGATGAGTTAAAAAAATCAATAAAAAAGTAGGAAAAAATCAAAATTAAACTCCTTGGAAATTATTTTTTTTGTTCATTTTGCACAGACATCATGTTAAAGTTTCATACTATCACATATTGATATGAAAATTATTGTGGCTTTTGTTTTGGTCGCAATAATTTTCGTTCCCAGTACTGTATTTGGTTGGAGAACAATTAGCGATGCAGATCTTAAATGCATAGTTGATTGCAATTTTGAGTACGGCAGTACTGATTCTTCAAAATCAATGAATTTCATAATGTTGGGAATGCTCTCACTAGTTGGTCTTGCTCTTTTAATACAATACAAAAAGTTAGGAAAATATGAAACATTTTCCATTAAATGCAACATTTGTAAAAATAATACTCGTGGACTAAAATGTACATTATGTGAATCTAAAAAGAAAAGGACTGTAAGGTAATGCCGTATCCATTATTTATTCAACTAATTGATGAGATTCCTCAACCAACCTCTCTGACCTCCGCTCTAATTCTTATAGCACTTGGGATTCCTCTCCGTATTTTTTATTCATCTGATATTATTAAGAATAGTATTCAATTTCTTCGATAACCCAAAAACTATCGATTTGATATTGAGATTATTTTTTTAATTCACTCTTTGCTATCTAACTTGTATCAAATATAATCTGGAATATTTCCATTACTCGCCAAACCACTGTTCTTGTAAAGAAAGTTAAGCTAAATGTTTCAGAGCATGACTTTTTAAGATTCTAATTTAGAGAGACCATCTAGTCTATTCCTAAATTTATCATACTCTTTTCAAAATGTTTAAGCGTGAATATTTTCATTATAAGAAATGGCAAAGTACGTAGTACTTTCTGATACAACTCTTTCTAACGAATATCGAAATTTTCCTCTGATGGATTTTCTTCCTTGTGTACCTACTAACTTGATCCCCAATGTCATATACCAATTCCTAAAAGGGAAACCTCCGCCTCCAATTGGGAGACGTGCATCAAGAGCACCATATCCTGTTAGGAAAATTGAAGCCTCACTTCGCTTAGAAAACACCGAAGACGAAGTAGTTGTTCCTCATCAAGATTATATCGAATATTTTATTGACAAAGATACCGAAGTTATCGCAGTAAGTACAATGGATCCTTTTGGATTAGGTCCTTTAACAATGTCTTTTCCAGTTTTTTTTGGACTAGAACATTCTCCATATGTAAAAAGAGAATTTGAGAACCTTATTTCTAGAATTAATAAGGCAAGAAAATGCAGCAAGGCCAAATTAATTATTGGAGGACCTGGAGTTTGGGAAGCAATGGTTCACCCAGAAGAGCTTGACAGACTTGGAATTGATTATGCCTTCCAAGGCGAAGTTGAAGATGTTTGTTGTGCTCTATTTAGGGGAATTTCAGAAGAATCGATAAGCACGAATTTGTTTTGTAAAGGATTTCAAACGTTTGATGACAAATTTCACAAATATTTTTCACTACATGAAAAATTCATATCAAGACAAGCCTTTTCAAAACAATCTCCAAACTTAGAAGATATTCCTGAGATTATAAATCCCTCAATTTCTGCACTAGTCGAGGTCATGAGAGGATGTGGGATTGGATGTGATTTTTGTGAAGTAACTCTCAGAAAACTTCGTTACTATCCTTTAGATAGAATCCAAAAAGAAATAGCAGTTAACGTAAAGGGTAGAACTCACACAGCATGGCTTCAGAGTGATGAAATTTTTGCGTATGAACATGGAAAAAACTTTGAACCTAATTTTGAGTCATTAGAAGGACTGTTTTCAGCTGCAATGAATGTCGAAGGGATTAATCACACTCAACCAACTCATGGAAGAATTTCCATTCCTGCTGCTTATCCAGATTTGATACAACGCCTATCAAACAAAATTAATGCAGGACCATTAAACTGGATAGGAATTCAAGTGGGACTTGAGACTGGAAGCGAAAGACTAGCAAAAATCCACATGCCTGGAAAAACACTTCCATTAAAAATTGGTGTTGATGACTCTTGGAAGAATATAGTATGGAAAGGAGTGCATAATTTCAACAAATACTATTGGAGACCTGCCTTCACTGTCCAAGTTGGTCAACCGGACGAAATTCCTGAGGATAACTGGGAAACGGTGAGGCTAAACAATTGGATGAGTAATTCCTATGTAGATGGCAAGCATTTTGAATTTACAATTACTCCAGTTCAGAATGTACCTCTAGGCCTTTTAAAAAATAAAGAGTTTTCTCAACTAAAACCTGATAAATCCCAATTAGCCGTTTATTATGCAACTTACAGACATCTAGCCAAGATTGCTTCACGGAATATTACCACAGCTAAGGATGGCAAAAGATTTTTGCAGTTGGGCACATCAGCTATGATGGCCTTTGGCGGATGGCTAACTTTACAATATATCAAGGCAGTTTGCAGAAAAAATGGTCTTGATACAGATAAAGTGGATCGAATGGGACTCGAACAAAAAATTATAAATCGATAGTATATCCTGTTTTAAAATACTACCCAATTTAACAAATTAGCTTACAAACCATTATTCTAGCTTATGATGTCTTTTCATTAACAAAATGTTAAAAAAAATATGAATAGTGCGTACCACCAAAAAAATAAAAAAAGTTCATGGAAGTTGGGAGTTTGGAGTCTAATTAGGAGAAAAAATTTCCTAGTGATGAATCAAATATGAATTTCATATTTCATTACCTTTTTATAAAATTCTCATTAAGACTAGATGAGGGGCATGCATAAGACCGTAACTCTATTTCTAGTTGTTATACTACTTACCTCTGGTTTAACCTCCACACTTTTTCCTTTCCACTCTGCTTATGGGTCAACAATTCCTGTTGGTGATGCACCAACCTATGTTGCAATTGACGAAATTACAAATACACTATATGTTGTTAATCAAGCCTCAAATGATGTAACGGTTATTGATGGAAATACAAACCAGATAATTGAAACAATTCCTGTAGGGCCAAGTCCAACTGGAGCAGAAGTAGTCCAATCTTTGAACCGTCTTTATGTTCTTAATCAAGATTCTTTTAATATTTCTGTTATCGATACAACCACTAACACTATTGTTGATACAATTAAACTAACAACAGTACCATTTGGACAAGAATTTAATCCTTTAACAAATTTGCTTTATGTAGGGAATCCTTTAACAAATACGGTTACCGTTATTGATGTTACTACAAACAATGTAATTACTACAATTCCTGTTGGGATTACTCCAGTTGCTATCCAAGTTAATACAATTACAAATAGATTGTATGTGTCAAATCTTTCATCAAGTAATATTTCAATAATTGATGGCGCCACCAACACTGTCATAGGAACTATACCTATTGTTGGAGGAGTAGGCCTTGTGGGCATTGATGAAAATACTAATACGATATACGTTCCAACATTTTTTTCTAATAAAATTTTTGTAATCGATGGTTCAACAAATTCTATCCTTGATGATATAACCGTTGGCCAAGGTGCACGCCGTGCAATCTTTGATGCGTCTTCAAATAGAGTTTATGCTATAAGTTTCCAATCTGAAACTCTTTCTATAATTGATGCCACTACTAATAGTGTTGTTGCAACTCTTCCAGTAGATTCTCCGTTTGGGATGAATTTCAATAGTGTAACAAAAATTATTTACATAGTCAACAATGAACTAGATACACTTACTGTGGTAGAATTATTAGGTAACAGTCCCCCAACCGCAAACGCTGGTCCAAATCAACTTGTAAATGAAAACAATCTTGTTTCACTTGATGGAACAGGTAGTTCTGACCCCGATAATGATGACTTAGGATTTAACTGGATTCAAATTTCAGGACAACCTATTACTTTTTCTGACCCACATAGTGCAACCCCAACTTTTGTAGCTCCACATGTAGATGGTAAAGAGGTTTTATCGTTCAAGTTAACTGTAAACGATGGTATTTTTGATAGTCCAGCAGATATTGTAGAAATTATCGTTGTTGATAATACAAATTTTCAGATAAATCTATCACAAACAGGTAGTGGAACTTTAGTGGGAGGCGTAGATATTGGCGATGTAAAGGCAGGTCTGCCAATTGGTTTTGATTTTGTAACTCCTAAAGGTACTCTAGACTTGGGTCAATTAGACAAAACAGTCATTATTCCAGGCGTTGATGGAACCGGGGTATCAGTTAATTTTGAAATACGTTCTGGCACTCCTCCAAATATCCCCAATCTTCCCGTAGATCCAGGTTTATTTTTTGACATCGATTTTCTGGGAATAGATTTTTCTAATCCTTCAAGCTTTTCTGATAATAGATTCCCAACTTCTCAATTTACTGTACCTTTAGCAGTAGATGCAGATAATCGATTTTCTGATGGATGTCCGATAGTTCCAATTTTTCTTTTTAATGAAGTTACTAACCAGTGGGAAAAGTTAGGAAATCCAGAAGAACCTAATACTAACAAAGTTTTTGTAGCAGATATTGTAGGTAACTCAGTTTCAGTTGTTGATATTGCAACAAACCAGATAATTGAAACAATTCCTGTAGGTCCAAATCCACGCGCGACTCTATTCAACCCAAATACTAATCAATTGTATGTTTCTAACTTTGGCTCAAATACTATTACAGTTATTGATTCCACGACAAATTCTGTAATTACCACTATTACCAATGGCGCTTCACCCTTTGGAATGGCTATTGACACAAATACTAATCTTATTTACGTAGTAAATTCTGCTGGTAATATTTCCGTTATTAATGGTTTAACCAATACAGTAAGTGATACAATTACATTACCTGGGGTGTCATTAATAACGATCGCTCTTGATTTTCATAATCAAAAAGGGTTTGTAACAGATCTTTTTACCAAAACAATTTATGTGATAGATCTTACTACAAATAAACTTGTGGACACTATTGCTGTTCACGATGGTCCTGCTACAATTGCAATTAACCCTTCTTCAGATACTGCTTATGCAAGTATGTTTCTTACAAATCTTGTTGATGTAATTGATACAAAGACGAATGATGTAATAAAAACACTGGAAGTAGGAAACGGACCCTCGGGTACAGTTTTTAATCCTAATAACAACAAAGTATACGTCACCAATACTCTTTCTAACATAGTTTCGGTTATTGATACTGAGACTAATACAGTGATTAAAGATATTTCTGTAGGTAATTCTCCTTTTAGAATAGCCCTTATTCAAGATACCAATAGAATTTATGTATCTAATACAGGTTCACGCAGTATTTCTATAATCGATGGAAATACTGATGTTGTAATTGGTACCATTGAGAATGTTGGCTTTGCACCTTTTGCAATTTCTGCTAATCCCAATATTTCAAATCCTGTAAGAGATCCTTCTACAGATAAAATAATTGGAGGAAATATTGCGGAATGTTCCTATTTAGCTGGTTTACCACATCTTTCAAAATTTGCAATTGGTGGAATTAGGGCACTTGCTCTTGGTGCGCTTCCAAGAGGTGGAGGTGGTAGTCATGGCAGTCCATCATCATTTGGAAAATCTTCATTTGGAATAATTTCTGGAGGAGAGCAAGGATTTGGGGGAATCCTAAATCAAAATTCAGTAAACACATTTGATCAAACAAAGACATTCAAAGTAGGAGATAAGGCCGAACTCCGATTTGACTTTACCGCAGGAGGAGGAATTGGAAAAATTGAACACATTGGACTGTTCACAAACATTAGAGATGGGCAAAAAAAGTATGACAGTGACACATACATCAATTATGATCCTCTAAAATCGCCCCAAGTAACCGTACATGATCCAAACGGACTATTCTCAGAGGCAAACTTTGAGCTTTTACAAAAGGACGCTGCAAATTTTGTCCTAAAATATGATTTTACCTTTGCAAAGCCTATGCAAAAATCTGACTTTATCTTAGAGTCTTGGAACACACAAAAACAGTTGTCAACAAACAAAATTCCTAATGCAATTGAGGTAACATCTTCAGGTATTTTATCAGAGAAAGAATCAGTTCCTGTAAAGACATTCCTAGAAGATGTGACTGACGACCAAGTAATTCCTGTCTGGATAAAAAGCAACGCAAAATGGTGGTCTGATGGTACAATAGATAATGACAATTTTATTTCAGGAATTGAATATCTGGTAAACGAAGGAATAATCAAAGTATCATTACCAGAGGGAACTGATAATTCTATTTCAGAAATGCCATCCTGGATTAAAAACACTGCAGGGTGGTGGGCAGACGATATGATAAGTGAGGATGAATTTGTCACAGCAATTGAATGGTTGATCTCACACAACATTATACAGGTGGCAGCATAAATGGCGTCTAGTCAAACCGATTATCATTATGGATTTTGTTGTAGTGATGGCTAATCCATCCACTGTTCAAGTGTATGACTCTTTTTTTCTAGTGCTTTTTTTAATCGATTAAGTGAAGTTTCTACTCTATCTTTAGAAAAATTTCTTTCTTCTACTAAATATTTTGTTACACCATCATAATTGACTGGTTCAAAGTTTATTTCAGAAACATTTGCAACCTCTGGCTCTAAGAATATCTTTCGAATTTGATTATAATCGATTTTTTCTAACTGTTCTTGTATTTGTGGAATGTCTTCTAATCTAGAATGTTCATGAATCATTTTAAGAGCAGTTTTTGGTCCAACTCTCTCAAAACCATCCGGATTAAAATCAGTTCCAATTAATATGCCTAAATCAACCATTTGTTCTCTGTTTAATTTTAGTTCTGCAAGGGTTTTTTGGGTATCTATTATTTCTGGCATGATTTCAATGTATGAATTTCTATTTGGAAGTTTTCGTCTTCCACTATTTGTAAAATTTCTTACTAGTTTTTTTGCACCAAATAATATTGAATCAAAATCTTGACTTGCAGCGGCATATGCCTGACCAGTTTGAGTAAGGTGGGCAGCAGACGCTTCTCCCTCAGAAGGTGCTTGAATTACCGGTATTCCAAATAGATCCAATACCTTTTTTGAATCCTGGACCATGGTATCTCTCATCGATGTTGTTTGTTGGGCATATTTTCTTGCTTCTTGTAAATCGCCTTCCTTTAGAGCCTTTTCGTACTTTACTGTTGCATCTCGTTTAGCCTGCTTTCTATGTTCTATTTCTGCAGATTTTAATGATGGCGGTTTTCCATCAAAGACATAGACTGGTTTTATTCCAATTGAAAGAAAATTGATATTACGATAGAACAGGCCACTAAGATGACTAGTTACTCTGCCTTGGTCATCAGAAAGATGTAGTCCATCTGGACCTCTAATTATTGCCAAAAACTGGTAAATTGCATTATACGCATCAATTGCAACGACTTTGGACGCAAATGACTCAAGGTTTGTTTTTTCACGTACGACTAACGCTTTGAGATCTAAACCCAATATTCTTTGGGTATAAATCGGTGGTTTTTTGTCTTTGTATTGAGAAATTCACCCATTTCCCATAAAGTCAGCTTACTTATCACAACATTAGCTAAATCCAGTATATCATCCAGCATGCCTAACAATAACCATGTCAACTCCGATACTTCACCCACAGGAAATGGAGATATTAAGAAAAATTCCCTATACCTTATCCGAAAGGTTAGAGAATCGTCTCGAAGAAGTTGTTTCTTTTTCTGGAACTCATAAAAATTACTGTGTAGGAATAGTCGATATAGTAGGTTCCACAAAGGCAACAACCCATCTTTCCAAAGAACAGGTGACACAATACTATAGCATCTTTTTAAATGGAATGGCAATGATTGCTAAAGACCACGGCGGTTTAGTTGTCAAAAGTATCGGAGATAGTTTATTGTATTATTTTCCAAAGACTTCAGATTATGATGCTAAACATTTTGTTTGCCCCCTTAAATGTGGAATATCGATGATAGAGTGCTCAGAAATCATCAACTCAAAAATGAGAATGCATGGATTGCCTCCAATAAGCTATAGAGTCAGCATGGATTTTGGTTCAGTAATGTTGGCAAATTCGGTATCATCCCCATGTGATGACATCTTTGGTTCAACCGTAAACGTATGTAGCAAAATCAATCGTTTAGCAATACCAAATGGAATGGTAATTGGAAATGATATGTACCAAATTGTAAAGGACTTTGATGAATATAGCTTCAAGTCGACTTCAGACTATTCACTTGGATTATTACAACAATATCCAGTGTACTCTGTTTTTAAAAAATAGCAGAGGAATGAAAATGAAATGAGGGAGAATCAATTAGATAAAAACGAAATGAAGGCCTCTGAAATTTTGGATGAATCAAGCTCCGCTTCTCCTGCAAAAAATTATGATGATATTTTAGATAATTTTGAGCTAACAATTTGTATAGTTTGTGGCATGGAAGTCACATCTTATTGGGAACCATTATACAAAGGAATACGGGCCACCTGTAAAAATTGTGGAATTAATTGGGCCGAATCCTAATCTTTTTTTAAAATTATTCTTTTATTGATGGATTCTTATCTAAATCATTTTTAGAGGTAAAAAATACGCCTATTTCTTTAGATAATAATATTTACGTCATAATTGAATATCTAATGCCTTGGACGAAATCTCTGAAAATGCATCTACAAATTTTTTGGAGTTATCAAGCCATCAAAGATTGCAAATATTGTTTAATTTATTAGAAAAAAAATCCAAAGTCTCTGATATGGCAAAAAAATTGGAGGCCACAACTCAGGAAGTACATCGTAATTTTATGCGATTAGAAGACGGAGGATTTATTTCAAAAACTAGTGACGGAAACTATAGTCTTACTACATATGGCAAAACAATGTGTACCCAAGTTCCTACAATTGTGTTTTTATCAAAGAATAGAAAATACTTTGAAGCACATGAATTTGGCAGTGTACCATCAAAATTTGTTTTGCGAATAGGCCAGCTTTCTAATGGGGAATATGTTAAAGGAGTAACTAAAGTTCTAGAAAAATGGAAGGATATTTTTAATCATTCAACCGAATACATTTACGGGATTCTCGTAGAAGAACCGCTTGAGCTAATAGAGCCACTCATAAAGAAAGCAAAAAGTGGTGTGAAGGTTCAGTCCATTTTTTCAGAAAATACTCTAGTTTCAAAAGATAGAAAAAAAACATTAGAAAATCTGGGATTTGCTAAATTAGTAGAAACAAAACAAGTAGAAAGAAAAATGAAAAAAGATGTCAAGACTTTAGTTGTATTAAATGAAAAAGAGGCATGTGTTTCATTTCCTAAACTAGATGGAGATTCCAATATCACAGAAATGTTTTTCAGCTCCGATCCAATGTTTCATGAATGGTGTTTAGATTTTTTTAGATACAATTGGTATGGCTCAGATATATTTCAAGAGAGAAAATTAATTGAGTAAACACTTTTGCTAAAGTACGAAAAATAACTGATTTCTCTATATTAAGGTGGAAATATTCTACATAAGTTGCCAGGTTAGCCAAGTGGTACGGCGGCCGCCTCGAAATCTTACACAGGATAGCGGCTGTGCTTTCGCACTCAGGGGTTCGAATCCCTTACCTGGCGCTGAACTTTTAGGTAAAGTAAACTAAAGGAGAAATGATATGACAGAGTTTTCTAAGATTGAACCGTCCTACATCTCAAAAGAGGGATGTAGAATAATCTGGAAGGGAATCGATGAAGATGATCAAGATGCAATAATTCTAAATAAAGATGAATTAGAGCATCTGACCGAATTATTATCAAAAGAATCTACTGGGAAAGTCGAGCTTGAGGATGAATTTAGTACAATACTAGTTAACACAGATACAACTCAATTTCAATTAAAAGAACACAAAACACTTGAAGTAAAAACCTCAGTTTTAAGAAAAAATATTCTAGAATACAGGAAGGTTCCTCATGAACCAAAGCCCATCAAAATTTATCCAAAAGAATTCTATCCTTCGATTGAAATTGAAGACTACAATGAGGGGGAACAGAATAAACTTCTAGACGCTGTTCTTACTGCCAAAAGTAAAGACACTGTTTCTGAAGATCAGCTTTTCAGGGTCATGGCAACTAGAAGGTCAACTAGAAATTTTGATACAACACTACATGTAGAACAGTGGAAGGTAGACAAAATATTGGCAGCAGCTGACACTGCGCCAACTGCTGGAAATTTTCAAGGCTTTGAGGTGGTTTTCGTAAAAAATAAAGAAATTAAAAAACGATTAGTTGAAGCTGCCAATAAACAGCCATACGTCAATGCGCCAATTGTTTTGGTTTTTTGTATGGATCCATCAAGGATAAAGATGAATTTTCCACCAGAGATTCTCTCAAAGTTTTCTCTTCAGGATGCTACTCTGGCAGCAGCTTATTCACAACTTGCCGCAACTGCTTTGGGTTTGAGCTCAATTTGGATTGGAATGATTGATGAAGAAAAGGTAAAACAAATTATTGAAACTGATTTGAAACCATCATCAATTTTATGTATTGGATATCCGCATCACAAACGTCCTCCAAAATCACGTCGAAAACTCAAAGATCTTATTCGTGTTATAGAGTAATTTGATTAATCTCTTTTACACTTTGAAAAAGTATAGGTAAATTCAAGGCAATTGTCTAAATATTGGTCAGTTTTTTATCGAACCATGCCAAGTCAATCAGTTTGGATTGGAATTACAATAGGTGTATTTTTTGCAGGTCTTCTAATAGGATATGCTATTTTACAATCAAGTGTACAAACAATGCCAATGATGAACTCTCAACAGATGCAACAAATGATGAATGATCCTCAATTCATGAATCAATGGCAACAACATATGCTGCAAAATCCTCAGCAAATGCAACAATGGATGTCTAGTCCTGAACATATAACACAAATGAAAACAATGATGCAAGAAAATCATGACTTTATGATGCAAATGATGAAAGTAATAATTGATAATCCGGATTTACGATTACAAATGATGGGACATATGACTGAAAATCCGGATATAATGGAAGAAATGCAGAACATGATGGAACAAGGGAATATGGGTTCTAGAATGATGAGTCCACAATCCATATGTCAACAAGATGGTGGAAATTGGTTGCCTGAATTTAATGAATGTGAATTAATCTCCTCTGATACATGTTCAATTATGAATGGAACATTCAAAGAATGTGAATCTGCATGCAGACACGATCCTGACGCAAAAATTTGTACCTTACAATGTGTTCCAGTTTGTGTTATCCCATAAAACATGTCATCGCGAATATACCTATTTTCAATACTGCTGATATTTACCATAACTTTTCCACTATCTTTTGCTCAGCATCATGGAGGGCAACAAGCTCCTCCAATTAGTTTTGGAAGTGGGCAAGTAACAGTAAGCACATCATTAACTCCAGCAGAGTTTATTCCTGGGAAAAACTCTGATGTAAATTTGAATATTAGATTTTTTGATATCTCAACCAACATGAATATACAAAGTGTTACTTATCGGGTTCAGATATTTTATGGAACTCAACTTGTTGCAAATCAAATGTTTTTTGATAAAGATGGGGATCTTGATATAAAAATTCAACCTAGATCAGAGTGTGATCAAGCAGACCTATGGAAATGTACCAAATATCAAGGAGAAACCGATCCAGCAGTACCTAATGCACTTACATCATCAGCATTAAGTACGCCAATAATTACTGGACCAGTATTTTCCAAAAGTGGACAATACATGGTAAAAACTGACATTATAGGAGCCACAAATCCAAGAACACAAACCAGTGAGGATATAACTTTTGAAACTGCCATAACAATACCTCATGAACAACAATTTACAATAACATCTTCAAATACTCCATATCCAATTCTAGTGAGAAATTTTCAAGAATCAATAACTGATTTGCAATATGATGAATCAACACACTCTATAATTTTTCAAATGCCATTTGAATGGGAACATATTGAGCATGTAGATTCTGTAAAAAATTATTTTGAGATTCCAAAAAATTTTCCACCTTTCCAAAATGTGAATAGTTTTTCTGGCAAAATTAATGATGTTTCAATTTTTCCAAAAGATTTGCATTATGATCAGTATTCAAACAAAAATACAAACACAATTCATTTTATAATTGGAAATGATGAGTTAAAACAAATAAAAAGTGATAAATCTGGAATGAAAGTTGTAATCACTCCTGATTCTTCATCATCAATAGTTACTAAAGATCTTTTATTTGAAAATGGTTACAAGGCAATAGTATCTTATGATTCTAGATATTCTCTTAGCAAAGAACATCTTTTTTCAATTGTATTTTTTGATTCCCAAGGAAATTTAGCTTCTAATGTGCGCTATGGATACAGTGTAAAGGATCCACTTGGGAATGAAGTAGTAAACACAGGCGGTAACCCAAATGTTTTAGGAATTAGTTTGCCAAACGGTGTAGATACAAGAATAATTGACATTTCAAATGAAGGCAATTATTTGATGCAAATAGTGTTGATAGGAATAGGTCCAACCGACTTTGAAAAATTTCTTTTCAAAGATTTTGATCTTAAAACATCAAACACCGAAATTCCAAAAACTGTCCCTAGTCAAGAAAAAACTGAGATCCCAGAGTGGATTAAAAACAATGCTGGATGGTGGGCTAGTGGCCAAATTGATGATAATTCATTTGTCCAAGGGATTCAATTTATGATAAAAAATAAACTTATGAATATTCCCGCAACCTCGCAAGGATCAGGTTCTGGAACAAATGTAATTCCCTCTTGGATTAAAAACAATGCTGGCTGGTGGGCTAGTGGTCAGATAGATGATGGCTCTTTTATCCAAGGACTCCAATATTTGATTAAAGAAGGAATAATTCGGGTTTAATCTTACGATAATTGAATTATTTTTGATTTATCTGATTGCAGTTTAAGCAAAGAATCTGTAGGCTTTTTCTAGCAAGTTCAGGTTCTGAGACATATTTTTCCCACGATGATGCAGATCCACCTCTTTGGCCATAATCAAAAGATTCCTTATCATCAACATGTCCAAAGCCTAATGCTCTCTCATCTTCAAATCCGCAATTTGAGCATTTTTTTCCACCTAGAATTTTAAATAATTTTGTTCTCAGCGTAGAATAAAATTCATCAGATTCTTTAGAACTGAAATCTCTATTCTTTTTTTGATAACCTATATTTTTTGACTGGAATTCATTTTTTCTAAAACTGTCCCTGCTATGAATTGGGGTTCTATCTTTTTCAAACCTGCTACTAGAGTCTCTTCCATATCTGGAACTTCCACCAGAATCTCTGCTATATCTAGAGCCTCTGTCATTTCTGTCAAATCCAGAATCACTAGATTCTTGCGGTTTGTGATTTTGAAAACAATCTCTGCAATAAACTGGTCTGCTATCTTTTGGTTTGAATGGTATCTCACATTCGTTTCCGCAATCCCCGCAAATTGCATCATGCATTTCTATGCGTCGACTACCGTCCGAACCTCGGTTAAATCTAGAACTTCCACCATATCTAGAAC